>Ga0182021_10010798_pt1 | contig 10834 bp, 12 predicted proteins | sample 612E3MmetaG_FD_120493 | JGI IMG/M metagenome (GOLD analysis project Ga0182021, IMG submission 120493) | Permafrost microbial communities from Stordalen Mire, Sweden - 612E3M metaG (Illumina Assembly) | ecosystem: Environmental > Terrestrial > Soil > Wetlands > Permafrost | place: Sweden...
ACAGTCTTGTCGTACACTACCCCCGCCTCTCGTCTACTGGAGCTCACGCCGCCGCATCCCACCGCCTGGCCTCCTGGAAAATTCGAGACGGCATCCTGCCAGATCGTGCTGCCCTCGGCAGCGACAAGTCGTATTTGACGCAGGTTTATAGTAGCACCCCGAACTGGCACTGGCGGCGGGTTGAGCATCGTGACTCGAGATGCCCGAGTGTAGCTGCAACGTCGGGAAGAACAATTTGTGGACACACACTTTTCCGGGCATTCAACGGGTGTCCACATTTGCTGCACACTGACAATCCGGCGGAAAGCGCATACCTGGCGACCTTTGCTCTTGGTCAGATGACGGCGTACGTTGACAAGGACGGCTTGTCCGTTTTCGGAACAAGCACGGCACCGCCTCATTGAAGCGCGGCGCCAGATGCGGACTTGGGAAGAGGCCCTGCGCGGATTCATCGAGCAGGCCGACGAGTTGGGCGACCTCATGATGGTCAACGGCGCGGTTCCGACTTTTTTGTCAAACCGATTTGCACAATTCAGACGGTGCATTAAAAAAGCGGCCATGATTGACGATCAGGGAACTGGTCAGTATAATCTGACCAGTTGCAGGAGGATGACATGGGCAACATCCCAGCCACCGAGTTCAAGGCGAGATGCCTGGAACTGATGGACCGCGTGGCCGAGCGGCACGAAACTTATGTAATTACCAAGCGAGGAAGGCCTGTGGCGAAGCTCGTCCCTCTGGAGCGCGAACCAGTAGTCAGCATCTTTGGGTGGCTGCGCGCAAAGGGATCAATCACGGGCGATATCTTCAGCCCTGCATTTCCGCCGGGTGCCTGGGAGAGTCTGCGGGAATGGGATGAACTGAACTCCGCCGGCAGGCCGCGGCAGACCAGCAGCGGGCCGAAGGCCCGAAAGAGCCGCCCGTGATTCTCCTGGACACGCATGCGCTCATTTTGCTTGCCTTAAGGCCCGAAGGTCTGTCCAAGGCCGCCGCTCGGACCATCGCGCGAGCTGAAGCAGGCGACGGGATCGCGATCGCCTCCATCACGCTGTGGGAGATCGCCCTCTTGATCGATGCGGGCCGCATCGTCGTTCAGGGATCAACCGAAGCATTTCTAAAACTGATCTTGCAGCGCCCTCGACTGTTCATGCTGGACCTCAGCCCAGAGATCGCCGCCCTCGCATTCCAATTCCCCACGGACTTTCCCAACGACCCCGCCGACCGGATTATTGCCGCAACGGCCAGGGCTCATAGCCTGCCGCTCGTCACCAAAGACCAGCGCCTGCAGGACAGTGCGCTGGTGCAAACGATCTGGTGAGCCGCAGGATGACGCGTACAACGTGACTGTCCCTGCCATTCCGGAGATCTGCACCTTTGGTGAGACCATGCAAGAAGCGCGGGCCATGGCCGAAGATGCCATCCGCTGCTACCTTGAAAGCGCCCTCAAATACGGCGAACCGATTCCCGAGGACGCAGAACCCAAAACAGAACGGCTTGCCGTCTCCCTATAGCTCAACCCGCATTTCTCACCAGCTTTCTACTGCGGCGGCGGATACGGGCATGTCTACTGCGTTGCGCTCCGTCAGGCTCCTCGACGTACTGTCGAGTACGCCTGCGGAGCCCTCGGTCGCGCGCCTTGTATCCATGCCCGTCTGCACCGCCTCGCTACGAAATCCGGTGAGAAGTGCGGGTTAACCCTATGTCACCGGCTCTGCCTACAGTCAAAGCAAGAGATTGTCTCAGAGCTTTGCAGAGAGCCGCTTTCTTGTTTTGCGCTGCTCGCGAAGGAGGCACATGCCGCCTAACGCAGCAAAGAGCGGCACATATTCCGCTGTGGCATCACTTATGACGCTCTGCATAGGAAGATGTGTAATCGATTCGATAATTGAGGATCAGACTATGCGAACGATGCACTTCGCCTGATTCCACGCCGTTCGAGGATCCGCCGACAAAACACTTCTTGATTTCAAGGGTGCCGCCCCGCGCGATACAGTTGGCGCCGCAGGATCTGCCCGCGGCGTCCAGGACGGCGACCACTCCGTAAAAGCGATCCCGCAGATGTTCCTCATCATGGTGATTTTCCAGAAGACGGGTATGCGTGACGTGGTAGATCCCGGCGCCCTCGGGTCCGGATGCTCCGGGTGCACCCTGGAAACTCAGATCGAGAACGCTCCAGACCTTGAACGGGGTAGCCTGCAGATAATACCGATCGTGTGCATACAGGCGCACTCCCTTTTCTTCAATCGCAAAACGTTCCGTCCAGAGGAGGACGCCCTGGCATTGCCGCGGTATCTTTCGCCAAGCCAGAATACGCGCCGCAGCGCGTCTGGGTCTTCGCGCCAATGCGACTGCGGCGCCCACTGCAATGCCGCCGATGGACGACCAGAGGAGCAGTCGTCTGTAATTCGTCTTCATTTCCCTTCCTACTCTACGTCCCGGATTCCGTGTCACCCGGGTCTTTGATTTTGGTGCGATCGTCGCCCCGCCAATCCTACTAAAACCACCATCTTGAATCAAACCTTCATCCATGGTTTTATGCCCCAATTTGCACTTTTCAAGTAGTGCGATTGTCGAACCGGAACGAGGCGTTTTCATTTATTGAAGAACGCTGCGCTTCGATACCTCCTGGACCAAGACTTCCAAAAATCTCACAAATCTGCGCAGGAGTGAGCGCGCCTCGATCTCATTCCCGGCTGCGATGAGAGAATCTGAAAACCTCTCGAATTCTCCCCAGTCCTGATACATCAGAAATCGAAGTGAAGACTCACGAAACCTAGTAATTCTGTCCAGGACCAAACTCAGATCAAAGCCGTTTTCCCTGTCCAGTTCGGTCTTTAACTCACAGCGGAGATCCCAAAGATCTCTTGTCAGCTTTTGCCCCTGCTGGAGTCCCTCCACCATGGAGGGGAAGACAGATTTTGCATCGATGCTCGCATCAAATGCGTGAATCAGACTCACGACACCGCTTTGATAGCAGTTGCGCAACAGGCCGTGACTGTTTTCCATTTTTGCATAAATCAGAGAGGGGTTCTCTTCCGCGGCAAGGAACACGAGCTCCCGTTCGAATGCTCTTTGAGTCTCCAACCTGAGCGCGTGCACCATCAGATCCGCAGCGTCCCGCAGGTTGGCGTTGGCGCGCCTGCCCTTCTGAAAGCGCGATTGAACAAAATCGCAGAAGACATCGGTCTGCTCATGAAGAAGACAGAAGAGAACCAGAAAGCGGCGCAACGGCCTGTCTTCCCGTAAACCCGAAGCAACAAGCTCGAGGTAACGAAGGAAGCGATGCAAATAGAGCAGCACCAAAGCGACATTGTGGCGTTCCCGGTCGTCGGGGATGGATTTCAAAACGCCGCTCAAGACTGCGCTGTCCATGCAATCGAATTGAATCCGGAAGCGCTGCGCGAGCAGCATGCCGATGAAGCGGCAATCCCGAAGGTCGCGACGGAAGCTCCTGCCCAGGCTGAGATACATCTGGTAGTCCCATCTCATCGGATCTTCCACGGCATCGATCATGATCTTCAGATCTTGAATTGACTGCAAGAGACAAGTCAGACTTTCCATCGGACTGGCCCGGTCAAACACTCTCCCCATCGGGAATCTGATCACGCCGGCGCCATGCATGCCGTCTCTGCGCATCGTATCGCGTGCTGTTGCAGGCGCCGGACTCAGGCAGCATAGCCGCAAGGCGCCGCGCTCGGCTTGCTGCAGCGCCAGCCGCGCGACTCGGATCTCAGGAGCGAAGGAGCGCTCGTAAACAAGGCTTTTTTCCTTATCGCGGAGCGGCAAGCGCTTCCAATCAAAAAACGCGTTCAGTCCGCGAAGCCATGCTTCAAATTCAAACAGGGCGTCAATCTCTCCGTGAGCGTGAACATGCGAGACCCAAGCAGACAGTACTTCCGATCCGTCAACGATTTCGGATCGAAGCGTCTCCAGGAACAAGTCCCGTCCGCTGCGTTCCCCTGCAACCGTTCCCATATCAAATCCCTTGAAACTACTTAGGCACATTCAAGGCAGCCACAGATTCCACTGATTCTTCTGTGGAATCTGTGAAATCCGTGGCTGCTTTTGAGGCGTCTCAGGGTCTGCCTCTTTGGCTTATGTGCGAAGGAAGCCTAAACACTTACAATCCCTATAGCTCTCAGCCAGATTCCAGTTCGCACAATCGCTGAAATTCCAGGGTCCTTTTCCTCAGGAAGAGCCAATCGGCAAAAAGCTCTGGCGTTTCCAGCCAAATCCGAAACCAGAGCGCCACCTCCTGTTTGACAAGGCGCTTTGACGCACTGACCCTGCGGTTCCGTGCGATCAGCTCCGCACGCCGCCTTCCCAGGACGCCGATGTGCCTGCAGTACTCCACCCCTTTCTTATCGATTTCCGCGCGAAAACGTTGACGCAAATCCTCCAACCGTTTTAGGGTACTTTCCGCCTCCGCCAGAGTCTTAAAAGAAAGGATGCCGTCCAGGAGTGCATTGTAGGGAGCCTCAAACTGCAGTTTCTGAATCCGCTTTGAGGCCATGACTGTCACTATTGAAAACCGCGATTGCCAACGGCATAATCGGGCGAACCATGTCAACATGACGAAATCGGTTCGAAGACCGCTGCAGCTCCGCGGAAAATGTGGATCTTTCAACCGTGTATGGAAAACATATCATTGCTAAGGATCATGGCGCATTGGAATCCTATATAGTGTATTTGATGGCGCGTTTTGCGCTCAGTTCCGTCCGCCTTCTGCCCCGGGCGGGCGCAATTCGAGTCCTGAACATTCTCGCATCGCTCGGCTATTGGCTGGACCCATTCCACAGGAGCACATGTCTCGTCAATCTGCGAATTGCTTTTCCAGAATTTTCCATCCAGAGGCATCATGACATCGCCAGGAAGAGTTTTCAAAGCACGGCCAGGAATCTGCTCGAAGTCAGCCATCTGTGCAGCCTGACTCATGCCGGTATTGGCGATTTGGTCACGTACGATGAGGACTTCGGCCTGAACAATTACGAGCAGGCAGCAGCGCGCGGCAAAGGCATCCTATATCTGACAGGACACTTCAGCGCCTGGGAGCTGCTCCCGACTGCCCACGCTCTTCACGGCTATCCATTGAGCTTCGTGACCCGCCCCCTCGACAACGCCCCTCTCGAAGCATATTTGCACAAAGCCAGAGAGTCGGCCGGAAACCACGTCATTTACAAGAAACACTCCATGCGAATGATGCTGGAAACGTTGAAGGCTGGCGGCGCCGTCGGGATCCTGATGGATCAAAACACGAACCCTCAGGAAGGCATCTTCGCCGACTTTTTCGGCTTTCCCGCGCTCACTTCTACAAGCGTTGCCCTGTTGGCGCTCCGAACGGATGCAACCGTACTGCCGGGCTATCTTTCGCCAAGGCAGGAAGGCCGCTACAGCATAAAATTCCTCTCCCCGGTGGAACTTATTCGGACGGGCGATACGGCGCGCGACATCGCGGTCAACACCCGTAAGTTCAATGAGATTTTGGAAGACATCATACGAGAGCAGCCCGAAACGTGGCTCTGGGGACATCGCCGGTGGAGCTATCACCCTCCAGGGAGTCCCGACTTATACCTGTTGTCTCCGGACGAACTAGCGGCCCTGGTTGCCGCGAAATCAAAGGCCTCCTGACAAGAGGCGGACAAAATCGTTCCGGTAGCGCACACAATCCAGCACCGAGTGCAGGTTCTTGAGTTCTTCGCGCAGAATCTGGCGATATTTGTCCGGCTCGAGCTGGATTGCCTTTGCAAAGTTAGGAACGGCCTTGTCTGGGAGGTTTTCCTTGCAGTACAGGATGCCCAGGCTGAAGAAATTCCCCGCTTTCGCCTTTCCCAGGGTGACAACCTTTTCGTGCGCCTCAATCGCTTCCTTCTGCTGCTCCAACTTCTCACAAACCACGGCGAGATTGGACCATGCCGCTGCATAATCCGGATCGAGATCCACAGCTGCTTTTAATTCAGTTTGCGCTTCCGCGTACTGTTTTTCCTCCGCGTACAGCGTTCCGAGATTATAATGGACCTCTTTCTGTTTTGGATTGAGCTTCAGCGATTGCGCATAGGCAGCCACGGCGTCGTCAATTCGATTTAACTCCGAATACAAATCGCCGAGCAAATAGTAAGAATCGGGATTGCTCGGATCGAGTTTGATCGACCTTTCCAGGGCCGCCACAGCCCCAGGAACTTGCTGCGACTTTGCGAGGGCGAAGCCGAGTTTGGAAAGCAAAACGGCACGATCCGGGACTTTCGCGACAGCAGCCTGATAAGCCACAGCTGCCTTGACGCTCGAATCCTGGAACGAGTATGCGTCCCCCAGCCGCTCCAAAAGCTCGGCATTTCCGGGCGACAGCTTGTCCGCGGCCTCCAGCTCGACCGTCGCCTCAGCAATCTTCTGCTGCCGCAGCAGTACCAGCGCCAGATCGTAGTGCAGAGCAAAGTCCTTGGGTTCAAGTTCAAGCGCAGCACGATAGCTTTGCGCGGCTTCCTCCAGGCGGTTGTGCTTATCGAATACAATCCCGAGGCTCATGCGCGCGTCCGCATCCTGGGGCTCCAATTCGAGAATTGCCTGAAGAGTTGGAATTGCAGAAGAATCGTCGCTCAAGTGCAGTTGCAGAAATGCCAGTGCCCGAAGCATTGGCAGGTCCTTTGGTTTCTGCTTCAGCCCTTCCTCAAGCGCGGCAGCAGCATCCTCGTTACGGCCCAGGTCGCGATAGTTGGTCGCGAGCAACTGATAGACACCTTCAAATTTCGCATCCAGCTTACGAACCGCTTCAAACTCCTTAACCGCCTCTTCCGGTTTCTTTTGAGTGGCAAAAATCAGGCCGAGATCATAGTGCGCCTCAATAAACTCAGGCCTGATCGCAATGGCTTTTTTGAATAGCTCCGCCTGCTCGTCGCTGTTTTCTTTGGGAGTGCCGATCAGTGCCTGGGCCTTCTTGAACCACTCCATGGCTTGTTCATAGGCTTTTATATCTTTTGTTGTCGGCACTTGCTGACTCGAGGCGGCCATGACGTCGTCAACGTAAACCACCATCTCTGAAAGTGACACACGAGAATGCTTGGCTGTTTCAGCGTTGGTCAAGAGTTCGGTAACTTGGCAAACCTCCGTTTGAATGGTGCTGACTAATCCGGGCCCTGAAAGGGCGCAAAGAGAATAGCTCCGGGCAAGCGAAGCGCAGCCCGGAGTTTGCGCAATCAATGAAGTGAGCCCTGGAAGGGCGACAGAAATGTCTGTCGCCCTTCTAGGGCTCTTGAATTGTCGGTCCATCATACCCCGGGCTGCGCTTTGCTTGCCCGGGGCTACTGTCTCTGGCCCCTTCGGGGCGAGCCGGCCCAATGACCCCTTCCACGCGGCTTCCTCAAGCCATCCGCTATTCGGGTGGCACATAACTAGAGTTGAGGAAGGCAAGAGGCAGAAAGCGATAACCCAACAAAGAGCGGCTGTGCGTATCGCACAAATCCTCTGGCGAGCCAAACTGCTCAGCACGATTAAATATCCTCGAAGTGTGTCAAGGCGCGAAGCTCGCGATAGCGCGTTTCGATCTCCGCATAAGTCAGCTGGCCGAGTCGCTTCGGGCCCAGTTCGCTTACGTTAAATGATGCCATAACGGAACCAAACACCACAGCCTTTCGCATCGCGGCCACATCCAGCGCACGAACGCACGACAGATAGCCGACAAAACCGCCGGCGAACGAGTCGCCGGCCCCTGTCGGATCCACCACTTCCTCCAGCGGGTACGCCGGGATGGCAAACACGTTCCTGGCATCAATCATCAATGCGCCAAATTCCCCCCGTTTGATAATGATAGTTTTCGGTCCCCATCCGAGCACGATCTTGGCGGCTTTCATCAGGTTTGCCTCACCGGCCAGCTGTCTGGTTTCAGCGTCATTGATGAGCAGCACATCGACCCTCTCCAGCGTCTTGCGCAGCGCCTCCGGCTTGCTTCCAATCCAATAGTTCATAGTGTCGCACGCAACCAGCTTGGGGCGTTCCATCTGCTCCACGACGTTGCGTTGCAGGTCGGGATCGATGTTTCCCAGAAAAACAAATTCCAGTTTTCGCTGCCCCGCAAGGAGCTTGGGCGCAAAGTCCGCAAAGACGTTCAGCTGGGTGTCCAGGGTTCTGGCAGTATTCAAATCAAATCCATATTCTCCGGCCCAGCAGAATGTCTTGCCTTCCCTTCTCTCGATTCCTGAGGTATCCACTCCGAGCTTCTGCAAAAACATGATGTGCTCATTCGGAAAATCATCCCCGACGACTGCCACGACACTGACTTCAGTAAAAAAACTCGCGGACGCACCGAAGTAGGTAGCGGACCCCCCGAGGATCCTCTCCCCGTGTCCAAACGGCGTTTTGATCGAGTCTAGCGCAATCGAACCAACGGCCAGAATTCCCATCGCTACCTCCAATACTTTCCAATGATGCATTCGAGCTTTCGCCTTGTATCCTCGGGAATGAGCGACTTATCGGTGATAAGTGCGTGTTTGAGCGCCTCGCCGCAGCCGCATCTGCGCTCGTAGTTCAATTCACGGACGGCCTGAAGGATAATCGCCTGGGCGTTTTGGCTGTTTTGTTTTAGATTAGCCACCACCATATCGACGGTGACGGATTCATGAGCCTCATGCCAGCAGTCGTAGTCCGTAACGAGCGCAAGCGTAACGTAGCAAATCTCGGCCTCACGAGCGAGCTTTGCTTCCTGGAGATTTGTCATGCCGATCACCTCCATTCCCCAACTGCGGTAGAGGCGCGATTCGGCTTTGGTCGAAAATGCCGGACCCTCCATGCAAACGTATGTGCCACCCTTGAAAATGCGGATGCCGGCGCTGCACGCCGCGGCGTACACCTGCGCGAGGAGATCGGGGCACACCGGATCTGCAAACGTCACATGTGCGGCCAGACCGTTTCCAAAAAACGTCGAAATGCGCCCGCGCGTGCGGTCAAGGAATTGATCGGGCAGCAGAATATCGAGTGGCGCCAGATCCTCCTTAAGCGAACCAACCGCGCTGGCTGAGATAATGCGTTCGACGCCCAGCATTTTCATAGCATATATGTTCGCGCGAAAGTTTATCTCCGATGGAAGAATGCGGTGGCCCCGCCCGTGACGGGCAAGGAATGCAACTTCCTTTCCTTCGAGTCTACCGATGACCAGATTGTCTGATGGAGCTCCGAATGGCGTATCCACGGCCACTTCCCTGCGATCCACAAGCGCGGCCATGTCATACAGGCCGCTTCCGCCTATGATTCCGATTTTCACCTGTTGCATAGCATCCTATTCCAAATCAGTTTTTGAACCAGATCCTGGCTCGCGTTGAGACAGCTCGATGAGCACTCCCGATGTGTTCGACGGATGAATAAAAGCGATCCGGCATCCACCGGCGCCGAGGCGGGGATGCGCATCGATCAGCCGCACGCCCGCGGCCTTAAGCCTTTCGATTTCGAGCTCAAGGTCCTTTACCGCAAAACAAATGTGATGGATTCCTTCGCCCCGCCGAGCGATGAACGTAGCCACGGGCGAATCGTCTTGCGTCGCCTCCAGAAGCTCGATCCGGCTTTCCCCGACAGTCAGCATTGCCAGGCGCGTCTTCTGAGCCGGAATCTCTTCGATGGACCAATTTCCCAAGCCCAGTATTTCCGCATAACTTTTAAGCGAGGATTCAAGCGACCGCACGGCAACCGCCACGTGATCGATCTTTTCGTACAAGGTCCCTCCAACCGTACGCAGGACACCGGAATTCAAGAGTTTTGGGCGCCCCCTATTTCCCACGCTCCTTGGCGCCCTCGCTATCTAAGTTCTTATCGCCCCTCTCCCAGGCGGCCAGGAGCCTCTCTGCCGCGGAAAAGGGGTCCATTCGGCGGTCGCCGATCTGGCGCGCAAAATCTTCCAGCATCGCCGCCATGCGGCTGTTTCTGAGCAGGTTCCTCTGGATCTCCGAGCTCACCAGGGCCAGTAGGCGTTCCTTTTGAATTTGATACGCTTTCTCCCGCCGAAGGTGAGCATCTTCCTGAAAGAGGCGCCAAGATTCGATAGCTTGGGCACACTCGGCGATGCCTTTCCCTTCCGTGGCGACGGTCTTCACCACCGGTGGTATCCACTTATCCGGTCTATTGGACATGGCAAGGCAGGACTTCAATTCGGATTCAATCCGCTCGACACCCGCATGATCCGCCTTGTTGATGATGAAGATATCGGCGATTTCCATGATTCCGGCCTTCAGAGTCTGAACGTCGTCTCCCATTCCCGGCACAAGCAGCACTAGGGTCACTTGAGCCGTGCGTGCGATTTCAACTTCGGCCTGGCCGACCCCGACGGTTTCAATGAAAACGACGTTAAAGCCGGCAGCATCCAGGATGAGCAGGACGTCTGCCGTAGCGCGAGCCAACCCTCCCAGATTGCCTCGCGTCGCCATGCTTCGGATGTAGGTTCCGGAATCGAGAAAGCGCGACTGCATGCGGATGCGGTCGCCCAGAAGTGCTCCGCCGGTAAACGGGCTTGTCGGGTCGACCGCAATGATCCCGACCTTGTTGCCTTGATTGCGAAACAACCCCGCGAGTCCATCGACGAGAGTGCTCTTGCCTGCCCCGGGCGCTCCGGTAATCCCGATGGAAAGGGATCGTCCCGTCTGCGGGAACAGCTCACGCAAGTACGGCACTGCTTCAGGTGCGCCGTTCTCCACCAAGGTGATAAGACGCGCAACGGCTCGAAAATCTCCGGAAAGCACGTCTTGTACAATCGGGTTTTTCGCGGGGATGCTCGCGTTGTGAAATGAATCCATCTGCAGGGGTCCGTTTACTCAAGAATCTTGCGCGCGATGACGAGTCTCTGAATCTCGCTGGTACCCTC
>Ga0182021_10010799_pt1 | contig 10833 bp, 7 predicted proteins | sample 612E3MmetaG_FD_120493 | JGI IMG/M metagenome (GOLD analysis project Ga0182021, IMG submission 120493) | Permafrost microbial communities from Stordalen Mire, Sweden - 612E3M metaG (Illumina Assembly) | ecosystem: Environmental > Terrestrial > Soil > Wetlands > Permafrost | place: Sweden...
GATGACGCATACGGCCGCCAAATGCCGGCGCATCCTCGAGGCGCGCCGCCGCACGGGCCGTTCCTGCCGCGTGTCGTTCAACTACCGCTACTCGCCCCCGCGCAGCCAGGTGAAGGATCTGCTGATGAGCGGCGAGATCGGTGAGGTGATTTCGGTCGATTTCCACTGGTTGCTCAACACCCTGCACGGGGCCGACTATTTCCGCCGCTGGCATAGCGAGAAAAAACGGTGCGGCGGTCTGATGGTGCACAAATCCACGCACCACTTCGATCTCGTCAACTGGTGGCTCGGCGCCATGCCCGTGTCGGTGTACGCGACTGGCCAGCGCGGATTCTACACGCCGGTGATGGCGCGGCGCCTCGGTCTCCAGAGCTACCATGAGCGTTGCCATACCTGTCCGGAAAAGGCGGGCTGTGCGTTTTTCCTCGACCTCGACGGCGACGCCTCGCTCAAGGCGCTCTACCTCGAGCAGGAAGGCTTCGACGGCTATATCCGCGACCGCTGCGTTTTCCGGCCCGACATCGACATCGAGGATGCGATGACCGTGCAGGTGCGCTACGACAACGGCGTCCTGCTCACCTACTCGCTCAATGCCTTTTGCGCGTGGGAGGGATACACCATCGCCTTCAACGGCACGCGGGGCCGTCTGGAGCACAGCATCTGCGAAACGGCATACGTGAGTGGCACCGACACGGTGCAGGGCGGCATCCGCCGGGACGGTGTGACCACGCGGATCGTCCCGTTGCGCGGCGCCCCACGGCTGATCGAGCCCTGGGCGGAGGAGGGCAGCCATGGCGGTGGCGACGCGGTGATGCTGCGCGACCTGTTTCTACCCACGCCGCCCGACGACAAATTCTTGCGGGCGGCCGATGAACGCGCCGGCGCTGCGTCGATCCTGGTGGGGGTGGCCGCCAATCGCTGTTTCGAGACGGGCCAGCCGGTCGCCATCGCCGACCTCGTGCCGGGGCTGGAGCGTCCCGATTATCCGGCGATGCCCGCCCGCGACCGACCGCTGCCCATGCCGGAGCGTCGCCCGCCGGTTTAGATCGCTCCTGAGAACCGGGTATTTCGTAGGCCAGCGAGCTTGCTCGCGCGGCATGACGGAGCGCGAGCAAGCTCGCTGCCTACGGTAAACAGGAGCACCCTTGAGCTGAAGCGGAATTAGGTGGAGTGTTCGGAATCCGCCCGATGCCGCGAGGCGACGGCGCCCTGGGCAGCCTTCCCGTCCGAGTTTCACGGTTTCCCGTCCCGCTCGTGCTGGGCCCGGCCGGTCATCGGTACGAATCGCACCGAGCCGTTGATCTCCTCCCGGTAGCCTCCGGCGGTGCGCGTCACGACTTTGAGCTCCTGGAAATAGTCGCCCACCGGGATGACGAGACGCCCGCCAACCTTGAGTTGCTCGAGCAGCGGCGGCGGGATTTTTTCCGGCGCAGCCGTCACTACGATGGCGTCGAACGGCGCCAGCTCCGGCCAGCCGAGATAACCATCGCCGATGCGGAGGTGCACGTTTTTGTAGCCGAGGCGGGCCAGATCGCCCTCCGCGCGGTGCGCCAGCTCCGGCACGATTTCGATTGTGTAAACCTCGGCCGCCAGTTCGGCGAGCACGGCCGCCTGATAACCGGATCCGGTGCCGACCTCGAGCACGCGACTCTCCGGCGTGAGGCGGGCGAGCTCGGTCATGAGGGCCACGATGTAGGGCTGGGAAATCGTCTGCCCCTGCCCGAGGGGGAGCGGACGGTCATCGTAGGCGAAGCGGCGGGCCGATTCCGGCACGAATTCATGCCTCGGCACCTTGCGCATGGCCTGCAGCACCGCGGCCGTGCGTACGCCGCGCGCCTCGATTTGTTCGCGAACCATCTCCTCGCGCGCGGCCGTTTCCTGGGCCACAGATTTTCCGTCGCCGCCGCAGCGTTCGACGGCCGTCAGGGTGAAGAGCGTGAGCAACGAGCGAGTCGCCAGGCGCACGTCGGAATAATGCCCCGAATGCCTGGTTTGGCGAGGAGCGAAGCGCCAGGAGCCCGTGGGCGTCGCCCACGGGTTCCTGGCGCTTCAATGGCTGCGAAAGGCAGAAAACACCAGAGCGCAGTAGATCCCCAGCAAGCCCCAGCCGATCGCGACCACGGTGAAGCGGACGACCAGGGCATGCACAGAGTCCAAGCTGAGGTACGTCTGTGGCGCTTGCGCAACGATGGGCGAGGGCTTTCCTGGCACGGGTGCGGCCTCCACGGCGACCATGGGAGTATCGCTGAGGCCAACCTGGGGGGCAGAAAACGGGGCGAGGGAATGGGCCGAAGGGTGCATGGTGCGATTCCCCTAACAGACGTAAGTTGATGCGTGTTAGTTACAGTAGCGCAATATGGCCTAACCCTATCAAGGTTACTAACTACCGGCTCAGCCCTTCTAATAGACAACCGGTCGCCAGCTGTTGGTTGGCCGCCGACATCTCATCCGTTGTCCGGGGCGTAACCGGCAGCCCGAAGCGGCGCGAGGTCGTCGTCGGTCGCGGCTTGTTGCCGGAAGCTCGCGTCGAGCGCGATGGCCCGATCCACGCGACGGCGCGCCTCGGCGAGGTCGCCGCGCTGGCAGGCGTAGCAACCGAGATTGAATTGGATGGCGGGTTCCTCCGGATGGCGGATTTCGGCTTCCCGCAGGATGGCTTCGGCGCTCGCGAGGGATTCGGCGCGGCGGGCGGCGTAGGCCCACGTGATCCACCAGCCGGCTTCCTCCGGCTCGCGCCCGACCAGGGCGGCGGCGACCGGTTGCAGCAGGAGCCACTGCTGCTGGGCTTGCAGAACGAGTGCCTGCAGCTCCAGCGCCTCGAGCGATTCGGCTTCGTCGGCGGGCAGGGCGGCCAGCTCGGCGGCAGCTTCCTCCAGCAGGCCGAGGCCCAGATAGCCACGCGCATGGGAAAGCCGCCATCCGGATTTCATGATCGGGCAAATTGGCGCGATCGCGCGTGGCGTCAATCGCGGTGGCTAGCAGCCTGTCGGACTGAGCAACTGGAGTTGCATCGCGGGAAAATATTTCGGAGTGCGGCACGACGGGCCGTTCCCGACAGGCTGCTAGGAGCCTGTCAGACTTGCCTAAAACACGATATCTTCGGCCCATAATTTCATAGCGATGGACGGGATCTGCCTCGACAGGCTCCTCAAGCAGTGCTTTGCGCTGCGTGAACCTTGTATTCCGACCGATTGTCCGCCGCAGCGCGGCGGAATTAAGGAGTTTGTCGGGCGGGGCGGTTTGCTTTGCGGCGGAAGCTACGAGTGAACTCCGCACTTTAAGCCAAAGTCCGACAAACTCCTACGTGCCTCCCAACTGGCGGTACGCGGTACCGACCAACACGAGCAACGAATGCAGCAGTTTGCTGTGCTCCGGCGTGATGACAATCTTGTGCGGTTCCAGCCAACCGACGACGATGAGGGCGAAGCACGCTTGGCGATCGTGCAGGGGCATGGCCACGAAAGCGCCCAGCCCATTTTTGCCGGCGCACCAGGCGGGCAGGTAGGGCGCGATCCGGGGATCGGTGGCGTTGTGGATCACCACATTATCCAGCCGGCTCAGGCAGATGCCGAACACGGTGCGTTCGTCGCGCCGGACGGCGCGGTCGCCGCGGATGTAACCGATGAGTTTTCCATGCCCGAGCGTCGCCACGTAATTCCGGTGGTCGCTGTCCAAGGAAAGCAGTACGGCCTCGGGCGCGCCGAACCCTTTTTGCACATGCTCGAGCGCCAGACGCAGAATTTTGGCGAAGTCGGGGCGCGGTTCTTCGAGGCAGCGGGAAAGCAGGTCGACCCCCTCATGCCACGACTGTTGCTCGATTTCGATGTTGGGGGCTGTGACGGGGGTATCACCCGCAGGCAGCGGCACGGGCGGCGTTTTCTCCACGGGAGCCGTGGCTGCGGTTTCCGCGGGCGCAGCAGGGGAGATCGCCTTGGCGCGACGGGTGCCCCTCGCGGGGGCTCCCTCGGCGGCGGGCGTGGTGTGGGGGGTGGGAGGCGCGGCGGGGGGCCGGGCCGTCGGAGGATTCCCGCCCGCCCGCCAACGGAGCATTTCCACCACTTCGCGGCCAAAGCCGCTGAAACCGAGCGATTGCATGAACTCGGACATGCGTTGGCCGGTAGCATTCATCACGCCGGCGATACCCTCGGGGGTGAAGGAAAGATGCGGCTCGAAGCGGTCCAGCAGTTCGCGGATTTTGCTATTGAAACCATCGGTGGTCAGTTCGCGGTCCATCGCCAGCTCGCAGAGCTTCACGGCGAATTCCGAGACGATCAGCAATGAAGCGCTTTCCGGGCCGACCATGGCGAAGGTTTGCGGCGAAAATTCCCGCAGAGCGTCGAGGACGCCGGTGGGCAGATTGGTCGACTGGAGCAACTCGAACCCCAGCTCGAGCGCCGTGAGGCCGAAGATCTCGCGATACGCTTCGTCGGTGGGTTTTTCGCTGGCGAGCCGTTGGGTCTCTTGGTATTGATCCGTCAGGTACGTGGCCAGGAGCAAGCGGCCGAAGTTGCGCAACGAGGCGGCCACGAACGCCTGCTCGGGATCGGGCGAGCCGCGGTCGCGGGAGACCTGCTGGGCCACCAGGCCCGAACAGAGCGCCAGCATGGCCGTGTCGCGTTGATCCGCGGCGGTGGTGGGGTCCACGGCGTCGTGCACGAGGATGAGCGATGTCACGAGCGAACGGACGCGTTCGAACCCGATTACCTGGATGGCCTGCGAGACGGTGCTGATCTCGATGCCGGAAGGGTTGTAACCCAGGGTGTTCGCGACGGCGATGGCTTTGGCCATCACGGTGACGTGCTTTTGCACGATCTCGGCGAGGTCCGTTACCGAGATCTCGCGGGCTTTCGCGGACAACGCCTGGATGAGCTGCACCAGTTCGGGCAGGCACGAGGAGCGGCCGGATTGCATGCCGGCTTTGGCGGACTCGATGGTCTGGGCCGCCAGGGGGTTGTTTTCGGGAGTATCGATGGGGCTCAGCATGTGCGGGGCGGAATAATCACGGCAAGCGCCTTTCCACCGGCCGCTGATGGGTAGGTGTTTCCGAGTGGGCGCCGCCGCGCGGTCGCTCGTTGCCCGGCCATGGCGAATGGGCGGAGAGCGGACGATCGCCTGCGGCGATACGTCCGTGCTCCTCAGTCGGAAGGTGGGAGCGCGGGCGTATGCGCCGGATCGCCCGCCTGGCGCGGCGGAGCCGCAACCGAAGGAGTCTTGGGGTAACCACGAAACACACGAAAGACACGAAAGGAAAGTGAGGGTGAAAGTGAAAGAGAAAGGGAAAACCACCTCAGCTAGCCCGGCGGCCTCCTGTAAAATCCGGATCGGAGTTTTCCACCGCGAAGTGACGCGAAGTGACGCGAATATCGGATTAGCGAAGATTAGCGTCGATTAGCGGTTTCCAAATCGACCGACGGAACCTGCACGCAGGGAAACATCATCTTCAGGAATAGCAGGGCAGATTCTGAAGCATCCAACCCGCGCTTATCCGCGTGATCAGCGGGGAAAGTCATTCCTCTGTTGCCTCCGTTGCCTCCTGTAAAATCCGATGCCGGTTTGGTTGCGGCGCGACCGCGCCAGGTGATTCGTGGAAAGTGCGATTGACCATTTCCGATTCAGCCCGGCGGCGGCCCGCCGAAATGGGCGGCGTGCGCGGCGTAGGCGGCGCAATCGGCCAGCATCGCCTCGATGGCCGCCGCGAGCGGCTCGACCCGCACCAGGCCGGAGAAGACGGCCTTGTCGCCGATCGCATCGGTCAACACGAAAGCCGGACGTTGCGTGATCTGGTGCGCGTGAAACTCGGCGGTCGAGGCATCGACCCGGGCGCGCACCTCGGCGGATTCGGCGCTGACACGGAGCCTGGCCGGATCGAGTCCGCTGGCCGCGGCGCCGGCCGCGACGGCCTCGGTCATGTCGCCGAGCTTGCGCCCTGCGCGCGTGGCGGCATGCGTGAGGGCCAGACGCAGACGGTCGTCGGTGAAACCGAGATCGCGCCCCGCCTCGGCCACAAGATTCGGCGCCTCGTAGTGCCCTTGGCGCGCTGGTTCGAGCCAGCCGTTGTCGAGCATGTAGGGTGAGCGCATGATCGGGCCGCTGCGCCGGTAGAACCAATCGCATTGCGTCCGCGAGACCGGGAAATCGGCGGGCCTCATCAGCGCGATCTTCCACTGGAAGTCGACGCGCCCGGCATAGCGGGCCTTGAGTTCGGCCCAGGCCGGTTCGGCCCAATGGCACCAGGAGGACAAGATTTCGAGATAGTAGGTGACGGTGACGGCAGCCATGCGCCCAAATTCGCCGCAAGACGAGTTGGCGTCAACCGGCGAGCGTGTCATCGCCGATACAGCGGTGCGCAAAGCGGAGCGGCACAAACTGACCAAGTAGCAGCCGAGGCAACGAGGCTGGGTTTGCTCCGCTGAATCCACAGCGGGATTTTCGGCGATTCTCAGAGGGAATGTTACGTAATACGTAACATTCGGCCTGGGCATATTTCTGATAGAAAGTCGGAAAGTAATACTAACCGGGCGGGCCCTCTGACAGCTTCCTGACGTCAGCGGCTACGAACTCAGCCCGTCGCCGGGCCCGATGGATTTTCGCTTGTCACTCCGGCGACGTGCCCGACGCTAGCGCCATCCGGAAATTTCCGCCCATGGCGTCCACCTATACCGAAGCCAGCATCAAGACTCTCTCCTCGACGGAGCACATCCGCCTGCGCCCCGGCATGTATATCGGCCGGCTGGGCAACGGCGCGCACGCCGACGATGGCATTTACGTGCTGCTCAAGGAGACCATCGACAATTCGGTCGATGAATTCGCGATGGGCTGCGGCAAGAAGATCGAGATCGATCTGGTCGATCGTACGGTGCGGGTGCGCGATTACGGCCGCGGCATTCCGCTCGGCAAACTGCTCGATTGCGTGTCGATCATCAACACCGGCGCCAAGTACGACAGCGAGACGTTCAAGAAGGCCGTCGGCCTCAACGGCGTCGGCCAGAAGGCCGTCAACGCCCTCGCTTTCACCTATCGCGCCCAGGCGGTGCGTGAGGGGCAGACCAAGGTCGTCGAGTTCGTGCAGGGCAAGCTGAAGAAAGATTACAAGATCGCCAAAACCGACGAGCGCAACGGCACCATCATCGAGTTCACGCCCGACGAGGCGCTTTTCGGCACCGACTTCAAGTATCGCGCCGAGTTCATCGAAGAGATGCTCTGGAACTACGCGTTCCTCAACCGCGGCCTCACGCTCACATTGAACGGCAAGCCCTTCAAATCCGAGAACGGTCTGGAGGATCTGCTCCGCCGCCGCCTCACCGGCGAGACGCTCTATCCGGTCATCCACCTCGAGGCCGAGGACATCGAAGTCGCGATGACGCACGCCGGGCACTACGGCGAGGAGTATTATTCGTTCGTCAACGGCCAGCACACCACCATGGGCGGCACGCACCTCTCGGCGTTTCGCGAGGCGCTGGTGCAGACAGTGCGCAATTTCTACAAGAAGGAGTATGACGCCGCCGACATCCGCCAGTCGATCGTCGCCGCCGTCTCGTTACGCGTGATCGAGCCGGTCTTCGAATCGCAGACGAAGACGAAGCTCGGTTCCAACGACATGAGCCCCGGGGGCCCCGCGATCCGGCAGTTCGTCGGCCTCTTCCTTCAGCAGCAGCTCGACACGCACCTGCACCGCAATCCGGAGGTGGCCGAGGCGCTCAAGCGCAAGATCGAGGACAGCGAGCGCGAGCGCAAGGAGCTTGCCGGCATCCGCACCCTCGCCCGCGAGCGCGCCAAGAAGGCCTCGCTGCACAACCGCAAGCTGCGCGACTGCCGCGTGCACCTCGACACCCGCGACAAGCGCGCCGAGGACAGCACGCTGTTCATCGTCGAGGGCGACTCCGCCGCCGGCTCCCTCACCGCCTGTCGCGACGTGCAGACGCAGGCCGTCTTCGCCCTGAAGGGCAAACCGCTCAACACCTACGGCCTCTCGAAAAAAGTCATTTACGAGAACGAGGAATTCCACCTGCTGCAGAGTGCGCTCAACATCGAGGAGGGGCTGGAAAACCTGCGCTATAACCGGATCGTCATCGCCACGGATGCCGACGTCGACGGCATGCACATCCGCCTCCTCCTGATCTCGTTTTTCCTGCAGTTTTTTCCCGAGCTGATCACCAACGGCCACCTGTACATCCTCGACACGCCGCTCTTCCGCGTGCGCAACAAGAAGGAGACGCTCTACTGCTACTCCGAAGGCGAGAAGCAGGCCGCGCTGAATCAGCTTGGGCAGAACGCCGAGGTCACGCGGTTCAAGGGCCTCGGCGAAATCAGCGCGGGCGAGTTCAAGGATTTCATCGGCGAGAACATCCGCCTGGAGAAAGTGACGCTGGATTTCCTGCACAACAGCGAGCAGCTCCTCGGGTTTTACATGGGCAAGAACACGCCCGAGCGCCAGGACTTCATCATCGGCAACCTCCGAGTGGAAAAAGACCTGGTGGAGGTTTGATTCGGGCGCGGGTGCATTCCCTCAAGCTCGATTCGGCCTGAATTCCGCAGACCGATCTCGCCACCGAGGCCCTGGTGTGGCGGAGCCGCAACCAAAGCAACGGAGTTGAGACACAGAGCGCACAGAGACGTGGGTCGAGGTCACAGAGGAATGCATCTGCCTCTGTGGCCTCCTTCGAACTCCGTGACCTCTGTGACGAAAAATCTTCAGAAGACAAGATTCTGCGGGGGTGTAATACAGGCACAAACCGGAGTTCACAGAGCAGTCGAGACGCCGTTCGTGGCAGGCAAGAGGGCCTGCCCGCCCCACAAATCCCGCCCGCCGGCTTTGTGGCCAAGACTAGTGCTTGATTGCAGAAACAAGCGCCATTTGGTGAGGCGCCGGAAGCAAGCGAGCAAGGCGGCCGGCAAGGAAGGTGGGCCTGACGGCCCATGCCTTGCCGGGCAACGCCGCTCCCTTGCTTCCGCCGCCTCATCCGTAGGACCGGGCGCTTTGGGCTGTGGCCGGCGTTGTCGGCGAGGGCAAGTGCCTCCGGCGCTCCTCCCTCGCCGCCGCCTTGGCCATAGCCCAAATCGCTCCGGCCAAATAGCGCTTATTTCTGCAATCAAGCACTAGCTGCGCCCGCCCGACGATGAAGCATGGATGCATTTGCAGCCGGGGATTCCCTAAATCTCAGTCGCACGGTACGTGCGGCTGGCGCGACAAGCGGCTTGCCGTGCGCGGCTCGGCCAATCTTTCTCTCCACCTTTCCTTGATGCCTGCATCCAAAACAGACTCTCGCCCATTCCTTGGCCGGTTACTTTTCGGCCGCGCGATCTGCCTGATTGCGGTGGGCGTGCTGGTGCTGTTGGCGGGCTGTGCGACGGTGCCCGTGCCGCAGGCGCCGGAGATCGCGGCGCGCGCCACCGCGCTGACGCCCCGCGAAACCACCAACCTCCGGGTGTTCGACTCCGCGTGGAGTCTCGTCAACCGCAAGTTCTACGACCCGAAGTTCCGGGGCGTGGACTGGCCGGCTGCCGCGTTGACCTACGGGCCGAGGGCATTGGCCGCGGCGGACGACAAACAGCTTTATGGCACGATCAACGCCATGCTGGCCGAGTTGAAGGAATCGCACAATCGGGCGAGCCTGCCGGAGAAGCCGCCGGAGCCGCGCGCCCGGGTGGGGCTGGCGCTCGGCTTCACGGAGGATTGCTGGGTGGTGACGGGTGTGCAGCCATCCAGTCCGGCGGAAGCGGCGGGCGTGAAGAAGGGCTGGCTCTTTGTGGCCCGCAACGGCCAGCCGCTGGGCGAGGAGCCCAATTTCTCGTTGAAAGAGGGCGAGACGGTGATCGACGAGTATATGGATTCGCAAGACCAGCGGCACATGCTCACGATGACCGCGCGGTTGCTGCCCCCGGCCAAGCCACCCGAGCCACGCGAGGCGCGGCAGCTGGCCGGTGGCGTGTGGTATCTGCGGTTCGGCAAGTTCGACGTGGAATCGCGCCGCTGGTTGAGCAGCCAATTGAAGGCGCACCGCGCGGCGCCGGCGGTAATCGTGGATCTGCGGGCGAATACCGGCGGAAAATTAATCTCGCTGGCCATCACGGTCGGCGAATTTTTCCCGAAAAGTGTGAACTTTGGACTGTCGATCGATCGTGACGGTGGGCGACACGAGAGAAAATCCTGGCCATGGGGCTCGGCTCGCTATGCCGGGCGGGTCGCAGTGCTCGTGGACGAGGGGACGGCGAGCAGCGCGGAGATTTTCGCTCACGCCCTGCAATTCCACCACCGTGCTGTGCTGGTGGGACGCCCGACCGCGGGCGCGGTGATTGGCAGCCTTTTTTACCGATTGCCAGATGGCGGCAAGCTGCAGGTCGGCGTATGGAATTATTATGGGCTCGACGGAAAACGGCTCGAAGGTGTCGGGGTGAAACCCGATGTGGCGGTTCCGGTGAAACTCGCCGATCTGCGAGCGGGCGCGGACCCCGATCTTGCCGCCGCACTTGTAGCATTGCAGAACCCGACCGCAGAGACGAAAAACCGGTAGCTAGCCCACATGGCCAAACGCAAAAAGACCTCCAACGATCAGCCCGAGCTGCCGCTCGGCGACGGCGCGGAAACGCCCTCGCCGGCGGCCGGAAGCCCCAAGCCGGAAGACAGACGGCCGAAGGCGGAGGACGGACGGCAGACGGCAGAGGACGGAGGGCAGAAATCGGACGGCGGAGGGCAGACGGCGGAGAACAGCGGGCAGAAACCGGAAACAAAGGCGACCGCGTCGTCGGCCCCGGCAGCCTCAGGCAACCCGAAACTCAAAACCCGAAACTCGGAACTGGCGGCGCAGGCCGCCTCGGTTCCGCCAATCGAGAATC
>Ga0182021_10010801_pt1 | contig 10833 bp, 5 predicted proteins | sample 612E3MmetaG_FD_120493 | JGI IMG/M metagenome (GOLD analysis project Ga0182021, IMG submission 120493) | Permafrost microbial communities from Stordalen Mire, Sweden - 612E3M metaG (Illumina Assembly) | ecosystem: Environmental > Terrestrial > Soil > Wetlands > Permafrost | place: Sweden...
CGCCTATTGCGAGGAAAAAAACATCCAGTACGTCGTCCTGAGCCGCCTCCCGAAGGACGGCCTGCCGCGCCGGGAAAGCACCGGTCTGCGCGGATTCTGAGCCGCCCGATGCCTGAACGAATTCCCGCCCCGCCCGCGGCCGATCTCCGTTTTTTAGGCTGGGACGCCCTTTGGGAGGAAGCGGCCGAACCCTATCGCATCCAAGGCCTTGGCTTCGGGCGGATTGTCGTGGAGCGCCGCGAGAGCTATGTTCTGACCGCGGCCGGCGGCGATCGGGACGCGGAAGTCTCGGGCCGTTTTCTCTTCGAGGCCGAAGCTCCCGCAGACTTCCCCAAGGTCGGCGACTGGGTGGCCCTCACTGATTATCCCCGGGAAGCCAAGGCCGTCATCCACGCGGTCCTGCCGCGCCGGACCCGGCTGTCGCGCCATGCGGCCGGGAAAAGAACCGAGGAGCAGATCCTGGCCGCCAACATCGACACGATCTTCCTCGTTCAGGGCCTGGACTTCGACTTCAATGTCCGGCGGTTGGAGCGCCAGATGGTCATGGCGCGTGAGAGCGGAGCCGAGCCGGTCGTCCTCTTGAACAAGGCCGACCTCTGCTCCGATGCCGAGGCGCGCCTGGCCGAGGCCCGCGAGGCGATTCCGGGGAGCGAGGTGCTGGCCGTAACCGCGCTGGCCTCCTCCGGCCTCGACGCCCTGCGGGCCTTCCTCCGTCCGGCCCGGACCCATCTTCTCATCGGATCTTCCGGAGTCGGCAAATCGACCCTGATCAACGCCCTGGTCGGATGCGATCTCCTGGCCACGGCACCCGTCCGGGCGGACGATTCCAAGGGCCGGCACACCACGACGCGGCGCGAGCTCGTCGTCCTGCCCGGAGGCGCCCTGCTCATCGACACGCCCGGTGTCCGCGAATTCGGACTTTGGGAGGCGGACGAGGCGGTAGGCGACGTGTTCGCCGATATCGACGCCTTGGCCCTGGAATGCCGCTTCACCGATTGCGCCCATGTGCGGGAGGACGGCTGCTCCGTGCTCGCGGCCGTCGCTTCCGGAGCGCTGCCGGCCGGACGCCTGGAAAGCTATCGGAAGCTGCGCAAGGAGCTCGCCTTCCGGGAATCCAAGCTTAAAGAGAAGCCCGGCTCGGACAAAAAGGAATGGACCAAGGCCATCCACAAGTCCATGAAGACCTTCCGCAAGCTCGACCCCAAGACCCGCTTCCGCGATTGACGGCGGCTCTACGGCGCGCCCTCCGGCGCAGCTCCCCTTCCCCCTCCTCGTGCGTTCTGTTATGATTTGCGGCTTCCGACCGCCCTCCAAGGACCGCCGCCATGACCCGCTATGACGAGCTTTTGAAAAACGCTTTCGATCCGGAATCGTTCCGCCGGGTCGGCTATAAAGTCGTCGACGCCCTGGCCGATTTCCTGGCCGCGTCGACGCCCGAGTCGCGGCCGCGGGTGCTGCTTTACGAAGACCCGGAATCGATGGCCCGGTCTTGGGAAGGACGCTTCGGCGCCGGCCCGACTACGGATTTTCCGGACCTCTTGCCGGAGATCCTGGCCCGGTCCAACGATCTCCTCCATCCCCGTTTCGTCGGCCATCAATGCACGACGGCCCTGCCCCTGGCCGCACTGGGCGGATTGGCCGGCCAGTTCCTGAACAACGGTTCGGCCGTCTATGAAATGGGACCGGTCAACGTGGCCATGGAGCGGAACCTCATCCGCTGGATGGCCGGCCTGGCCGGATGGAACGACGGCGCGGACGGCGTCTTCACCAGCGGCGGATCGATCGGCAATTTGACGGCGCTTCTGGCGGCCCGGCAGGCGGGCGCCAAGGGCAACGTCTGGAAGAAAGGCGTGGGAAGCGAGCCGCCCTTGGCCGTTCTCGTCTCCGAACAATGCCATTACAGCGTGCGGCGGGCCGCCGCGGTCATCGGGCTGGGCGAGGAGGCGGCCGTGTCCGTGCCCGTTGACGAGCGCTTCCATATGTCGCCGGAAGGATTCGAGCGGGCCTACGAAGAAGCCGTGGGGTGCGGACGCCGGCCCTTGGCCCTCGTGGCCAACGCCTGTTCGACGGCTACCGGAAGCTACGACGACCTGGAAGCCGCGGCCGATTTCGCCCGGGATCGCGGATTGTGGCTGCACGTGGACGGCGCCCACGGCGCGGGCGCCCTGCTCTCGCCCAAATACAAACACCTGCTCCGCGGCTTGGAGCGGTCCGATTCGTTCATTTGGGACGCCCACAAGAACATGCTCATGCCGGCCCTGATCACCGGGGTCGTCTTTCGTGAAGGTCGCCTCTCCTACGAGGCCTTCTCCCAGAAGGCCTCCTACCTGTTCGAAAAAGAGTCCCGCGAGGAATGGTACAACTTCGCCCACCGCACCCTGGAATGCACGAAGACGATGATGGGCCTGCGGCTGTTCATCTCCCTGGCCGCCTACGGCACGGACTTTTTCGGCGGCTACGTTACGGCCATGTACGATCTGGCCAGGGATTTCGCCCGACTGATGCGGGAGGCCGGCGATTTCGAAACGGCCGTGGAGCCCGAGAGCAACATCGTCTGTTTCCGCTACCTCAAGAGAGGCGAAACCGACCTCGACGGACTGCAAAAGCGGATCCGCCGGGCCATGCTGGAAAAAGGATCCTTTTATATCGTCCAGACCGAGCTTCGCGGGCGCCGCTGGCTGCGCTGCACCCTGATCAACCCGCGGACGACCATCGCCGATCTGGAGGCCCTTCTCGCCGAGATCCGCTCCCTGGCCTAGGATAAGCTCGGGGTCGCGTCTTCAGTCTGCTAATTTTTTGCCGTTTAAGGATATTCCGGCCTTTTATCGACACGGCTCCCGGCTTCAGCATCCGGACCTATTCATTAAAAAATCTGGGTTTTTAAAAAAATTAGCAGACTGAAGACGCGGCCCCAAACGGGATCAGCGGAGGGGGATGCGCTGGGCCAAGCCCCAGCGGCCGGGCCGCCGCTCGGCGACGCTCAAGGCGTCCGGCGTCAGGCGCACGACCAGAAACTCCCCGCCGGCGCCTTCCTTGTTGGCCGAGCCGACGCACCAGGTGGGAATGCCGTTCCAATCGATCCTTTGGACGACATGGGAATGGCCCCAGAAAACAGCCGCGATGTTATAACCCCGGACGGCCGCCGCGTAAGCCTCGCGCTCCCGGTCCGACCACCAACCCCGGCTCCATTCGTCCCAACCGTAATGTTGGAAGAGAATGACCGGCCGGCCGCTGGAACCGACGCTCTCGGCCAGGTCCTTGACCAGAAACTCCAGGCTGTGCCCCGGCTTCCGCCAGTCGCCCTCGAACGGGCGGCCCCAGGGATTCAGGATGTCGTCGCCGGCCGAACCGGGGAATAAATTCAATTGGATGCAATGGACGCGGCCCCAGTCCCAGGAGTAATGGAGCCCGTCGGGCGAAATCGATCGCAGTCCCGGCCGGCCGGGATTGCGGCCCTTGATTCCCTCCCGGACGGGCCGGCCCGGGTCGCCGTCGTGGTTTCCGGCACCCTCATAGACGGGGAATGCCAGGCGGCCCTCGCCCGCCGCTCCATAATCGGCCGCGAACGCGGCCCAAAATTCGCCGGCATCGGGTGCGTTTCCATCGTCGACCAGATCGCCCAGGACGACGACTCCCCGCGGCGCGCCCACAATCTCCGGGCCGATCGATTTGGGAAACCGCCTTCCCGGCAAATCGTTCATGGCCTCGATCGTCCGGGCATTGGCCGCGGCGGCCGTCACCGTGGCCCCGTAATGGGGGTCCGAAGCGACGAAAAAAAGAACGTCGTCGGGATCGTCCGAGCGAAGAGAACGCAATTCGGCCCGCCGCGCCTCAGACAGCGGATGCAATGGCGGCTTGGTGATGTCGACCGGCGGTCCCGGCGGAGGCGGCCCCGAGTTCCCGGCCAGATACCAAATCTCGTCCGGGGAGAAAGCGTCGTCGAAGAAATCAAAGGACGCTATGGCCCCGGCAAATGGCAGAAAGGCCGTCCGGCGGGCGGGATTCCACCCGGTGCCCACGCGGAAATGGTCGCCCGGATTGACCGAGAGGGCGGCGGTTTTTTCAGCGTTCAGCGCCCCATTCAAATAAAGCCGGAGACGCGCGCCGTCATAGGAGACGGCGATATGCTGCCAGCGCGCCTCCAAAGGCAGCCCGCCCTGGAAACCCAGCTTAAGCAGGGGCCCGTTGTAGAACCCCGCCTGGCGGCCCGTACCGATGCCCAGCTCGGCCGCACGGTCAGCCCCGCCGGCCCAGGAGGCGATGGTCTTCTTGACCGCCAATTGCGGATCGAAAACCCAGGCCGCGGTCGTGAAGGCGTGCGTTCCACCCAGCGCCGCGGAAACGGGAAACGTCGACACCAGGTGATCGCCTTTCCCTTTGAAGACGACCGCCGCCCGTCCGGAAAAAGAGGCGCCGAGAGGAGCAGTCGCCCCGCCCAAAACAAAGCGTCCCCCCAGGGTCCCCTCGTTGGGCCAGGCCTTTACCTTCCCGGCCGGAAGGCGCTCGGCGCGGAGGGCGATCAGCCGTTCCGCGGCCTGGCCGAGGCCGGCCGCGAACAAGAGCGCGCCCCATAATACGATGGCCGGCCGGATCCGGAGCTTCATCAACGCAGGTCCTCCTTCCCATTTATTTTATCGATTTCGAGCCAAAAGATCACAATGTTCTCATTATGAGCGAATTGTAGATGCGACCCCGTCAGCAATACGGCCCCGTTAGCGAATTGTAGACGCGACCCCGAAGGGCGTATGATGATGATTCAAGGAACTCCCATCATGAACATATCCCGCCGCATTCTTCTCAAAAGCATCGGATTCACCATTTTGCTGGCGGCCCTGGCCGCCGGACCGTTCGCCGCCTCGCTGGCCCTTCCCGAAGGCGCGGCTCAGGACCCGGCTATCCGCTTGGCCAAGCCGCTCCGGCACGAAATCTCCGTCCAGCTGAAGCTCGTCCAGGTCTATGTCAGCGACGCCAAGGGCAAACCCGTGCAGGATCTGAAAAAAGAAGACTTCGCCGTTTACGACAACGGCCAGCTCATGAAGGTCACGGAGTTCGAGCGGCACGTCATCGCCGCCGCTCCCGGCAAGGCCTCCGCCCCCAGGTCCGAGACCCCGCCGGCCGCCGTGCAGTTGGCCGCCGGGACCGCCGCGCCGGACCAGGTCCCGGCCCCGTCAATGGCGCGGAAATTTTTCCTCTTCTTCGACTTCGCCAACAACAACCAGCGCGGCGCCCGCAAGTCCCGCGATGCCGCCCTTCACTTCATGGACGGCGAAGTCAGGCCGGACGATGAGGTCGGGCTGGTTTCCTATTCGCTTACCCGGGGCCTGTCCATCCACGAATTCTTGACCCTCGACCACGACAAGATCCGATCGGCCGTCGCCGACATGGAGGTCAAGGCCATCGCCGGCCGAGGCGACGAGATCGAGCAGGAGTATTGGCGCCAAGTCACGGAGGGAAACGTCGCCGAAGGTTTCGGCTCGGGCCAGACGGAAACGATCTTCAACTGGAAGCGCCAGGAGACCAAGAGCCAGGCCTTGAACTTCATCCTCAAGCTAGATGCCTTGGCCAAGGGACTGCGCTACGTGCCCGGCCAAAAACAGATCATCCTCTTCTCCTCGGGCATTCCCAATTCGCTCATCTACGGCAATCAGGCCGGAAACAACCAGGCCAACGCGGCCGGATCGCGGTCGGCCTTCGACCCCGGCGACCACATCCTGCGCACCAAGAATGAGGAGATGCTCAAGGAGATGACCGCCTCCAACTGCGCGATCTATTCTTTCGACGTGCGCGAATCGGCCATGGTCCCCTCGCTCTTTGCCTATGATGAACAGACTTTCGAGAACCGCTCCCACTACTCCTCGCGGGACCTGTTCACTGAAAGCGGCGTCCAACAGAACAACGATCTCATCTACCGGGACGACCGTACGACGGGGCTGTATTCCCTGCGCCGCCTGGCCAAGACGACCGGCGGCAAGTATTATTCCAATATCGACCGTTTCGCCGAAAACATGGATGACCTGCAGTCCATGACCAGCGCGTTCTATGTGCTCGGTTACTCCGTCCCCCAAAGCTGGAACGGAGAATTCCATGCCCTGAAGGTGGATGTCAAGCGCAAGGGAGTCGAGGTCCGGGCCCAAACGGGCTATTTCGATCCCCGGCCGTTCAGCGAGCTGTCCGATCTGGAGAAGCAGCTTCACCTCCTGGACCTGGGGGTATCGGACGCTCCTCTCTTCCAGGCGCCCCTGCCGGCCTTCCTGGCCGCGCTGGCCGCCCCTCCCGGCTCGCCCAACAACCTCGTTCTGCTCGGCCAACTGCCCGCGGAAGCCGTCGAGAAGCTGTCGGGGACGAAGGTCGAAATGGTGACTTTCATCTTCGACGAGAGCGACAACCTGGCCGACCTGCGCCGGACCGAGCATGTCTTGTCCGGATTCAAAAACCGCCCGGTCCTTTACGCCTCGCAGGCCTCGCTTTTGCCGGGTACGTACAAGTGCCGGCTGGTCGTCCGCGACTTGGACAGCGGCCAGGCCGCCGTGGCCACGACCCGGGTCTTCGTCCCCGCTCCCGCGTTCGACGGCATCTCTCTGCACGCGCCTCTTCTGCTCGGACCGGCGGCCAACGGAGCCTACCTCGAAAGCCGGGCTTCGCGCCGGACGTCCCCTTCGGGCGGCGTGTCCTGGGCGGAGACCTACCCCTTCGACGCCACACGCTTCATGCCGCTCCTCGGACCGCTTCCGCAGGGAACGCCCCGCATCGCCGTCGTCCTGCCCTGCTCGATCGCCGGCCTGGTCAACGCCCGGATTGCCGTCCGGGCGGCCGTCGTCAACGTCCAGACGGCCGAAAAACTGCCCTTGCTCCTCATCCCCACGACCCAGGTCGCCCGCGAGGGGACGGTCGTCCAGACCTTCGAGATCCTGACCGCCGCGTTGGCGCCGGGGAAATACGTCTTCTATTTCTATGCCGAGGATACGGCCACGAAAGCCCTGGCCCATACGACCGCCGCGCTGACGGTAAAATAGACCGCGAAGTCAGTCGTCTGGCTCAGGGCTTTCGGGAAAAACACGCTTATTTCCCCACCGAGGAAATGCGCTCCGCTCCTCGCTCGCTCCCTACCCTCACCGGATCGAAATCATATACGATAAGGGTAGGACCCTGCCCGCTCGCTCGTCGAGGCGTTTTTCCCCAAACGCCCCTCGCTTGGCATTTTTCTAACCGCGACTATGAAAAATCAACGGACATTGTACAAGTGTCCCTGAAAAAGGACGATGGGCCTAATCGCGGAGGCGGACCCTGCCTGATGATTCGATGAAAATCCCGGCACGGAAATTGCACGGATTATCGGCAGAGCCCCGAATTGTGGGGCGAATCGTGATATAAATAAGGGGAATTTGCGTGGAATCGACCATCGAGGACCTTTTGGACCCGCATAAACGCGTAAATTTTCTTTTTACTTTCGCCTATTTTCTTGGAATCGGCATGCTCTTCTCAGCCTTTTCCTCACCTCTTTTCGCCGGCCAGGCCAAGCCGAAAGCGGACGATCAGCAGGCGGTCCGCCTGACCAAGCCGCTCGAACACGAAGTCAGCGTCGTCCTAAAGCTCGTCCAGGTTTACGTCACCGACGGCAAAGGCGCACCCGTCCTCGATCTGGCCAAGAGCGATTTCATCGTCCGCGACAATGGCCGCCCCATGTCTGTCACCGATTTCGAGAGGCACGTGCTCGCGTCCGCCGCGCCCGCCCCGGAGGCCGCCGTCTCCCCCAAGCCCGCGGAACCGGTGGCTGATGCGTCGCCGTCCATTTCCCGAAAATTCTTCCTATTCTTCGATTTCGCCTTCACTAACCAGCAGGGCGCCCGCAAGGCTAAGGACGCCGCCCTGCATTTCCTGGACACCGAGATCCGGCCGAAGGACGAAATCGGCCTGATCACGTACTCCCTGACCCGCGGCTTGTCCATCCATGAATTCCTCTCGACCAATCACAAGAAAATCCGCGAAGCCTTGTCCGGCATCGGTATCGGCGAGGTGGCCGGGCGGGGCGATGACATCGAGCAGGAATACTACCGCCGCATCGGAGAGGGCGTCAGCGGATCAGATTTGAACGAATTGAAATTCCGGCGGCAGGAATCGAAGAACCAGGCCCTCAATTTCCTCATCAAGCTGACTTATCTGGCCAAAGGCCTGCGCTACGTGCCCGGCCAGAAAAACCTGCTGCTTTTTTCCTCCGGCATCCCCGCGTCCATGATCTATGGCAACCAGCGAGCGGTGGACGGCGTCGATCCGGGCGACCACATCATGCGCACCCAGAACGAGGCCATGCTTAAGGAGCTGAGCGCGTCGAACTGCTCGTTCTTTATTTTCGACGTGCGCGAGGCCGCGCTCGTGCCCTCGCTCTTCGACAGCGACGAGCAGTCTTTCAGCCACTCCCGCGACCAGGGGCGGTCGCGCTTCACCGTGGGCGGCGCCCTCAACAACTATGACAGCCTTTTCAAGGACGACAATACGACCGGCCTCTATTCCCTGCGCCGCCTGGCCAAGACGACCGGCGGCAAATATTACGGCAATTTGAACGAGTACAAGAATAATCTGGGCGATCTGCAAGCCCTGACGAGCTCGTACTACGTCATCGGCTACCCCGTCTCCCAGGAATGGAACGGCGAGTTCCACGAGCTCAAGATCGAGGTCGCCCGCAAAGGCTGCGAGGTCCGGACCCAGGCCGGCTATTTCAATCCCAAGCCCTTCGGCGAATACACCGACCTGGAAAAGCAGCTCCACCTGCTCGACCTGGCCACATCCGAGAATCCCCTCTTCCAGGTCCCGGCCGTGGGGACGCTCCAGGCCCTGGCCGGTGAAGGATCCGGCGTCTCGCCCAATCTGGTCCTGCTGATGCGCCTTCCGGCGGAAGTACAGGATCGATGGAGCGGAGGGAAGGCCGAAATCGTCACTTTTCTCTTCGACCAGCGCGACAATCTGGTCGATCTGCGCAAAACCGAGGATTCGTTGTCCCGGCACAAAGGCCGGGCGGTTTTCCATGCCACGGGCCTGACAGTCGCGCCGGGCGCGTATAAGGCCAGGATTGTCGTCCGCGATCTGGAGACGGGTACGGCCGCGGTGGCCTCGGCTTCGATCGAAGTGCCGGCGATTCCGTCGCCGGGGATCCGCCTGCATCCCGCGCTCCTCCTGATCGGGACCGATCGCGAGACCTATCTCCAGGCCCAAAGCAAGGAGGCCGTTAAAGCGCCCGCGGCGGCGGGCACGGACACCGCCTTCTTCAACTGGTCGGCGCTCTATCCCTTCGACGCCAAGATGCAGGCGCCACTCCTGGGACCGATCCCGGTGGGGACAGAAAGCGTCGACGTCATGCTGCCCTGCGCCATATCCGGGATCGCCAACGCCCGTATCGCCCTGAAAATCGCGCTCGCCGATTCGGGCACGGGCGTGAAGATTCCGGTCAAGATCGCCCATAAAGGACAGATCGTCAAGGGCAGTACCGTCATCAATATTTTCGAAGTTCCGACCAAAGATCTCCGTTCGGGGAATTACATCCTCTCGTTCGAAGCCCAGGAACCGACGACAGGGGCCGCTTCGGTCCTGAAGAGCCCACTGGTCGTGAAATAGAGAAGGGGGACGGGCCTTGCAGTCCTCCCATTCGATAGAATGGGAGGATGCAATACCGCGTTCCATTGAGGAGGCGCCGATGAGGGGGAAAGCGCTTCGTTTCTTTTTGATCGCGGGGGGAGTTGTCCTTATGAGTTTGATCGCAGCGCCTCGACTATCAAACTCCGCCCAGACCCAATCCCATCTCGCCGATCAAGACGCCATCCGGCTGCAGAAACCGCTCCGCCACGAGGTCAACGTCGTCCTCAAGCTCATTCAGGTCGTCGTCACGGACAAGAACGGTAATCCGGTGACCGATCTGAAGAAAGAGGATTTCGCTCTGACCGATAACGGCGATGAGAAAAAGCTGACCGCATTCGAGCGGCATGACCTGAAGGTCGAACATTCCGCCTGGAAATCCGGCGAGGCACAAATTGGGGAAACTCCTCTCCCGGCTTCACGCCTTCTGAATCGAAAAATCATCTTCTTGTTCGATTTCGCAACCGGAAGCTACACGGGTGTCCGGAAAGCCACGGAAGCGGCCTTAAATTTCATTGATACGAAGCTCTTTCCAGATGACGAATTGGGTGTTATTACCTTTTCGTTCACGAAGGGCCTCCAGTTTTCGGAATTGTTGACGACCGATCACAAGAAAATCCGGACCGTCATCTCCTCGTTCGGCCTCCACAGCGGAGCGGGCGGTGCATTGAGCGAGGAAGAGAAATACAACGATCAACTGGCGGCGGGCGCCGCTGCGGACGCCAGGAAAGCGAGTCCGCTCACGCTAGATCGAGGAGACTCGAATTTTGTTGCGGACCGTCGGCTATTGATAAGGGCTTATTTCGATCGGATGATGGCCTTGGCCCAAGCCCTGCGCTACCTCCCTGGAAAGAAAGACATCGTCTTTTTTTCTTCGGGAATCACTACGGGACAATTGAAGGGCGGAAACGCATCGCCGCAAGAGGCCGATTTGGAAACCGATCACCGCCGCATGTTGACGGATATCTTCAATGCGATGGTCACCGCAAATGCCGTCATATATCCTATTTTTACGGGCGAAAGGACGACCGGTCTTGATATGAAAACGACGGCCGCTTCCCTCATGGAGATGGCCGCGAAGACAGGTGGACAGTACTTTGGCTATGCCCAAAATTACTCCGACAATTTTGAGAAATTCCAAACCCTGACAGCCGCCTATTATGTCTTGGGCTATTCCATCAACGAAACATGGGATGGCCATTATCACAA
>Ga0182021_10010802_pt1 | contig 10832 bp, 7 predicted proteins | sample 612E3MmetaG_FD_120493 | JGI IMG/M metagenome (GOLD analysis project Ga0182021, IMG submission 120493) | Permafrost microbial communities from Stordalen Mire, Sweden - 612E3M metaG (Illumina Assembly) | ecosystem: Environmental > Terrestrial > Soil > Wetlands > Permafrost | place: Sweden...
GTCTTGCGAACATCCTGCAGCCGGTCGTGCAGGTGACGGCATCCGTGCCGGCGACCGCGCTGTTTCCAGTCATTTTGCTCGCGTTGTTGCGAGTGCCTGGAGGAATCAATATCGCGGCGGTCCTTCTGATGCTGATGGGCACTCAATGGTACCTCCTCTTCAATGTCATCGCCGGAACAGTCGCCATTCCGAAGGATTTGCGCGATACCACGGCACTCTTGAAGCTCTCGCGCCGCGACCGCTGGCGCACCCTGATTTTGCCGTCGCTGTTTCCCTATCTCGTCACGGGGGCGATCACGGCCACAGGAGGCGCCTGGAATGCGAGCATCGTGGCCGAACACGCGCAGTTCGGCGGCCGAGTTTTGTCGACGGCCGGAATCGGCTCCACGATCGCGGCTGCGACCGGCAAGGGTGACTACGCGCTTCTGCTCGCGTCTACGCTGGCATTGATCGTGACAGTCGTGACCATCAACAGGTTTTTCTGGCGCTGGCTTTATCGGGTTGCCGAGGAACGCTATCGCATGGAGTAAGAACCAACTCATCGGGGTGATTCATGGCAGCAGCAGATACCGAGGCGACCGTTGTCCTCCTTGAATTGCAGAAGATCTTCAAAACTTACGGGACCGGCTCCAGAAGATTCGTGGCACTGCAAGATATCAACATGCGCGTCAAGGCCGGCGAATTCGTTTGCCTGCTCGGCCCTTCCGGCTGCGGCAAGTCGACTCTTTTGAGGATGATAACGGGTCTAAACACCGCGACATCCGGCACCGTGCTCTATTGCGGCGACCCGCTGACCGGCATAAACCCGCATGCCACGATTGTGTTTCAATCCTTTGCGCTGTACCCGTGGCTCACTGTTCAGGAAAATGTAGAGATCGCGCTCAAGGCTTTGGGTGTCTCGGCGGAAGAACGCCGATCCAAGGCCGTCAAGCTCATCGACACGGTCGGGCTGGATGGATTCGAGTCGGCTTATCCGCGCGAGCTTTCCGGCGGCATGCGTCAGAAGACGGGCTTTGCCCGAGCGATGGCCGTCGAGCCTCAACTGCTGTGCCTCGACGAACCCTTCTCCGCGCTGGATGTGCTTTCCGCCGAAGCGATTCGCGGCGAGCTGATGGACTTGTGGCTGACCAAATCCATTCCCACGCAGGCCATCCTCATGGTCACGCACAATATCGAAGAAGCCGTCCTCATGGCGGATCGGATCATCGTCATGGACAAAGATCCCGGCCGCATTGTTTCCGAGATGAGCGTAGGGCTGCGCCATCCGCGCCAGCGCAAAGACACGGCATTCCAAAACATCGTCGACAAGGTCTACGCGGCGGTGGCCGGCAAGACCATGCCCGAGGCAGAGGAATTGGGACACGCGCCCGGTCAAGGAAGGATACGCCGCTTGCCACGCGCCCGGCTCGATGCTCTTGCCGGATTGCTCGAGAAGCTCGCGGGCGAAGAGGGCCGCGCGGATCTTTACCGGCTGGGCGCGGACGTCGCCATGGAATTGGATGATTTCTTGCCCATCGTCGAAGCCGGGGAGGTCCTTGGCTTCCTCAATGTGCAGGAAGGAGATGTGCAGCTCACGGAACTCGGAAGAGCATACGCCGACGCCAGCGTTCTTGGCCGGAAGGAGATGTTTGCGGGCCGCATCCTGCGCTTGCCCATGATCAGCTGGATTTATGAAACCCTGCAGCAGGACAACAACCAGCGGATCGACAAGGACTATTTCCTTGATAAGCTGGAACCGGATTTCCACGATCGCACGAAGAGCCAGCTGGAGAGAGCCATCAATTGGGGACGATTCGCGGAGCTTTTCGGATTCGACGACGACACGGACGAACTCTACCTCGAATCCTAGCCCCATCCTGCTCGAGGATAAATCTCCCCATAAGGTAACAGCGCCGTGATATTTTGTCACCAGGGGTGAACACCATGAGCACACTCAATGACAAGATTGCCTTGGTTACGGGCGGAACGCGCGGTATAGGGTTTGCAATCGCGCGGGCGCTGCTGATGCGGGGCGCCAGGGTTTTTATTTGCGGCATGACAGAGCCGGGGGTCGATAAAGCCGTTGCGGCATTGCGCGGCCCGCAGGATTATGCGCCACGCGGCATGGTTTGTGACGTGCGCAAACATGAGCAGGTGTGCGGCCTGTTGCACGAGACCGAGCAATCCTTCGGCGGGCTCGACATCCTGATTAACAATGCGGGTGTCGGGTTGTTTCGCAACGTCCAGGATCTCACACCGGAAGAGTGGCGGACGATGATCGAGACTAACCTCTCGGGGGTATTCTACTGCTGTCGCGAAGCCATCCCATTGATGAAGCGGCGCGGCGGCGGCTACATCATCAACATCGGCAGCCTGGCGGGTAAGAATGCGTTTCCCGGCGGCGCCGCTTACAACGCCACGAAATTCGGGCTGATCGGATTCTCGGAGGCGCTCATGCAGGAAGTGCGTTACGATCACATTCGAGTAACCTGCGTGATGCCCGGATCCGTCGACACAAAGTTCGGTGACACAGACGGCAAGGAATCACACTCTAGCTGGAAGCTTCAGCCGGATGACGTGGCGACTCAAGTGATCAACCTGCTGGAAATGGACCCGCGAGCGCTGGCAAGCCGTATCGAGCTGCGCCCTTCCGAGCCCAGGAAGTGACACGCGCCAAGTCGAGAGGACATCTCAAAGGGCGCATGCCTGGTCATTTCACGACATTTGCCACCGAGGCCGCTCAGGCACGCCCCGGCAGGGGAGAAAGGCCATTATCCGTTTTCTCTGTCGCCCCTTCAGGGCAGACCAGAACTCACGGTCAAGTTGAAGTCTGCCGATCTGTTCCGAATAAGTCTGGCAGGGCCCTTCAAGCTGCAGGTATATTGACGGCCCACGTCATTTCAGGGGAGCGCTTATGAAAGAGTCGTCACAGTCCTTAATATCGAAGGATATTGGGGAGGAAGAACCCGCATGGCGGAATCTCTTTAACGCCACAAGCGAGGCGATCATCATTCACGACGCGGCGACAGGCCGTGTTCTGGATGTGAACGACCGCATGCTGGAGCTGTACGGCGTTTCGCGAGAGGAAGCTCTGAACATGAACGTGGCGAGAGGCAGCCTTACCGCACCTCCCTATTCGGAAGAAGAAGCACTGACATGGATCCGCAAGGCAGTGGAATCTGGTCCCCAGCTTTTTGACTGGCGCTCACGGCGCAAGACCGGGGAGCTTTTCTGGTGCGAGGTTTCGCTACGCAAGGCCAGAATCGGCGGCCAGGATCGGGTACTGGCAGAAGTTCGGGACACCACCAAGCGAAAGGAAGCGGAGAAGGCGTTACGCAGGCAAGCAGCTTTTGATGCGCTCCTTAACAGGATTCTGGCGCGTTTCGCCAATTGTACGGGTGCCGAGATAGATGACGCCATCACAACAGGTTTGCAGGAAATCTGCGAATTCATAGGAACAGACCAGGCTTTCGTCATTCAGTTCTCTCCGGACCTTGCCACTTGGACCGCGACTCATGAATGGCACAATCCAGAAGCTCCCAGCCTGTCGCAGAAATATCAACAAATCCCGATGGGAACATTTGCCTGGTCTGAGCAGCAGCTGCTGGAAGGGGAAACGATTCAGCTTGATACACTGGATGATCTTCCGCCGGAATGCGATTTCCAGCGGCGAACGTATGAAGGGGAAGGAGTAAAGTCGAACCTGGATGTGCCCCTGCGCGGCCGCGGCAAGCGCGTCCTGGGCTGCATCGGATTTCGATCGTATTTGCACCATATTCATTGGTCGCAGGAGATCGTTCAGTGGGTCCAGATGGTGAGTGATGCAGTTGCCAATATCCTGGAACGCAAGAAGGCCGAGGAAGCTCTCGCGGAAAGAGAGAAGCGCTACCGCTCACTTTTCGACCTATCGCCCTCCGGAATTCTGCTGGAAGACGCATCCGGAAACATACTGGAAGCCAATGCTGCGATGTGCCGGATTTTCGGCTACTCACACGACGAACTGTGCGGCCGGAACGTGCGCGTGCTTGCTCCGTCCGAACACCATTCGGAAATTGACCTGCACCTGGAAGATCTTCATGCAGGAAAGACGCTCTTTCATGAGATAGAGAACGTCGCGAAAGATGGACAACGGCGCCGCGTGGAGATTCACGAAATGTCCGTTCCCCTTTCCAATGGTCATAGAGGCATCCTCGCGATTGTCAATGACATAACCGAACGGTGCGAGTTAGAAGAGCAGTTGCGGCATTTGCAGAAAATGGAGCTGGTTGGACAGTTAGCGGCCGGCGTATCTCATGATTTCAACAATATACTAACGGTCATCAACGGCAGTTCTTCAATCCTCCTGGGACTTCTCAAAGACAGTCCCGAATGTATGGAATGGGTTACGCAGATTATGGCTGCGGGCGAACGGGCCGCGAACCTGACCCGCCAGTTGCTCCTTTTCAGCCGCAAGCAGCAATTGCGGCCGCAGACCGTCGACTTGAACCAGCTTACCAGCAACCTCACCAAAATGCTGGGCCGGGTTCTTGGGGAAGACATTACTCTCGAATTCAGTTACGAAAACGATCTTCCCGACGTCCTGGGCGATTCAGGCATGCTGGAACAGGTCATCATTAACCTCGCAGTGAATGCTCGCGATGCGATGCCGCATGGCGGGCGGATGCACATTGCCACCAGTACGGTCAGTTTTACGTCTGCGCTTCCCCCTCCTAATCCCGAAGCCCAGCCCGGAAGATTTGTTCGCGTTTCCGTCCTCGACACAGGTTCCGGCATTCCGCCGGAAATCCGTGAACGGATCTTCGAACCCTTTTTCACAACCAAGGAAGTTGGCAAGGGCACCGGGCTCGGCCTGGCCACGGTGTTCGGCATCGTCGCCCAACATCGCGGCTGGATAGAAGTCGACAGCACATTAGGTAAGGGGACTACGTTTCACATTTACCTGCCTGCCTGCCCGTCCTTGGAGCCGCTGATGACGGGCCGCACGGCTCGACATTCGGATTCTGGGCGCGGCCAAACCATCCTGGTAGTGGAAGACGAAGCATCCGTGCGCGACCTGATCTGCCACAACCTCACCGGTCATGGCTACACGGTCCTGACGGCAGACTCTGGCGCGGAAGCCCAACAACTTTCCCGCGGCCAGCTGGAACAGGTGGATCTTCTGTTGAGCGATCTGGTAATGCCAGGCGGTGTCAGCGGCCGGGAGTTGGCCGAGTCCCTGCGCCGCACATATCCGCGGCTGCGCGTGATCTACTGCAGCGGCTACAGCCCCGAGATCATGGGAGGATGGCTTTCCCTCGAACCCGGCGTCTCATTCATACAGAAGCCCTTCACGCCCCAGGAGCTCTTAAACGCCGTGGCAGCGTGTCTCCATTCCTGAACAAGAAACACCCGGCCGCATTAAAGCGATGGAGTTGAACTACTGATCCAGGCAGCAATATCGGTTATCACCTGCGTCTCCACATGTCCGGGTTGTTCATAATCCTGCGGCGTGCTCAGCGGGGTCGTGTCGCTTGCCGGTACATTAATAAAAAGGTGGTAGAGATTAGGATAGAGATGGAAAGTGGCGCGCGGGTAGCCTGCCAGAGCCTTTTTCCAGCCGTCGTAATCTGCAATACGCACCTGGCAGTCGCGCGCCCCTTGCAGAACTAGAATGGGGATGCGCAAGGTCGACGCCGTGTGCGCAGGATCGTAGCCGCGTAGATCGAGGACATAGGCGCCGGGTATCGGCACTCCCAACATGTCCACCGTCTGATCTGGGGTCAATTTGGGGTTGCGCATGTCAGCTGCGGACTTCTCCGCTGCAGCGATCTGTTTATCCCCTTCGGGGGTAGGCTTGCCGGCAAGGCCGACCTCATACTTCACCTGCTCCACAATCACGTCCTCAAGGGGACGGGTAATGCCTGCCATGATCACGATGCCGGCCACACGCGCATCCTCGGCGGCGATGCGCGGTGCGAGGGTCGCCCCCAGACTGTGGCCAACCACGAATATCTTTTTGGGATCGACCTCGGGTCTCGCGGCCAGCAGGGTTACGCCGGCCCTTGCGTCCTCGATGCTCTCCTGCTCAACGGTGAACTTGCCCCCCTTGAAGGATTCTGGATGCTGAAAAGTGCGTTTGTTATACCTGAGCACGGCGATTCCATGTCCTGCCAAGCCCCAGGCGAGATCTTTGAACGGTTTATTCGGCCCGACAGTTTCGTCCTGGTCCGTCGCGCCGGAGCCGTGAACAAGCACCACTGCCGGGAATGGGCCTTTGCCGTTGGGCAACGTCAGCGTGCCGTTCAGTTTCACGGGATCCTGCCCCACCGCGATGGGCTGCTCAGTGAAAGAATCCGGGTGCGCGTAGTCGGGCTGCGTCCATGGTATTGAGGGGGCGGCCGGCACAAAATTGAGACCGGCGAAACGGCCCTGATTGTCCAGAACCACCCGCACGCCGAGATCGGATTTTTCAAACGAGCACACTACCACCACCACATGATATGCGCTAACCTCGCTTGTACTCGCGCTGCGGATCGAACGAAAGGCCCCGGTCTGTGCGATCAAGGCGTCCCAAGTGTCTGCGAGCTTGCTGCCGGGCAGAGCGGCCGACATCTGTGGTGTGAAGCGAGCCGCTACGGCGTCAAAGCGACGTGCGGCGAGATCAGTCACGATGACACGTGCCAGAGCTTCGAAGTCCTGGGCCGTTTTGGGCGCGGTGGGCTCCTGCGATGATGGATTGACAGCCTGATTTGCCGGCTGAACCGCGCTGGTTATCCCGATCGCAGGCCACAGCAGGGCAGCGGCCAGGATCAAAACTGGTGCTTTGAGAGTAGTCATTGGTTATCTCCTTTTTCCATCTCCGCGATAAGCGTTCGCATTTCCGCGGCGACTGCCGGTTTGGGCACGCCTTGCGCCACAGCCTTGGCGGCGAGTTCGAGCAGCCGCCGCGAGAATTCACTTTGAGCCTCCTGCGTCGGGGCCGGGTTCGGCCGATCGATCACCAGCGCGCCGCGGCCGCGCCGCAAATCGAGCCATCCTTCGCGCGCGAGCAAACGATAAGCCTCTGCGATCGTGTTGTGATGCACTCCCAGGTTGCCGGCGAGCTCGCGTACAGTTGGCAGCCTGACGCCCGGCTGGAGACGGCCAGCAACAAGTTCAGCACGGATACCATTCGAGACTTGCTCGTAAACGGGCACAGGCGATTCGAGGCTGATGCACAAAATCGGAATTTGGCTGTTCATTGTCTATTGTATACAGACAATATACAAGTTCAAGGAAACCTGTCAAGCACTATTTCCCGAGGTTAGCCGGTTTCTGTCGCGAAACTCTCAGTTTACATCATAAGACCGCGTGAGCCGCGTGGACCTGGACTTGGACCTCGATGTGGACTTGGACGGTTTTGTCCGAGGTAAACTTTCCAGACATAATATTTACCGGGTCGCTCTCTTTTGGTGTTTGTCCATGTCAAGGACGAGGTCCAGGTTTAGGTCCAGGTCCAGGACGGACAATCATGCAGTTTCGCAACAGAAACCGGCTACTTCAACAGACGTCGTGGTTGTGAGCGTGATCGTAGTCGTGATCGGCTCTTAAAGTCTCTAAACTGCCGAGCATCATTGAAAGCACGGATTCTATCGCGAGTAAGTAGGTAACAGTTGGAGATCAGGGCCGCAAGCGCTCCGTGCTCGCGAATGTGGACGATGATTTTGTCGACGTCTGGATGTAGCAACGGCTCGCCGCCGCTAACGATGATCGCGCTGGTTCCGAGCTCCGCGAGTTTGTCCAGGCGGCGTTTCATCACATCCAGCGGCACCGGCTGGGAAGTGTGGTCGTACTCGTTGCAGTAGGTGCACGCCAGATTGCACCGTCTCATGGGGATGATGTGCGCCAGCACTGGATGGTCCGTGGATAGAAAAGCTCTGGCAAGAAACCTGAACTCCCGGCCGTGCAACTTCAACTTACTGGACAACTTCATTCGGATTCCCCTATCACCCGGGAGCGGCCGGGCCCCCTGATCCAGCAGTGCTGCGCGCGGTCAGCAAAAGACGTCCCGGCGCATGCCAATTCCCTAGACCGGTTTCACAGTCCCTTGGTGTTGCCAGACGAACCTCCCGAGTTGTTCGTCTGCCACCCTTGGTTGAGTTTTAATCACAGATTTTGCCTATTGCCCAGTGGGGAAAATGAAATATCGAGTGTTCGCGGCCGCGGGTTTCTGGAGCATTTGGATGAGATTATTCCTGAGGAGCTGAGAGAAAAGCCCTTTTGGACCCGGATGAACGCGGATGAACACAGATCGGATTCATCCTAAAGGGCTTTTTACCGTCGTTGTTTCCAGATACGGGCTGTCGAGCGCGCATCCAAGGTCAACTTTATGCTGTCACCTCGCACATGCTCGACAGCCCGTACCTGGAAACTTTGAATGATTTTTGGCTCAAGGGGTGGTATTTTTCTGTGACCTGCCATTTGACTTCGATACCGCGCGGCAGCGGCATACAGCTCCGGCGGCGCAGGAAGAGGCGGTCATCCACTTCAAGGACCATACACGTGGGCATCTACGGCGGCTTGATTTTTCTCGGCTCTTTCCTGCTGTTTCTCGTGCAACCGATGATTGCCAAGCAGATCCTGCCTTGGTTTGGGGGATCGGCCGCGGTCTGGGCGACCTGCCTGGTGTTTTTCCAGACGGCGTTGCTTGCCGGCTATGCTTACGCTGACTGGACCTCGAGATTTCTCAGGCCGAAGCGCCAGGCCGTGCTCCACATTGTCCTGCTGGGCGTCAGTCTGCTTCTGCTGCCGATCATCCCCAACGTGCATTGGAAGCCATCCGGGGGAGAAAACCCAAGCCTGAGAATCCTGGGCCTCCTTGCAGCTACCGTCGGGTTGCCGTATTTGTTGTTGGCAACGACAAGCCCGCTTGTGCAGACCTGGTTTACGCGACGTTATCGACAAGCGACACCGTATCGCCTGTTTGCGCTCTCGAACCTGGCTTCTCTCTTGGCACTCGTGTCCTTTCCATTTGCCGTTGAGCCATGGATCGCAAGCACGGCTCAGCTGAAGATCTGGTCGGCACTGTTTGCACTATTCGTCATGCTGTGCGCGGCAACGGCGTACTTCGCGGGGCGGAGCAGTCCCAACCGTGAATCCGAACCCGCGCAGGGAACAACAGGGAATCTGCCGCTGCCTCGTCCACCGGTCTCGCGTCAATTGCTATGGTTGGCACTCGCTGCCATGAGCTCCTTCATGCTGCTTGCCGTGACAAACCATGTTTGCCGGGACGTTGCCGCGATTCCATTACTTTGGATTGCACCGCTGGTGCTGTATCTGCTGAGCTTTATCTTTTGCTTCGACCATCCGCGCTGGTACGCAAGGCCCGTTTTTCTGTCGCTTACCGCGATTGCGTTGCCGTTGATGGCCTGGTTTTCGGATTCGCTGAATCTAAAGACAATAATGTGGATCTTCGGACTCGGGCTCTTTGTCACATGCATGTTTTGTCATGGAGAACTTTCACGACTCAAGCCCAACCCCACGCACCTTACTATTTTCTACCTGATGATAGCCATCGGCGGCGCCCTGGGCGGCATATTGGTCGGGTTCGGCGCTCCTTACCTTCTTCGGGGCTATTTTGAACTCCAGATCGGTTTGGTCGCCTGCGGGCTGCTCCTGCTCCTCCGCACACGCTCCTTTGGCTGGTGGGCCACGATCGTCTCGATCGGGATAATCGGCGCAACAGGATGGCTTTCCAAGAACGCGATCGAATATCAGGTTTCCGGCGGCACCACGCTGATGATGCGCAATTTCTACACCGCACTACGGATTTATGAAGCGCAAAATCCGGCCCCGTGGCGGTCGCTCGTTCACGGCGGGATCATGCACGGCGGCGAGTTGCTCGATCCCGATAAGCATCTGCGTCCCACTGGGTACTACGGGCCGACCTGCGGAGTCGCCCGGATGCTCTCGGCGTTGCCCTCGTCACCGCGCCGTGTCGGCGTCATCGGTCTCGGGCCCGGGGGAATCGCCGCGTTTGCGCGCAAAGGGGACGTTTTCCGATTCTATGAAATTGATCCGCAGGTGGTCGATCTGGCTTACAAGCAATTCTACTTTCTCTCGGAATCTCCAGCCAAAATCGAGGTGGAGCTGGGTGACGGAAGGCTGCTGTTGGAGCGCGAGCCCAGCCAGCATTTCGACGTTCTCGTCATGGACGCCTTTTCCGGTGAATCGATTCCCGTGCACATGCTCACCAGAGAAGCGATGGCGACCTTCATGCGCCATCTCAAGCCTGGCGGTGTGCTCGCCTTTCAGGCCACCAACCGTTACGTCGACATCGAACCCGTGATTGCGTCTCTCGCCGAGGAGTATGGGTTAACCGCAGTGATCGTTTCTGATTTTGTGGGCGAGGGTGAAGGAGCGGACTATTGGCTCTGCAGCACGGACCAGGTATTGATGACGAGCAACAAAGAGCTGCTCAATAATTACAGGATCCGTTCGGCTTCCAGGCTTATCATTCCCCGGCCCGGATTCCGCATCTGGACAGACGACTTCAGTAATCTCTTCGACGTGCTTTCAATAGCCCACCCGCGGCACTGAAAGCGGTGACAGGCCTGTCACCGCTTTCCAGGGGCCAAGGGACAAAGGGGTCAAGGGGAAAAGGGGCCTATTTTCGCGTTGCGGAGTGTAGGCTCGCTTCGCATGCTGAAGTGAATAGGGTATCGGATTCACTCATCCGCAATCTCAAGGCTGTAACCAATTTCCCTTTGCCCCTTTATCCCTTTGCCCCTCTACCCCTAAAGCTAGCGAGCAAAGCGAGCTAACTTATGCAAACGCGTTTCATGCCCCGCTCGATGGCGTCGATCAGGTACGGGCGCAGCTGCGATGCCGGGATA
>Ga0182021_10010804_pt1 | contig 10832 bp, 9 predicted proteins | sample 612E3MmetaG_FD_120493 | JGI IMG/M metagenome (GOLD analysis project Ga0182021, IMG submission 120493) | Permafrost microbial communities from Stordalen Mire, Sweden - 612E3M metaG (Illumina Assembly) | ecosystem: Environmental > Terrestrial > Soil > Wetlands > Permafrost | place: Sweden...
CAGAACCACCAAAGAGTGGCGGTACGTTAACGGCTAATAGCGAGCCGGAACAACTCGAACCAAGTACTGATCCGTTAAGTGATATTCCGCAGGTTGGCATTGTGGATTCAACGGTTGATGGTCCGTCAGAACCACAGTTTGGAGGGGGAGCGGCTTCGTCTAAAACATCTACAACAGATGAAGATAGTGACCATGACCAACTACTAGGGCCGTCAATTAACGAACCAAAAGACACACTCGATGATATTGAGTCACGTGTCATGCAATTTGAAGAGATTGAAAATAATAAAAAAAATAAGATGCCAGACCCCGATGCCGCTAGACGAGCAGTCGATAACGCCGTCATTGCCGCCGGGCCGGATTTTAACCGGCCGGAACCAATCCAAGCTCTAAATGCTCAACCTTTTCCGGAATTTAATCAGTCAGACGATCAAGCTGCTCCACCTTCGGTACCACCACCACTACCGATTCCTTTGCCGCAAGATGATGAGCCAACTGATACAGTTCAACCAAAAGATCAAGATCAAAATGATAACAACCTACCAACTCCCAGCCTTGATGAGCCGTTGATTTTATAAATAGTTGCATAAGTTCAGGTTATACTAACAACCGTATGCAAGGTTTTTTGCTAGTTGATAAGCCTCGGGGTATTTCCAGTTTCAAGGTTGTTGCCGAGGTGCGAGGCATTATTAAGCGCGAGACAGGAGTCAGGTTAAAAGTTGGCCATAGCGGTACGCTTGATCCGCAAGCTACCGGTCTGCTGATAATTGCTATTGGGGCTTATACAAAACGGTTGCCTGAGTTCATTAAAAAAGATAAGACGTACACTGTTTCAATGCGGTTTGGGTTTACTTCTACCACCGGTGATGTTGAAGGTGAAATCACCAAATTATCAGATAATCCCGTTTCTAAAGCATCCTTAATGAGTGTTCTTAGGCATTTTACCGGGGACATAATGCAGGTTCCTCCGGTCTATAGCGCTATTAAAGTGGCCGGCCAAAGGGCTTATAAACTGGCTCGCAAGGGTCAAAACATTAAGCTAGAGCCACGGCCAATAACCATAAACGGCATTGAACTTCTAAATTATTCTTATCCGGATGTTGATTTTAGGACAAACGTGTCAAGCGGTACTTATATCCGGTCGCTGGTAGAAGATATCGGTAAAAAATTAGAGGTCGGCGCTTATATGAGCGGGCTAAGACGAGAAAGCATTGGGCAGTTCAATATTGATTCGGCAGTGGCCTTAAAAGAATTAACTTATGCAAAGATAAAAGACCGCCTTATCACTCTTGAAAATTGAATACAATACTGATACAATTGCCAAACGTATGATCTCTTTGGACAAAAAACAAGACCTCATTAAAGAGTACCAAACCACAAAGTCGGACACTGGTTCTCCAGAGGTGCAGGTAAGTATTATGACAGCTCGGATTAACGAAATTACCGAGCATCTTAAGCTTAATAAACAGGATCATATGGCTCGTCGGGGTTTGCTGCAGTTAGTCGGCAAGCGTCGTCGTTTACTGGCTTATTTGGCTGAAAAAGATAGCCAAGCCTATCTTAAACTTATTAAAAAGCTTGGTTTGCGCCGTTAGTTTGCAGTCGACAAAAATTTTAAAAAAGTTGATCTTTGTGGTATAATAGTGGGACCAAATAATTTAAGGTGGTGGAGCACAGCTATACGAATTAGTATATCTGAACCCTGTCACCTTGATAAAAACGAAAGGAACTCTTAATGGGGCAGACAATAAACCCATTCGGTAAAGATATTATTAAAGTTGAGGCTGATTTTTGCGGCCGGCCTTTAAGTCTGGAAGTTAATCGGGTTGGTTTTAAATCAACATCTTCCGTCATTGCTCGCTATGGCGACACGGTGATACTGGCCACGGCCATGGTTGGTCAAGATGAGGTGGTTGGCCTTGATTATTTTCCACTGAGCATAGATTACGAAGAAAAAATGTATGCGGCCGGCAAAATCAGCGGCAGCCGTTTTATTAAACGTGAGGGTCGCCCCAGTGATGATGCGGTATTAATTGGTCGCTTGATTGACCGGCCGATTCGCCCCTTATGGCCCAAAGGCTACAGACACGAAGTTCAAGGCATTGCCACGGTTTTAAGTATGGATCCGACTTTCCGGCCGGATATGATTGCCCTAATCGCTACCAGTACTGCCTTTATGCTGGCTGGCGCGCCATTTGATGGCCCCGTAGCGGGCCTCCGAGTTGGTCTAATAGATGGTAAATTCGAAATTTTTGCCCATGCCGATAAGCTGGCCAAAGCTAAATTGGATTTGGTAGTTGCCGGTACTAAAGACGCCATTATGATGGTAGAGGCCGGTGCTGACGAAGCCAGCGAAGAAGAAGTGGCCAAAGCTCTAGAATTTGCCCTAAAGACAATGCAACCGGCGATAAAGTTACAAGAAGAGCTTGTAAAAAAAGTTGGTGTCGAAAAACAAGAATATGATTTGAGCTTACCGGCAGAAGATATCCTGACCCAAGTTGATAAGTGGCTGGACGGTAAATTAGGTACTAAAATTCGCACTAATTATCCCGAACGTCATCAGATTATGCATGAAATCCGTCTAGAGCTGTTGGCGTATTTCGAGGAAAAGCTGGGTACTGAAAAATTTGCTTTAGTTAAACAAGATTATGAAGAAGCTTTCGCAGCTGCTGCCAATAAAGATGTCAGACTAGGCATTGTTAAAGATAAAATCCGCCCCGACGGCCGTAAATTAACCGAAATTAGGCCTTTAAGTAGCGAAGTTGGTATATTACCACGGGCTCACGGCTCAAGTTTGTTTACTCGCGGCATGACCCAAGCTTTGAATATTATTACATTGGCACCTTTAAGCTATTCGCAAGTCGTTGACACTATGGAAAAGGAGGGTGAGCGGCGTTATATGCATCACTATAATGCTCCCGGTTATACTACCGGTGAAGTTCGCCGCTTAAGTGGCCCGGGCCGCCGCGAAATCGGCCATGGTTTTTTGGCCGAGCGGGCCATTTGGCCAATGCTCCCCGACGAAGAAACCTTTCCTTATGCCATTCGCAGTGTTACCGAGATTTTGAGCCAGCATGGTAGTACTTCTATGGCGGCTACCTGTTCTAGTTGTCTGGCTCTAATGGATGCCGGTGTACCCTTAAAAAGACCGATTAGCGGTATAGCTATGGGACTCATCATGGATGGCGATAAACCGGTTATTTTAAGCGATATTGCCGACGCTGAAGATTTTGCCGGCGATATGGACTTTAAAGTAGCTGGAACTTCTAACGGTATCACGGCATTGCAGATGGACATGAAGGTTCATGGTTTGCCGGTAAGTATTTTAGAACAAGTGTTAGAGCAGGCTAAACCTGGCAGAGCTCATATTCTGGCCCACATGCTGGAAACCTTACCAGAGCCGCGTAAGGCAATGAGCCCGTTTGCCCCACGGGTAGAAACTATGAAGATTAATCCGGAAAAGATCCGTGAAGTTATTGGCAAAGGCGGTGAAATGATAAATAAAATCATTGCCGAAACCGGTGCCGATATTGATATTAAAGACGATGGGACGATTTTTATTGCCTCACCAGATAAGAAATCTATCGATGCCACGCGTGTTTGGATAGAAAACCTGACCGCTGAACCAGAGGTGGGGAAGATTTATGAAAAGTCCAAAGTGGTGAAGATTATGGATTTTGGTGTTTTTGTAGAGATTATGCCTGGTGTTGAGGGGCTGGTACATGTCAGCGAAATGGCTGATGAGCGCACTAATCATCCTGGTGATTTGGTAAAAGAAGGCGATCTGGTAACTGTTAAATTAGTGGCCATAGATGATCGAGGCCGTTTAGTGCTATCAATGAAACAAGCGAATATTAAGTAAATCTCTTTATCTATAATCTGATAGGAGAAATGTTTTAAGTAAAATGGGCCTTAGCAAACAAATTGAACTGAATAAAATAAAGGCAGATATTGTACGGAACAATATTTGCCCGGATCTGGCCGCACAAGCCACCAATCTGGTTTTTGGTGACGGAAATCCGGATGCGACAATCGTTTTTATAGGTGAAGCTCCCGGCAAAAACGAAGATTTGCAAGGCTTGCCTTTCGTCGGGGCAGCCGGTAAATTTCTTAATGAAATGCTTGGCGATATTAATATGAAGCGTGAACAGGTTTACATTACAAATATTGTTAAATATCGCCCGCCAGACAATCGCGACCCGTTGCCGGAAGAAAAACTGGCGTTTCTACCATATTTGGAGTACCAACTTGAGGTTATCAAACCGCTTTTAGTGGTAACCCTAGGCCGGCATTCCATGGAATGCTTTTTGCCCGGGTTTCAGATCAGCAATATCCACGGTCAACCGAAAAGGTTAAAGGGGCGGGTTATTCTACCGCTGTTCCATCCGGCAGCAGCCCTATACAACGGTGGAATGAGGCAAACATTGATAGATGATTTTGCCACAATACCGGAAATTTTAAGATTAATTAGAGAAAATAAGTAAAGGAAAATTTATTAATACATGAAACAACCAACAAGACAACCAAATACGAATGGCCTTAAGCAAGATAATGCTGCGCCTGTTCGTACAGTTTCTAGAGGTGCAGCGATTAGAGCTCAAAAGCGTAATGCTGAAATGGCTAACAAAATTACCAATGAGTATCTTGACGCTTCAGCAATGAAACTGGAAAGACGAGCTAACGTTATTGATGACACGCCGCGCCTAAAAATAATCGGCCTGGGCGGTATGGATGGCGGTGGCTCAAAAAACATGCTGGTACTGGAGTATCTAAATGATGCTTTAGTACTTGATGCCGGTAATGACCTGGGTGTGGATTTGCCCGGTATTAATTACGGAATTGCCGATATCAGTTATCTCGAAACCATTAAAAATAAGGTACGCGGCTATGTTATTAGCCATGGCCACCTCGATCATATTGGTGGTTTACCCCATATTATGCCGAAAGTACCGGCTCCGGTTTATGGTAGTAAATTTACTATAGGCAGAGTGGAAGAAACATTTGAGAATTTTGGTTTACCCATGCCAAACGGTTTTGAATTAAAGACAATCGTTATGAACGATACCACTCATGAACGCCTAAAAATTGGCAACTTTTTTATAGAATTAGTGCGAGTCACACATTCAATTCCCGGTTCGACTTCTGTTGTAATTGATACTCCCGTGGGCCGGGTAGTAAACACCGGTGATTTTAGATTTGACCCCAAACCGCTTGACAATGAACGTACAGATATGGAGCGTTTGAATAAAATTGGAGAAGAGGGAGTTTTGGTACTTCTATCAGAAAGTACCACTACCGAGCGTATGGGTAGGACACCCAGTGAAAGTATAATCGAACCCAGTTATTTTGATTTGCTTAACCGAGCACCTGGCCGGGTGTTTGTAGCCATCTTTTCGACTAATATCAATCGCATACAAATGATTGTTAATGCCGCAGTACATCACGGGCGCAAAATTGCGCTTGATGGTCGCAGTATGATGAGTACGCTGGAGATGGCTGTTAGGCATGGATTTGTTAAAGTTCCCAAGGGTACTTTTATACCAATAGCCAGCGTCAACAGTCTGCCTGATGACAAAGTTGTCGTTATTTGTACGGGTGGGCAAGGTGAACCAAGCTCGGCTTTAATTAGAATGAGCACCGGCGATCACCGTAACATTAAGATGAAACCCCGCGATACCGTTATTTTAAGCTCAACACCGATTCCGGAAACCGGCAATGATGCCTTAATTGGCGATATGGTAGATGATTTGATGCGCAAAGGCGTACATGTCTTTCAACATACAACTCACGAATTAGATGGCTGTGGGCCGCTCCATGTGTCGGGCCATGGCAGTAGTGATGAATACCGCGAGATGATTAAAATGATTCGCCCTAAATTTTTCGTGCCGGTTTATGGTTCGTACCGGTCCAAGCAGCGTCATATCGAATATGCTATTGAAGAAGGTATCCCAAGAGCCAACACCTATAATGCCGAAAACGGAGACGTTATAGCATTCACCGGTGAAAAAATGGAGCAAATCGGTCAGGTACCTCATGGTACCGTACTGGTTGACCAGACGGGTTCCATTGTCAGCAACGTAGTTATCAGGGACCGTATAATGATGGCTCAGGATGGCTTGGTGACAGTCGTCTTAACGATTGACCGCAAAAACGGCATCAACCTTACCAGCCCGGATATCATCAGCCGTGGCTTTATATATATGCGCGATAATGAAGAGCTTATGACAGAACTTCGTAATGAGTTAAAACGGGCAGTTGAGCAGCGTTTTAAACGGATTGATCTAGATCGTTTTAAGCAAGAGATAAAAGAGCACGTTACCCATTTCTTGTATGAAAAAACTCAGCGCTCGCCGATTGTCATACCGGTAATTAATGTAGTTGGCAGTAAGGGCGTAATGACCGTGACAACCAAAACCGGCAATGGTAATGGCAAAACTCCAGAAGAAGCTGCTAAAGAAGATGCTATAGCCCAGGCTCGTCGTTTTGCCCAACTGCGCCAACAACTCTTGGGCCAAGATTCCAGAGTCGACTAGACAAATGGTCAAACTGTGGTATAATATACTACATTGTCTTACGAATAGTTAAAGCAAAAGCAAAATAGGGTAAAATATAACAGTAATGGCTAAAAGGAAAAAATCGACTAAACGCAAACGAGCATCGGCAGCCAACGAGGCGCCTAAAGCTAATAATTTTTTTTGGCGCCAAGTATTTGTTTTGGTATTAGTTGTTTTAGCGTTGTTCCTTTTCCTTGGCGGTCTCGGTTGGGGCGGTATTCTACCGGTTAAATTATTTAATGCCGCCAGTTGGTCTTTGGGGTTGGTGGCCTATATTTTGCCGCTGGTATTAATATTTTTAGCTGTTCAAAAATTTAGGCACGACGAATACATAACTCCATTTTCTAAATTATTAAGCAGTTTATTGTTTTTGATATGCCTGGCCGGAATGACCCATGTATTTGTTGATCGTAGCGATTCGGCTCAGGCCGCCAGCAAAGGTACGTATGGTGGCGAAATTGGCCATTTGGCCAGCACCGGCCTTTTGACTTTTCTCAACAGCATGACAGCTTTTATTATCTTTTTTGTTTTTGCCTGGGTGGCTTTTATGTTCATGTTTGGAATTTCACCAAAAAGACTCCTTAAGGTAATACTAGCTTGGTTTAAGAAAAAAGATGACACAGACTTAGAAGCTCTCAAAAAGGGTAATGAATTTCAAATACACGAAGGAGTCCCTGTCATCCATCATGATTCAGGTGAAGACGGTAAACAATCAAGATTGGGTAATTTAAAAAATACTGCCGCTAAACTTACTCCAAGTGAAGATCATGCTGCCTTGACTGCGGCCATCGACCCTGATTGGAAATTTCCAAGTATAAATTTATTAAATCAAAAACAAGATAAAGCCGACCCGGGAGATACTAAAGCCAAAGCGGATATTATTAAATCCACTTTAGCTGATTTTGGGATAGAAGTTGAGATGGAAGGTGCGAATGTTGGGCCCAGAGTAACGCAATATACTTTATTACCTTCTTCCGGCCAAAAACTTAGCAAGATTGCTTCTTATGAATCAAACATTTCTTACGAACTGGCCGCCACATCAATTAGAATAGAGGCCCCGATACCGGGTAAACGAGCTGTTGGAATTGAGGTGCCAAATTATAAGTATGCCACTGTGCGCTTGCATAGCGTTTTGTCTTCAAAAGAGTGGGCGTCCGATCACGAGCCCTTGATTTTTGCTGTCGGTAAAGACATCTCCGGCCAACCGGTAGTTGCTTCTTTGGATAAAATGCCTCACTTACTGATTGCCGGGCAGACGGGTTCGGGTAAATCGGTCATGATTAATACGATATTAACCGGTTTGACGTTTCGCAATAGCCCGTCTGATTTAAAACTGATTTTAGTTGATCCAAAACAGGTTGAATTAACCCCGTATAATAATATTCCGCATCTATTAACACCGGTTATAACTGAACCGGAAAAATGCATCAGTGCCTTAAAATGGGCGGTCGCCGAAATGGAACGACGATTAAGAACTTTTGCGGCGTGTGGCAAACGCAATATCAGCGACTATAACGATTTTAAGAGAGAAGAGGGAATGCCCTATATCGTGATTGTCATTGATGAGCTGGCCGATTTGATGATGGCTGCTGCCAGAGATGTCGAGTCGTTAGTGGTCCGGATTGCCCAAAAAGCCCGGGCGGCTGGTATCCACTTGGTTTTAGCCACCCAGAGGCCGAGCGTAAACGTTATTACCGGGCTTATTAAAGCCAACGTGCCATCACGTATCGCTTTTACGGTTGTCAGCCAAGTTGATTCACGGACGATTATCGACCAGGCCGGAGCCGAAAAACTTTTAGGTCTTGGCGATATGCTGTATAAAACTACTGATATGGCCAAACCGGTTCGTATCCAGGGCACCTTAATCGAAAAGGATGAAATTGACAGAGTTAATGATTTCTTAAGAGATCAGCAAGCTCCGCAATACAACGATGAAGTCGTTAGCATGCCGGTGCAACTTAATGGCAAGGGTGGAATTGTGGCTGATTATCCGGGCCTTGATTCTGATGATGACATGTGGCGTGATGCAGTCAGGGTAGTGCTAGAAAATAATAAAGCCAGTACTAGCTTATTGCAGCGCCGGTTGCGAATTGGTTATGGCAGAGCTTCGCGGATTATTGACGAAATGGAAGAGCGGGGTATAGTCGGGCCGGCCGATGGTGCTCGCCCGCGAGAAGTGTTGGTGCATAGCATGGACGAAGTCTTTGGTAGTAGCGCACAAGATGACGCTATTGATGAACCTGTATCTGATGATTCGCAAGACGAACTCTTAACTCGTTAATACTAAGCTTGAGCTTTTTACAAACAAGTTTTATGATTTATCTAAGTGGGTAATGTATAAAAATCAAAAAAAGAAGGATTTTTATAAGTGGAAAAAAAGATTACTCCTGTTGATCATTTAACTGGGCTACCGTTACCCATTTATCCGTATAGCGATTATTCCGAGTATTCTCATTCCGTCAGGTACCCTGGCTATGATCCTTTTAAGACTATATGGCATCATCATTTTCATCCAGAAGCTGATTTACCATCCAATAAAAAGGGTGCTCTGTTTTTAAGGCATTCAAGGGTTCAGTTAGTACCTGCGTGGCTGCACGATGATTATCATGATATTTACGAAGGGCCACCCATTCCAAAAAATATATACAGCCGCTATCTCATGGGAATTTTTGCGGTTGCCGGCTATATGCCAAAAAATGCCATTGACGTACCAAACTCAAGATTTGAGGATGAGATCATACCACTGAATTTTCACGAATATAAAGGGATGCAGCAACCCGGAATGCTAAAAGGTGAATATATTAGAGACAATGGGCGGCTTAAATGGGCCAGTAGATTTATGATGAGTGTTGTTTTAAAACAAGACATAAAAGCGATAAATGAGCTGACCTTGGAGGAGTTTTTAATTACACCAGACAAAGACAGGCGAATTAAGCTGGCCGCTCATATAATCGATAAACTAGTAGATCAATCAACCTTACCGATTAATGATAAATATCAAAGAGCTCGCCATAATAAAAGAATAATCAATCGAGGATTAGTTACCCCCCGAGATGTAGTACTAAGTGTGACAAGGCCACTTATACCGGAAAATATTATCAAACTTGATCATAAGATTTTAAAAGATCTCGCGGCTTAGTTTGACTTAACAGAGATGGTTAAGGTATAATAACCAAATCATTAACTTCAGGTTGTCACGTTTTTAGGAGGCAGCCATTAACCAACGGAAGGAGCTCTCTTGAATATATACGAGTTAGCGGTGTTATATCATCCCGACCTTGAGATAGATCTAGATAAAGCCACCCAAAAAGTCACAAAAATAATTACCGCTGGCGGTGGTAAAATTACCGCCGATGATAACTGGGGCAAGCGCAAATTGTCTTATACAATAAAAGGCCTCGGGTCCGCCGTATATGTTTTTTATACGGTTGAATTACCTCCAGAAGCCGTTCGTAAAGTCGAGGCTAGCCTTAATATTACAGATGAGGTCATCCGTTTTTTGATTACTAAAGTAGATTTTAAAGCCATTGCTAAAGCCGAAGCTGCCAGAGCCGCACGGGCTAAAAAGGCTGCCAGCAGACAAGAACACGAAACCAAACAACATGAAACAGAAGAAATTAATGAGGAAGAGGAATAAGGAGGGGAATTATGGCACGAAGTTTTAACCAAGTAATATTAATGGGCAATTTAACCCGTGACCCGGAGTTGCGCACAACTCCGAACGGGCAGAGTGTCTGCAGTTTTAGTTTAGCTCTTAACCGTAGTTACAAGGGTTCTGACGGCAATTGGATAGAAGCAACGGATTATGTAGATGTCGTTGCCTGGGCTGGTTTAGGGGAGCGGGTGGCGCAATATGTAACCAAAGGCCGCCCGGTGTTGGTTAGCGGCCGATTGCAAAGCCGCTCTTGGGAGCAAGATGGCAATAAGCGCAGCAAGGTGGAGGTTGTTGCCGGCGATGTAACATTCTTAGGCGGCAGAGGTGAAAATAGTGGCTCGGTTCAACAACAAGAAAAACCGGAAGATGAAGAAAAGTCTAAAAAGCCGACGGCTAAAAAAGATGTTGTCATAGAAGACATCAGCGACGAGCCGATTGACCTCTCAGAGATTCCGTTTTAGTAAAGGTGTGTAAGGAGAATAAATGTCTACCAATCAACGAAAACCAGTAACCGGATCAATCTATTTTGACTATAAAGATGTTAAGACTTTGCAGCGTTTTGTCAATCAATTTGGCCAGATAGAAACGCGCAAGCGAACCGGTTTAACGGAGATGCAACAACG
>Ga0182021_10010805_pt1 | contig 10831 bp, 8 predicted proteins | sample 612E3MmetaG_FD_120493 | JGI IMG/M metagenome (GOLD analysis project Ga0182021, IMG submission 120493) | Permafrost microbial communities from Stordalen Mire, Sweden - 612E3M metaG (Illumina Assembly) | ecosystem: Environmental > Terrestrial > Soil > Wetlands > Permafrost | place: Sweden...
GAAGCGCCTGTCGGCTGTGCTGAGGCGGAGCACCCGGGAGCGCATCGACGTGGTCGCGCGCTACGGCGGCGACGAGTTCGTCGTGGTGCTGCCGAACACCGAGCCCCTCGGCGCGAGCTCGGCGGCCGATCGCCTGCGAACGAACGTCCAACATGGTGACCATACGGCGGCCTCCGTGGCCGAGTCCATCCGCGCCGCCATGGCCGAGGAGCCGGCGCCGCTCTCCGGCGGCGCGGCCGCGGCGGTCACCGTGAGCGTGGGCGTGGCAGGGTACTCCGATCACGGCGAGACCGCCGAACGTGTGCTGGCCAACGCCGACAAGGCCCTCTACCTTGCCAAGGGTCTGGGCAAGGACCGCGTGGAGATGTTCCGATGACCGGCGCCGACCGCGTGGTCGCGTCGGGCGGAGTCGTTGGCGCTCGCCAGCGCAGCGACGCGCCGGGCGATGTGCTGATAGACATTGCCCGGCGCATCGCCGAGGAGCTCAACGTGTGGGAGTGCGACCTTTACGAGCTCCTGCCGGATAGCGACGAACTGCTGGCCGTCGCCATGTGGTCGCGGCAGCTCACCGATCGCGATCGCGGGTGGATCGGCACGCGGGTGGCCGTCGCCCAGCGGCCGACGTACGCGGCCGTGGTGCGGCGACGAGAGACATGCGAGCACTACCTCGACGATCCTGCTCTCGCCGAGGTCAGTCGCGATCTGATGCAGGCCTGGGGCGAGTGCGCCACGATTCACGTGCCGCTGATCCAGAGCGACCAGGTGATAGGGGCGCTCACACTCGTCGAACGCCGCGTCGGGCGGCGTTTCAGCGCCGAGGACAAGCGCCTGCTAGAGCTGCTCTCATTCCCAGCCGCCATGGCCATCCACAACGCGCGCCTTTATTGCGAGCAGGAGCAGCGGACCCGCGAGCTGACGTCGCTGCTGGACACTATCCGGGCCATGACGTCCACGGCGAGCATCGAAGACGTGCTCGACACGGTGGCCGTCAAGTGCGCCGAGGCGCTGGACGTGGCCACGTGCGCCATCTACGAGTACGAACCCGAGCAGGACTCGATCGTGTTGCGCGCTGTGTACGACGCCGTTCCGCCGGGCGAAGCGCCGGGCGCCGGCGCCAACAGGATCGGCGACCGTTTCCCGCTGGCGAAGTCCCCGGAGGATCGCGAGATCATCACGCGCAGCGAGATCGTGGAGCAGAGGCTGGCTGATCCGTTGCTGCCGCCCGCCACCCGGGAGTCCATGCTGCGGTTCGGCGAGAAGAGCTGCCTGTCCGTGCCCCTCACCTTCCGCGGAGAGCCCATCGGCCTGCTCGAGATCATCGAAAGCAGGCACGAGCGTCACTTCAGCAGAGCGGACCGCAACCTGGCGCATGGCCTTGGCGAGCAGGCCGGCGCCGCCATCCACAACGCCCGCGTGTTCCGCGGCCGGGAGGAACAGAACCAGCAGCTCAGCCAGCTGCTGGAAGAGCTCCGCCAGGTCACCGATCAGCTCGGAAACGAGCTGCAGGTCCATCACAGCCTGCTGGAGCTCAGCGAGGATCTGCTGTCCCTGCGCGACCAGGCGGCCGTGTTCGGCAAGATCGCCGCCGCCCTGCGCGTTCTGGTCTCCTACGACAGCATGGACATCTCGCTGGTGGACAAGGCCGCGGAGGAGCTGGTCGAGGTCTTCTCGGGAGAAGGCAGCGCCAACGAGACGCTGGGGTTCCGCATGCCGCTGGAAAGGGGCGTTTCCGGGGCGGTGACGCTAAGTGGGCACGCCGAGATGATCAACGACATGCTGGGGGACCCGCGATCCGTCCAGGTGCCTGGCACTGACGTGGAGGAGCAGGCGTCCATCGTCGCTCCCCTGCAGGTGGGCGGCCGCGTCATCGGGGTGCTCGCCATGAGCCGCTTCGGCGGCGCGCGCTTCGTCGAGCGCGAGTTCGAGCTGGTGAAGCTGATCACCAACCTGGCGGCGATCGCCATATGGAACTCCCGTGTCTACGGCGACATGGAGGAGAAGGCCATCCACGACGGCCTCACGGGTCTGTACAACCACCGGCATTTCTACGAACGTCTGGGCCAGGAGGTCGCCCGCTCGCAGCGCTATGGCACCTCGCTGTCGCTGCTGATGATCGACCTCGACGACTTCAAGAAGTACAACGACACACACGGGCATCTGGCCGGCGACGACGTTCTGCAAGAGGTCGGCCGCATCCTGCAAGAACAGGTCCGCAAGGACGTCGACATCGTGGCGCGCTACGGCGGTGAGGAGTTCGCCGTGCTGCTGCCCAACACGGATTGCGAAGCGCTGGCGCCGGCCTCGACCGGCCTCACCGACGAAGCGTTCGCCGCCGTCGAAGCGGCGGTCGATGGGCCTTCAGCCGGGAAAGGGCCGGGCGGCGGCCCCCGGCCGGCCGCCGCCGGCCAGCCGCCGCCGCCCGGCCTTTCGTGTGGCGCCCGCATCGTCGCTGAGCGCATCCGCGAGCAGGTCGCGCAACGCGAATTCGGCGGCGCCGCCCGTCCACGCCTCACGGTCAGCATCGGCGTGGGCTCGCTGCCTGAGAGCGCCTATGACGGATACCACCTGGTCCAGAACGCCGACAAGGCGCTGTACCTGGCCAAGCGGCTGGGCAAGAACCGGGTGGAGGTCTTCCGCCGCTGATGCGGTTCCGCTGCGGCGGCGCGCCGCGGCAGGCGGCGAGGTGCACGAAGCGCCGCGCCGGAGCCGCGCCGGCGTGTCGGGTCAGACGCGGCCGAGGGCCGACAGATCGTCCAGATCCTCCGGGCGGCCGGCGGCGATGAGTTGGGCGCCGCCGGCCACGCGGGCCGAGGCTCCCTCCATGAAGTGGCGCGCAGCCAGCAGCCGTTGCGCGTCCTGCTGCGCGTCGCGCAGCAGGAGGTAGCCGCAGACCACGTCGATGCCCATCTCGACCAGGCGACGAGCGTGATAGTCGCGGAAGCGCTCGTCGCCTGTCTGCTTCACCCTCGTCACAGCCTCGCCCAGCAACGCCCGCGCGGCGCGCAGCCGGTCGAGCAGCTCGGGCGTGGCCGAAAGATCCCAGGCGTCGTATTCGTCCAGGCGATCCGCCAGCGACTCCCCGAGCACCCCGCCGATGGCGGCCACCACCTGGAGTTGCGTGGTGCCCTCGTAGATGTTGGTGATCCGCGCGTCGCGCGCATGGCGCTCGACGGCGAAGTCGCGCATATAGCCGGAGCCGCCGTGAACCTGCAACGAGTCGTAGGTGACGCGGTTAGCCATCTCCGTGGAGCACGCCTTGCAGAGGGGCGTGTAGAGCGCGGCGAGCCGCGTATACCGCTTCAGCTCGGTGCGCAGCTCACGCACTTCGTCTGCTGAGGCGCCCGATCGGTCTGGGGCGGCGGCCACGCCTGGGTCGTGGCCCGCCGCCCCGCCGCCCTGGGCGGCGCGCTCGAGGCTGTGCTCGAGCGCGTCTTTCATGTCCACGATCAGGCTGGTCTCGTAGAGCAAGGCACGTGAGGCGAGGATGCTCACCTTCATGTCGGCCAGCATGGCGGCGACGGCGGTGAGACGGTTGATCGGGCGGCCGAACTGAACCCGCTCGTCCGCGTATTTGGCGGCCGCTCGGAAGGCGGCCTCGGCGATGCCCTGCGCCTGCGCGGCGATCCCCAGTCGGGCGCCATTCATGAGGCTCATGACATACATGGTGAGCCCACGCCGGCGCTCGCCGACGAGCCGCGCCGGCGCGTCCGTGAACTGCAGCTCACAGGTGGGCGAACCGTGGATGCCGAGCTTGTCTTCCAGGCGACGGATCTTCATATGCTCGTCTCGCACGTAGACGAAGAGCGAGAGGCCGCGCGCGTCGGTGGTGCCCTCCTCGCTGCGGGCCAGCACGAGGCTGATCTGACCGCAGCCGTTCGTGATGAAGCGCTTCACTCCGTTAAGGCGCCACCCGCCGTCGTCCGCCGGCGTGGCCTTGAGCTGAACGCTCTGCAGGTCGCTGCCCGCCTCGGGTTCGGTGAGCGCCATGGAGCCGGTGACCTCGCCGCCGGCGAAGCGCGGCAGAAGCTCGGCCTTAAGCTCCTCGGAGGCGAACTTGTTGACTGTGTCCGCGATGTCCTGCAGGCCGAAGATGTTCATCAGCGCCGGGTCGGCGCGGCTCACCATCTCGACGACCATGATGGTGACGGTGACGGGGAAGTTGAGACCGCCGTAGCGGCGCGGCAGGGTGATGCCCATGAGGTCGGCCTGGCGCAAGCGCTCCAGCGACTCGGAGATGCCGGGCGCGTAGCAGACCTCGCCGCCGGAGAGCTCCGAGCCGGCGCGGTCTACGTCCTCGGCGCGCGGGGCGACGAACTCGCCGGCGATGTCGCCGGCAATCTCGAGGGTGCGGTGGAACGAGTCGAGCGCGTCCTCGTAGTCCTTGGGAGCAAACGTGAAGTCCCGCGCCTGCGAGTAGTCGTCTTCGCGCAGGCGCACCACGCGCTGCAGGCCGGCATGCTCCAAACGGAAGGTCAGGTCCGGGTTGTCCAGGTAGAAGTTGCTCATGAGACGGGGCCCTTTGCGACGGCGGTGGCAGCCGGAGATTCGCCTTCGCGTCGCGCGGCGTCCGGGCCGCCCTTGGCGCGATAGGCGGCGATCAGCAGCGGGAGCACCTTGGTCACATCGCCGACGATGCCATAGTGCGCCACCGAGAAGATCGGCGCCTGCGGATCGGTGTTGATGGCCAGGATGCGCGCCGACTGGTCCATGCCGGCGCGGTGCTGCACGGAGCCGCTGATGCCGGCGGCGATGTAGAGCTTCGGTCGCACCGTGGTGCCCGTCTGGCCTACCTGATGCTCGCGCGGCACCCAGCCGGCGTCCACGGCGGCGCGCGAGGCGCCGACCACGCCGCCCAGCGTATCGGCGAGTTCGCGGATGAGGGCGAAGCCACCGGCAGAGCCCGCGCCCGCGCCGCCGGCCACGATCACGCGGGCGCCCTTGAGGTCCACCCGCTTCGCCTCTTTGTGGCGTTCCAGGAGGGCGACGGCGAAGTCTTCGGGCCGCAGGAGCACCGGCCCGCTCCGGTCGCTCGCTGCCTGCGCCTGCGAGCCGGCCCGCGCCGCGGCTTGGGCGCGCGCGACGGGCACCAGGAGCACCCGGCCGTCGCGCGTCTCATCGGCCTCGGGCAGGCGCATGACGCCCTCACGGACCGTCGCCATCTGCGGGCGGTGGTTCGGGCAGACGATGGTGGCGATGATGTTGCCGCCGAATGCCGGGCGGATCTGCCACAGCAGGTCGTCGTAGTCGCGCTCGCTGGTGTGGTGGCCACCGATGCGCAGGTCCGTGCAGTCGGCGGTGAGGCCGGTGCGCAAGGCGCTGGCGACCCTGGGGGCCAGGTCGCGGCCGGCGGTGGTGGCGCCGTAGAGGACGATCTGTGGCGCGTACCTGCGGATCAGCTCGGTGACCACCCGCGCATACGGCTGCGCGAGATAGGCGGACAGATCCGGATGGTCGGCGGCGTAGACGGTGTCGGCGCCGTGGGCGACAAGGGCCGGGCCGAGCTCCGTCACCCCGGCCCCACAGACCACGGCGCCCACCCGCGATCTGAGCCGGTCGGCGAGCTCGCGCGCTCGCCCGAGCAGCTCCAGGCCGACCTCGGCCGCCCGCCCCTCGTCGACCTCCACCCAGACCCAGATCTCTCCGGCATCCGAGACCGCCGCGCCGGTACCGGCCGGCCCGCGGATATGCGCAGTGTCAGCCAAGGATGTGCTCTTCGACCAGCTCGCGAACGAGCGTCGCCACGCCGTCGGCCGTGGGCTCCACCAGCCGGGTCTCGGCCTGCGCCAGAACCACGCTCTCGATGTCCTTGACCCGCGTGGGCGAGCCGCGCAGGCCGATGGTCCCCTCTTGTGCGCCGATCGCGTGGGCGTCCCACTGGACCACCTTCGCCCTGCATACGGGGCGGCCGTCGCGGCCGACCATGCACACCTCGGCTACATCGCTCTCGGGGTCCAGATAGCTGTCGTCGTACTGCGGCATGGCCTCGGCTACCACGTTCTTGTAGGTGAGGACCAGCTTGACGCCCGCGGGCCTGGGCTCGTTGGCCTCTGCCGAGATCGTCAGCAGCGCCGGCAGGCTGGCGCGCAGGGTCTCGTAGCCGCCCTCGATGGATCGAGTTGCGACGATTGCTCGCTGTGCGCCGCCTGCCGTTCTGTGCAGCTCCGCGGGACCGCCGGCCTCGACGGACGCGATGCGGCTCACGCAGGTGATCTGCGGCAGGCCGAGCTTCTCGGCCACCTGCGGCCCCACCTGCGCGGTGTCGCCGTCGATGGCCTGCCGCCCGCAGAGGACAAGATCGACCGGCCCCAACCGGCGCACCGCCTGGGCGAGGGCGTAGCTGGTGGCCAGGGTGTCGGCGCCGGCGAAACGGCGATCGCTGAGGAGGATGACTTCGTCGGCGCCGCGATAGAGCGATTCGCGCAACACCTGCACGGCGGCGGGCGGGCCCATGGTGAGCACTGTCACCCGCCCGCCACAGCTCTCGCGCAGTCGCAGCGCCTCTTCCAGCGCATTCAGGTCCTCGGGGTTGAAGATGGCGGGCAGCGCGGCGCGGTTGACCGTGCCATCGTCTTTCATGGCCTCGCCGCCGACGTTTGCCGTGTCCGGCACTTGCTTGACGAGAACGACGATGCGCAGGCGGCCGGCGGACTCGCCGGCGGCTGGAGTGGGGTGCGTAGGGTCGAGTTTCCCGGGCGTCATCAGGGAGCGGAGTATACCACTCGGGTTTGGATGGACGGCCCGCCTGGCGGGCGGAGCGCAGACGGAAAGTGTTCAGGAGACATTCAGGTTCTTCCAGGTACTTTGGTGTCGTGGAGGGATTCGCTCACCTCAGCACGCGCGAGAGGGGCACGGTGGCGGTTCGGCTAACGGACAAGCCGCCTGGCTTCGCATCCCATCGCACGCCGTCCCTGGTCCCGCCCCTCGTAGGACCCGGATGGCGTCTCTCGCCGGCGACGAGCGAAAGCGCGGTCACCCCCCGCGTGTCCCCCCACGCCGCTTCGCCTGCGCCCGGCGCTAGAAAGGCCACCCCCCTGGTCGCCGGTGCGACAGACGGCGGACAAGAGGAATCCCTCCTCCCAGTGTCCGCCCTGAGCAGGTGAGTGCGGTCGCCGGCCGGGGCGGCATCGCAGCTGCCGCCCCGGCCGGCCTATCTCCCTCGGGCAACGGGCGCCGCGCGTGGTAGCGCCGCCCACGCCACCGGGCCTGACGACTCTTCTTGACGGCTCCGCTTGAAGACTGCGCCGCGCGTGCGCATACTGCGGAGGCTGTGACCGCCGAAGAGGCCATCGTTTTCGTCCTCGAGGACGACCTGGAGATGCGCTCGCTTCTCGTGCGCGGCCTGCGCGAGGAGGGCTTCCGCGCAGAGGGCGTGAGTACCGGATCGCAGCTTCTCGAGACCGTCGCCGCGCGGCAGCCAGACCTGCTCATCATCGACATCGGCCTTCCGGACGCCGACGGCCGCGACGTTTGCCAGGCGTTGCGCGCCCGCGGCGTCGGCGCGCCGGTGCTGTTCCTCACCGCCCGATCCGGCCTGGTGGACAGGCTGGCCAGCTTCAGCGCCGGCGGCGACGACTTCCTCGCCAAGCCCTTTGCATTCGAGGAGCTCGTGGCCCGGCTCCAGGCTCTGCTGCGCCGCGCCGGGGGGCAAACGTCGACCACGGTCGGCCATCTGGATCTCGATCCGGCCGCGCACGTTGCCAGGGGCGGCGGCGCCGTCGTTGCCCTTACGCCGACCGAGTTCCGCATCCTCGCACAGCTCGCCGCCTCGCCCGGCGCCGCCGTGCGCCGCCGTTCCCTGATCGAGGCCGCCTGGCCGCACGGAGCCATAGTCCAGGACAACACCCTGGACGCCTACATCGCCCGACTGCGCCGCAAGCTCGCTCTTCTGCCCGGCGGGCCCGGGTTGCGCACTGTGCACGGGGTCGGCTACTCACTCGAATGAAGCGCCCGCGTAGCCTCCGAAACCGCCTCTTCCTCGCCGTGGTGCTGTCGGTTGCCGCCGCCCTGGCGGTGATGACGCTGGTGTTCAACCTGCTGCTGTGGCGCAGCTTGTCGGCGGATGCCGACCGCGCCGCCCGCACCCGGGCGCAGGCTGAGATCGCCGCCTTCGACGTCTCGTCGGCGCAGCAGCGGCCTCATATAGAGGCCGAGGGGCAAGCCTGGATCTTCGTCGACGGCCTGGTGGTGGAACAGCCGCACGTCGGCTCGGGGGTGGACGCCGCCGCTCACATGCTTGCCGCCGGGCCCGGCGGTTTCACAGACGTGCCGTCCAGCCACATGCGCCTGTTCGCTGCTGCTCCGCTGCACCTCAGACAGAAGGTCGCCAGAGTCGTCGTCGCCGTCTCGCTGAGTCCGTACGAGACCACACGCCGCCTGGCGCTGGTCGCGTCTCTGAGTCTGGCGGCGATCATCCTGGCGGTGGTCGCCCTGGCGGCGCGCTGGATGCTCGGCGCCGCGCTGCGTCCGGTCGCCCGGATGACCTCCGATGCAGCGGCTTGGGGCGAGCGCGACCTTGGGCGCCGCTTCGCGGACGGAGAGCCATACGACGAGGTCAGTCAGCTGGCCACCACGCTCGATGGTCTGCTCGGGCGCATCGAGGCCAGCCTGCGGCGGGAGCAGCGGTTCTCCGCCGAGCTCTCGCACGAGCTGCGGACGCCGCTGGCGCGGATGTGCGCCGAGTCGGAGCTGGCCCTGCGGCGCCAGCGCCGTCCGGCAGAGTACCGTGAGGCGCTGGAGACGGTCCTACGCAACGCGCGGCAGCTCTCCAGCACCGTGGATACGCTCGTGCTCGTGGCTCAGCAGGAGAGCGGCCTGGCTCGCGGCCGGTCCGACGCCTACGACGTGCTGAGCTCGTGTGCGGAGACCTGCGCCCATCTGGCCGCGGAGCGCGAAGTGCGGGTCGACGTCGACCCGGAGCCCGAGCAGCCAATCCATGTCGGTGTGGAGGCAGACGTGGTCGTCCGGATCCTCCAGCCGTTGCTGGAGAACGCCTGCCGGTACGCGAGCGGGCGGCTGCGGCTGAGTGTAGCCCGCGAGGGCGGCGAGGTCGTCGTCAGCGTCGCGGACGACGGACCCGGGGTCAGGCCGGACGAGGCCGAGCGTATCTTCGCGCCCGGCGTGCGCGGCTCCGCGGCCGAGGTCGCCGGCGCCGGCGCGCCGGGCGCCGGCCTGGGACTCTCGCTGGCCCGCCGGCTGGCGCAGGCGGCCAACGGCAGTGTAGAGGCCGTGCCCGGCGACGGCGGGCTCTTCGTGGTTCGGCTGCCGGCCGGCTGAGCCGGCCTATCGCGCTCCCGGGCTGCCGTCGCCGGCGCCCGCGTCGGGGGCTCTCTCCGTGTTCCGCCTTCGAAGGGGCGCCAGAAGCGCGCTCAGGCCGGCCACCCAGGCCGTCGCCAGCAGCCAGCCGGCGAGCACGTCCGACGGGTAGTGAACGCCAAGGTAGAGCCGCGAGAAGCCGACGGCGAGCGTGTAGACGGCGGCCAAGGCGGCCACGAGCGCCCGCCAGCGGCTCTTCCAGCAAATCGCCAGGAGCGCACAGGCGAGGGCGGCCGAGACCAGCGCGTGCCCGCTGGGGTAGGCGGCAGTGCCGATGCGCTCAAGCGGGGGAAAGACGCCGGGTCGCGGGCGTCCGAAGAGCGGCTTCAGGCCGAGCTGTAGAAGCTCGGCGCCGGCGATCGCGAGCGCTACGAGCACCGCCGCGCGGCCGTGGCGCAGCAGGAGCGCGGCAACGGCAACGGCGGCGGCGATCGACGCCACCCAGACGAATGTGCCCAGCGCAGTGATGTCCTTGATCACCGGAGTGAGCGGGGCGCTGTGCAGGCGCCCCACGGCGCGCAGCGCCGCGGAGTCCCAACCATCAACGCCGAGGCCGAGGACGACGACGGTCAGCAGGACGAAGCAGGCGACGGCGCAGACCGCGATGAGAACGGCCGTCCAGCGGCGTACGACAGACACCGGATGGCCCCTACCGCGGCCCTGCGGCGCCTGGCCTTGGCCGGTGTGCCCTGAGCTGTCAGCCACCATCGCGGAGAGGACAGGGCGGGATGACCGACCCGGCCATCCGCGTCGGTAGGGTCTCACTAGGACATGGAGTCGCAGGGGGACCCGGGCGACGAAGAGCTACCGCCACCGATGCAAGCCTCCGGCGGCGCCCCACCAGAACCGCCGAGCCGGGGTGCGGATGATCCGCCACGTTGCCGGTGCTTGGTCAGTCGACCAGCAGCAGGGCGAAGAAGCGGTACTCGTCCTCGCGGGTGCGGACGACCTCGATCAGCCGGCCGGCATTGCGCGCAGTGGCGTACACATCCAGGCCGCAGCCCTCCATGGATGGCCGGGCGCGCTCCGGCGTGGGGCAGTCCTCGCCGCGTGTGCAGGCGCCGCAGAAGTCGCAGGGGCCGGCGCCCATGAGCCACGTCTTGTGAAACCCGGCCAGGAAGAGCTCGCGCTCCAGCGCCAGTCCGGTCTCGTTCAGGCGCCGGGACTCGTCGTCGCTCTTCTCGGCGCCGACGATCGGCCCGGCCTCAAGGAGAATGGCGCGCTCGAACTCGCCGACCACGCGCCTGATTTGCTCAACCGGCGGGGCATTGGGCGGGCACGTCCTGTAGGTGCCGCCGTCGTCGCAGCCGTAGAGGCATTTCATCCGCACCCACTCCGCGACGACCACGTCCCGGGCCCGCATCGGCGTCGCCGCCCCGGCGCCCAGCGCCACGGCGCGTTCGCACCACCGTCTCAGGTCGTCGAGTCCCAAGTGCACTCACCCCGCCTTTCGTTGCTGCGTCGGTCGGCTCAGCCGGCTCGCGTGCCGTTCGGCACCGGCCGCTCGGGCTGCGCCAGC
>Ga0182021_10010806_pt1 | contig 10831 bp, 10 predicted proteins | sample 612E3MmetaG_FD_120493 | JGI IMG/M metagenome (GOLD analysis project Ga0182021, IMG submission 120493) | Permafrost microbial communities from Stordalen Mire, Sweden - 612E3M metaG (Illumina Assembly) | ecosystem: Environmental > Terrestrial > Soil > Wetlands > Permafrost | place: Sweden...
GCGAGCACGCGGACCCCTTCGCGCAGGAAGTCAACGTCGCCGCTGGCGAGCGCCTTGCGCAGGGTGTCGAGCACGGCCATCCTGTCCTCGGCCATCGTGGTGTTCCTCCATGTCGTCGGTTGCAAGTCCAACGACGCGAGGATGACGCGGTGGCCGCTCTCGTTCACGGCCAGCCGCTGTTACACCAACTGTGGGGACACGACCCGCCCGGCCGCGCTCAAGAACTGGATTCACATTGCGCCCGTCATCGGCAATCGCGTCCCGGTGAACGACCTGGTCCGGCCCGAGGCCGCGAGCTGTTCGGTCGGCGTCGAATACGCGGCTGACGCAGCCGAGGCAGACGCGGCGCCGGAGCCGATGCCGCATAGCGGTGCACGTATGCACCACGCTGTCTCATGGGATCGCCGACCGAGGAGCAGGAACCTGTACATTGCGAGGAGTGACAACTCCCAGGCGCCGGCCCTATCGCGCGTCTGGCCATGAACCCGCCGGTCAAGCGTGAGTGGGAAGTGCCGACAGGACCTTCGCTCGGGAAACCAACGCCGGCGCCGAAAGGCCCCGACCCGGAGCCGCCTCGATCCAGCACCCCGCTTGAAGACGCGATTGCGCACCCGGGTGGGGAGCTGAGAACATCGCTTGCCGCGGTCCGGGGATTCCTCGTTCGGCTGGTTCCCAGAAGAGGCGGATGGACAGGAGCGACGCACGACGCGGAGTTAGACGCCGCTGAGCGAATAGCCTATCAATCCGCGCTGGAGCTCTGGAGTGGAGTGCCGCTCACTCCGGCCCTCCCAGCGCCGCGCTTAGTCGGTGTACGAACACCTGACTCGGCCGCATCGCCAGCGACGCAGCCAGGCACACCCGGCCGCGCAGCCGAGCCACCGGCGAGACCCGTAACACCAGACACGACCCCGAGATCCGCTCGAGCACCCGAGCCGGCCGCCCCTCGCGTGGAGTCCCGGAACCCTGAGGACCCGGCCGCCGGCGCCGATGTGCACAGGTCCTCGTTGGCCGCCCCGCCTGCCTTGGCCGCGGAGCGCTCCCAGGTTCCAGAGGGTGGGCCCGCGGACGGATCACCGACGATGCGCCGTCGCCACAGGCTCGGTGAGACGGCGCCCGACTCGCTGCTGCAGGCGCCGCCACGCGTGACGTTGGCGGCGGACGATTTCTTCGACGGACTTATGCGTCAGGTCAGGGGTGATCGCTGAGTGCGCAAGATCGCGCTTGCGAACAACAAAGGCGGAAGCGGCAAGACGACGACGACGGTCAACCTCGCCGCCTCCTTGAGTGAGCGCGGCATCCGCGTGCTCGTGGTCGACCTCGACCCGCAGGCATCGGCGACCACATGGCTCGGCGGCCGCGAGTCATCGGTTGGGCTCGTCGAGTACTCGGCGGGGGGAATCCGGGTCTCCGAGTTAGTCAAGCCCTCGACGGCACCCGGCGTGGACCTCATCCCAGCCAGTTCCAGCCTCGTGCCATTCAGCGAAGAGACCGAGAACCGGACCGGGCTCGCGATCGTGCGCGCGTTTCGCCGGCTGCCGGACTCCTGGGACTTCATCCTCGTTGACACGCCACCAACACTCGGGTACCTGTCGCTCGCGCCTCTCGTCGCGTGCGACTACGTCGTCATTCCCGTCGAAGCCCATGCCCTCGCGATGCCGGGTGTGGCCAGCGTCATTGCCTCGATCGAGCGGGCGCGACGATATGTCAACCCACGCTTGGGGCTCCTCGGCATAATCGCTTGCCGGGTGAATCCGACCGGTCACGTGCGGGACGTGCTCGCTCAACTGCGCGCACGGTTCGGCGCGTTGGTGACTGACCAGTCCGTACGCGAGGCCACACGGATCGCGGAGGCGCCGGCGTTCCGGTTGCCGATAACGAGATACGCTCCGACGAGTCGCGTGGCGGACGACTACCGGGCTGTCGCCGCCGAGCTCCTCGCCCGATTGGGCGACCTGAGCTCCACCTGATGAGGCGACCACTCAGCGAGCGATCCGCACCGCCTCCACGATCCGCCTCGCGGGCCTCGAAGGCATGGAGATGAGGTATTCGGCCTGATCATCTCGGGAACCGGGCCGCCTCCGCACCGATCTGGGGCGACGAGGCGCAGCGCGGAGCCCGCGCGGCGCCCCCACAAGCCCGCCGCCAGCATCCCGATGGCAGAGCTGATCACAAACGCGGCGACAACCGCGGTGAGAAGAAACCCACATTGGAGGAGCACTTCGAGGGGCATCGGGCAGCACTCAATAGGCGTCGGGCGGCGACGCACCGCAGCCTAGAATGTAGCCCGGGATCGGCTCAATCGGGAGGACTGCGTAGGGTGGCAACCGCGCGGTCCTTCCGAGTCCGTCCGTTCCTATGCGCCCAGAATCCGGAGAGACTCTCCCAGGAACCCTCCTTAGCACGTGGCCGACCAGGCGAGACGGGCGCCCCTGCTTCTACGCCCTGTGTCACGTCCGGCGAGACACTGCGTGGAGTTTCGCGAGCGCGACCAACTGGTCCGGCCATCCCAAGCCCGCTCGACGCGATCAAGACCGTTCCGGCGCAGACCGCCACCGGAGAGAGTTACGTGTTGAAAAACCACGCCTACCTGATAACCGCCTACACCAACCGTCCACAGTTGGAACAGCTGTTGTCGCTCCTCGATGATGAACGTAACGACGTGTATCTTCAGACCGATTCCAAAGGGAGCCTCGCCGTCGATGGCCTATCCCTACGTCGGTCACGTTTGATCATCTTGCCCCCGTTTCCGATGTACTGGGGCGGCTACTCGGTGATCCAGGCTGAACTGAACCTTCTTCGAGCCGCGAGTGGCTCCCGTTACCACTACTATCACTTGCTTACGGGTACTGATCTCCCTCTGGTAACACAGGGCGTGGTGCATGCCCGCCTCGACGATTCAGAAGCCCAGTATGTTGACTTCGCCCCTGAGTATCAGGCAATCGCGCACTGGAAGGCCGCCTACTTCCACCTCTTGGTGGAGACCAGACTCTACACACGAAACACGCCGTTCAGGATTGCGGGGCACGGAATCGTCAAGGCGCAGTCAATCCTTGGTATCGACAGGTCGCGAAAGGAAAGCGAAACCTACTTTCACGGTTCCACATACTTCTCCATCACGCACCGTCTGGTGGAGTATGTTCTTGCTCACGAACCGTGGATCCGACGAACCTTCCGCTACACCCTTGCGTGCGATGAAGTCTTCCTTCAAACGTTGATAATGAGATCGTCATATAGGTCAGAGGTGGCCAGCCGCGATTCTGGCAACGCCACCAATTTGCGCTACATAGATTGGAGGAGGAGAGACAAGAACTCTCCCTACACCTTCCGAATGGCCGACTACGAGGAGCTCGTGGAGGCAAGCAGGCATCACCTATTCGCCCGTAAGTTCAACACGACGGTTGACGCTGCGATCGTCGACACCATAGTGCGCAGGATCAAGAACAACGGTGGCCTGTGAGCTTGCCCCGTGGGTAGCGGGGCAGCCAAACCTCGCACTCCCTTAGTGGTGAAGGCCAGTTTCCGGGCGGGCCCGCCGTGGGATGCCCCCAGCAGGCGTTCGTCTGGACAATCCAACGTTGGTAGGAGGCGCCAATGCGCGTATCCGATCGGAAAGCTACCCCCGGTGAACAGTCGTATCTGGCTGATGCTGGTCGGGCGACGACACCAGCTCCGACCGTCATCTCTCCAAGAAGAGCGTGCAGCCACCACCTAGGCCTCCGGTGAACTTCGAGGTGCTGAGGGTGGACGACCCTACGTGGGATGAGCGGCTCGCGGGCGTCCCTCGAGATGTCTACCACACAGCCGGTTACCACCGCTATGCTCGCGACTCTGGCGATGGCGAACCTTACATGTTCGTGGTCGGAGATCACCGCCGCGGCATGGCTTGGCCATACCTGCTTCGCGACGTCGCAAGCCCGGGAGCACCCGCCGGCTCAGGTGCCACCGACATCACTTCCGTTTACGGGTACGCGGGCCCACTTGCCTGGGGTTGCATGCCGTGGGACCCCTTCGTGAGGAGAGCCTGGACAGAGCTCCTTGAAGTGTGGCGGCAACAGGGCGCTGTGTCGGTCTTCACAAGGTTCCACCCACTGCTGGGGAATGCCGCGTTGGCCGTCGGCCTCCAGGCGGCACCCGATGACGGCCGCGGAGATACGGGTCTGGCTGAAGGTGGCCCGACAGTGTCGATTGACCTAACGAAAGGCGTTGACGCTGCCCGCGACGGGTATCGCCGCGACTTGCTTCGGAGGATTGTCCTGGCGCGAAGAAGAGGCCTGGTCACCGAGAACGACGCGGAGTGGAAGGAGCTTGGGGCTTTCGCCCGCGTATACAGAGAAACCATGGTCCGAAACGGAGCCACGGACTTCTACTTCTTCGACCAATCGGATTTCCGCCGCCTTCGTTCTGAATTGTCGGGTGCCGTGCATCTGCTCGTGACCCGAATCGGCGATGACGTCGCGGCCGCGGGGCTCTTCACACGCTTCGGTGACATCGTCGAGTGCTACCTGCTAGGGTCGGACGACAGGTTCCTCGCACTATCGCCAACGAAAGTGCTCCTTGACGATGCGGTCGACTGGGCCGTCGAGCTCGGTGCCCGAGTTCTTCACATCGGCGGCGGACGCGGCGGACATGGCGATTCGCTCTTGTGGTTCAAGTCTGGCTTCTCCCAACGGTCGCACCAATTCCACACGGGCCGCTGGATCCTCGACCCATCCCAATACCAAGCGCTCCAAGTGGCTCGAGTCACGCTGGTTTCGGACTCTCGCCTGATAGATCAGAGCTACTTCCCCGCATATCGCGCGCCGGTTCTCGGCCCCGATGTTGCCCCGCATGATTGGGCGGCTCAACACGGCACTCTGTCGACGACCGAAGGTGCTCGGCGACATGGTGGTCCTGCCTCAACGATGCAGCCCGTCGAGATCGGCACGTCAGCGCCGACGGAGGGCCCGAACGGCCGAAGCGTATTGGTTACTGCGGCAGGCAGGCGGACGACGCTCGTGATGTCGTTCGCGGTCGAGACTCGGAGGCGGGGCGGACGGACCTATGCGGGCGACCTCGATCCCCTCGCACCCGCTCTGTTCTTGGCGGACGAATCGATCCGCATGCGTGCGACCGATGATCCCGAGTATCTCACCGACCTGATGGAGATCATTGGGCAACATCGGATAGGACTGCTCGTGCCGACAATCGACCCCGAGCTGCCTGTGCTCGCTCGCCATCGGGAAGCGCTTAGGTCGATTGGGTGCGTCGCGGCCGTGTCGGACGAGTCCTTCGTTGCGATCGCATCTGACAAGCTCGCCACAGTGTCTTCGTTTGGCGCCCGCGGCATCGCTGTCCCAGCATCGTGGCTTCTCGAAGATAGGCGGGAGGATCTACCCGACCTGGTCTTCATCAAGCCTCGGGCTGGCAGCGGAAGCCAAAACGCCCAAATGATCCCGCGTAGTGAACTCGACCGGGTTGCCGGAGGCATTCGAGACCCGATCATCCAGGAGGTCCTGACAGGATCCGAGATCACAATCGATGCGCTGCTCGATCTCGATGGGCGGCCCGTTCACTATGTGCCCAGGTTTCGCATCCGCACCGTCGGTGGTGAATCGATCCAAGGCGTCACCCTTGAACACGACAGCGACCTTGAGGGGTGGATTGAGCGCCTCCTCGAGATCTGTGGCTCGCTCGGCGCGTCGGGCCCACTTTGCCTCCAGGCTTTCCTCACAGAACGGGGTCCCGTCTTGAGTGAAATCAACGCGCGGTTCGGCGGCGGCTACCCGCTTGCCCTCGCCGCTGGTGGCGCGTACACGGCTTGGCTTCTCGACATGGTCCAAGGGATCCCTGTGCCGAGCCGCCTCGGAGCGTACGAGTCCGGGCTATACATGACGAGGTACAACGTCGAGTACTTGACCCGGTCTCCGACATGGTGACCCGGGGCGTTGTCTTCGATCTTGACGATACCCTCTATCTTGAGCGGGACTACGTGTGGAGCGGCTTCAACCACGTGGCGACGCTAGTCGCGACATCGCCCGCGGATGCTGGTGCCATAGCCGACTGGCTGTGGTCGAGGTTCGAGGACGGTGTCCGCGGCGATACCTTCGATCGACTTCTTGCGTCCCACCCGGATCTGGCGACGCGCGTAACGGCGGCCCCGTTGATTGATGCCTACCGCAATCATCGACCGTCGATCTCGCTCCTCCCGGGCGCGGCCCAGCTGGTTGAGAGACTTCGGAGGAGTGGCACCCGCCTCGGGATTCTGTCCGACGGTCCGCTCGCCAGCCAGGTCGCAAAAGCAGACGCCCTCAGGCTCCAGGAGTGGTTCGATCCCATCCTTCTCACGGAGTCGCGGCAACCTCAGTTCCGCAAGCCCGATACAGGCGGCTTCGAGTGGATCGCAGCAACGTGGGACATTCCTCACGAAGAACTCGCGTATCTCGCAGACAATCCGTCCAAGGATTTCGTCGGACCTCGTCGGCTTGGCTGGCGGACTGTCCGTATTCGGGTGCCCGGGCAGCTCACGTTTGCGCTCGATCCCGTTGATGACGTCCACCGGCCCGATGTCGAAGTTGCGGATCTCACCGCTGCGGGGACTCTCTTCAGGTAGTGTTCCGGCACAACGGGACTGCGATTCCTTCCGACATGCTGGCCCTCTCCAGGTCGATCACCCGAGTCTGGTCACTCTTCACGTGCGCGTCATCGTTCGAGCGGTCGGGCAACTCGCCGGGCTACGCGGAGATTGCTGGGTCGGGATCACGAGCCCCGGTCCACGCCCCCGTTGCCGTGAGACGGGATCAAGCCCGAGGACGGATCTGAGTCCACATCAAGGCGGCCCTGACGCTCAGCAAGTCCACCCTCAAAGCGCGCTGGAAACTCGATCTCAGTGAAGTCCTGCGTGGAACGCACGCTGGACCGTCTGAGCACCTGTCCCACCGTCATCGCCAGGATCCTGATGTCGAGCGAGAGGCTCCAGTTGTCGACGTACCACGCGTCGAGCTCGAGCCGTTCCTCGAACCGCAACGCATGGCGCCCGTGAACAGCCGCCCACCCCGTCATCCCGGGCGGCATGGCGTGGCGGCGACGCTCACGTGGCGTGTAGTGGGGCAAGTACTCGGGGAGGAGCGGCCGCGGTCCGACAAGGCTCATCTCTCCTCGCAGGACGTTCCACAGCTCGGGAAGCTCGTCGATGCTCGACGAGCGCAGGAAACGCCCGAGCCGCGTGACCCGGTCCGCGTCCGTCGCGTACCAGATCTCATCCGAACGCGGCGGGCGCATCGTGCGGAACTTGAGCACCGTGAAGGGCAGTCCTACAAGCCCTGGACGCTCCTGGCGAAAGAGGATCGGGGGGCCTTGCGTGATCAGCTCGGCAACCGCGACCCACGCCATCAGCGGCGACAGGATGACGAGCCCAGCTGTGGCACCGAGGACGTCGAAGCCCCGCTTGGCGGCAAGTCCGAGCCGCCTGCGTCCGTTCAATGGCGGGATCGGGTGGCGCGGGCGACCCGGTCGCGCGCCCGTTGAAGGATCCCGCCGGGCACGCGCCGAAGGCAGCCGAGAACGTACTCGTACCACTGCCCGCCATACGGCACGTAGCAGCGCACCGCGTAGCCGGCACGGACGAGCCGATCCTGCAGGTCCGACCGCACCCCGTACAGCATCTGGAACTCGAGCGCGTCCTTCGCGAGCCCGGTTGAGGCGGCGACTCTGCGAGCATGGCTGATTGCGGCCGGGTCGTGCGTCGCGATAGCCGGGTGGCGCCCCTCGCGGAGCAGCCGCTCGATGTCAGCGAAGAACGCGCCGTCGACGTCGTGCTTCACACGGTAGACGACATCTGGAGGCTCCCAGTAGCCACCCTTGACCAGCCGGATCCGCGACCCAACTGCGGCGAGTCGCCCAAGGTCAGAGGGGCGGTGCCTCAGATACGACTGGAGGACGATCCCCACCTGCTCGGCGCCGTACTCCTCGCGCATCTCGTCAAAGAGGCCGACGGTCGACTCGACGTAGCCGGACTCCTCCATATCGATCCGCACGAACGTGTCCACCTCACGCGCGCAGTCCAGCACTCGCCGCAGCTGGGTTCGGCAGAAGTCCAGCCGAATGTCGAGTCCGATCTGGGTGAGCTTTACGGAGATGTGGGAGTCGAGCCCGGCCGCGTGCAGTCCGCGGAGCGCCGCGATTGCCTCGTCGGCGGCCGAGATCGCCTCCGCCTCGCTCCGGACGTGCGTGCCGACGTGGTTCAGCGTGCCCTTGATGCCTTTCGCGTTGAGTGCCTGGACCACATCGAGGCCGGCAGGAAGGTCCTCGCCGGCCACGAAGCGCCAGGCCACATCCCGCACGAACGGCATGCTGACGGCCAGCCTCCGGACCGAACCATTACGGGCAACTCCCGCGAGCGTTCGCCGTCCAAGCGAGGACCTGAAATGCGCGGCGCGCGGTGAGGCTTCCATCTTGTTCTGTTCGTCCCTCATCCAACCGCCTCGGCCAGGGCCGAGGCGACGTAGTGGACCTCGGCGTCCGCCAGGCCGGACGAGAACGGCAACGCCAGCGTGGATGCGGCAACCTGCTCCGTCACCGGGAAGTCACCCGGCTTGAACCCGAACGCGGCGCGGTAGAACGGCTGAAGGTGGATCGAGGCGAAGTACGGCCGCGAGGGAACACCGAGCGCGGCGAGTCGGCCGATGACCCGATCGCGGTCGATCTTCGGGTCGAGTCGGACGACATAGACGAACCAGTCAACAGTCTCGTCTGCCCCAGCCCGTGGGAGGCGAAGCCAATCGCGGTGCCCAAGCGCAGACTCGTAGGCCGCCGCGACGCGGGCCCGCCCAGCCTGCAGCTCCTCGAGCCGCTCGAGCTGCGCCACGCCCACGGCGGCCGACATCTCGTCGAGCCGGTAGTTGTAGCCCAGGCGGACGTGACGAAGCCACGTCCCGTCGGCATCCCTTCCCTGGTTGCGCAGGCTACGCATCGTCTCAGCGAGGGCGGCGTCGTCAGTGACCACCATCCCTCCTTCTCCTGTCGTGATCTGCTTGTTCGGGTAAAACGCGAAGACGGCGACGTCCCCGAAGCCGCCCAGCGGCCGCCCGCCGGCCAATGAGCCCAAGCCTTCGCAGGCGTCCTCGATGATCGACCAACCTCGCCGTCGGGCAGTCGCTTCGATGGCCTCGATGCGGCACGGGCGCCCGAACACGTGGACCGGCAGGACCGCCCGCGTTCGGCTCGAGGCGGCCGCCTCGATGAGGTCCGGGTCGAGCCCGAGGCTGTCCTCCTCGATGTCGACGAAGCGCGGAATAGCGCGCTCGTAGAGGAGGCAGTTCGCCGAAGCAACGAAGCTGAACGGGGTCGTGATTACCTCGTCGCCGTCGCCGATCTCGAGGGCCCGAACGCCGAGATGGAGGCCGGCCGTCCCGCTCGAGCACGCCACCCCCACTTGACGGCCAGCCACTGCGGCGATGCCAGCCTCGAACCGCTGCGTGAACGGGCCCATGGCGAGGACGTCGCTGCGCAGGACCTGCGCCACGAGCTCAAGCTCGCGGGGGCCGATGTCCGGTCGGGCCAGCGGAATGGTGGGTCGGGAGGATTCTCGGGTAGTGGTCATCACATCTCCGGGAATTCGGGCTGAGGCAGAAGTATGTAGATGACCCGAGGGGCCAGCCAAACGTTACCACGGCCCTCCCGGCGGACCGCGGACCGGCAGGCTGGCGCAGATTGGCGATGCCTCGGCGGTGCGCCCGGACGATCGCCAACCGAGTCCAGGGTGGCTAGTCTGCGGCGCTCGCGTGCAGACTCCTGCTCGGTCTGCGGTGCGGGCCGGCACCGGCGCTCAACCACCTTGGCGTTGCGGAACCCGAGCCCGAGACCATCAGGCGACACGCTCGTACGGGCAGTGTGAATGGTTTGTCCATAGTCCCTCTGCCCGGCACCCCGTACTCTCGGCCACTAGACTGATGCCAGCGCAATCCGTACGGTCCGGGTGCGTCCTCCGTGGACGCGTGGCCGACCGCGCTATCCGGCTGGCCCCCACGAAATAGCACACCCGTCGCGAGGCGGGGCCGCAAAGCCACGGGGCTCTCTGAGTCAGCCGGGTTGCCGAACGGAGCCGTCACATGTTCTGGGATGGAACGCGCTGGATCGACGAGCGAGAACCCGCAACATCACCGGCACCACGCCGCCGGCGCACCCGCGACTGGGTTTCGACCGGCATCATGATCGTGGGCATCGTCGCCCTGATGGTCCCATACATGGCGACAAGCGCTGCATCCAAGTGGGCTAGCCAACCCGCCACGACATCGAGCGGGCCCTTGGCAGCGTGGAGCTCCCACCGAAGCGCTCGGCAGACGCCAGTGCCGACGTCTGCGCCCGCACCAACCTCCGCGCCGACGCCCACCCCCACCCGGGCTGCCACGCCGACGCCCACTCCGACCCCCGCCCCGACCGCCCCAGCGGGCACCCCGCTTGTCATCAGCGGTGTCGGAGCCTCCGCCATGACGCCGACGGGCGCGACGATCACGTGGTCCGTGAGCGCCCCGGCAACTGGCCAGACAGAGTACGGAACGACACTCGCATACGGGTCGTTCAGCACGCTCGAGAACTCGTACGTCTACACGGCCCACATCCAGCAGCTCTCGGGCCTCGTCCCGGACACGCTCTACCACTATCGAACCCACTCTACGAACGCCGCGGGAAGCAGCGGGGTCAGCGCGGACTACACGTTCACGACGCTCTTGGCAAGTAATCCGACGCCCACGCCGACACCGACACCGACGCCGACACCGACACCCACGCCCACCGCCACCGCCGCGGCCACGCCCTCCACCACCGCCACCCCGACGACCACACCGGACGGTACACA
>Ga0182021_10010807_pt1 | contig 10831 bp, 4 predicted proteins | sample 612E3MmetaG_FD_120493 | JGI IMG/M metagenome (GOLD analysis project Ga0182021, IMG submission 120493) | Permafrost microbial communities from Stordalen Mire, Sweden - 612E3M metaG (Illumina Assembly) | ecosystem: Environmental > Terrestrial > Soil > Wetlands > Permafrost | place: Sweden...
CGGCGGACCATCGCGGGAGGGCATGGGAACCCTCCCAGGGTTTCCATCTCAGTCGCGTGGGGAGCCCGCCGGCAATGCCGGCGGCGGACCATCGCGGGAGGGCATGGGAACCCTCCCAGGGTTCCCATCTCAGCGAAATGTCGTGGGCGTGAGGTACGCGCCCACCGGCCGAACCATCGACTGCGACTCTGGCACCTTGGTGTTCCGCCAGGGCGAAGCGGTGGTGGTGGACGACCGACGCGGCGGAACCGTGGCCACGGTGAGCGTGCCGACCACCGCCCGCAAGGGCACTGGCACGCTGGGCCGCATCTTGCGCCGGGCCGAACCCCGTGACCTTGCGCGCGCCCAGGAGGAACATCGGCGCCAGGCCGATGCGCTCGCGTTTGCCCGCTCGCGGGCCCGCGCGTTGCGCCTGCCCATCAAGGTATTTCGGGTCGACCTCGACCATAGCGGCGACCGTGGCCTGGTCTGTTTCTCGTCGGAGAAGCGGGTCGATTTTCGCGACCTGATCCACGATCTGTCTGCCCGCCTGCGCGCCCGCATCGAGATGCGGCAAGTGGGCGTACGCGACGAGGCCAAGCTGGTCGGCGGCATCGGCTCCTGTGGTCGCGAGTTGTGCTGCTCCACCTTCCTGCCGCACTTCGCGCCGGTGTCGATCAAGATGGCCAAGAACCAGCGCCTGGTGCTCAACCCCACCAAAGTCGCGGGCCAGTGTGGGCGGCTCAAGTGCTGCCTGATGTACGAGGACGCGCAGTACGTGGAGGCAGGCAAAGGCCTGCCCAAGGTCGGCAGGCAGGTGCGCACGCCCGACGGCGTGGGGCGCGTGGACGACCTCGATATTCTCAGCCGCAAGATCCGGGTCTCGTTCCCGGACCGGCCGTCCGCGACCTTTGACGCTGGCGATGTCCGCCCGCTCGATCCCAGCGCCACGCCACCGCCTGCCTCGGTCGCCGCGCCGCCGCGCGACGGGCCAGCCCTGCCAGAAGAGGATCTTGCCGACGTGGAGGACCTTGCGGATGCGGCCAAGGATGTGAGTTCGCCTACTCCTCCACCCGCCGCTGAGAACGGAGAGGGGACGGGGGAGGACACCGAGGCGGAATCGAAGTAGTCGCGATGCTCTTCACCCACGTCCTGAATTGCGGCGCCGATGGCTTTCGAAGTCCTGCGGTTCTTCCTAGTGCCAAGAATCGTCGCGACTTGGGTCCTCGCGAGATGGCTCGAAACAACCAGCGAGCTTGGGCGTGAGACGGTCGGGTTTGCGGCATAGGGCCGGATCTGGATCCCACCGCACTGGATCGGGCTCTCGAATGCATTGGATCTCGGTTTGGCTCCAGGTGCACATGTAACGTGCCTTCTGGCCGCACGCGTCCACATCGAAGAGTCCATCAGAGATGTCTGAACGTTTGAGGACGCCAACCTTGTCTGGAGGACAGGAAAACTCCCGTGTTGCCCGCTGGAGGGCAGAATCTCCACCAAGAGTCGACATACTGAACAACATACACCCGGCAGTGCTGGCAGTCGCGATCGCAAGCACGAGGAAACAAGCGATCCGGCCTCTTCCAAAGTGGAAATGCATTTGGCGTCACTAGCATCACGCTGTGGACACGTCAACGGCCGGTCGAGGTCGCCTCGCCGAGCTGCCACCGCAGGTGCGTCCACTTCGCGTGCGCTGCTACAAAGCCATTGCAGCCGGGGTCGCCGCAGGGGACTTGTGTAGAATCGAGGCGCCGGCTTGGCGGCGCCCCCGCTGCTGAACGCCATCCTGACTCGGCGGACAAAGGTCTCGCTTTTCAGGATGTCGATGGATCATGGTCCACTCAAGCGCCATCTTTCCTTCACCGAATCGCATCTACCCCTGGTCGTGGACGTGCACAGCGGCGCCTCGTGGGGAGAGGCGCATTCATTGCCTGTTCCGGTCCCCGCGCGCTTCCGCCTTTCGTCTTGACCGAGGATGTGGTGTGGGCGAAAAGAGAGCAAGACCAACGTAGTTTTGAAGTAGTCATGCACGACTTGCTCGCGCACGTGCGCGAAAGGAAGGACGTTCCGATGAAGAAGAGGCTCGGAGTGGTTCTGGTTTGTGGACTTGGCATCGCTTTCGCCGGCTGTGGCAGCGACACGGGAGCAAGACCCGGCGCCAAGCCCGACGCTGCCGCTGATGCTCAGGCAGATGTGTCAGTCGACAGCGGTGCAGGCGTCGCGGTCGACGTCGGTATTATGCCCCCCCCGGTCCTCGACCCGAATGGGACCTACGGCGGCAGGACCGTGGCAGAGTGGGGCGCCGAGTGGCAGAAGTGGATCTACGAGTACCCCGGCCCGGAATCGCTCGCGTTCAACACACCCGGCGCGACCTGTGAGATGGGGCAGTCGATGGCAATGGGAAACGGCGGCATGGATGGACCGCCGTTCTTCCTCGGGATCTGGGACTTCAGTGGCCCGGGCGGCGGAACCTTCACCCAGGCTTGTACGGTCCCCATGGGCCGAACGATTCTCTTTCAACTATTTGCCGACTGGGGTGACAACATCCCCGGATGTACCTCGGGAGGAACCGAGCAGAACTGTCTGAGCATGTCCCTCCCGAAGCTCCGCAAGGCGACAGCACTCGAGCTTGAGATCGATGGCAAGTCGTACGGATCCCAGGTGGCCGACTTCGCTCCCTATCTCACGGGATGCACCCACCTCTTCGCGACAATTCCCAACACACCTGGGAACCACTGGCTGGCGTACTATGGCTGCACGTCGAGCGAGTCGGTCCTGGAGTATGATGCATGGCAGACAGGCTATTGGATCATGCTGGCGCCCCTCGCCCCCGGCCCGCACACGATCCACACCAGTGCGCATATGCCCGCGTTCCCTGTCTACGAGGTCACGTACAACCTGACCGTCGCGGACACCAGCTCACTCGGTGGGCTCGACGGTGGGGCGCCCATCGATGCTCCATCGGCTCCGGACATTGCCCAGCCGATAGACTAGTGCACTGGTTCCGTGTCGGGTGCGTTGATCCGTCTCCAACTACGGGAGACTGTGCCAGTCACGCTACAGCGAGAGCGGCACCGCGATCCCGTTCGACTTCTGTGTCTACGGACTTAGCTACTACAAGCAATAGCGCTACTTGAAGCGCGCGAAGAAGGCCCAGACCGCCGGGCCGACGTCGTAGCACACGCCGCCGTCGTAGCAGTTGGCCATGCTCGGCCAGGTGTGACCCTAGCTGCAATGCCGCCGGGGAGTGACATTGCCGCCGAGCCGTTGCAGACAATCCCGCCGCAGGGACATCGTGTAGAATCGAGGCACCGACTCGGCGGCGGGCTTGCAGCTGAACGGCAAGGCGTTCGCCAGATCACGATGACTGATGATTCCCCCAAGTCCGACATGATTGCGCTCTCCGAGCTTTTGCGGGCACCCCGGCTGGCCGCGCAACCTCACCTTCGCGAACCGCCCGGTGCGGACCCGCATGCCGGGTGGTGCGGCAGGGGTCCTTGACGATCAGTCGAGGCCCCTATGCCGATCAAGGCGTTGGGGTATCACGGTCTTCGGTCCCCTGCTCCTAATCCCAGCATGCATCAGACCTGTTCGGTGAAACGAGCCGGTAGTGGTAGCCTAGCGCCATGGCCGACCACTTCTACGTCACCACGCCCATCTACTACGTCAATGCCGTGCCCCACCTGGGCACCTTCTACACCACCGCCGTGGCCGACGCGCTGGCGCGCTACCACCGGGCGCGCGGACACGAGACGTACTTCCTCACCGGCACCGATGAGCACGGCCAGAAGATCGAACGCATGGCTCAGGAGATGGGCACAAGCCCCAAGCTCTACTGCGACGGCATCGTGGCCAAGTTCAAGGAAGCCTGGGAACGCATGGGGGTGGGTTACGACCGCTTCATCCGCACCACCGACGCCGATCACCGCGCCGCCGTGGAAGCCATGTGGCAGCGTATTTCTGCCAACGGCGACATCTACCTGGCCGACTACGACGCCATGTACTGCGTGGGGTGCGAGGGCTGGAAGACCGAGGAGGACGTGGTCGTCGAAAACGGCAACAAGCTGTGCCCTCTGCACCGCAGGCCGGTGGAGCGCGTGCGCGAGCAGAACTACTTCTTCCGCCTGTCAAAGTACGCGGACAGGTTGCTGGCGCTCTATGAGCAACCTGGTTTCATCCGGCCCGAGTCGCGCAAGAACGAAGTCACCGAATTCGTGAAGAGCGGCCTGCGCGACCTGTCGATCTCGCGCACCTCGGTCAAGTGGGGCATCCCCGTGCCCAACGACCCGAAGCACGTGGTGTACGTGTGGCTGGACGCCTTGACCAACTACGTGTCGGCCCTGGGCGGGCCGGATCAGGTGCTCACCAACCCGCGCAGCCAGGCCCTGTGGGGCGCGTGCACGCATCTCATCGCCAAGGACATCCTGCGTTTCCACGCCGTGTACTGGCCGGCGTTCTTGATGTCAGCGGGACTGCCGCCGCCCAAGGGCATCTTTTGCCATGGCTACATCACGGTCAAAGGGCAGAAGATTTCCAAGTCCATCCCAGCCACCCGGGTTGACCCCAACCTGATCGCCGGCGCGCTGGGTGCGGATGCCCTGCGCTATTTCGTGCTGCGCGAGTATTCGCTGGGGGGCGACGGCGACTTCACCTACGAGGCGCTGTTCCAGCGCCACGAATCCGACCTGGGCAACGACCTCGGTAACCTGGTCAATCGCACCGTGTCCATGGCCCGCACGCTTTCCGACAGGCTCGATTCCTCGCACCGATCAGGCTACTCGGCGGGCGATCCGTTGTCCGAGGAGGAATTGGTGCTGCGCACTGCCGCGCGCGAAGCGACCGTGGCCGCGAGCAAGGCGTGGGACGAGTTCCAACCGTCGCGCGCCCTGGAAGCGACCTGGTCCATGATCCGCGCTGGCAATGTGTACCTGGATCGCACCGCGCCCTGGAAACTGAGGAAGGCAGGCAAGACCGCCGAGCTGCGCGATGTCCTGGCCAACACCTGCGAGGTGATCCGTCGGGCGGCCATGATGATCGCGCCGGCCATGCCGGCTGCGGCCCACGAGATCCTGCGCCAGATCGGGCGCGAGCCGGACCTGGGGCTGTGGCCGGTCGAGGATTGGGGCGGCTGGCCGGGCGGCAAGCTGTGCGAGCCCAAGCCCATCTTTCCCCGCGTCGAGCCCGACCGACAGAAGGAGCTGATCGCAACCTGGCTCGACCAGACCCCGCCGGTCAAGGTTGTGGCCGGCGTCAGCGCGCCCAGCCAACCTGCGGCCGAAATCACCATCGAGGACTTTCAGAAACTGGACCTACGCGCCGCCAAGGTCGTGCAGGCCGAGGCGGTCCCCAAGACGGAGACGCTGCTCAAGCTGACCCTCGATCTGGGCGGCGAGTCGCGCACGGTGGTGACGGGCATCGCTGGCGCCTATGCGCCGGCGGATCTCATCGGCCGCACTGTGCTCTACTTCGCCAACCTGAAGCCGGCCAAGATCCGGGGCGTGATATCCCAGGGCATGATCCTGGCCGCCGGCGGGGACAAGGTCCTTGCCCTGTGTGTCTTCGATCGCGAAGTGCCGGCAGGGGCCAAGGTGAAGTAGGGGAATGGCCGATTTCGCCGTTGGCACCCAGACCATCGCCGGAATCGAGTCAGTACAGCATCCCTGCCCAATGGGACAAGGCCAAAGGGTCGCACTGGACGGTCTATGGACCAGTCGGCGCCAAGCCCTGGAGACACTGTAGTCCGATGTCCTCATTCTGTGCCGAGCCGAGGATTACGTAGCCAGGAATACACACGCGCAGAAGAATTCGATGATCATTCGAGCCACCTAATCGGTCAAGCGTCGACAGACTCGATGTGTCTCCTTTGCCTTGCGTTTTCGAGGAGCCAGATGCGCGATTGCGTCCTGCCGAGGCACCTGTCGAGCGTGGACGTGAATCCGGACTTCACCGTTCGACTATCGACCATGGACGTGATAGGCCACGGGCATGGCATCAGCGAAACCAGCCATTCCGCCAGGCGGCGAGCCCATCACCGTGTCGGCGGGCGGAACCCTCACGGTTCCCGATCGTCCCATCATCCCGTTCATCGAGGGCGACGGCACGGGCCCCGACATCTGGCGCGCCTCGGTGCGCGTGCTCGACGCTGCGGTGGAGAAGGAATTCGGCGGCAAGAAGAAGATCGCTTGGGTCGAAGTCTACGCAGGCGACAAGGCCAAGAACCTTTTCGGCACCTGGCTGCCCGACGAGACCATCGAGGCGTTCAAGACCTACCTGGTGGGCATCAAGGGCCCTCTCACCACACCGATAGGCGGCGGCATCCGCTCGCTCAATGTGGCCATCCGGCAGATTCTCGACCTCTACGTGTGTCTGCGGCCGGTGCGCTACTTCGCGGGTGTGCCCTCGCCGGTCAAGCGCCCGGAAAAGGTGAACATGGTGATCTTCCGCGAAAACACCGAAGACATCTACGCCGGCATCGAATGGTCAGCGGAATCGCCCGAGGCCAAGAAGCTGATCGGGTTCCTGCAAACCGAGATGGGCGTGAAGAATATCCGTTTTCCCGCCACCTCGGCCATCGGCATCAAGCCGGTGTCGCGCGAAGGTTCCGAACGTCTGCTGCGCGCGGCCTTTGACTACGCCATCCGCCACCAGCGCAAGAGCGTGAACATGGTCCACAAGGGCAACATCATGAAGTTCACCGAGGGCGCTTTCCGCGACTGGGGCTATGCCCTGGCCAGGCGCGAGTACGCCGGCCGCGTGATTGGATGGGACGACTGTGGCGGCAAGCCAGCCGCGGGCCAGGTTCTGCTGAAAGACTCCATTGCGGACATTACATTGCAGCAGGTCCTCACCCGTCCCGACGAATTCGACGTCATTGCGACCTTGAACCTGAATGGCGATTACCTTTCCGATGCCCTGGCTGCGCAGGTGGGCGGCATCGGCATCGCCCCCGGTGGCAACATCAACTACCTGACCGGCCACGCGATTTTCGAGGCCACACATGGCACTGCGCCGAAATACGCCAACCTCGACAAGGTGAACCCTGGATCGGTGATCCTCTCGGGAATCATGATGCTGGAACACCTGGGCTGGACCTCGGCCGGCGAGCGCATCGTGCGCGCCATGGAGAGGACCATTGCACAGAAGACCGTGACCTATGACTTCGCCCGCCTGACCGAGGGAGCAAAAGAGGTCTCGTGCTCCGACTTCGGCACGCGCATCATCGCGAACATGTGAAGGCGGCCCATGCCCCGTCCTTTGTGCTCTCCCCTCTCCCCCCTGTGTTCTCAGCGGCCCACCTATTGAATGCCTGAGCCCCTCACCAAGCTGCTGGCCTCTCTGCGCAAGTCCTGCAAGAGCGGCCTGTGGTCCAGCGGCGTGAACATGGTGCGCACCGGGGCCGTGGCGGTGGAGTCCCGCAACGACGAGGAGATCGTCCTCCGCGTGCGCAGCCCAGGCCGGGCCGTGGCGCCCACAGTGGTGTTGTATCCAGGCGAAAACGAGTGGGACTGCGACTGCCCTGGCCGGGTGCGTCCCTGCGAGCACCTGGCCGCAGCGGCGATTGCACTCGGCCAGGGCGAAGCGGCGACCGCGGGCGACGCGGAGGCGAAACCCTTGCCCAAGGCCGAGGAAACCTGGGCGCGCATCGTCTATCGCTTCTCACAGGTCTCCGGCGGGCTGCAACTGCGGCGCTTCGTGGTACGCGGCGACGGCAGCGAGACGCCCTTGCAGGGAACGCTGTCGGCTCTGCTTTCGCGGCCGGCCGAGGTCCGCAACCTGCAGGTCGAGCAATACGACCTGCAAGCGGATCGAATCCTGGAATCGGGCAGCCGCGGCACACTGCCGCCGCCCAAGCTGGACGCCCTGGTGCGCGTGCTGGTGGGCGCCCGTCTGGTTTTTCTCGACGGCCGCGAAGTGGCCATGTCCGAGGAGGAGATCCTGCCCAGCGCGCTGGTCGAGGATCGCGGCGACGAAGTGCTGGTCACCATCCATCGCGATCCGCGCATCACACAGGTGCCCAGCGCTGGTCTGGTGCTGGCCGGCGAAGCCCTCAGCCGCCACGGCGAGCTCGAGTTATGCGGCGCCTGGCTGCAAAACCTGCCCATCGTCCAGCGCTGCGCTCCCGGCCAACTGGCCGAGTTGGCGACCCGCGTGCTGCCCGATCTCTCGCGCCGCATGGCGGTCGAGGTGCGCAGCAAGCGCTTGCCCAAGATTGTGCGTGGGCTGGTTCCGCGCCTGCTGCTCGACATGAGCCAACTGGGCTCTTCGCTGGTTGTGCTGCCCAAGCTGGTCTACGGCAACCCGCCCTGCGTACGCATCGACGACGGTCGCATGGTCCATCTGTCCGGTCCCGTGCCCCTGCGCGACGAGCCGGCCGAGCGCCGCCTGGTGGCGAAGCTGCGCGCCGATCTTGATCTCATGCCGGGCAGGCGCTCGACCTTCGAGAGAGCGGACACTGCGCGCTTCGTGGACAAGGTCAAACGCTGGCACGGCGACCTGGCCGGCGATGGGGCGCGCCTGCTGGGTGCGCGCGTGCGTCTGGAACCCAACCTGCGCGTGCGTGACCTTCCCACCTCGGGGAACGGCGTTCCGCAGGCTGGGTTTGATTTCACCTTCACCGTGGTGGGCGAGACCGAGGCAGAGCAGCGCGCGCTCGGTCCTGGGCCGCATTCCGTCGACGCCGCCACGGTGATTCGCGCATGGGAAGATGGCCTGGGTCTGGTTCCTCTCCAAGGCGGCGGATTCGCACCCCTGCCGCAGGCCTGGCTCGACCAGCACGGCGAAGTCCTCGCGCGCCTGCTCGCTGCCCGCGCCGGCGATGGCCGTCTCGCCAACCACGCCCTGCTCGCACTGGCCGGCCTGTGCGACGACCTCGATCAGCCGCCACCGGCCGGGCTGGAGCGCCTGGCGCCCTTAGCCGAAAGTTTCGAACGCCTGCCCGAGGCCAAGCTGCCCGAGGATCTGCGTGCGACCTTGCGGCCCTACCAGAAGATCGCGGTCAACTGGCTGGCCTTTCTACGCAGCGTGGGTCTGGGCGGCATTCTCGCCGACGACATGGGCCTCGGGAAAACCGTCGAGGCTATGTGCCTGTTCGAAAAGAAATGTAATCGCGTGGACGAGAGCGAGCTTCGACTGCCCGAGTCCATCGCGGGAGGGAATGGGAACCCTCCCAGGGCTCCCATGACACTGGTCATTTGTCCGACCAGCGTGCTGCCCAACTGGCAGGCCGAGCTGACCCGCTTCCGCCCCTCGCTGCGGGTCAGCGTGTACCACGGCCCGGCTCGCAAGCTCGATGAGAACGCCGACGTCACCCTCACGACCTACGCCATCTTGCGCCTCGACAGCGCCGATCTGTCCGCCCGCCGCTTCGACCTGGTGGTACTCGACGAGGCTCAGGCCATCAAGAATCCCGACAGCCAAGTGGCCCGCGCTGCCTACGCGCTTTCCGCCGAGTTCCGTCTCGCCATGACCGGCACGCCTATCGAGAACCGCCTTGATGAGCTGTGGAGCCTCATGCACTTTGCCAACCGCGGCTTGCTCGGCGGCCGGCGCGAATTCGACGCCGAGTTTGCCCGTCCAGTGGCCGATGGCATGGCCGGCGCAGCCGCGAATCTGCGCCAGCGCATCCGTCCCTTTGTCATGCGCCGGCGCAAGGCCGAGGTGGCACCCGAGTTGCCCCCGCGCACTGAGGCCACGCTCAAGGTCGTGCTCGACGAGCGCGAGCGCGCGGTCTACGACGCCGTCCGCGCCGCGACCCAGGCGGAACTGGTCGCCTCGCTGAGCGGGACTGACGAAAAGGGGTTCAGCGTAATGAAGGCCCTGGAGGCGCTGCTGCGCTTGCGCCAGGCCGCCTGTCACCGCGGCCTCTTGCCCGGGCAGAAGGCGGACACCTCGGCCAAGGTCGAAGCACTGCTCGAGTCGCTGGAAACCGCGGCAGCCGATGGCCACAAGGCGCTTGTCTTCTCTCAGTGGACCTCGCTGCTCGACCTCATCGAGCCCGCGCTGAACAACGCCGGCATCCCGTACACTCGCCTCGACGGCTCGACCCGGGACCGGGGCGAGGTGGTGCAACGCTTTCAATCCGAGGACGGCCCGCCGGTCATGCTGATTTCGCTCAAGGCCGGCGGCACGGGCCTGAACCTCACCGCCGCTGACCACGTCTTCCTGTGCGACCCCTGGTGGAATCCTGCCGTGGAAGACCAAGCCGCCGACCGAGCCCACCGCATCGGCCAGGATCGTCCGGTGACCATCTACCGGCTGATTGCCGCCGACACCGTCGAGGAACGCATCCTGGACTTGCAGGAGAAGAAACGCGCGCTGGGCGAAGCCGCGCTAGGTGACGGCGGCGCGGCAGGTTCGTTGACTAGAGAAGACTTGCTGGCGTTGCTGGCGTAGGGGCCGGCGTGATGCAGCCTGAAGGGAAACCTGGCTTTCATCGGAGATCCAGAAACTCGGTGTAGCCTTTCCTGGCCAGGCGGGTGATTGTCGTCTCCGCCACTTTTCTCACCTCGTTGTCGTGCAAGACCGGAACTTATCGCAAACAGTGGCGCTCTAGCGCCTCCCTGCGGCTCATGCGTTTTCCGTTCCCCGCCGCGGTGAGTTTGGAAAGGCTCACGAAAGGCCGTGGTTCCGGCTGGGACGAACCAACCGTGACCACGGCCTTCACACGCAACTTGCGACGAGTCTACTTGACGAAGAGGCTGGGCTTGGGCGGAGCATCCATGTTCGGGCTAATGCGGAACCCGGGGTGCGGCGGCTGGTTGTAGCTTGACTGCTCGAAGTTCACCTGCGCCCGGTAGGTCGGATCGTGCATGAGTGTGTAGATGCGGCGCTTGGTCACGTTCGTCGTTGTGTACAC
>Ga0182021_10010809_pt1 | contig 10829 bp, 15 predicted proteins | sample 612E3MmetaG_FD_120493 | JGI IMG/M metagenome (GOLD analysis project Ga0182021, IMG submission 120493) | Permafrost microbial communities from Stordalen Mire, Sweden - 612E3M metaG (Illumina Assembly) | ecosystem: Environmental > Terrestrial > Soil > Wetlands > Permafrost | place: Sweden...
CCACCAAATCTCCGGCACTTCGTGTCTTTCGGGTATTTCGTGGTTACAACTGCTCTTTCCAGGATTACTCCAGGAAGACCAAGCCCGGACGGCGTTTGTGGGTTGGAAAACCTGCTTCATCCGGGAAGTTTGTGTATGGGTTGGGGCCAGGCAGGCCTGGGACCACGCACCAGGCAATCCGACGGTGGTTCTCCCATACTGCACCCCGACGGCGTATCAACGGTGCTACTACGGCACTGCTACGGCACCACTCCCATGGGCATCGCGATGCCCATGGGAGTGGTGCCGTAGCACTACCGTAGCAGTAAGGTCGTAGTAAGGTCGTACTGCCGTGGAGGGAGGATGACCGACTTTACCGAAAGGTCTTTGGGCCCCAAAACATGGGCCGTTGCCCAGATTCTGCCGTAACCTATTGTCCTGCTGGGACTTGCGGCCAAGAAGCACCGGCCGGCGCCGGTGCGGGTGCTAAAAGATCCTTGGGTTGGGCGGCAGTTGCTCGAAGCACGCCCAAAACTCCGGCAGCGAGGACGATTTCAAGGAAAGGGCGTGGCCTTGCCCGCGCGATAGCCGGCTTTGGCTTTCTTTATGAGCGAGTCAAGCTTTCCGGCTTTGGCGTCTGCTTCAATCTGCTCGTCCCACAGTTCCTCGCGGTATTCCTGCAGCCAGTCGGCCACAGCATGAATTTGCCTGGGTTCAAGCTGCGTGATGGCAGTTTCAATTTCCTGCACCGTGCTCATGTTGGGAACCTATCCTTTTTACGCGCGGCTGGCAAGTCTGGCGCACCTGCCGGAGAGAGCCAGGCAGGGATTAATGCCTAAGGGCCAAATACCGCTCCGCTTCGATGGCAGCGGCGCACCCCATGCCGGCGGCGGTGACGGCCTGGCGATAAACGCGATCGGCACAATCGCCCGCCACGAAGACGCCTGACACATTGGTCGCTGAGCCTCGCTGAGAGAGGAGGTAGCCGTTTTCGTCCATCTCCAGGACTCCCTTGAAAAGCTGGGTGTTGGGAACATGTCCGACGGCCACAAAAACGCCCGCACAGGCGATCACGGTCTCCGCGTTCGTCTTCACGTTCCTCAACTGGACGCCGGTGACCTTATCCTGCTTCACGTCGAGAACTTCGGTGACGACTGAATCCCAGATCGGCTTGATCTTCGGATGGGCAAGTGTCCGCTCGGCCATGATCTTGGAAGCGCGCAGCGCGTCGCGGCGGTGCACGAGGTACACGATGGAGCCAAAGCGCGTGAGGTAGAGAGCTTCTTCGCAGGCCGAATCGCCGCCGCCGACCACGACCAGCGGCTGATTCCGAAAGATCGGCAATGCGCCGTCGCACGTGGCACAAAAGGTCACCCCCTTGTTCTCCAGCTTATGCTCGCTTTCGAGGCCAAGGTGCCGGTGACTGGCGCCACTGGCGATGATGAGCGTCTCCGCTTCGACAGGCTCGCCATCCACAGTCAGAAGAAATGGCTGCCGCGACAGGTCCGCCGCCTCGACGGTGCCGAACTTGACTCGGGCTCCGAAACGCTCGGCCTGTTTCTGCATCCGCTCCATTAGCTCGCAACCCCCGATGCCTTCCGGAAAGCCCGGGTAATTCTCCACCAAAGTCGTCGTAGTCAGTAAGCCACCCGGTTGAGTGCCGGTGAGCACGAGTGGGCGCAGGTTCGCCCGCGCGGTATAAAGCGCGGCGGTGAGGCCGGCGCAACCTGAACCGATGATGGCCACTTTTTCCATAGGGAGGCGAAAGTTAGTGCCAGCCGATGAAATTGGCAAGCGGTTGCGGCTATTGCCGCTGTCCGGGACTCCGTGCGAGGCGCGTTGCGATTAAACCGTCTGGAGCGTCATTATTTCCGGCCCCTTGTCCTCCTCGCTTGCGGGCCCGCCGTTCGAAAAGGCAAGGTACAGGAAGGCAAAGAAGCTCGTAAGGGGCAGCACCAGGAAAAGTGCGACCCAGCCGCTCTTGCCGCGTGCTTTGGCGATGTTCACCGACCAGAGAATCTGGGCCACAACATTAACCACCGGAACCAAGTAAGCTGCAAACCACCACCCGGACATCCCGGCAGCGCGCAACAGCGGAAAAAGCTGCAAGACCGGCAGCCAGATCAGAATGCTCGCCGGCTTGCCGGTCTTCCGGCAGATCAACAGGCCGCAGTAGCAGCAAAACAGGTAAAGGAACAGGCTGAAAACCAACACCGCCAGAATCAGCGGGCTCCTGCCCCATGACAGCACCAACGATAAGGTCGGCACTCCGGCGGTCTTGCCGGCCCGCCATTTTTGCTCAAGTTGTTTGCGCACTTCAGTGATTCGGGCTCCCCCCAGCTTGGCGACTTCGGCCTTTGCCCAGGCGGCAGCGCCGTTGGTGGTGGTTTTGCGCTTTTCCGCGGCCGCATAGCCCAGCTTCTCTCGAAGGTCAGCCGGCAAATCCGCGATTTTGATATTGCCCATACCCCCTGCGTGCACAATGAAGATATCGTTCTTGGCCTTGGTAGTAACCGTCACATTTGTGTACACATGCGTCCCGATTTGGAGCACTGGAAATGTTTCATCGGTTGCTCCCCCGGCCGCAAAGGGCCGCAGGAAGCACGTTGCCAGGACCAGCCACAGCAGCCCGCCGGCACGGCAATGATGAAATTCAGAAACTTTCAGGCTCACAATAATCCTGCCACTCAACCAACCAGCACCAAACCACCGCGCTACCGAACTGCACGACTCATGCCAGATAAGCCCTCGCGGAGTCGAGGGCTGCTTTCGCAAACAGTTTTAATGACTATGATCTGTTGGCGTGGGTGGTGATGCCAAACCATGTTCACGTCCTGGTGCAAATCCGGGAGACACCCGCGGCCCTTCTGATCAAGGGCTGGAAGGGCCGGATTGCGCGCGAAGCGAACAAGCTGCTGGGCCGGCAGGGCGCTTTCTGGTTTGGTGATACTGACGAGACACGCCCGCGCTCTGCCATCGGCCGTTGATCCGGCCGGGGTGTCCCCGGTCAATTCTTATTGTCCGGCTTCGGCTCCGCTGGCGGCGACATTAAGTCTTCCGCTTTCTTGGAATCGGTCGCGGCCGCTTTCTCGTCTTTCTTCGGCTCCTCTTTCTTGGGTTCCTCTTTCTTCTCGGCGAGGAGCTGGCTGCGTTCTTTGAGCAGTGAATCCATCGTCCAGTTGGAAACGAGGAAGAGCCATTTGCCGTAGCTTTGTTCCTGGCTCAGCTTGTCCTCGAGCTTCTTCTGCTGCTCCTTGAATTCCTTGTCGAGCTTGGCTTTGTCTTCCGCCTTCTCGTCCTTGCCGGGCGTTCGCTCTTTGGGGATTTGCGCCGCCACCGCCACGAGCATCGGGAGAGTGTCGTTGGTCTTCTGCCCGACTTTGATCGTGTAGGTGAAGTTGTCAAACGTCTCGATCGTCACCACCGTCGGCTTGTCGAGGCCGGTTTGCTCCGGCTTGGTGTCGCCGGGCAGAACGTCGTTGAATGACGGCGAATTCAGCGCATACGAAAAGCTGGAGGTCTTGGAGGAATCAAGCTGTTCGCCGGGCTTCGCCTCCGCCAGCTTCCAGTCGCTCGCGCTTTCGGTTTCGCGCGTCACCTTCCACGAATTGGTGGCCACCGCGTAGGCGACTGCAATTGAACGGATTTTCTCGACCTTGAAGAAGTCCTTGTTCAGCCACTGGTCGGGCTTGGCTTCGAGGTTGCTGAGCGGATCGGAAACCACGGCCACGGTCTTGGCGCCCGTGCCGACCATGACGTAGCGGCCGTCGGGCCAGCCTTCGTTCTCGCCCATCTCACCCATCGGCGACGGGCGGCCTTCTCCCTTGCGCATGTGCGTCTTGCCCAGCAGCAGCGACTTGATCTCTTTGCCGTTCTGGTCGCGCAGTTCCACCAGCACGGCTGTATTGGTGCTCTCTCCCGGCGGCAGCAGTTTGTAGCGCGCGAACTGCGAGGGGCCAATTTCCTCGATCTGCGCCGCCTTCAGGTCGGCGGCTTTCAGCAGGAAACTGCTGATCTCGGAGAAGCTTGCCGGGTAATCATTGCGCTGCTTGACCCGCCACAAATTATCCTTGCGGACCAGGTCCAGCTCGTTGGTGCCGCCCTTGATCACGATGGCAGCGACGTCGTTGACGGGCAGGTCTCCCAGGAGCTTCTTGCCGGCTCCCTGGCGGCCGCTTCCCTGCCACGCACTCTGGTTCCGCTGGCGCAGAACCAGCCCTGCCACACCCAACACCACCACCAACACCAGTAGAACAAACAACTGTTTCCGATTCATTTTGCCGAAGTCTTCCTGCGGTTAACAATGGCGATCACAATGCCCGTGGCCGTCACCGCCAGGGGCACGGCCAGCACATTGATCCACTTGAGGCGCGTCTGCAATGACACGACCTCTTTGCGTAAATCCTTGCGCACCTGCTTCAGGCGCGTGCGCGTCTCCGCCTCTTCCTTGCGGAGCTTCTCCAGCTCGCTGCGCTGCTCTGGCGACAGGATGAAGCGCTGGTCCTTGTCCTTCTTCTGCGCCTGCAACTCGTTGATCTTGCGCTGCGCCTCGCCCACGCTGTCCTCCAGGCGCTTGATCTCGCTCTGGAAACGTTCGTTGGCCGCCGCTTCCATCTCCTTCACGCGGGTGAACGGGCGGTTCAGCGTGGCCCGACTGCGCACGGCAATGAGGTTGCTGTCGCCGGTCATTTGCTCGACGAGATTCTGGGCGAGGTTAAGATTGGCGTTCATGGCCATCTGGAGAGCGCCAAAGGGGCTGTCAATCCGGCGCATGGTGAACGGATCGTAGAGCAGGTCGGAATCCCCAAACAGCACCACCGCGGTGTCCCCTTTGCTTTCCTTGAGCCAATCGCCTGGCTTCTTGTCTTCCGCCTTCTTCTCATCCTTCTTCTCGCCCTCGTCTTTCTTGTCCTGCGGCGGCCCGTCGGGGAAAGCCGTCTTGAACTTGCCGGTCAGGCGAATCGCCAGGTTGTAATTCACGCCGGAAGGCTTGAACTCCTTCATGATGTTCTCGCCGGATAGATTGGCGAGCATGGCGTCCACCAATTGCGAATCCTTCGAGCTGTGGAGCAACACGGTCTCCTTTAGTCCGGCAACCGGAGTCCCGGTGAACGCTCCGCACAACGGCAGCCAGATGTTGTCAATTTGGCTGGTGGCGACGTCGTCTTTGTTGATGCCATCCGCCGTGAGACCCAGCCAGGCCGGTGCGTCCTGCGGCTCGCCGGCGCGTCCGCGCAACTGCATTTTGAACTTCAGGTCGGCCACCACCTTGCCGGTATCGAACTGAATACCCCAGGCCTTAAGGAGCTTATCGAGCGAGGAACCGCCGCCGCCCATGTTCATCATCATCTGGTTCTGCTGCTGGCGGTTATCGGCCAGGCACTGGGCGTCGAGGAAGGCAATCAGCTTGCCCCCCCGCATGATAAACTGATCAATGGCAAACTGCGCCTTGTCCGAAATGTCCTTCGGCGCGATGACCACCAGCAACTTGATGTCATCGTCAATCTTCTCGGCATCCATCCCGACGCGTTTGACGTTGAAATCGTTCTTCAGCTCGTTGATGATGGTCCACGGCTGGCTGCCTTGCTGGCCCATCTGCATCATCATGGGATTGGAGGGCATCCCAAACACAGGCAGCGGGGTCATCACGCCGATAGTCGGCTTCTCCGGGTTGGAGGCGCGCGCGATGGCCCGGGCCAGGTCGTATTCCAGCAGGCGCTCGCGATTGGGCGCCAGGAACGGAATCGCCTGGACCTGGTCCGCGCACTTCACCGCCACGCCGAGATAGAACTGGTCCGCGCCCGGCAGCGGTTGCGGCTCGATGCCGTCCATCCGCGCGGAGTCCTCGGCGTCTGAGTCCGGCTGCGGGTCGTATTTCTCGATCCTGAGCTTGCTGCCCGCAATCTGCTTGTACTCGGCCAGCAGGTCCTCCACCTTGCGCGCATAGCCCTTCAGATACACCGTCTCGGGCGTCGCGCTTTCGCTTTGGGTGCAATAAAAGCGAATGGTCACCGGGGTATCGAGCTTCTTCAGGATCCCCTTGGTCCCGGCGGAAAGGGTGTAAGCCTTCTCCTGTGTCAGGTCCAGGCGCCAGCGCGCCGTGCCGACAATAAAGTTGAACGCAATGATAATCACCAGCATCACCAGGACGCCGGCGGCCGAATAAAGCACTGTCTCAAGCGATTTCTTTTGCATGGAAGCCTCCGATTGTCAGCCCGCGCGATGGGTGCGCAGAATCACACTGGTTGTAAAGAGAGAAAACCCGATCACCGACAGGAAGAAGAGGATGTCGCGCGAGTCGAGCACCCCTTTCTGGAACCCCTCGAAATGGGTCATCACGCTGAAGGACGTGACCAGGTCCACCAGCCCGGGCGAGGCAAACTGTTCCAGCACGTTGATCACGGGCGGGAAACCGGCCAGGATCAGGAACAGGCACACGACCAGGGAAACGATAAAGCTGACGACCTGGCTGCGCGTCAGGGCGGAGGTGATGCAACTGACGGCCAGGTAAGCCCCCGCCATCAGCCAGCTTCCGATGTAAGCGGTCAGAATCACCCCATTATCCGGGTTGCCCAGGTAGTTTACGGTGAGCACGACGGGAAAAGTCAGCACCAGGGCCAGCGCCAGGAACAGCCAGGACGCCAGGAATTTCCCAACAATGGCCTGCCAGGCGGTAATGGGCATCGTCAGCAGCAGCTCGATGGTGCCCACCCGCCGCTCTTCGGCCCACAGCCGCATTCCCACCGCCGGCACCAGGAACAGGTAAAACCACGGATGCCAGTCGAAGAATGGCCGGACCAGCGAGGCCTCCTGCCGCTCGAAAAACCCGCCCACAAAAAACGTGAAGAACCCGCAGAGCAGCAGGAAGATCACGATGAATACGTATGCCAGCGGCGAGGTGAAATAAGCCGCCAGCTCGCGCTTGGTGATGGTCCAGACGTTGCGCCAGGCGTTCATTAGGCAGCCTCCTTCGCCGTGTCCGGCATGGTAATACTCCGGAAGACCTCATCCAGGCGGCCTTCCTCAGTTCGTAATTGCTCGATCTGCCATTCATGCGCTGCCTCGCCGATAGCCCGCGCCAAGGCGCCGTTCGCGCCGCCCTTCGGGAACGCCTGCACGGTCACGTGGCCGTCCTTGTCATCTACCACCGTCACCCGCTTGACCTGCGGCACCTGATACAGCTTCGTCGTCACGGCGGTCGCCGCCACACCTTTGACCCGCAGCGTCACCGCCCCGGCCCACTCCGACTTCTGCCGCAGCTCCTGCGGCGTGCCGTTCGCGACGATCTTGCCCCGGTCAATGATGATCGCCCGCGAGCAGGCGGCATCCACTTCCTCCAGGATGTGCGTCGAGAAGATGATCGCCTTCTTCTCCCCCATCCGCCGGATTAATTGCCGCACCTCGTGCTTCTGATTTGGATCCAGCCCGTCCGTCGGCTCGTCCATCACCAGCACGTCGGGATCATGGATGATGGACTGGGCCAAACAGGTGCGGTGCCGATACCCCTTGGAGAGCGTCTCGACGCTTTGGTGCAGCACCGACTCCAGGAAGCACATCTCCACCACGCGGTTGACCGCCTGCTTCCGAGCGTCGCCACGCAACCCGCGGATTTCAGCCGCGAAATTGAGGAAGCCATAGACCGTCATGTCCGTGTACGCCGGCGCGTTTTCCGGCAGGTAACCAATCAACCGGCGCGCTTGAATCGGATGCTCCACGATGTCGAACCCGCCGACGCTCACTGTCCCTGCGGACGGCGGCAGAAAGCCGGTGATCATGCGCATAGTAGTGGACTTGCCGGCGCCGTTGGGGCCCAGAAAGCCCAACACCTCGCCCCGGTTGACCGAAAACGAGACGTCATCCACGGCCCGTTTGGTCCCGAACACTTTGGCCAGATTTTGAACCTTAATCATAGTTGCCTATTGTATCTCTCGCGAAATGACCGGTGCAAATAACCAATTCAGGCTCGGTTGTAAACTGGTTTTTTCACCAGGCCGCCTGGCCCCGGTTCCAGCCCGCGGAGCCTTTTCGGCAATTTTGGATTATTTTGGCGAGCGGACGTTCAAACTTTTTTTGAATGGTGGCTTGAAGCAAACGGCCAGCCCAAGTACATATCATCATATTGATATGAAACTCTCCGTCACAGTGGATCGCGACGAGGATGGAATGTGGGTGGTCGAATGTCCCGCCATTCCCGGCTGCGTCAGCCAAGGGGAGACCAAAGCAAATGCCTTGAAGAATATCAAGGAAGCCACCGCGGTTTGCCTCGAAGTCCGGGCCGAACGCGGTCTGCCTCTCACCGTTGAAACCTGCCAGGTCGAAGTGGCGTCAAGAGCACAAACACAAACTAAACCAAGAAATTAATTAACCCATTCGCGCGGCTTCGGCTGCTGGCATGAAGAAGCTTCGGATCTATCTCGACACCTCGGTCGTGAACTTTCTCGCTGAGGTCAACCAAGCGACCGGCTATCCGGAGTTGCTGCGACTGCTGTCCCCGCTGGAGGTTGAAGATGAAAACCAAGATTGAGAAGAAGGAAGAATATGTGCCCACGGCGCTACGGCAGGTCTGGGAGTGGAAGGACGCCATCCACCAGGAAACCAAACATCTTTCCACGCGCGAAACGTTGCGCTACATCCATGAGCAGGCGGGCGAGATTGTCCGGCGGTTGAACTTGCGTGTCGCTTCCTTCCCTGACGAGACAACGGCCGGAGCGGCCAAGCTGGCTGAAACACCGCCGCCCTATGACGGAAAGAAACAATGATTTATGGCCCCGGCTCGGGATCAACTGCGGGCGTTGTCCAAGGACGCCCGCCGGCGGAACACCTTGACGTTGCAGCGTGGCGATGGTAGGCTCGCTGCATGATCGCAGTCGAAGAAGCCCTTGGCAAATTGCGGAGCTTGTCTCCCGATCGCAGTCAGCACGTGCTGGCGCTGATCGAGGACCTGGCCGAGCTGCAGGCGCTCGAAAACAAGCAGGATGTTGAAGACGCTCACGCTGCCTTGGCCGAGCCAGGCGAGGACATCCCCCTGGAGCAGTTGGCCAAGGAATTGGGGGTCTGAGATTGTTTACCAGGTTCGGGACGAGGTCTTGCTGGTTTTGGTCGTCAAGATCGGTCATCGCCGCGAAATCTATCGCTGACGAACGGGGGAGAGGCCCAACCGAAAATCAAGAGCACAAACACAAACTAAACCAGCAGAGTAATAGCCCATTCGCGCGGCTTGCGTTGCATGAACAAACTCCGCATCTATCTGGACACCTCGGTCGTGAACTTCCTGTTCGCCGAAGACGCGCCTGATTTCCGGCGGGTGACGGAGGACTTCTTCGCGGTGCATGCACAGAAGTATGAGTTGTTCGCTTCTGAGGTAGTGGTCTTGGAAATCTCGCGTGATCCGAATCCAGAACATCGCCGGAGACTGCTCGACGCGCTCCGCCACCATCCCATCGCGATGCTTCCCAGCAACCTGGAGATCGAACGGCTGGCCGATTTATACTTGGCACAGGGCATTATTCCTGCCACAAAACGCGAGGACGCTTTGCACGTGGCGCATGCGACTGTCCACAGCTTGGATATACTATTGTCATGGAACTTCAAACATCTGGCGAATGTCCGCCGCGAAGCCCTGATCAGCGCGCTCAACCAGCAGCAGGGTTACGGGCACGCTTTGCGGCTCCTCTCGCCGCTGGAGGTGGAAGATGAAAACCAAACCTGAATCGAGAGAACCGTTTGTGCCTGCCGCGCTCCGGCAGGTGTGGGAATGGAAAGACGCGATTTACCAGGAAACCAAACACCTGCCCACACGCGAAGCCCTGCATGAAATCCTGCGGCAGGCGCACGAAGCCGCCGTGGCGCACGGGTTCGTCAGGAAGACTCCCGCTGCTCTGGCTGAAACACCGCCTCCCTATGACGGAAAGAAACCATGATTTGATGGCCCCGGCTCGCAACCAATTGCAGGCGCTGCCGAAGGACGCTCGCCGCCTCAGAAACCTGCTCCGCCCAGTGCCGGACACCATCGAGGACATCGAGGACGCCCGCATCATCGAGCGTGTCAAGAAAGCCCACGGCCACCGACCGCGCATCCCCTGGTCCCGCGTTCAGAAGGAACTCGGCCTGGACTGAACTCCGCTCCGTCTTCGCGCGTTCTCTGCGGTTTTTCTTGCGGCAAGCCTTGCCCCCATCAGCGTCTGTCCCCACCCATGTGTGGTAAACACCCTCCTCAAAACGCCGGCTTGAAACCCGCGCCAAAGCCAACTACATTGGATCGCATGAAACTCTCCGTCACAGTGGATCGCGACGAGGATGGAATGTGGGTGGTCGAATGTCCCGCCATTCCCGGCTGCGTCAGCCAAGGGAGGACCAAAGCGGATGCCTTGAAGAATATCAAGGAAGCCATCGCGCTCTGCCTCGAAGTTCGGGCGGAACGCGGGTTGCCTCTCACCGTTGAAACCCGCCAGGTCGAAGTCGCGGTCTGATGTGACGGAATTTAGGCAGCCTTCCGGCAGGCGGCGAGGATGTCCCCTGACTCAGTTGGCCATCCCGTCATCCCGTGAATCCGGGCAATCCTGTCCGACCGCGCCCCATTTTCCTGTCTTGAATATTCCTGTCTAAACCCGGCTCCTGCTCTGCCAACTCAAAACTCAAAACTAACAACTAAAAACTGTTCCCTGCCTCCATCGGTGGGTGCCTCCGAAAAGCACGAAATTAGAGCTTGCGCCGGAACGGCAAAACGGCTATAAGCAGGTCCAGTCTCGGACGGGTTATTATGCGAGCAGTTCTTGCGCTTCTGGCCGCGACCCTGCGGTGGCGGGTCGTGCTGGGGGAGGGTTGTTCTCCGTTTTCTTCTGCACCTATGA
>Ga0182021_10010810_pt1 | contig 10828 bp, 10 predicted proteins | sample 612E3MmetaG_FD_120493 | JGI IMG/M metagenome (GOLD analysis project Ga0182021, IMG submission 120493) | Permafrost microbial communities from Stordalen Mire, Sweden - 612E3M metaG (Illumina Assembly) | ecosystem: Environmental > Terrestrial > Soil > Wetlands > Permafrost | place: Sweden...
CCCTTTATAAGCATTATCAGTTATTATTTTTTTTGTTATGTCACCAAGTTTAGTCATGTCAATTCCTGTGGTTGAATCATGCAAAACATTACCAAGTGGCCATGAAATAGTGTCCTGCGAGTATCCTGGCTTAATGTTTACCGGGTACCTTTTCTTTCGTAATGTAGTTTCTGGAATCTCCCGCAACAGTGTGACACCAAATCCTTCCCTGAAAATAGCTTTCGATTTGCTCCAAAGAAAATAGCTCGTAACACTCTTTTCCTCATAGTTTACGTTGTTCTTTGTATATTTAATAAACGAAAAGTTAAGATCTTTAGATTCCACATCCTTTGGCTCCCTTCCTGATACAAAAACAGCAGAACAGAGATTCTTTGCTGCATACCCCGTAATAATTGGCATTAATGTATTAAGATAAATCACGGTAATAATTACCATTACCGCCAGAAATGATGTAATTCCCCATATTACCTTCTTTTTTGTCATATTAAATAATTTTTTTCTCAAGGGTTTTTCAGTTAGCCTTATCACTTATTTTAATTATACCTATTCCCGGTCTATCGGGTAATACTATTTTCCCGTCTGCAATTTTCACACCATCAAAAATATCATTGTCAATCAATAAATTGCCATCCAGATCAGCCCAGTCTACCAATGGTGAAAGTTGTGCAGCAGCTGTTACAGCACATGAGGTTTCTGTCATGCATCCTATCATTACCTTCATATCCATAGCCCTTGCCATACCGATCATCTTATAGGCTGCATGCAATCCTCCACACTTCATAAGCTTTATATTTATACCACTGTAGACTCCCTGGATTTTTTTAAAATCTGAAAGTGTTTGTATAGCTTCGTCCGCTATTATTGGTAAAGGACTATTTTGTGTGAGCCAGGCTATATCGTCAAATGCAGTCTTTGACATTGGTTGTTCAATAAAAATAACTCCCTGCTCTTTAAGCCATTGTATCATATCGAGAGCTTGATTTCTGTCAGTCCAGCCCTGATTAACGTCCACACAAATTGGCTTGTTTGTCTGACTTCTGACAGTTTGGATCATCTCCTTGTCATTACCATGACCAAGTTTAACTTTGAGTATCTTATACGGTGAGGCTTCAAGTACTTTTTCTTTGACAACTTCGGGAGTATCAATTCCAATTGTAAAAGATGTATCTGGTGTTTTTTGAGGATTAAGGCCCCATATTTTATACCAGGGCTGTTTCATGATTTTTCCCACAAGATCATGTAGGGCTATATCAATAGATGCCTTTGCTGCATAATTCCCGGGTATAAGATGATCTATATAGGCGACAATTTCTTCCATGAGAAAAGGACTTTCAAACTGAGTGAGGTCAACCAATTTCAGAAATGAATCAGCTGTTTTATGACTTTCACCAAGATACGGTGGCATCGAGGCTTCACCATATCCCACGACATTCTCATATTCAATTTCTGTCAACATAACCGGTGTAGTGCTCCTCGAACCTGATGCCAGGGTGAAAACATGTTTTAAATGCAGTTCATATGGTTTATAACTAAGTTTCATTATTGAACTTCCTTTTCTTTGCTTATTAATTCCAACTCTCATAGAATCGCCCAATGCTAAATAAGAAAATCCGGCACCTCCGGCAGCGAGTAACCCACAATCTTTCAGAAATTTTCTCCTCGTATTCATCCTTATACTATTATCCAATATTCCAACATTCCATTCCTCGACATTACTTCAGATTTCAATACCACGGGTGTTTACCAACAGGAACAATTCCAGGATCATTATTAATCCCAATAATACGTTTTGCTGCCAAAAGGGAAGTTTCTCTATAATCGATGTAATTTGCACGGGTAGAATCTAAACTATTAATCATTACCCTTCCTGATGAATTAATATACTCTTTATTACCTAAATATATAGCCACATGAGTGACATGTAATCCTAAATTATCTTTTGAACCAAAGAAAAGCAGATCTCCTTTTCTCATCTCCTCATATTTGTCCGAAATATTAACTGGAAATCCATGCAGAGCCTGCAATGAAGCATCTCTCGATAAGATTATCCCATTCAAAAAATAAACTAAGTGTACAAAACCACTGCAATCAACTGCTTTTGATGACGAACCTCCCCATAAATAAGGTAAACCAAGAAGCTTCATTGAACAATTGCAAACGTTTTCTTCAGTACAATTAATTTCAGTTTTCCAACTAAGAAAATCAGTTAGTTTCGTATTAAGGATAAAACCTTCACGTCCATCTGGTAAAAACACCTGAGAATATCCGTTTGATTCTTTTCCCTTTTTCAGAATAGATCCGGACACAATATCACCTACAACCCCTTTTTGATCAGCTGAATTATAAATCCATCCTGAATTTTCAGTGTAAATAACTCTATCACACTTTTTCCAGACATTCATTTCTGCAGCACTCATTAACTGAAGAGACGAGCTTTCTGTCCAGGCTATATATTTGTCAGGAGTTTGAATCAAAAACCATGAATTCTCCTTTTTGAGAATGAGAACCGGTGTACCAAGAATTGCCTGCGAAACAAGTTCAGATCTATGATCAGGGAGTTTCCTAAGATTTATAACACTTAATGTAACTAATCCCTGATACTTGTTATTCTTCAAAGTATCTGGAAGTATTAATATACTGTCAATAAGTATAATACCAGGTTTACTTAAAGCTTTAATAATATCATACTTGGCTTGAGGAATAGTTGTTTCTCCACGAAGTAATATGCTTTTTTTCCCTTTTGTGATTAATGTAACTGAACAAATTCCTTCTCTTTTGTCAGGAACCCATTTAGTTGCCAGACTATCTATTTCGGATTGTTTATCTTTAATTAATGAGGGATTGCAACCATTATATAAAAATATTATCCCTAACCAAAATACAATAATTAAGAAAAGTCTTTTGCTTTTGGAACGCATCATCAAATTCATAAATTAACATTTTCAAAATTACCTATTTTATATCATTCAATACAGGTATTTGAAAACAAAATTCAGAATTCCCCTACCCTACGTTCTTATTTCCATCTTTCTAGTCTCGGAATATTTGAGCTGAAGAACCACCTCTTAATTGGCCCATATCCCATTTCTTTAAGTTTTCCCCTTACAAATTTTACCATCTCACCGGAAGTTGAAAAGTTGTCTTTGAATGAACCCGATTGATAACAATAACTACAGTATTTATCTGTTTTTGAACCATCTGAATTAGTTCCTCCTTTTTCCGGATCCTGATCCATTGGCATCCCGCAACTCTGACAAAATTTTTCGAATGTTTTCATAATAGTTTGTTTTGATTAGATTCTGATCAATTTTAGCAGTAGAATTTATAATTTTATATTTAAAAAATCAAAAAATCTGAATAATTTTTTCCATTATACTTTTTCATTTCACAGTAAATCTTCTTTTTAACAACCATACAAATAAAAAAATTTCTTTATTACATTTGGTAATTAAAATACTGCCCATAAACAATAATTGGCGTTGGAATTGTAAACAGGTTAACTTTTATTCTAACCTCAGGTTCTAATTACAAATAGGTATAAGTAAAAAGCATACAGATAGTTGTAATATTTTGAAGATGAATTAAATAACTTTTAAAATGGAAGCAATCAAAGAATCTACATTGAATTTTCTTAAAACACTGAGAGATAATAACAACCGTGAATGGTTCTTGAAAAACCGGCCTGCTTACCTTGAAGCCAGGAACAATTTTGAATCATTTGTTCAGGGGATAATAAATAAATTAATTGATTTCGAGCCCATAATGAAAGGACTTGAAGTTAAAAGCTGTGTCTACAGGATTAACCGTGATATACGTTTCTCAAATGATAAATCTCCATACAAGTCTCATTTTGGAGCTTTTATTGTAAGAGGAGGAAAAAAAAATGGTGACAAACTTGCCGGGTACTATTTTCATATAGAACCTGGGAAGAGCATTCTTGCCGGTGGTGCTTACATGCCTCCTCCTGGATGGTTGTCAGCTATAAGAGAAAAAATTGATGAAAATCCTGATGAACTTCTTAAAATCATTAGTAATAAAGACTTCATTAAATATTTTGAGAAAATAGATGGAGAAAAGCTTAAAAAAGCACCAAAAGGATATCCATCCGATCACAAAAACATTGAACTCCTTAAATTAAAAAGCTATCTGGTGGTAAATGAGGTTACTGATAAAATGGTAATTAGTAACAAATATTTCGATCATATCATGATGGTCTTTAAAACAATGAAACCTCTCAATGATTACCTTAATGATTATTAAATAAATTTGTTTAAATACCTTAATAATAATGACAAAATCTGATTCTTCAGAAATTACAGGAGCTCCATTTTATGTCTTTGCCCTTACACTTGTCGCAACAATTGGAGGTTTGTTGTTTGGGTATGATACCGCCGTTGTTAACGGAGCTGAGAAATCTCTTGTGGATTTATATATTAGTCCGGCACTGAATCCGGAAAACTATAATTATACCTTATTGCTGATAAATCAATACAGACATTTGGTAGCCATCGTATTTTATATTGTAGTTATTATCGTATCATCTCAGATAATCAGACTATTAGATTTCAAAAAAGGGATATTTATTACAATAATATTGCTTCTTCTGGTTACTTTTTATCTGGCAATATTCATGAATAAACCTATTCCATCCAGAGAAATGATAGCTGAAATAAAACTTTTAGCTGATTCAATAAAAGGCTTAGTAGTTGCAAGTGCGTTGATTGGTTGCATTGTTGGAGGAGCATTATCTGGCTTCATTTCGAAGTCTTTTGGACGAAAAGCAGGGTTGGTTCTTGCAGCTTTATTTATGACAATATCGGCTTTTGGGGCCTGGCAACCGGAGAAATTCAATTTTTTCGGAACTCTTGATGTCTATTCATTTGTAATTTACCGGATTATTGGAGGTGTAGGGATAGGATTGGCATCCCTGCTTTCACCAATGTATATTGCAGAAATTGCACCATCAGAAATCCGTGGCAAATTGGTTTCATGGAATCAATTTGCAATTATTTCAGGGATGCTTATAATCTATTTTGTGAATTACCTGGTTGCAAAGAGTGGAAATGAACAATGGCTGATTACCGAGGGATGGAGATGGATGTTTTTCTCAGGCGTCATTCCTTCGCTGATATTTCTGGTTTTACTTTTTTTTATCCCGGAAACTCCGAGATATCTCATGATGAAAGGGAAAGAGAATCATGCATTAAAAGTGATTACCAAAATATCTGGGAAAAAAGATGCCATAAAAATTCAGGATGAAATAAGGGAAACTCTTATTGAAAAAAATGTTCCGTGGTTGTCGTTTGGATTCTTTGTTATATTCCTGGGAATAGTATTATCAGTTTTCCAGCAATTTGTTGGTATTAATGTTGTTATGTACTATGCTGGCAATATTTTCCGAAACATGGGAGCCAGCACAAATACATCTCTTTTGCAGACAATTATAGTCGGTGCCATTAATATGCTTTTTACTATTCTTGCAATATTTACCGTAGATAGGATTGGAAGAAGGCCACTTATGATAACAGGCGCATTAATAATGGCATTCAGTATGTTATCTCTTGGTTTCGCGTTCTTCCTGAAAGGTACCGGAATCGTTGCTTTGATCTTCATGCTTACCTACATCGCCGGATTTTCGATGAGCTGGGGCCCTGTAACATGGGTAATTCTGTCAGAAATATTTCCAAACAGTATCCGCGGAGTAATGTCAATTGCCGTTGCTACTTTATGGATTGCAAATTTGATTGTTTCTTGGACATTTCCGATATTAAATGATAACATCTGGTTGACAAGATTATTTAATCATGGATTCGCTTATTGGATTTATGGACTAATGGGAATACTGGCCGCGTGGTTTATTTTCAGATTTGTTCCTGAAACAAAAGGGAAATCATTAGAGGAGATTGAAAAGCTCTGGAAGAAATAATGGTCATTAAAATGCCATCCCAATATTCTTCAACATCCATTTAATGGAAGCTCTGTTATTATAATCAGGGTCAAACTGAACTGCCACAATAATTCCTTCCCTGTTAATTACATAAGTTGCAGGAACAGGTAAACGTGCAGCATCCCTCCCATTATTAAGGGCAATATCTGTTGAAAGCATGGCAAGTACTTTATCCTGATATTCTTTTGTCACATTAAAGATGACATCATAATCTTTCATTATTTTTTCCTGACAATCATATATTACGGTAAATGAGATATTATGAAACTTTACCGTCTGTTCCACATTTTCTATTGATTCAGGCGTAATAGCAACAAAATTAACACCCTGATCTGTTATAAAATGGATTGAGTCCTGGTAATTATTTAAATACCTGCTGCAGACAGGACACCATTTTCCCCTGTAGAAAAAGAGAACTATTGGCCCTTTTTCGAGTAACATCTTTATATCTATATGTTTGCCTTTCTGATCATACCCCGTAAAATAAGGGGCTTTATCACCAACCTTTAAACCAAGAGGAATGCGACTATCCTTTGTCTCTATCCCAAATTTTGAATAGTTAATCTCCTGTCCAAATGCTGTAGACAATGATAAGTATGTAACAACGATTAAATAAATGAGTTTATTATTCGTTTTCATGACATTTATCAAATTTGAAACACGAAATCAATTATGCAAATTTATAACCAGGGACTTTTCTCATTCTCAGATTTAATGGAGTGACTTCAAGATATTCATCATCTTTTATCTGTTCCATTGCTTCTTCCAGTGAGAATTTAAGTTTTGGTGCAATCCGCAGACTATCATCAGATCCCGATGCCCTCATATTCGTAAGTTTTTTTCCTTTGACAATATTCACCTCAATATCACCAAGCCTCGTATTTTCACCAATTACCTGTCCTCTATAGACTTGTTCTCCCGGATCAATGTAGAAACGTCCCCTGTCCTGAAGTCTGTCAATTGCGTGACCGGTTGCCATTCCCATATCGAGTGAAATCAGTGAACCATTTTGTTTTGGCATGAGATCATCACCTTTGTATTTATCATATGCCCTGAACCGGTGATGCATCACAGCTTCACCAGATGTAGCTGTCAGCATGTTGTTTCTTAATCCTATCAACCCCCGTGATGGAATATCAAATTCAAGGTGTATCAGGTCACCCTTTGGTTCAATAATAATCATCTCCCCTTTCCTTTGAGTAACAAGTTCTATTGCCTTACCTGAAACTTCAGAAGGTAAATCAATCGAAAGTGTTTCATAAGGTTCTGATTTTATTCCATTTATGTCTTTCAGTATAACCTTTGGTTTGCCTACCTGGAATTCGTAACCTTCACGTCGCATTGTCTCAATAAGTATTGATAGATGCAATATACCCCGACCGTAAACATTAAAAGTATCCTCCGATTTGGTATCTTCTACTTTAAGGGCAAGATTCTTCTCAGTCTCTCTCATCAGTCTGGTCCTGAGATGACGGGAAGTTACAAACTTACCCTCTTTGCCAAATAAAGGTGAATTATTAATAGTAAACACCATACTCATTGTAGGTTCATCAACTTCAATACGTTGTAAAGCCTCCGGAGCAAGCAAATCAGCAAGAGTGTCCCCGATTTCGAAATCTTCAAGGCCGATAACGGCACACAGATCACCACACCTTACACTATCTGTTTTAGTTCTTCCAAGTCCCTCAAAAACATAAAGTTCTTTTACCCTGACTTTCTTTACTTTACCATCTCTTTTGCATAGAGTATAATCGACACCAGTTGTTATATCTCCCCTGAATACTCTGCCAATCGCAATTCTTCCTACATAGCTCGAAAAATCCAATGAAGCAATCTGCATTTGAGCCGTTCCTGTGACGTAAGGAGGTTCAGGAATTTCCTTTAGAATAACATCAAGAAGATACCTTATATTAGTTTCAGGTTTATTCCAGTCTCCGCTCATCCAACCTAATTTTGATGATCCGAAAACAGTTTCAAAATTCAGCTGATCATCAGAAGCATCGAGATTAAACATTAGTTCATAAATGTCCTGCTGAACTTCATCAGGTCTGCAGTTATCTTTGTCAACCTTATTAACAACAACAATTGGTTTTAATCCAAGGGCAACAGCTTTACCCAATACAAATCTTGTCTGAGGCATAGGTCCTTCAAGGGCATCAACAAGTAGTAAAACACCATCCGCCATCTTAAGAACTCTCTCAACTTCTCCTCCAAAATCGGCATGTCCTGGTGTATCAATAATGTTAATTTTAACACCTTTATAATTTGCCGAGACGTTTTTTGAGAGAATTGTTATTCCCCTTTCCCGCTCAAGATCGTTGCTATCGAGAATAAGATCACCCGCCTCTTTCCTCTGATCAAGCACCTTGCATTCCTGTATAATCCGGTCAACCAGAGTTGTTTTACCATGATCTACATGGGCAATGATCGCAATATTTCTTATCGATTGCATAAGAATTAATTAGACCGCAAAAGTAATATTGTTACCGGGATTAAGTGACAAAAATCACAAAAATTAATTACTGATAAAAATTTCATATATTTCGAAATAAATTAAAAAAGCAACCAAATGAAAAAAATGATCATTACTCTGGTTCTTCTTATAGCTGCTCTTCCATCAATTTTTGGTCAGCTGAATGTCAAACTTGCAGTTGGAATGAAAGCTCCTGATTGGATGTTTACAGATGCTGATAAAAAAGAATTTACTATGAACTCCTGGGCTGGAAAAGTGCTTCAGGTGAATTATGTTGACCCTGATGAATCTGAGTTGAATGAACCATTTAATGAGGCTGTAAATAAGGCTGTAGATGTTGAAAAAAGAATCAGCAAAGACTATTTTAAGGGTTTTGGAATTGTTGATTGCAAATCAACATGGAAACCTAACAGCTTAATCCGGATCATAGCTGGTAACAAGGCAAAGAAATTTGGTACCACAATTTTATTTGATTACGATGCTACACTTCAGAAACTATGGGGCTTTCCAAAAGATAATTACAGCATAGCAATAATTGACAAGAATCGCATTTGCAGGGCTTTATACATCGGTAAAATTCCGGAATCAGAAAATGAAAAAATTATTCAGATGATTTTGGCATTAACAAAAGAATAGAATATTTATATACAATTATCGATTTAACTCTGTGTAAACATGTGACTTACCTGTTATACTCTGTGTAAGTTTATTGTTACATAACTTGTTCCGATTTATCGGGAGAGGAAATCCGGCTAAGATACAGAGAGACACAGAGTTTTTTCGAATAGTACTTTGACAAATTTCCGATAAATGGTAATCCCCAATCTACTTCTTATAGCCGGTACCGGTACCAAATCGGGGAAGACCGCTCTGGCCTGTAGAATAATTGAACAAAATAAAAAGCTGAATATATATTCGATCAAGATTACTCCTCATTTTCATGAGACAACAACGGGTCTTAATCTGTTATCAGAAGGAAAAGGATATTCAATTTATGAAGAAATGAACAGGCAAACGTCAAAGGACACTTCACGAATGCTCAATATAGGTGCATTCAAAGTCTACTTTGTAAAAGTATGGGACGATCAGTTGTTAGATGTATTCAATAAAATACTGACATATATTCCATCTGATGTTCCGATAATTTGTGAATCGCCTGCATTAAGAAACATTATTGACCCCGGGGTCTTTATAATAATGACATCAAACACTGTAAATAAGTATAAGAATATAAATTATTTACAGGCATTACCTAACATTACACTTAAAGTTGAAGATCTGGAGAAAAAGGAACCTGTTTCTGTCGGATTTGAAGATGGCAAATGGTTTTATAAGTTATAAGTCAAGTGAGAAGACCAAAGTCTGAAGATAAAAATTCGAACTTCCGGCTTCCAGTTTCTTATTATTTGATTATTTCTCCTCATTAATATCCGAGATATCGTTTCCCAGCTTGGCTTTTATCCTCTCAAGATCATGTTTCATACCTGCTACAGCCTGAATAAGTTGTTTCTCAGGTAACACAGGATCAGGGATTTCACTGCTTATATAATTGACGAATTTCCAAATCTCTTTTACTTCATTAATATGTACCTCGTATGGTTCATAAATAGGATTAAGTGAATAAAGAACCAGCTTTCCGTCTGTTCTCAGGTTATTTTCAACAACCTTAAATACAATTCCATCGTCGAGGGTAAATATCACATAAGCTTTACCACTTACGATCCCCCACCAGTCCTGAAGGAACTCTCCTGTAACCCATGAACCGTCAGGTATAGGAAGCATGGAATCGCCTTTAAGCTGGAAAGTTCTGTATTTCTTTTTATCGGAAAGAAAAGGCAGTGTAAAAACGGGAAGATCACCTATGTACTCAGGATCAGCATATCCGGTCGTATAACCTGCTTTCGCCTTCTCTGGTACCAGTTCAATGTTTTCCCGGTTTTGAGAATTAACGGTTGTAGTTAATATCCTGAGGTTACTTCCCCTGACATAAGCATCATATCCTCTTTCCAGTTCTCCAAGCTGACTTTCCGAAAGCTTCGATATATCGAGTTTAAGGATTGTATCTATAGCTATGTTAAAGTAGCCGGAAAAAGATATCAGAATCTCTATACCGGGCTGAGCCACGCCATTCTCATAACCGCTAAGGGTTGAACGCTTCAGGTTCAGGGCAAAAGCCACGTCGTCCTGTGTCCTGCCCCTTCTTTTTCTTAAAAATTTTATGTTGGATGCAAAGTACATAACAAAAATTGATTATATTGTAACCAAAGAATTGATTAATTTCTAATCAAAAGTAAAACATATTTCTGATATAAACAAAAAAATGTAAAAAGAAATTACGATATCTCTGTGTGACCTCTGTGTCAGCTCTTCATATTTTTTAATTACACAGAAGTAAGTATAAGCATAGA
>Ga0182021_10010811_pt1 | contig 10828 bp, 8 predicted proteins | sample 612E3MmetaG_FD_120493 | JGI IMG/M metagenome (GOLD analysis project Ga0182021, IMG submission 120493) | Permafrost microbial communities from Stordalen Mire, Sweden - 612E3M metaG (Illumina Assembly) | ecosystem: Environmental > Terrestrial > Soil > Wetlands > Permafrost | place: Sweden...
GAAATCCGGCTTGATGGCCAGGGCCCTTCGGTACTCCTCGATCCCCTCGTCGATCCGAAGCTGGTTCACGAGGACGAAGCCCAGGTTGTTGTGGACCTCCGGGATGTCCTGCTCGAGCGCCAGCACGTGGCGAAACAACGTCTCGGAGTCGTGCCACAGCCTCGACTGGCGCCAGCTCAGGGATGCGAGCAACAACAAGACCGAGGCCAACCCGGCGGCGGCTATTCGGCGGTGTCGGCTCGCCAGCCGGCGCAACGTCACCAAGCTTGCGGCGCCACCCAACACGGCCCAGGCCATACAAGGCAGATAGGTGTAACGGTCGGCCACGAGCAAGATGCTCACCGAAACCAGCCCCAACACGGGTAACAGGGTGACCACGTAGTAGGCCCATGCGACGAGGCCGCCCGGCCAGCGGCGCCGTTGGCGTAGCACGACGGCGGTCAGCACCAGCACGAGCCCAAAGCTGACGGCGACGGTCGCCGGAGGGAGCCGCAGATTCAGCGGGATCGGATAAAAGGGCATGAGCTGGACCGGGGCCGCCGTCTTGCCGAGATAGAACACGAGGCCATAGAGCGCCTGCTGGATTCGGAAGCCCAGACTTAGAGGCTGGAGCATCGTGGTCTGATGCCGCGCCACAAAGGCCACCAATCCAGCCGCGACCGCGATCGCCAGCAGAGGGAGCTTCTCCAACCAGACACGCCGGTATTGGGGGGCCAGCCACAGCCGGGGATTCTCGGGAAGCCGGCGCAGCGGATAGAAATCCAGCAGCAGTAGCGCGATGGGGAAGGTGATGCCGTTGGCTTTGGAGAGCATCGCGGCCGCGAAGAGCACGACGCAGGCCGAAAGCCACCGCCGTCGGCGCGCCTCGTTCGAGCAGCCTCGCAGATAGCAGAGGACGGCCGTTAGATAGAACGCGCCGGCCAGAAGGTCGTGCTGGCCGCTCAGCCAAGCCACGGACTCGACACGCAAGGGGTGCAGAGCGAAGAAAAGCGCGGCGAAGGCAGCGGCGATTGGCAGGGCCGCGTCGTCGTCGGGCAAGGGAGCGGCCAGGCGCAGCAGGCGCGCCGCCACGAAGTAGAAGAGGACGGCGTTTAGGATGTGGAGCGCAAGACTGGTCGCATGATAACCGAAGGGCTGCATGCCCCAGAGCGAGTAGCCAAGGCAAGAGAAAAGCCAACTCAGTGGCTGGTAGTTGCTCATGTAGACGGTGGTGAACATCCAGCGCAGGTTCCGCCAGTCCAGGCCGCGGAAATGGGGATTGTTGAGGAAGTTGGCGTCGTCGTCCCAGCGGATGAAATCGGCGCGCAGCGCGGGCCAGAACGCCGCGAGCACTGCCAATGGGATCAGGACCAGAAGCAGGCGCTTGACGAGGTCCGCGGAGATCGTCGAATCCGAGGTCTTCATGCCGTCACGCGAACAATAGATCAACAGGTCCATGCTGTCCGCGCTCATATGCGAGCGCGGTCGACATCCCGGTCCCCTTGGCCAGACGTCCTGCACGCAGCCCTGGAGCCTTGCGCGTGCAGGCCAACCCGGCCCTAACGGCACGGGCCGAGGCGTCTGCCCGGCAGCCAGACCTCAGGACGGGGATGGGATCGTCGGGGAGCCTTGGCCGATCATGACTCATCACATCATGACGCAAGCCATCGGCTTTCCTAGGGTTTTCTTTTTTGTGAACCGGGATTCGGCTTTCGCGGAACTGGATATGGAAGTGCGTCTGTATGAGGACTATACAGAGCCTAGTCACCCGTTGCCCGAGGAGACCGTGATGAAGATGCTATCGTTCAACCGACTCGCGCTTTGTTTCGTTGCCGTCGGCTCGATCGTGGTTGCCTGTTCAAGCACCAACTCGGGCGGTGGGCCCAAGGGTAGTGGAGGCTCCGGATCCGGCGGAAGCGGAACCGGTGGCTCCTCGGAACCACCTGGAACCGGCGGACAAGGCACCGGCGGAGCCGCACACGGCACTGGCGGTGCCACGCAAGCCACCGGCGGTACGATGGCCGGAACCGGCGGGCGTGGTAGCGGAGGCACGACGACGGGCGCCGGCGGCGCCACGGAAAGCACTGGCGGCACAACGGCCGGAACCGGCGGTCGAGGCAGCGGAGGTGCGACGACGGCCACCGGCGGTAGAGGCTCGGGCGGCCAGACGGGCGGTGGCACCGCGGGCGGAGGCGGCGGAACGGGCACCGGCGGCGGCACGAGCCCAGGTGGGCAGGCGGGCGGCGGCAGCACAGGCACGGGTGCCGGCGGCTCGACGACGACCGGCGGCAGCACGGGCTTGGCCGGTCCGGCTGTTCCGAGCGACGGCTGCGGCAAGGCAACGACAGCCACGACCGGGGCCAACCAAACGATCACAGTGAGTTCATCGAGCCGCACGTACGACCTCAAGCTCCCCGCCAGCTACGACGAGAATCACCCCTATCGCCTGATCGTTTCCTATCACTGGCTGGGCGGGACCGCCGCCAACGTCTCCACCGGAAGTGGTGGGGTCATCAAACCCTGGTACGACCTGGACACCACTGCCGCGTCCAACGGGACCACGGTTTTCGTCGCGCCCCAGGGGATCAGCAACGGCTGGTCTAACACGAGCGGAGCTGACGTCGAGTTCTCGCGCCAGTTGATCACCCAGCTCGAGAGCACAATTTGTATCGACAAGGCGCGCATCTTCTGCGAGGGCTTCAGCATGGGCGGCTCCATGTCCTACGCCATGGCCAGCGCCATGCCGGACGTCATTCGGGCGGTCGCGGTCCACTCGGGCGGCCCCATGAGTGGAACCACGCCTGGTCACAGCAAGCCCGTCGCCTACTTCATGACCCATGGCACCCAAGACACCGTGTGCACTTGGCCGTCGTTCGGCCTGCCGCAGCTCGAAGATTTTGCCAAGGTCAACGGGTGCAAGACTCCAGACCCAACCCTGAGCGCGACTGCATTCCAGGCAGCATTGCCCCAGCCCACCAGCACTGCAGGCGTCTGCCTTGAATTCACGGGTTGCACGGCAGGTTATCCCACGCGGTCGTGCCTCTTCGTCGGCCCTCACACGCCTTCGCCGGACAATACAGACGGGTGGGTGCCGAAAGAGACCTGGAAGTTCTTCTCGCAGTTCTAGCGGCCGCTTTTCAAGGCTGCCGCTCTAGCAGTCGGTACTCTCGCTCGAGCACGGTCACGGGCGCCTATCGACCGAACACATCACCAACGCCTTTGCCTTGGTTCGCCAGCTCGCGGCAGGCGTTCTCGCCTCCCCTGAGGTGCGTTTCTTGTCGGTGAAGGGCGTTCCCACGGGCGCTCCAGGCACCACCTACGATACGACGCCGCTCCAGTGGACGTACCAATTCTCAGCATGCGACGCCTCCGTTCAGCCCTGCGCCAATACCTTGTTCTTCACACTCATCCAACCCGGGTTGACCGTGGCCGGTCCCTTCACCGGGGCAGCCTCGGGTCTATCTCTCCTCGAGACCGAGCTCCGGGCAGCAGTGCCACTCGACTTCACCCAGATCCTCGCCGGTTCGGCACCCAACCAGGCGTTTTGTCCCGTTGGACCAACATCCCTGGATACGCAATACATAAGCCTCCAGGGCGGGGTGAAATCTGGCAGTGGAAAACCGCTTTCGTGGTGGCCCTTCGAGTGCGTGAACCTCGTGAATGGCTTGCCCGTGTATCGACAGACGAACGGTGATCCCATCACCTGACCGACATCGAGTCTGGACCGCGATGCCGTGATTGGCATCAACCCGGCATCCGACAGTCGAGCAATCCAAGGCTTGCGTCTAGCGGCGGCCAACACCGATCACCGCGGGCCTTGAAGATGTTGTGAGAGGCGCGAGTGGGATCGACGGGTTCGGTCCCCGAAACCTAGGCACTGCGCAAGCCCCACTCGGCGGCGCGCCCCGAGCACACGCGGGGCAGGCCGGCAACGCGAGCACGATCTCTGCGACCCCAACGGGATTCGAACCCGTGTTCATGGCTTGAAGGGCCATTGTCCTGGGCCGGACTAGACGATGGGGTCGTATTCGGTTTTGGAGGCGAAGGGCTGTGGGCCCAGCAGGAATTGAACCTGCGACCTACGGATTAAAAGTCCGCAGCTCTGCCAATTGAGCTATGGGCCCGGAAGGGCGCGTGAAGCCAAGAGTGAAGGCCCGGCCGGTTGGCTGGGCGGGTTGTTGTAGCACGGGTCGCGGTGATGGTAAGGAAAAACCAACGTGCGGAAAGAACACCTTCCTGACGCGTCGGGTAGGCAAAGAACTGGCGAAGTAGGTCTCAAACGGTAAGGTTGACAGTACGGTCGATACGGATGAATGTTCGGTCGCTGTGTCAGGGAAGGATTCCATGCAGCCATACCTTGAAAAACCGAAGGAGTCCCGGCGGTCCGCGCGCTCCCGGGTGCGGATTGCGGGCAAGTACGTCAGCGACAGCCTGGTGGTCGATGGCGTGGTCACGGATGTGAGCGCCGACGGGCTCTTCTTTTGTTCGGACTATCTCGACAACACGGGCGAATCGGCTCGCTTGTGGCTGGACATACCCTGGCGGAACCGCCCGCTCGAGCTGCGCGGCGAGGTGCGTTGGGTGAACGACACGCCGAACACCGGCGGCATGGGCATCAGGTTCATCGACGTCAGCCTGGAAGATCGCATGGTCCTCTCGTCGCTCGGGCTCTACGAGCTGGCCGAGGGGGCGAATTCCGCCCCGACCGGCGAGGCGTAGCAACCCGCGGTCCCGCGCGGAAGGGGCGAGACTCGGCCCCTGGGTCCGGGGTAGAGTTCCCGCCTAGGGGACACGCATGAAGAGCCCAGTCACCGTTAGCATCGGCGGCCACCGCTACACCCTGCGCAGCGACGAGGACGAGCGCATGGTGCGCGAAATGGCCGCCCACGTCGACAAGCACCTGCGCGACCTGCAGAAACAGACGCGCGCCGCCGATACGCAGTCGCTCGCCATCCTCACCGCTCTGCAGATCACCGAGGAGCTGTGGAAGGAGCGTCGTATGCAAGCCGAGCTGAAGAAGCGGGTGCGCGACCGGGGACGGGCGTTGCTGCAGTTCATCGAGCGCGAGGGGCGGGTGTAGCTAGCCGGCCACGGCCACGACCACGACCACGACCAGGTCTACGGCCTCAAGCATTCTTCGCGGAAATCTTTCGGGTCGAACTTGACGATCCGCCGTCGGTGTGGTGGCTATATGGGGTGGCCCGCTCCCTGGTTCCCAGGCGCAAGAAGCGCCTGCCGCAGCAAGTACGCAGTTCGCTCGGACTGGGTGCGCTGCTGGTCGCGCTGACTGGGGTCAACGTCTACTACTTCTTTCTGCGCCACGACACCTCGGTGCAGAGTCTGATGCGGCCGGTGTCGACCAGCCGAGAGCTGACCGAGGGCAAGAAGGAGGCGCTGGCCGAATCGATCCCACGATCGCTGCTCGGGGCCGCCTACAAGGAGAAGAAGCTGCCGGAGAAGCCGGCGTTGCCGCCGCCCGCGAATCTCGGTTTCGACGACGGTTCGGTGCTGGGCCAGTTCGGCCCGTCGGACGCGCTCAGCACGGTGCTCGCGCGCGAGGGCTTCGGCGGCACCGCGGGCGCGGTCACTGCGGCCCTGTCCAAGCTGGTCGATCCCAAGCTCATCCGCGCGGGCGAGCGATACCAGGTCGAGCGCGACGACGAGGGCACGCCGGAGCGTTTCGAGTACGTGCCCACACCGGTGCTGCGCTACCTGGTCACGCACAACGCCGACGGCTCCTGGCAGGCGTCCAAGCAGGAGAAGCCGCTGCAAATCAAGACCGCGCAGGCCTACGGTACCGTCGAGTCGTCGCTCTACGAATCGGTCGCCAAGGCGGGCGAGGCCGGCGCGCTGGTCAGCCTCATCGTCGACATGTTCGCCTGGGACATCAACTTCTACACCGACACCCGTCCCGGCGACACCTGGAAGGTCGTCGTCGAGAAGCAGTTCCTGGGCGACCAGTTCTACAAGTATGGCAAGCTGCTGGCGGCCGAGTACAGCAACAAGAACGGCGTCTTCCGCGGCTTCTACTGGAACCCGAGCGGGCAGCGCGGGCAGGGCCGCTACTACGACGACAAGGCGCAGGCCCTGGCCAAGAGCATGCTCAAGACGCCGCTGCGCTTCGTGCGCATCAGCTCGAAGTTCGACCCCAAGCGCTTTCATCCCATCCTGCACACCATCAGGGCCCATCTTGGGGTGGACTACGCGGCGCCCATCGGTACGCCCGTATGGGCGCCGACGGCCGGCAAGGTCGTGCAGGCCGAGATGATGCACGGTTCGGGCAACACCATCGTGCTCTCGCACCCGAACGGCCTGCAGACCCGCTACTACCACCTCTCGCGCTTTGCCAAGGGGCTCAAGGTCGGCAAGCAGGTGGCGCAGAAGGAAGTCATCGGCTTCGTCGGTACCACCGGGCTGTCGACTGGACCGCACCTGCACTTCAGCATGATCAAGAACGGTAAATACATCGATCCGGCTTCGCAGGGCGTGCAGCGCGATCCCGGGCCGGCCAACCGCACGGCCTACTTGCAGGCGATCAAGCCCCGGGTGGCCACGCTCAAATCGCTGCCGCCCGTCGTCGCGAAGAACGAGTGACGGGCGGAACTAGGTCTTGTCCTTGTCGTGCTGCTCGTCGTCGTCGAAGGCGCCAAGCTCGCGCAGGACCTCTTCGTCGGGAACCGTGGGCGGTTCGGGGACGGACGGCTCGGTTGCCTTTCGCTCCTGTTCGCGGCGGCGCCGGTAGAAGAGCACCTCCTCGGCCAGGCCGAGCACGATGTAGGCCAGCACCAGCAGCAGGAAGATGAAGGCCTTGGCGAATCCGGCCATCACCCAGGTCGCGCACGCGCCGGCGACCAGGAGGATCACGCCGGCGGTCTTGAGGCTGAAGCGCAGTTCTTTGAAGGAACGGAAGCGGACGCGGGAGACCATCAGGTAGGACAGCACGAGCACCACGACCGCCGTCGAGGTTTCGCTAATCAGTTTGTACTCGCCGGCGTTGTGGCTGACGATGACCATGAACACCAGCAAGCCCGCGGCGGGCGGGATGGACAGGCCCAGGGTGAATTTGCTGGCCTTCTTCTGGCCCGACAGCGCATCGCGGCGAGAAAGCACGTTGAAGCGGGCCAACCGCATCGCGCCCGCGCACACGAACAACCCGGCGATGAGCATGCCGGTGTATCCGAAATCGGTCAGACCCCACTTGAACATCAGCAAGGCGGGGGCGGCGCCGAAGGTGATGACGTCGGCCAGCGAATCCAGATCGCGGCCCAGGTCGGTCTGCGTCTTCGTCAGACGGGCGACGCGGCCGTCGAAGGTGTCGAAGAACAGGCCGAAACAGATGGCCAGCGCGGCAAGATAGAGGTTTTCCTCGGCGCGGCCCGAGGCGCAGAGGGCGAGCGATGCGAACCCACACAGAACGGACGACAGTGTGAAGAGGTTCGGAAGTACGTAGTAGGTCTTCCGGAAATCCACGGCAAGAGGATACCATGGCCGGGTGTCTTTCTTGCGAGCCCTTGCCACGGTCCTCTTCATCGCGGTCGTCACCACTCTGGGGAGCGTCTGGGGGCTGCTGCTGCGCCTGCGGGATCCAAGCGGCGGCCGCGTCCTCGATCTGGCCCGTGCCTGGTCGGGCTGGGTCACCTCGTTCGCCGGCGTGAAAATCGTGGTCGAGAACCGCGCCAAGCTGGTCGACGATCAGCCCTACGTGTTCGTGGCCAACCACGCCTCGTCGCTCGACATCTGGGCGATGTTCCTGGTGCTTCCCCGCCGCATTCGCATGCTCGCGAAAAAGCAGCTCGCGCGCATTCCGCTCTTCGGGTGGGGAATGTGGGCCGGCCGCTTCATCTTCATCGACCGCCAGAATGCGGTCGCCGCCCGGCGGAGCATCGACGAGGCCGGCCGGCGCATTCACGATGGCGAGTCGGTGCTCATCTTTCCCGAGGGCACCCGGACCCGTGACGGCACGCTGGGGCCGTTCAAGAAGGGAAGTTTCCACCTGGCCGTGAAGGCCGGCGTGCCCATCGTGCCGGTGGCGCTGCGGGGAACGCGGGAGCTGATGCCACGCGGAAGCTTCCTTCTGCGCAGTGGAACCATCACGGCGGTGGTCGGCGAACCCATCCCGACCCAGGGCCTCGGCGAGGAGGAGCGGGCCAACCTGAGCGAGCGCGTGCACAGCGTGGTCGAGGCCATGCTGGCCGGTCCGCCCCCTAGTAGATGACCCTCACCAAGGTGAGCCCACAAGGGGGCGCCGTCACCCCGGCTTGCGTGCGGTCGCCGCTCGTGAGCAGGGCTTGCACCTGGTCAGGGGTCATCTTGCCCTTGCCGACGGCCACCAGGGTGCCGGCCAGGATGCGGACCATGTTGCGCAGGAACGCCGTCCCTTCGATCTCGAAGGAGAGCAGGGTGCCCTCGCGGCGCACGTCGAATCGGCGAAGGATGCGCACCGTGTTCTTGCGGTCGCAGTCCGACGAGCGAAAGGCGCGGAAATCGTGCTCGCCGAGCAGCAGGGCGGCGGCCGCGCGCATGGCGTGCGTGTCGAGGTCATCGTAGACGTGCCACGAGCGCCGCGCGTGGCGGGGCGAGCGCACCGGGTGGTTCCAGATCTGGTAGCGGTAGATCTTGCCGCGGGCATCGTGGCGCGCGCTCCAGCCGGCCGGCATGTCGGCGACGTCGAGGACCGCGATCTCCGGCGGCAGGTGGGTGTTGAGGCCGCGCAGGAAGCCCAGGTTCGGGATGCGCGAGACGAGCTCGACGCTCGCCACTTGGCCCTCGGCGTGCACGCCGGCATCGGTGCGGCCGGCGCCTCGCACGAGAATTGCCTGGCCGGTCATGGCGTGGAACGCCTTCTCCAGGCAGCCTTGCACCGTGCGCTGACCGTCCTGGCGCTGCCACCCGGCGAAGTCCGTGCCGTCGTACTCGACCAGCAAGCGGAGCGTGCGCGGGGCAGGGGGCGCGTCCATCCTAGCCACCAGTCGCGTGGGGAGCCGCCGAGCTTTGCTCGGCGCGGACCATCGCGGGAGGGCATGGGAACCCTTTCAGGGTTCCCATATCAAAACTCGAACATCAGGCCGGCGAACCAGGTGTTGTCACCCACGTGGAGCTTGTTGCTGCTGCCCAGCCCCGAGCTCTGGATGGTGTCGAGCTCGAAGAAGGCGTAGGTGTGGTTGACGCCGGAGTCGGCGTCGAAGCCGCGGGCCGAGCTGGGGTCGAGAAAATCGAGCTGGAGCGAGATGCCTACGGCCGCCTGCCAGCCGGCGGTTCCGCCCTGCCCGCGACCGCCTCCGGCGTACGCCACGTTGCCGTTGCCGTCGTTCACCGTCCAGATGGTGTAGTTGAGGCCGACCTTCCCGTAGGGCACGAGCGGGATCTTCCATTGCTGGGCCGCTACGTCCAGGCGGTAGATCACGAGCGCCGCCAGCGGGATGAGGCGCAGGCTGGTGTTGTCGCCGGAGCGGCCCGACTTATCGCACTGAGAGGGGTCGGTCTGCAAGATGGACGCCGCGCAGGGGGCCAGCGCGTTTTCCTTGTAGTAGCCAACGACGCCGCCGAGGGAGAGCGTACCGAAGAGCTGCAGAAACTCCCAGTCGAGCTCGAACTGCCACATCGGGCGCTTCTGGCTGCCGAAGATGTGGGATTGCGGCTTGACTCCCGTGCCGCTGAATTCCGAATCGATGGCCGGGGTGTACAGCCCGAAACGCGCCTCGATGGCGAATTCCCGCGGCGTGCCTTTCCAGGCCTCGGTGGCGTGGTCCTCGATAATCGAATCGTCGTGATAGACGGCCTGGGCGCGCGCCTGGCCCGACGCCAACGCGGACGAGATGAGCACGACCGCCAGCGGACCCGCGCCTGGGCCGCGCCCCTTCCGCCGACGCCACCAGAGGATTCCCAGCGCGACGAGACCACCGAGTGCGAGCAGGCCCGGGCTGCGCTTGCCGCTTGCGGCCGCGCAGTATCCGCCCTGCGACGCCCCGCCGTCGTTCTTGTACTCGGTGTAGAAGTCGACGGTGGGGATGGGCATGCCATATTGCACGTCGGAAATGACGCTGGCGTTCTTGTACTTGTCGATGGCCGCCACGCCGACACCGTAATTAATGCCGTTCTGCAGCCCCTCGATCCGGTAGCTCTTCGAAGTCGAGGGCAAGAGGCCCGAGCAGAGATAGGAGGGGTCGAGACCGAAGATACCCGTCGACGACGAGGCCGGCGTGAAGTTCGGGCAGATGCCCTTGTAGCCCGACGAGGTCATGTACGCGGGGCCGAAGGTGTCGGTCTTGAAGACCTGGAGGTCCGCAGCGCGGACGCAGAAGACTTGCGTCCCCATGAAGGTCGGGTTGGCGGAGGGGTTGAGATCGATCGGCCAATCCCAACTGACGGCCAGGGCCTCGTTGCCACCCTGTACGGTGATATCGGTCGGTGTGGTCGAGACCTGGCCGACCAGATTCACGTTGAACGACAGGTTCGAGAGATCGGGGGTTTGTAGTGCAGTGGTCTGCACCCAGATGTAGATGGTCGCGGTGAGAGGAGCGGCGGTCCCACAGTTCGCGGTGGAGTTGCAGGCGGCAGCCGAGGTGCAAACGGACTGGGTTGTGGAGTTGAAGAGCCACGCGGCCGGGATGGGGCTGCTCTTCCAAACGGTGGGGTTCACGACGGCCGCTATGCCACCCTCGATGCCCGCCGCCTGGTTACCCGGCTCGATGAGGTTCAGGCAGGATGTTGGAGCAAGACGTTGTTGGGGTCGAGACAATTGACGACATTGCAACCGGCGTAAAGCCGCGCGCTGCCGACGGAGAGCTGGTTCAGGGCAAGCAACGCTGCTACTTTGCTCGACGTGTTCGAGCCTGGCTGGATGGCGATC
>Ga0182021_10010812_pt1 | contig 10827 bp, 5 predicted proteins | sample 612E3MmetaG_FD_120493 | JGI IMG/M metagenome (GOLD analysis project Ga0182021, IMG submission 120493) | Permafrost microbial communities from Stordalen Mire, Sweden - 612E3M metaG (Illumina Assembly) | ecosystem: Environmental > Terrestrial > Soil > Wetlands > Permafrost | place: Sweden...
GGGAGTATCTACTGCTGGTTCATAAATACCATTATGGTTTACATCTATGAAAGGTGCGCCATATGGAACCATCTGCCCCCAGTTTGCCCAGTCCCAGTTGGTCTGAGCATTATCACTTTTACTGACTTTATAAATTTTAAAATATAGATTTGAATGAAATTCACCGTTGGTACAATATCCGGGTTTATATTCTCCTGTGTATGAACATGCAGCCATCCTTACCTCTCCGTTTACTCGGGCTGCAATGTTCAATCCTGAAGTAAATATTGCATATTTTCCGGAATCCTTCGGCCACTCGAATCCGGGACCGTTTGAAATAAGATTTCGATTAAAGGCACCTGATTTTGTAAAAATAGAGTTGATTTTATTTGCCTTTAATTGAATATCATTATTCGGATGATATACTGTATCGGGATTTCTCCTGTATATCTTTCCGCTTTCACCGGTTATAAACATATCACCACTTTCTTCAATAAAATAGCCCGATGTAATATTAATTGAAGGGACATTATTATCCAATGTCCAATTTATTCCACCGTTAGTAGAAAATAAAACCGCATTATTGCCTAAAATGCAAAGACGGCTTGTATCATCCGGTACAAGTGGAAAAATTTTATTTAGATTTTGAGTTGTACCACTTGATTGCTGTGTCCAATTGTATCCTCCGTTTGTAGTATTTAGAATTATTCCATTATCACCAACTACAAAGCCCAAACTATAACTTTTAAAATATACGGAATTCAAATTATTATTGGTTCCTGAATTTTGTGGCAACCAGTTTGAACCTCCGCTTAAAGAACGTAATATAGTACCGTTAGAACCTGCAACCCAGCATAAATAATCTGAAGAGTAAATTGATTTTAAATTATTTGTAGTACCGGAAATTACTTGCAACCAAAAGGAACGGTTTAAATTCGGATATTCCTTTAATATTATTCCACCCGAACCAACAGCAATACATATAGTATCACCGGAATAAACCAGAACTGTACCTGAATTCAAATTATTGGATACTCCGGTCATTTCTGATATCCAATTGGCTCCGTAATCTGAGCTTCTATATATAGTGCCATTACCTCCGACAATATAATATTTTCTGTTATACCAAATACTATTCATACAAATATCATATAAATTATTTATCGTACCTAAAGAAAACAACAACCAGTTATTTCCAGTATTAGATGATTTTAAAACAGTTCCGCTATTACCGGCTATATATAATGTATTATCGAGATTATAAATACAGTTTAAATTATTCACAGTCCCGCTTGGTATCAGATAATAATAATAAGGTATCTGTGAAAAAACACAAGAGGAAGAAAGAAAAAGAAAAATGAGGATTAAACAGAATTTTTTCATTTGTTATTTGTTTAAAAGTGTTAAATAATTTATTATATATTTTATTAAAAATATTTTATTTTTGAAATTTATTTGTAATTCTATATTTAAATTTTATTTTACTAGAATCATTCTTTTTACTGCCGAAAAATCTCCTGCGGTCAACCTGTAAAAATATATCCCGCTCGATAAACGGCTATTGTTTAATGAGCTGTTTGGAAATTGTGCTTCATAAATTCCTGCCTGCTGATATTCATTTACAAGCGTTTCTACTTCCTTTCCAAGTATATCATATACCTTTAATGTCACTAAACTACTCTTTGTTATTTGGTATTTAATATTTGTAACCGGGTTAAACGGATTCGGATAATTCTGGAATAAATTAAATTTATCGGGTACAGAACCTGTTATTTGATTTATGCCAATCGGGAAATTTCCTTCATAAAACATTCTGACAGAATCGCAAAGTTGTTTCAGTCTTGTTACAGAATTCAGATTACTTGTGCCTCTTGCAATTAGTTGTGCAATCACAAATTTTTGGGATTCACCCGGCAAAATATTAAAATTATCTGCTCCCGAACTTAAAATAAATTTCCGGTCACCCGGGTAGTTTGTATGGAATACTCCTGAACTATCGTGATTGCAATTCCATATACCTCCTTTCACCTCGGTCCAGCCTGCATTGGTTTCAGGGTCTCCTGAATATGTATATTTAGTTTTTCTATATGGATTCTGCGTCGGGTCAAGCCAGCAGGTAGAATCTTTTTTAAATCCGGAAAGAATTTTATATGCTTCTAAAGGAGAATTTGCATCCTGCTCACACGCAGGAGAAGGACAGCTCGCACATATAGAATAGTTAAAGGAAGTCATTTTTAATCTGACATTCGGTGTTACACTTCTGTTCAACGGACTTCGAAGTAAAGTCATACCGACAGCCGGCGGATTAATACCGTAAAGTGCATCATTATTATCTCCGTTATAACAATAGCCAAGCTGTAATGCAGTATCACATCCGATAAAATCATCATTCACATCACCTAAATCAGCATCGCAGAAAATACCCGTTTTTACTGCATTCCAGGTATTTGTACTTTTATTTATAAAATCATAACCAATAAACTGCACGTTTTTTAAAAATAAGGGGTCATCGTATTCCCAGATTGTCATGTGCAATTCATCTCCTATTGGTAATGTTCCGCCTCCAAAACCCTCTGTTGGAGTGTGTGAACTTGGGTTTGCATCGGTTAAGCAAATAAATATTGTTTCTTTTGCTCTGCTAACGCCGGGCGTGTCTATTAACGGTTCATATATACCATTATTATTAACATCAATAAAAGGTGCACCATAAGGTACCATTGTACCCCAGTTAGCCCAGTCCCAGTTTGTTTGTGCGTTATCACCGCGGGTCACTTTATAATATTTAAAATTCATATTAGTCTGGAATACACCGTTCACGCAATATCCCGGCAAATATTCACCTTTGTAAGAACCAGATGACATTCGAATTGACCCGTTTACTTTTGCTGCAATATTTAATCCGGCTGTGAATATTGCAAATTTATTTGCATCTTTTGGCCATTCAAAACCGGGAGCATTTGTAGCATTAATATTTTGATCGAATACTCCCCATATATTAAAAAAAGAACGGATATTATTTCCTTCTAATAAATTTTGATTTAAATTATGATATGCTGTATCTAGTGTTCTTCTGAATATTTTTCCGCTTTCTCCGACAACGAATAAATCATTATTTAAATAATAACCCGAATTAAAACTATAATTTGGTACCAAAATATCTGCAGTCCAGTTTGTACCTGCATTTGATGACTTTAATACCATTCCGCTGTTTCCGATTATCCAGAAATTTAAAGTATCATAATTGCTTACCGGAACCACCTGGTTTAAATTTTGAATCGTGCCGCTTGTAACCTGTGTCCAGTTTGTTCCTCCGTTCGTAGTCCTTAATATTGTTCCACCGTTACCGACAGCAGTGCCTTTTGAAGTATTCGAAAAATAAACTGAATTCAAAGTGCTTGAAACCCCCGTTGGCTGAATGGTCCAGTTCATTCCTGCATTTACACTTTTTAATATCGTACCGTTAGCGCCCGCTATCCATCCTACTTTTCCTATAAAATAAACCGATTTTAAATCTGATGAAGTGACTCCGCTCAAACTTATCCAATTTCCGATCCCGCCTACTAATAATTTATAAATAATCGTTCCCCCTGTTCCGACTATAAGATATTTATATTGAAATACAGTATCACCTGTTACAACAGAGCCTGAATTTAAATGAGTTGTTACTCCGCCATTCTGCACAACCCAGTTTCCGCCTGAATTTGATGATAAATATATTGAACCATTATCTCCGAATACGTAATAATTAATTGTGCTCATAGTGTTTTTAAGCATAAAACTGTTCAGGTTATTAGAGGTACCTAGATCAACCGGATTCCAGACATACAGACCTGAGTTTGCAGACTTTAGTAATGTTCCGTTAACTCCTGAAATAAAAACATTACCGCTGCTTATGCTGTAAATATAAGTAAGGTTTTTTGTTGTTCCGCTCTGAACCGGATAATAATAATAATTTATTTGAGGGAAAGCCTGGTATGATAATGCAAAAAGACAAAGTAAAAGTGAATATAACTTTTTCATGTTATTTCTCCTTTATTGAAAATTTAAATTTTACAATTAAAATGTTATTTAATTATAAAATTAATTGTAATATGATTCCCGATATTTTATATATTCTAATAAATAATTTCAATAAATGCAAGTTAAATTAGTAATGAATGAATTGATTATGAGGTTACAATTTTTTCCTCATTTATTATGATATATATTTATAATTATCAATTATTTTGAATTCAAATATGATATAAAAAAACCTTCACCCAAACGGAATGAAGGTTTTAAGTTTATTAATTAATTGATAATTAGCAGCTGTTTTATTACAATAGTGTACCTGATAGTATTAATGATGCAATCGAAAAGTATATAATCAGTCCGGAAACGTCAACCAGCGTTGCTACAAACGGTGCTGAAGATGTCGCAGGGTCAAGACCCAGCCTGCGAAGGATGAACGGCAGCATCGAACCCGAAAAAGTCCCCCACATTACTACTCCTATCAGAGTAAAGAAAATTGTAAATGCAATTAACATCCAGTGCTCGCCATACATATTCGTAAACAATGTCCACGCAAATATTCTTAAAAAACCTATAGCTCCAAGTGTTGTTCCAAGCAGCAAACCTGAAATGACTTCCCTTTTCATTACTCTCCACCAGTCCCTTAATTTTATCTCTCCAAGCGCCATCGCGCGAATGGTTAATGTTGCTGCTTGTGAACCCGAATTACCTCCGCTGGAAATTATAAGAGGCACAAACAAGGCGAGCACAACTGCTTTTGCAATTTCTTTTTCGAAAAATCCCATAGCGGTTGCAGTTAACATTTCCCCGAGAAAAAGAAACACGAGCCAGCCGGCACGTTTTTTTACCATCTGAAGCAAGGGTACCGTGATATATGGTTCATCCAATGCTTCCATACCTCCGAATTTCTGTATATCTTCGGTTGCTTCTTCTTCGATTACGTCGATGACATCGTCAGCAGTTACAATTCCTACAAGATAATTCTCGTCATTCACTACGGGAATAACATATAAGTCATATTCTTTGAACATTTCAACTGCAAGTTCCTGGTTATCGGTCACCTTTAAGCTTACATATGTATCATTCATTATTTCTTTAACTATCGACTCGGGTTTTGCCAGCAAAACTTCTTTAATTGTTATTTCATCGAGTATCCTACCGTCAGAATCTGTTGCGAAAATGGTATCAATATACTCAACTTCCTTACCGCGCTCCCTAACTATTTCAAGCACTTTTTCAATCTTCCAGTCCGATTTCACTGAAATAAAATCGGGTGTCATAATTCTTCCTACACTTTCTTCAGGATATCCCAGCAATTTTACGGCAACTGACCTCTCCTCAGGCGATAGCAATCTTACAAGCTGCATTACAACCTGCCCCGGTAAATCTTCAAGTAACTCCGTTCTGTCATCAGGTGACATCTCATTCAATATTACGGAAACCTCCTCGTGCCCGAGTGATTTCAGTAGTAATTCCTGAATTTCGAATTCAAGATATTCGAATGTCTTGTACGAAATCTCTTTTGGAAGGATTCTGAAAACTATTGCTCTGTCTTTTTCAGGTATATCTGCAATTATGTCGGCAACTTCTGAAGGGTGCATATCGGAAAATATTTCCTTTAACATCGCCCAGTTTCTGGCACTAATTAATTGCTCTATTTCGGGTTGGATCAATTTTCCAAACATGTTAAAGCTCCTTATAGAATAAAATCATTCTAATTTTACATTGGTTTTATTTTTCTTTGTGAATAAAAGGTGATTTAATATGCAAATTAATATGATAAATTTCAAATAATAAAATTATATTTAAATTTATTTTACAAAATATTTTTCTTTAAACATATTTAAAATTCTTTTTTAATTTATATTGATATTATATTTCCTTGCATCAAAAAATAAATATTTTATATGCATTGTGTTTTCAAAGATTAAAAATTATTTTTGTACTATAAAATTTTTAATACTATGAACGATTCAGACGACCCGGGCGCTGAACATAAAAATTTCAAGTTTTTTATAGACATTTCTTAGAAACCTTTCGCTGATTATTCGGTGGTACTTTTCTAAGATTTATAAATTTATGTAAAGTGCCAACGAATACGATATTCAATCTTTTCCGATTAATTATTTATTATCTTGAAAAGTATTTTTTAAAATAATAAGATTTGTATGGGTGAAATAATATGGCAAGGTCAATATTTTCAAAAATATCTCCATCGGTATTCACCAAAGCGGCAAAAACTCCACACAGTGTTTCAGAAAATGAAAAACAATTAATCGACATTTGCAGTCTTGGTATAGAAGAAGCATTAAACAGGTTAAATGTAAATCTGAACGGTCTGACAAGTGAAGATGCAGAAGAACGATTAGACAAATTCGGAAACAATGAATTGGCACATTCAAAAAAAATCGGTTTTGGGATGGATATATTCAACCGATGCAAAAGTCCACTCGTCATCCAGTTGTTAGTAATTGCAATACTTTCGGGCGTAATTGGTGAAATAAAATCCACAATCATTGTTAGCTTTATGGTTCTTTTGAGTGTGGGGTTGTCTTATGTGCTGGACAGAAGATCGTCAAACGCAGTTGAATCACTCGGTAAACGTGTTCAGTCACATGTTTCGGTTTTAAGAAACGGAAAGGAACTTGAAATACCAATGACTAATATTGTGCCGGGTGAAATTGTTTTACTTCATGCCGGTTCTATCATTCCGGCAGATCTTCGTTTAATTTCATCAAAAGATTTTTTTGTCAGTCAATCCGTACTCACCGGTGAATCGATGCCAATTGAGAAGAAGCATGATGCAATACAATTAGATTATAATGGATTTATATTCGAACTTCAAAATGCTTGTTTTCAGGGAAGCAATGTTTTAAGCGGAACAGCTCGTGGATTAGTAGTTAATACAGGTATTAGTACTTATTTTGGTTCTATTTCGGAAAAGTTGACGGATAAAAGAGCGGCGACTAATTTTGATATTGGTGTTAAGTCATTTACATGGCTGATGATTCGTTTTATGGTGTTGATGGTTTTTTCAGTATTTATGATTGTTGGAATTTCAAAAGGAGATTGGATTGAGGCGTTGCTTTTCGGACTTTCTATTGCAGTAGGGCTTACTCCTGAAATGTTGCCAATGATAGTAACTGTAAACCTTGCAAAAGGTGCTTTGACTATGTCAAAGAAAAAAGTAATTATAAAACACTTATCATCTATTCAAAATTTTGGAGCAATTGATATTCTGTGTACCGATAAAACAGGCACACTTACACAAGATAAGGTTATTTTAGAAAAACATGTTGATATCACAGGTAAGGAAAGTCACGATGTAATGCAATATGCTTATCTGAATAGTTTTTACCAGACAGGATTAAAAAACTTAATTGACCGAGCTGTATTATCCCATATCGAACTTAATGTCGAAGGAAGATGTCATCTAGTTGATGAATTGCCATTTGATTTTCAAAGAAGAAGAATGACTGTCATAGTAGAATATGAAAGAGAACACGTCTTAATTTGCAAGGGAGCTGTTGAGGAAATATTTGATACATGTAATTATTATCAGGTTGAAGAAGAGATATATCCTCTTATTAATATGATTAGAGATGATTTGTATGAGGAGGTAGAGACACTTAACAATAATGGATATCGAGTTCTGGCTATTGCATATAAAGATTTTCCTGCTACCAAAGATTCATTTACTGTGAGCGACGAAAAAGATTTAATTTTGTTAGGATACATCGCCTTTTTCGATCCGCCAAAAGATTCCGCTGCTGAAGCGATAGACAGTTTGAGAAATACGGGTGTAAAGGTTAAAATACTGACAGGTGATAATTCACTAGTGACAAAAAAAGTTTGTAAAGATGTCGGGCTTGAAGTAGAAAGAGTAATAACAGGGGATGAATTGAAGTTACTTTCACCGGAAGAATTTACCAAGATTATACAGGATTATGATATATTTGCTAAACTTTCCCCTGTTCAAAAAGAAGAAGTAATTACATCATTAAGAAAAGCAGGTCATGTAGTCGGTTATCTGGGTGACGGAATAAATGATTCACCATCATTAAGAGCCTCTGATGTTGGAATCTCGGTTGATTCTGCTGTCGATGTTGCAAAAGAGTCGGCGGATATTGTACTTCTGGAAAAAAGTTTACTTGTACTTGAAGACGGTATAAAAGAAGGCAGAAAAGTCTTCGCCAATATTATTAAATATATCAGAATGGGCGCAAGCTCGAATTTTGGAAATATGTTTAGTGTTTTGGGTGCAAGTTATTTGTTACCATTTTTACCTATGAAACCAGTTCAAATATTACTTAATAATTTATTGTACGATTTCTCCCAAACAGGAATTCCTACCGATAATGTGGATATAGAAGTAATTGAAAAACCGCTAAAATGGAATATTGACAATATCAAAAGATTTATGATATACATAGGTCCTATAAGTTCAATTTTTGACTATGCAACTTTCGCTCTAATGTGGATATTCTTTGGATGTAGTGTTTATTTAAATCCGTTTATAGGAGATTTGCAAAAAGATTATTTGGAAAAACTTTTTCAAACTGGTTGGTTTGTGGAATCATTGTTAACTCAAACTCTTATAGTACATATTATCAGAACCAGAAAAATTCCATTCTTTGGTAGCAGGGCATCTGTTCCTATGACATTGACTACATTGACAATAATGATAATTGCAGGATGGTTGCCCTATTCACCATTTGCAGAATCATTAGGTTTTGTTTCTTTACCATTTAGTTATTGGGTTTGGATAATTTGTTTTTTAATTTTATATAGTTTTATTACACATTTTGTAAAAATTTGGTTTATTAAAAAATATGGAGATAAATAATTATGGATAGTTTATTAGATGCTCTTCAGGAAGGCCGTTTAATCGAATTACCGGATGACGATAAATTCGATTCACTTCAATTGTTATCCCATATTATTGAAGCTATACCTTCCGTCCCAGCAAATACCGATGTAGAAGGACTGGTCTTATCAAGAGAAAAAAATACAATTACAGCTTTAGGAAAAGGGTTTGCTTGTCCGCATGCAAGAGTTCAGTATGACGAAGATTTAATTTGTTCTGTAGGCTGGAGCCAGAATGGTATCAATTATGGTGCACACGATGAACTTCCTGTTCACATTATTATAATGTATTTGGTACCTAATAATCAAAGAAATCAGTATTTAAAAGAAATTTCTCTTTTAGCAAAGGCCATACAAAACTCTGAAGGTAAAATAAATTCTATAAATGATATTAAAGATTTAAACAGCATTAGGAATTTACTTCTTGACCTTGTTATAAGCTCTAAAGATATTGTGGGTTCAGATTCAAGAGCAAGAATGATTCAGCTTGAGACAATGGAATCTGCCGTATCCCAAAAAGTTCAGCAGTTTTCAAATTTAATAATCGAACCTGTTACAATTGTTACGGGACCAAATAACAAGCAAATAATTCTCGCGCAAAATAAAGACATTATTGATTCATTTGATAATTCACCAAAACTTGTTGAATCATTAATAACAAATGGATTTTTCGAAAATGGTCAGTGGAGAATAATTAAAAAAAGTTCTTCCCATTATCAGGCAGGCAGTTTTTTATATGATTGTATTGCATTAAAAATTAAAATTTAATCTGTCATTCTCTATACATCTTCGTGGCATAAGGCAAAATCATATTTCACAGGGTCTGATGCATCGTACTTTTTTAATTTATCGGTAAGCTCTATTGCAAATTTCATGTCGCAGGAATTTCTCTTAATTAATTTAAGCTTTCTGGAAACCCTGTATACATGCACATCTACAGGCATTAATAGTTTCGATTTGTCAACTTTCCTGCCCCATATTCCCAAATCTATTTCATCTTTTCTTACCATCCACCTTAAAAAAAGATTCAGTCTCTTGCATGTCGAATTCCTGGATACATCGGGAATCAGGTAATCATACCCTTTCAGATTTTTCAGAAATATATTTCTCAGCGAATTAGAAAATAATCTCAATGCATTTAAAATATTTTCATCTTTATCTGAATATTTTTCCAGGAATAAATTCAACAATGAACCATATTCCAGAATATTTGCTTTTATATTTTCAATCAGGTTCTTCAAATCCATATCATTGTTGAACCTGTAATTCATCCCGTCTAAAATTTTCCCGTCTCTTCTTAAATCGAAATTTGCAATAAATTCATGAGGTTTGTTATTTATCCTTTTTAAAAATTCACTTATGAATTTATTTATTAAACCAATCTGACCATATGCATAGCACGATGCAATCAATCCGAGAACTTCTATATCTTTTTCTTCTTTGAAATTATGTAAAAACCAGACAGGGTCATCGGAAGAATACCGATGCTTGTATTTTAAATAGAGTTTTTCTAAATCAATCAATAAAATATGAAATTTTAAAAATTAAATATTAAAAAAAATAACCGCCAACTACTAATTACTAACCTCTTTATATTTTTTAATAATTTCATCAACAATTACATTCAGTTTATTACTGCCGGCAATCCAGTTAATCCGTTCATCCTTCCTGAACCACGTAAGCTGCCTCTTTGCAAACCTTCTTGAATTCTGTTTTATATAATGCGCCATTTCATCGTAACTATACTCACCTTCAAAACACTTAAACACTTCTTTTATTCCTACAGTATTAAGCGAATTATGGGTCTTGTAATGGTAACCATTATCCCTCAAGAAATCAATTTCTTTAATCAGTCCCGATTCCAGCATTAAATCAACTCTTTTGTTAATCCTTTCATATAAATGTCCCCTTTCCATCTGAATCCCGAATTGAATTGCCTCAAAATCAGCTTTAAGATTTTTCTTTTGCAAA
>Ga0182021_10010813_pt1 | contig 10827 bp, 6 predicted proteins | sample 612E3MmetaG_FD_120493 | JGI IMG/M metagenome (GOLD analysis project Ga0182021, IMG submission 120493) | Permafrost microbial communities from Stordalen Mire, Sweden - 612E3M metaG (Illumina Assembly) | ecosystem: Environmental > Terrestrial > Soil > Wetlands > Permafrost | place: Sweden...
CTCCGGCAGCTCCCCACCCCGTGTCGCCACGACGCAGTAGCCTTCGGTCACAGGCCGGTGAATCCTCGGCCTGACGGGGACTTCCACCCCGCTATGTAAGCGCCCTCGCAGGCGCACGAGCGCATGCCGCCGGCATGCGGATAATGTGTGGCGTTCCCCGGCGGTCTCTGCTAAACCTGGGCGCGATGATGGAAACGAAACGAGATCGAAAAGCCTGGTTGAGAGGTGGAAGCGCGCAATGCGAACCCCCGCCCCAAGGAAAAGGGATTCCACGCCGCCTGGTATTGCTGGGCGCGCCGGGCGTTGGCAAAGGCACCCAAGCGGAATTGCTCTGCGCGAACCTTGGGACTTGTCACCTTTCCACGGGCGATATTTTCCGGGCGGCCAAAGCGCTGGACCCCGGCGAGCGCACGCCGGCCTTAACTGCGGCGCTGGACTATATGCGGCGCGGCGACCTGGTGCCCGATGAGACCGTTTTGGCCCTGGTGACCGAGCGCGTCGGCTGCCTGCGCTGCGAGGGCGGGTTTCTGCTGGATGGTTTTCCCCGCACGGTCGCGCAAGCTGAAGCTCTGGACAAGCTGCTGGCAGGAGAGAAGCTGAAACTCGATGCCGTGCTGAGCTACGAGCTGCCCCTGGAGCAAGTCGTGGCGCGGTTGAGCGGCCGACGCACCTGCCCCAATTGCAAGGCGGTGTTCCACATCGAGGCCCGTCCGCCCAGGGTCGCCGGGGTATGCGATCATTGCGGTGGCAAGCTCTATCAGCGCGAGGACGATCGCCCGGAATCCATCCGCGTGCGCATGGAAGCCTATGAACGGAGCACCGCGCCGCTGGCAGATTTCTACCGGCGCCGAAATCTCCTGGTTTCCATCCCCGCGGAAGGCTCGCCCGAGGAAATCTTCCAGCGCACGCTGCACGCGCTCGAAGCGAGGGCGGAGCGTAGGAAGTGATCCATGCAACGCATGCTGGTGATGACGGTCATCGGCCCGGACCGGACAGGTCTCGTGGATGCAATCGCCGGCCTGGTGACGGAGCATGGTGGCAATTGGCTGGAAAGCCGCATGTCGCGCCTGGGGGGGCACTTCGCCGGGATCCTGCGCGTCGAGGTCCCGAAGGAAAAGGAGTCCCTGCTTGTGGTTGCCTTGCACAAGCTGGAGTCCCGCGGCCTCACCGTCGTGGTACATCCCGATGAGGCGAAGACGCTTCCGCCAACCGCCAGGTTGAGCGTGCTCGAGATCGTGGGCCAGGATCGGCCGGGGATTGTGCGCCAGATTTCCCACGCGCTCGCCCGCTTCGGCGTCAATGTCGAGGAGCTTCAAACCGAATGCGCCAGCGCGGCCATGTCGGGCGAAACCCTGTTCAAGGCGCGCGCCACATTGAGCATCCCTGAGTCGTGCGACGCAGCCCAAATCCGCCAGCAGCTTGAGAAGATCGCGGAAGACCTCATCGTCGAAATCTCGCTGGCCGAGCTGCCCGCGCGCCAGCCGTGAAAAGCCGATGGGTTCGAGGAGCTGAGTTAGCCTATTCAGCGCGAATCCATTTCGAATAAGCGCGCGGACCGAAATACTCGTAGCCTTTGCTCTCGCTGGTCGTGCCCGAGACCATGCTGTGGATGAACCCGTTCCGCTCCACCTGGACCGTGTGGTAAATCTTTCTTTCCGGGTTTTCCTTAAGGATGAATTGCACCCGGCCATCGAGAGCGGAGAATCTTTGGAACTCGGCGTTGGTCTGGCTTGTAAACTTGAAATCCTCCGCCAGGTCCCGCTGCATCGCGTGGCTCTTGCCCCATGTCCCGCCCGTGGCGCTGACGAACGATTTGCCGTTGAGCAGCGCCACCGCGTCGTTATAGGCCAGCACGCAGAGGCAGTGCTGGTCGGAGGCATTCAGCCACTTGGCGAGCTTTCCCTCGTGGCCCAGCGCCTTGTCGTAGGCGTAGTTGCTGTCGAGGAAGGCTATCCGCACCACGTCATCGGGAATGGCGGGCACCGCGTTGAGATAGCCAAAGATGAAGCTGCCTCCGCCGCTGTGACCGCTTAGAACCATCTCAACCTCGTGGCCGGCAAAGAGCTTCTTTACCGTGGCAATGATCTCGGGGATTTGTTTGTCGCCGTGCGCCTTGCGCCAGGCCGGCCAGCTCCTGGACTCGGCTTCGAGGTACACGACGACTACCGCCCGGTCTTTGAGCAGATCGCGCAGGAACCGGGTTTGGGCGCCGACGTGCTGGATATCATAGTGCCAATCGTCGCCCGGTTTCATCACTTTGCCAATGGTTTGCTCGGTGGTGTTGCCATTCGGCAAGGCGTAGAAGATCAGCAACACCTTGTTGCCTGGCGTAAAGGTCTCCTGGGCGGGGGCGTTGATATGGATTCTGACTTCCGGATCAAGGGTGAAGGCAGCGATTCGTTCCTTGAACTCGGGACCTTCGTGCCAACCAGTGAAACCGGCGGAGTTGGTCTTGGCCGGCAGTGGCGGCAAGGTGTTCGTGGGATAGCGGGGGCTTGAAATTACTCCCTCGTCACTGAGCAGGCCGGCGAGAGCGGGGGCGGTCAATACCTCGGCCACTGTCTGAGTAGCGCCGTTGACCAACATCTGCTGTTGGACAAGCCGGATGCACTGGCTGTAGTCAACCCAGGAAGCGCTGTGCTTCAGGTAGAGGGGCTGGATCGGCGTGCCGTTCGTCTGGTGCCAGCCGTAGATCGCCACCTTGCCCGGCGCGGACGCCAGCTTCGCTGAGATTACCACATCCTTTTGGTGTCCGGCCACCAGGGCGCCGAGCGGATGCGCATTCAACTGTTCCGCGCGCTGGGCGTGAACGATGGCGTTGTGATTGCTGAAGACCGGGACCGTCGTCATGGCTGCGCTGGGCGGTATGGGCGATGGCGCCAGCTTCACCTCAGCCGCAGAATAGATCTCGTCCACCATCTTTGGCGTCGGCAAGGAGCAGCGCAAGGCATCGGCGATTCGCTGGGCCGTGTTGGGCGAGATCGGAATCAGGAAGTAGTCGTTGTCTGAGCCAATGGCCAGGTAATCCGGTGTCGCGTAGAATGTCGCGGTGTTTGTCTTGCCATCCGCGACGCTGCGGGCGGGCACAGGAGAGAGTTTGCGGAGGAAGTCCGGGACGTTGCCGGAAGTGATTTGGACAAAGATCTCTTTCTCGCGCTCGGGCAAATCCAAAGGAGCGACGCGCCGGGCAAACTCAGTGCCAGACAAGGCATTCGCGGGACGCGGGGGAAGGTCGAGCGTCTGGGCGTAAAGAGAAGCGCACACCAGGAAGGCCCCCAACCCGAAACATCGGCTTAGGTTCATGCGCTTCATGGACTCTTTCAGGGTTCCTTCCGGGGGAAGAGTGGGGCTGGTGTGCCTATCGAATGGCCAGATGCCAGGCCCGCCCAGCGCGCTGCGGAGAACTTATCCGGCGCCCCCGACAGGCCGAGCTGAGCGTAAATTCTTGTCGCTGTCCCAGGCAGGAAAGGCCAGAGCAACACGGCGATAATGCGGCAGACTTCCGCGAGGTTATAGAGGACTTCGTCGAGGCGCTCCGCTTTCGACGGGTCTTTCGCCAGTTTGAAAGGTGCCGTGTGGTCAACATACTGATTCGCTCTCGTTATGAGGGACCAGATTGATTGCAGCGCGCCCTGGAGTTGGTTTTGTTCCAGCAGAGCGCGCGTCTCTGCAATGACTTTCTCCGCTTCGGGCTCGAGTTCGGTCGAAGTTCTGGGGACCACTCCGTTACGATAGCGCTTCAGCATCGAGAGCGAGCGGTTGACCAGGTTGCCGAGGCCATTGGCCAATTCCGCCGAGTAGCGCGCCTTGAAACCGGCTTCGGTCCAATTCCCATCAGGGCCGATGTCCAGTTCCCGCAGGACATAAAAGCGGAAAGCATCTACGCCCCACTCGTCAATAACCGCCACCGGGTCAACGATGTTGCCCGTGCTCTTGCTCATCCGCTGCCCGTCCTTTTGCCACCAGCCGTGAACGAGCACCTGCTTCGGCAACGCCGCGCCCATCGCCTTGAGCATGATCGGCCAATAGACGGCATGGAACTTCAGAATGTCTTTGCCGATGAGATGAATGTCCGCGGGCCACAAAGCAAGTTGAGGGTTGAAAGTCGAGGGTTGAGGGCGGAGGGGGCTGGGCACGCCGGGATCACCGAGGGCCGCGGGGATAGTGATGTAGTTTGAAAGGGCATCGAACCACACGTAAGTCACGAAACCAGGATCGAACGGCAGGGGGATGCCCCAGTTCAAGCGCGCGGCTGGGCGGCTGATGCACAAATCCTCCAGCACATTGTTCTTCAGGAATCCAAGCACTTCATTGCGCCGATAGGCCGGTGCGACAAACTCCGGGTTTGCTTCGATGTAGTCCGTCAGCCATTGCTGGTGGTCCTTGAGACGGAAGTAATAGTTCTCCTCGTCCAGTTCAATGACCTTGCCCCAGGCGGGATCGAACGTGCCGTCAGGCAGGCGATCCTTGTACGTCAGGAAAGTCTCCTCCCGCGTCGAATAGAATCCGCGATAGACTTGCTTGTAAAACTGCCCTTCGGCGTGAAGTTTCGACAGGATGGCCTGCACCCCTTGCTTGTGGCGCGGTTCAGTGGTGCGGACGAAGTCATCATTCGTCAACTCCAGCTTCGCGTCAAAGCGTTTCCAGATTGCGGCCAGTTCGTCGCAATAGCCCTGCGGGCTTTTCCCCTCTGCCAGTGCCGCCTGCTGCACTTTTTGTCCGTGCTCATCGAGCCCGGTCAGGAAGAATGTCTCCTGGCCCAGACTGCGGCGCGCCCGCGCGATCACGTCGGCGATCACTTGCTCGTAGGCGTGGCCGAGATGCGGGTGGCCGTTGACGTAGTAAATGGCGGTCGTGATGTAAAAACGCTTGCTCATGTGGTCATACTTTGACGGACGGCGGCTCGCTTGGCAATTGCGGGGATGCGCTTCTTGGCTTGAGGTGGTGGTCCAGGAACATCTCCGCTACCAGCTTTACCAAGGACTCGCGAATGCGCCCCAGGCACCAACTTTCCCCGATTACAGACCAACTGGGGCCGAGTCTGGACATTAGGGGTGGCACATATCTACGTATCAAGATATATTGATTTCTAGGTTGAATCGCCGCCCAGACGCGGTTACCTTTCACGCCACAGCCATTCGGTCGCCGCGGAGCGTTGCTTTGCAGAGGTAACCAGGCGACGGCTCGGAGTGCGGGCCGGCTGGACTGAGATTGTGAACGTGAACGCTGAATTCGGCAGAACCAGAGAGCTTGAGTGCCTCCTGCGCGAGCGCATCGTCATTCTCGATGGCGCGATGGGGACGATGATCCAGACTTACAAACTGGACGAGGCCGGCTTTCGGGGGGAGCGGTTCAAGAATTGGCCGCAAGACCTGAAGGGCAACAATGATCTGCTGAGCTTAACCCAGCCGGATATCGTTCAGGCCATCCACCGCCAATACCTGGAGGCCGGGGCGGACATCATCGAGACCAATACCTTCAACTCGACGACCATCTCGCTGGCGGACTACAAGCTCGAGCAGTTCGCTTACGAGTTGAACGTGGCAGGCGCGCGCAATGCCCGAGCCGCGGCGGACGCCGTGATAGCCGCGCACCCGGGCCGGGTTTGCTTCGTCGCGGGCGCCATCGGGCCGACCAGCAAGACGGCGTCTCTCTCGCCAGACGTGCACAACCCGGCGTTCCGCGCCATCACCTTCGATCAACTGACTACGGCCTATTACGAGCAGGTGCGGGGCCTGATGGATGGCGGCGTGGATATTCTGCTGCTGGAGACAGTCTTCGATTCGCTGAACTCCAAAGCCGCGCTGTTCGCCATTGACAAGTTATTCGAGGACACCGGCCACCGCGGGCCGGTGATGGTTTCATTCACCATCACTGACCTGAGCGGCCGCACGCTCTCCGGCCAGACCGTCGAGGCCTATTGGAATTCGATCTCCAACCACCGCTTGTTGAGCGTCGGGATCAACTGCGCCCTCGGCCCGAAGGAGATGCGCCCATTCATTGAAGAGCTCGCGGGCATTGCCGACATTTACGTCAGTGCCTATCCGAATGCCGGGTTGCCCAACCCGATGCTCCCAACCGGCTTCCCGGAAACCCCGGAGACGCTCGCGCCCCAGCTCCAGGAGTGGGCCCGTAACGGCTGGCTGAACATCGTGGGCGGCTGCTGCGGCACCACCCCTGCGCATATCCTGGCGCTGGCCGAAGCCATGCGCGGCGTCTCGCCCCGCGTGCCGCCCAGGGTCGAGCCGCACACCCGCCTGAGCGGGCTGGAGGCCCTGACCATTCGGCCGGAGACAAACTTCGTCAACATCGGCGAGCGCACCAACGTGACGGGCTCGCCGAAGTTCGCCAAACTGATACTCGCCGGCAATTTCGAGGGCGCCCTCGCCATCGCCAAGCAGCAGGTCGAAAACGGCGCCCAGATGATTGACGTCAACCTGGACGAGGCCCTGCTCGATTCCGAGAAGGCGATGACCACCTTCCTGAACCTCGTCGCGGCGGAACCGGACATCGCCCGCGTCCCGGTCATGATTGACAGCTCGAAGTGGTCGGTCATCGAGGCGGGGCTGAAATGCCTCCAGGGCAAGGGTGTCGTGAACTCGATCAGCCTCAAGGAAGGCGAGGAGAAGTTCAAGCGCCAGGCAAAGCTGATTCGGCGGTATGGCGCCGCGGTGGTGGTCATGGCCTTCGACGAGCGCGGCCAAGCCGACAGCTTCGAGCGCAGGACCGAAGTCTGCGAGCGTTCCTACCGCATCCTCACGCAGGAAGCTGGCCTCCCGCCGCAGGACATCATCTTCGACCCGAACGTCCTGACGGTCGCCACGGGAATCGAAGAGCACAACGATTACGCGGTGGGCTTCATCCGCGCCACCAGGTGGATCAAAGACCATCTTCCGCTCGCGCGGGTCAGCGGCGGCCTGAGCAACGTCTCATTTTCTTTCCGCGGCAACAATTTGGTCCGCGAGGCCATGCACGCCGCGTTTCTCTACCATGCGATCCAGGCGGGGCTGGACATGGCCATCGTCAACCCCGGCCTGCTGGCGGTGTACGAGGAAATCCCGCGCGACCTGCTCGAACTGGTGGAAGACGTGCTGCTGAATCGCCGCCCGGACGCCACCGAACGCCTGGTCCGCTTCGCCGAGACCCTCAAGCAAAAGGACGAGGCTGAGGCCACCGAAGGCGAATGGCGCAAAGGAACGGTCGAGCAACGCCTCAGTCATGCCTTGGTCAAGGGCATCGTTGATTACATAGACAAGGACACCGAGGAGGCCCGGCAGAAATATGGCCGCCCGCTGTTGGTCATCGAAGGCCCGCTCATGGCCGGCATGAACGTCGTGGGCGACCTGTTCGGCGCGGGCAAGATGTTCCTGCCGCAGGTGGTCAAGAGCGCGCGCGTAATGAAGAAGGCCGTCGCTTATCTCCTCCCGTTCATGGAGGAGGAAACGAGAGCTTCCGGCAACCACCAACCTCAAGGGCGTGTCCTGATGGCCACCGTCAAAGGTGATGTCCATGACATCGGCAAGAACATCGTGGGCGTTGTCCTCGGCTGCAATAATTACGAGGTCATTGACCTCGGCGTCATGGTGCCGGCCGAGAAGATCCTCCAAACCGCCCGCGAGAAGGGCGCGGACGTGATCGGCCTCAGCGGACTGATCACTCCGTCGCTGGACGAGATGGTGCATGTTGCCAAGGAAATGGAACGTCAGGGCTTCACCGTCCCCCTGCTCATTGGCGGGGCGACGACCAGCAAGGCCCACACCGCCGTCAAGATCGCTCCCTGTTATTCAAACCCGGTGATTCACGTGCTTGACGCCTCCCGCGCCGTTGGCGTCGTCAGCAGCCTGATCAACCCGGACCTCAAGCCAGCCTTCGTCCAGAGCATCCGAGCGGAGCACGACAAACTCCGCCGGCAACATGCCGGGCAGCAGGCGAAGCCGCTGCTGAGCATCGCCGAGGCGCGCCGCCGCCGCGCGCCCATCACCTGGACGCCCGACGACATCCCGACTCCCGCCTTCACCGGCATCCGCGTCCTTGCGTCTGACCGCCACTCGCCACTCGCTACTCGTCACTCGCCACTCGCCCTCTCCGAGCTCGTGCCGTACATTGACTGGTCGCCATTTTTCCATACGTGGGAACTCCGCGGTCGCTACCCGGCAATCCTCGAAGAGCAGCCCGAGGCCAGAAAGCTGTTCGCCGACGCGCAGAAACTCCTGCAAGACATCGTCCGGCGCAACCTGCTCACGGCGCGCGGCGTCTATGGCTTCTTTCCGGCCAACGCCATCGGCGACGACGTCGAGCTGTACACCGACGGCTCCCACTCGACGGTGCTGACCACATTCCATTTCCTGCGCCAGCAGATGGAGAAACCCCAGGGACAGTTTAATCATTGCCTTGCTGACTTCATCGCGCCGAAGGCAGTTCAACCATCAACTATCAACTCTCAAGACAATCAACTCCCCGACCACTTGGGCGCTTTTGCCGTGAGCGCCGGCTTTGGCGTCGAAGAGCTTTGCCGCAAGTTCGAGGCCGCCCATGACGACTACAACTCGATCATGACCAAGGCATTGGCTGATCGTCTCGCCGAAGCCTTCGCCGAATACCTTCACCAGCGCGCCCGCCAGGAGTGGGGCTACGGCCAAGCCGAAAACCTGACCAACGAGGACCTGATCCGTGAGAAATATCGCGGCATCCGGCCGGCTGCCGGTTATCCCGCCTGCCCGGACCACACGGAGAAGTGGATTCTGTGGAAGCTGCTGGACGCAGAGCGGAATACCGGCATCAGGTTAACCGAGACCTGCGCCATGTGGCCCGGCGCGAGCGTCAGCGGGCTTTACTTCGCGCATCCGCAGGCAAAATACTTCGCGGTCGGCAAGATTGGCCGTGATCAAGTGCTGGACTATCACCGGCGCAAACAGATGGATTTGGGTGCGGTCGAACGCTGGCTGGGGCCTTATCTGAATTACGAACCCGTGCGGGCTGACGTTGCCGAGTCCGGAAGCAGCCGGTAATCGGGCAGCCTGGCCGCTTGGTTTTGTGGCGTCCTCGGGCATAGCCGCAAGCGTCCTTGGGAGGGGGAGCGTCCTCGCGAGCCCTGACTTCCTGCTTCTTTCTCGAAACATTTGGGCTCGCGAGGACGCTCGCCCTCCCCAACAGGCGCGTCGCCGCAAAGCCCCCTGCCCGTCCGTACAAACCCATACAGCGAGAGGGCTTGTCTTTTGCCGGTTCCACAATAAACTGTGTGCATGAAGAACGAAGTGGTGCCGGTTCAGATCCGCGGAATTCTGCCCGCCAACAGCGGGTGCGCCCTGTTCGTGGGCAACGATCAGAAGGTCTTCGTCATTAACGTCGAGCCGAATATGGGGGCCATCATCGGCATGTTTCTCCGCGAGACCCCCAAAGAGCGGCCGCTCACGCACGACCTGATTCAAAGCATCTTCAAAGGTTTCGGCATCTCGGTCGAGCGGGTGGTCATCACGGAGCTGAAGAACTCGACCTATTTTGCGCGGCTCGTCTTGCAGCAGCAAAATGAAGTTGCCCGGAAGATTGTGGAGATTGACGCGCGCCCCAGCGATTGCCTCGCCCTGGCCACGGCGCAGAAACGCCCAATCTACGTCACCAATTCTCTCTTTGAGCAGGTGGAGGACATGACCGAGTTGCTGGACCGCATCAACGAAAACGGTAGCGAGGCCGAGTAGGGGAATGCCTCCGTTGGCTGTCAGGCAGTCCTCCCCCGTGGCGCTCGTCTGCGGCGAAGACGAATTCGCCGTCAAGCAGCGGGCCAAACAGATCTACCTCCAGTGGACCGAGGAGCTGGGCGGCATGGACCACGAAATCATTGACGCCACGGTGTCCCACAGTGGCGAAGCGCTCAAGGTCCTCGCCAAACTCCGCGAGGCGCTCCAGACCTTGCCCTTTTTCGGCAGCGGCAAGGTTATATGGCTTCAAAACTGCAACTTCCTCGCTGATGAACGAGCGGCTACTGCTCAAGCCGTTACCGAGTCGCTAGTGAGCCTGGCGCAGGAACTGAAGGACTTCGCCTGGCAGAACGTCCGCTTGCTCATCAGCGCCGGCAAGGTGGACAAGCGCAAGGTGTTCTACAAAGCGCTCGACAAGCTCGGCACCGTGGAAGCCTTGGCCGGCTGGTCGGTGGACGATCGCAACTGGGCGGACCAGGCGGAGGCCTGGGCCCGCAAAGCCATCCGCGCCCGGCAGAAAGCTATCTCGGACGAGGCTCTCGCCGAGCTGATCAGCCGCGTTGGCCCGAACGCCCGCCAGCTCGACAGCGAAATCGAGAAGCTCGTCCTTTACGTCGGCGACCGGCAGGAGATCGAGCATGAGGATGTTGCCGCCATCTGTATCCGCAACAAGACCGCCCGTGCCTTCGCCCTCGGGGATGCCCTTGGCGATCGCGATTTGCCCCGCGTGTTGCGCTGCCTGGACGAGTCGCTGTGGGAGATAAAGCTCGATCCGCAGAAGTCCGAGATTGGCCTGCTCTATGGCCTGATTGCTAAAATCCGCGCGCTGATTTTGCTCCAGGAAATGCTGCGGGAAGGCTGGCTCAAACCGGGAGTGGACTTCAGCCGTTTCAAGGCCCAACTGGAGCGTTTGCCGGCGGACCGCTTACCGCAGGACCGGCGTTTTAACCCGCTGGCGATTAACCCGTATGTGCTCTACAAGGCCCTGCCCCAGACAAAGTGCTACAGTCCGGCGGAACTGGTCCGCGCGATGGAACTGTTGTTCCAGTGCAACCAGCGGCTCGTCTCCAGCCGCCTGGACGAATCGCTCGTCTTGCAGCAGACCCTGGTGCAGATCGTCGGGGGGAAAGCA
>Ga0182021_10010814_pt1 | contig 10826 bp, 7 predicted proteins | sample 612E3MmetaG_FD_120493 | JGI IMG/M metagenome (GOLD analysis project Ga0182021, IMG submission 120493) | Permafrost microbial communities from Stordalen Mire, Sweden - 612E3M metaG (Illumina Assembly) | ecosystem: Environmental > Terrestrial > Soil > Wetlands > Permafrost | place: Sweden...
AGGTTTTCCAATTCTACAATTTCTTTGAGTATTTATCTTCTATTGCTTTAATCTTATCCAAACGAATTTGATGTCTGTCTCCTAAAAAAATTGCAGAAAGCCATACTGCTACAATAGACTTGATTGTTTCCTCACCTAGAGATCTTGCACCGACTGCAAGCACATTTGCATCGTTATGTTCGCGGGAACTCCTGGCAGAAAATTCATTGTAGCAAGTTGCCGCACGAATTCCGGGAATTTTATTTGCAGTTATTGCCGATGGGATTCCCGTTGCATCAATCAATATTCCGTATTTCACTTCACCTACTGCAACTCTGTTTGCTACGTTGAATGCAATATCCGGATAATCAACAGAATCTTCGGTAAAAGTACCGACATCAATAATATCGTAACCTTTCTGTGTCAGAAAATCAAATACAACTTTTTTAGTTTTTACTCCGGTATGATCCGAACCAATGGCAATTTTAACTTGAGAATTTGAGACTGGTAATGAAGAGTCGGATTCGTTTTCTACTATCTTCAGATTGAAATGTAAAATTCTATCTTTTGCAAGCGGGGTTAGTACAGATCCTTTTTCAATTACGATCTCGTTATTTCCGCCCTCTATAACTTTTTTTACATCATCTTCTGTAATTAATCTTTTCATTACGCAATTGATGTTAATTGTTTAGACTAATTCATTTCTCTTATTCATTTTTAGATAATCAACAACTTCTCTTACATCCTGTGCGTTATTTCTATCGCAAACCAGCAAAGCTTGGCTAGTATTTATTATAACCAAATTTTCAACACCAATAACAGCAGTGAATTTTCTTGGTGAAAAGATGTATGAGCTAAATGTTTTTTCAGTGTAAACATCACCGATAATAGCATTCCCATCTTCATTCTTTTCAGAGATTTCATATACAGCTTCCCAATTTCCTACATCGTTCCAGTAAAAATCTGCTTTTGTAAGATAAACATTATCCGATTTCTCCATAACACCGTAATCAATTGAAATACTTTTAAGCTGACCATAAACAAGCACAACTTGTTTTTCAAAATCGTTTGTGCCGATGCACTCTTCAATTTTATCAAGTCCATCCGAAAGATCAGGAAGATGTTTTTTGATTTCTTCGAGAATTGTTTCAACATGCCAAATAAATATTCCTGAGTTCCACAAGAAATCTCCCGATTCAATAAACTGTCTTGCAGTTGCAAGATTTGGTTTCTCTGCAAAAGTAAGCACCTTATAAATGTTGTTATCAATTCCCTTCTCATCAAATTGAATATATCCATAACCGGTCTCAGGACGATTTGGAGTTATACCGATCGTTACTAATCCTTTTGATTTATATGCAAAATCTGCCGCAGTAGAAAGACATTTTCTAAATTGATCTTCATCTTTTATCAAGTGGTCAGCAGGTAAAGTAATTGTAACTGCATCCGGATTTTTACTTTTGATGATGACTGATGCTAGTCCGATACAAGCAGCAGTATTTTTTCCAAACGGTTCATCAATAATATTTTCTTCCGGAATATGCGGCAACTGTTCCTTAACTCTAATCTTTTGTACTTTGTTCGTAACAATATAAATATGATCATTCGCAACCAGTCCTTCCAACCGTTTTACTGTATCCTGTATCATTGTGTTATCACCAAAAATGCGGATCAACTGTTTAGGTTTTTTCTCTTTACTTCTCGGCCAAAACCGTGAACCTACTCCGCCAGCCATAATAACAGCAAATAATTCCATCTATCTTTCCTTTTGTTTTGGGGAAATGGTCTTTCCAAAATTTTCAGCACGAGTTAAATAATTTGTTATATCAACCTCTTTGCCGCGAACTACTGCAACAATAACAATTAAACATGCACGTAATGATTCAATAACATTAGAACTTGGAGCAATTTTTTTCTGATTAATTAATTCTAAACCTTTCGCAAAAATGCTGTGCATATTTGATAATATTTCAAATCCCACCTTTTTAGATAGTTCAGCATTTTCAAACATTATTTTTATATGACTATTTATTTCATTTTCAGTGTAATCATATTTTAAAACACGGTTTAGAAATGGATCAAGTTCTTTAACCGGTCTTAATACTTTTTCTTCAAAGTTCTCAAAATTAAAATCGTTTTCTTTATCAAGTTCTTCAAAGATGATCGCTTCTCTTAGTTCATCAGCACGTGATCTTCTCGGTAGTTCAATTTCCGGCGGTGATTGAACAATAGTATCGAATGAGTTTACTTTCTGATTAGTCAGATCAATATTCAATCCGTCGTTATCAAATTTCTGAAATGACATTCTAACAGCGTGAGGAGTAAAAACATCAAGAACACCGTTAAGTTCTTTTACTAGACTATAACTATGTTCTTTAAACTTATCCGAAAGTTTTACGAACTCGATCTTTCCATTATCAATAAAATTTTGAAGATCGCCGAGTTTGATCCCGAGTTTTGAGAGTTCTGTAATTTTCTTAAAGTTCTTTATCTCTTCTGAAAGAGATTCGCAGTTGTTCAATCTTTCGCGGAGAATTGCTACAGTTTCAATTTTCTCCGAGCTTAAACGAAGGTTATTGGCTGCGGCTACAATGCATTGTATGATATATTGTTTAGCCAGATCCAATGTTAGTCTTTTTTAATTGTAGGAACTCTTTTGGTTAAATTATTTTTTATGTAGATGTATTAAATACTTAAAATTAACGTGATAAATGTAAGGAATTTTACGGATTAATTTCAGAGCATATTAGAATTGTAAGAAGATAATAATCAGTAATAAACCGAACATTCCCGGCGTAAAAAAGGATTTCAAAAAGAAAAAACTACATAAGTCTATATGGCAATTAAATATAACTTCTGAAGATGAATTGTAGCAAAACGAAGAAAATTATTTTAGACAAAGTGCTGACTAAAAACTACTAATCATCCATTGACTTAAAACGAAACTGAAATTCATTTTAATACACCTCCAAAATTTCATTTCTTTATTTACTCCTTAAAAAACAAACAATCATACGGCATTCTTATTGACCCGTTCCCTATTGAATAAATTAGAAACGAAATAGGGAATCAAATATGAATCCTATAATTACAATTAGGCGGAGCTGTTTTGGGCTTTTAATACCAATTTTAATTTTTTTATTCGGTATAACAGCCAATGCACAATCAATTTTGAATAGTCACGACTGGGGATATCGAAGAGCAATTACGGTTAGTAACTCGACTGGAAATACACTAACCAATTTCCAGATTAAAGTTACACTTAATAACTCATTCGATTTCAGCCGATGTAAAGCAGATGGAAGCGATATACGTTTTACAAGCGATGATTCTCAGACACTTATTCCTTACTGGATTGAAGAATGGAATCCTGCCGGAACTTCAGCAACTTTTTGGGTTAAAGTTCCTTCAATACCTTCAACAGGAACGACTATATATTTATACTACGACAATCCAAGCGCAATATTTCCTGCCCCTGCCCCTCCTACAACTGTAGATATTCCCCCAACCGGTCCATGGACAAATATTGCAGGCGTAACTGTCAACGGAAAAAACGGTGGATTACTTGCAGAAAATATGGTTGAAGATAATGGAACATACTGGCAACTATTTTCTGACAGAAATATTTGTAATGCTCAACTTGGTTTAGCAAAAAACACAACAGGTGATCCAGGCAACGCAAGTGGATGGAACTGGAATGATGATTTGATTATTGATTTTTCAAACAGATCCACTAATCCAGCATTTGCCGGCGACACACGATTAAATAATACACCGGGAAATATTTTAGATCCATACTTAGATAGTCCACACATTGTGAAAGGTGACGACGGATATTGGTATATATTCTATCATTGGATTGTTGGCGGCGATCCACACGGCTCTTGTGGTGTAAATGGCACATGGAGTTGGACGCCTGGTGCTTATGCAGAAATTGGAATGGCACGCTCTTTATCAATCACCGGTCCATATACTGAGATCAACCCATTTATATTAAAATCATCTGCTCGTGAAGGTGATACTGATGCATGGGATTGGGCTCGTGTTTCGGAGCCGAATGTTTTCAAACGCGATGATGGAAAATGGATTATGCTTTTCATGGCAGATAAAGGAAATTTTGACGATCCAGGAAATCCTAATCTTTATTATATAGAACAGTGTAGCTATGCAATTGCAGATAACATAACCGGACCTTATACAAAATGGCACAACGGTAGTCAGCCGTTCATTGCATTCGGACCTTCAGGATCTTTGGATGCAGGAACAATTGCAGATGCTCATCCAGTAAAATTTGGAAATACATATTATATATTTTATGCAGCTTCTCCGTCTACTTTCGGATGGAGTACAATGTATCTAACAACAACGGATTGGGAGAATGTAACAAAATCTACTTCTTATGTTTATACTAATGAAGGTAACTCTCCTTTCCGAGGTGCAATATCAAAGTTTAATAATACATATTACTTCTCATATCTAGGCAGCAGTGGAAGCAGCGGCGGACCATTGATGATTGCTACGCAACCGGCAACAGGAACAATTCCGGGACAATCAATATATGGCGCTGAATCAGTATTTGATTTTTATGACGGCTTCGATGGTAATACTTTAGACCGATCAAAATGGAATGGCAGTGGAACTAGTGTTGATCCGGGATATACAGGTACTGCAACAGTTTCGAATGGAGAGTTGGTAGTTACAAACTCAGGCAATTTCATAAGTGAATTATCAGCTAAACAATTATTTGGCATAGGAAAAATGTTTGAGGCACGTGCTAAGCATAGTTCTACAGGATTTGCGGGTGAGATCGGTTTTGGCAGATTAGAACCAGGTTCTTCCTGGAGTGGTCCCCCATATGGATTTAAGAATCAACGTATAATGGATTTAAGAGCTATTAACGGTTCAAACTTTGTGCTTGATGCAGATAATGCTGAGCATGTTGAATCTCCGGGTGATTATGTAGTTACTTCCATACCGCTTGATTTCACCAACTATCTTGTACACAAAGTTATGCGGGTGGATAATAACAATGTAAAATTTCAATTAGATAATCTTCCGACTACAACAATTTCAAATACACCTGATCGTCCAAACAGAGTATCAAGCGATCCTTTGGGACCTTGGTTTTTTGTACTCGGCGGTTCTTCAATGAATGTTGATTGGCTGCGTGTTCGAGGATATGCAGATCCTGAACCAGCATTTTTAATTAATGCCGAACAACCGGTTACATTAACAGTTACTGCAAGTGCTGGAAGCGGAGGTTCGATCTCGCCAACTGGAAGTGTTATTATAAATTATGGAGGAAGTCAAACTTTTACAATTTCGCCAAATATTGGTTATCATATCGCTGATGTTTTGGTTGACGGTGCTTCAGTTGGAGCTGTTACGAGTTATACATTTACAAACGTGATAGCGAATCATACGATCTCAGCAAGTTTTAATATCATCGTTTCTACAACACATTATGTGTCGTTAAGCGGTACTAACATTTCACCTTATTCCAGTTTGGCAACAGCTGCAAACAATATTCAGAGTGCAGTTGATGTCGCAATTGCAGGCGATCTCATTCTTGTCAATGATGGAACATACACTCTTACTACTAATATATCTGTAAGCAAATCAATAACAATACGCAGCTTGAATGGTCAAGCTTCTACAACTGTTGATGGAAACCTCGCAACGCGATGTTTCTATATGAATGATGTGAATGCTGTTATTGATGGATTTACAATTAAAAATGGACGTAGTCTAGGCGGTTACGGAGGCGGCGTTCAGTGCGACAATGGAACTATCCAGAATTGTATTATTGAGAACAACGCAGCCACAGATGGCGGCGGTGTTGCACTTAATAATTCAGGTATGGTTATTAATTGTATTATCAGAAACAACACGGCTGATTGGGGCGGCGGTATACGCTGCTTTAATGGAACTGTTCGGAATAGTTTGATTACCGGAAATACTGCAACTCCTCACGGCGGCGGAATAAATATTTGGAGCAACGGAACAATTCAGAATTGTACTATCACGAATAACACAGCAACAGATGGTGCAGGAATTAGACTTTGGAATAATGGTATAGTTGAAAACTCAATAATTTATTTTAATACCGGCAGTAGTAATTATATAATTGATTCAGGAACCGGAAATAGTCTTACATACAGTTGTACAACTCCTCTATATGCCGGAACGGGAAATATTTCTGCTGATCCTCAATTTGTAAATGCCGGAACCAATAATTACCAGCTATTACCAAGTTCGTCACTTATCAATGTCGGTTTGAATCAAGCATGGATGACGGGTGCAAAGGATCTCGGTGGCAATAACAGAATTTTCGGCGGAACAGTTGATATTGGAGCTTATGAATATTCTGCTACTAACTTTACAATAACTGCATCGGCGGGTACAGGCGGAGTGATTGCACCAAACGGTTCTGTTAATGTCAATGCAGGAACTAACCAAACATTTACAATCTCAGCGAATGTTGGATATCATATTGCCGATGTTCTTGTTGATGGCGTTTCTGTCGGAGCGGTAACAAGTTATTCTTTCAATAATGTTATTGTTAATCATACAATAGCAGCAAGTTTTATTATAAACACATATACACTAACTATAACTTCAGTTAACGGAACGATTGCCAAAAATCCGGATCAAACAAATTATTCTCACGGATTAACAGTTCAGCTTACAGCAGCTCCTGCTAACGGTTATACATTTACAGGTTGGAGCGGAGATGCAACAGGTTCCACTAATCCATTGACTGTTACGATGGATGGAAATAAAAACATTACGGCAAACTTTGCGATAAATACTTATACAATAACTATTACATCTGTTCATGGAACTGTAACAAAAGATCCTGATCAAACAAATTATGCTTTCGGTTCAACTGTTCAACTTACTGCATCTCCTGCAATCGGATATACATTTAGCGGATGGAGCGGCGATGCTTCAGGTTCTGCCAATCCATTGACTGTTACAATGAACAGCAACAAAAATATTACTGCAGACTATGCAATTGATAATGCCACGTATATTGAGATCGGCTCGGCTTCTGCATTATCCGGATCTAGTATAACAATTCCGGTTAGGGTTCACTTCGGAGGCGGTAAAAATATTCCGCAATATATTCTTCAAGGTAAGATCATTTTTGATCCTACAAATCTTAATTACAGAAGTAATTCAATCGGTTCATTATTTACTGCAATGGGCTGGACAATTACCGGTTACTCTACTGTTGCAGGACAATTTGATTTCATTGCGACTGGATATAATACGATCTCAACAGACGGAATATTATTTAATCTAAACTTTGATGTTATTTCAAATACAAGCGGATCAACACAGATTACAAGTTTACCTTCTTACTGGCTGAGTAATAATTCAACTACACCGGTACTATTTTCTGCAATTCATCCGGGTACAATAAATATTACTTCACAATCTTCATCGGCGGTCGTGGGAGATGTTGACGGAAACTTTAAAGTAGATTTCAGTGATGCATTTGCAATAATCAATCATGTACTTAATATCTTTTCATTGCATGGACAATCATTAATAAATGCGGATGTAGACCATAATGGAAATATTACACTAGCTGATGCTATTGGCGTTATTCTCTATTGCACATTCGGCGATTGGAACTATTCCCTCTCGATACTTTCACCTTTAACTAACGCGTCTTTATCGGTTGATAATCCGGTTGTGAATAACAGCGGCGTTGTTCTTCCGTTAAATATTAAGAATGCAGATAATGTTAGAAGTCTGGAAGTAACAGTAGATTATGATCCTACAAAATACGATTTCGATTCTTTCAGCGCAGGGATCAGTTCGTCCAATGCAATAACAAAAGCAAGTCAGGTTTCACCGGGACAAACTAAGTTTGTATTTACTTCAAACGAATTGATGAGTAATAATTTCTCGGCAGGAAGTATTACACTTAAAAATAAAAACGGAACTTTAATTAACGGCGGATCGATCAAAACAAGTTATAAGATAAACGACGGGAAAGAAGTTACCGGAGCTTCGATAAATACTGGTACTACCGGTATTCAAAATGATTATGGGAATGAAATTCCTTCTAAGTTCGAGCTTTTTCAGAATTATCCGAATCCATTTAATCCTACTACAGTAATTGATTTCAGAATTCCTATTACAGGTTACTATACTGTGAAAGTATTTAACGTGATTGGACAGACTGTCAGCGTTCTTGCTGAAAGAGAATTTTCTGCTGGAAGTTACAAAGTTACTTTTAATGGTAATAACTTATCGTCTGGAATTTATTTCTACCAGTTATTTGGTAACGGAGTAAATCTTATTAGAAAAATGATGCTGATTAAATAATCCCACACATTGATAAAGAAGAGAGGATTTCAACTCCTTAGTCCTCTCTTCTTTCTTTTCTCTTAATCAAAAATTAATAAACTATCGGCAGTGTCATAGTTTCTTTATTAACAGAAAAATATTTCGAAGGTCATTCTGAATTTATTTCAGAATCTCAATATCTAAGACTCCGAAATAAATTCGGAGTGACAATAATTTGAAATTAGGACACAAATTAATTTTTATTCTTAAGCACTTCTTCTTTTTTCAACAATTGATGCCCTTCAAATACCGTGAGTACTTCAATAGCGTTTTTCTTGATTAGATATACAATTCTATAATTCTTATAAAGTAATTCTCTAATTCTTTCTAATGCCAACTCCGGAACAACTCTTCCCTTTTCCGGATTATAGATTAATGATTCTGCAAGTAAAATTAATTTATCAACAAACTCTACCGCGGTTTTGGGATTATCTCTTGAGATATATTTCTCTATTTCCGATAACCGGTTTAATGCTTCCATAGTCCAAAACAATTTCATTTTGACTTACCGTTCCGGTTCTTTCTTAATTCGCTGCGAAGCTGTGAAGTTGAATATACTTCCCCGCTCTCCGAGTTTGATAAGCCGCGGGAAATTGAATCTAGAAATAATTTTGTTGTTCTCATCTCATCAAACTCGGAAGGAGACATTAAAACTCCAGCCGGTTTACCGTTTTGCGTTATGATCAAAGAATTTTTATTCAACTGAATTTCTTTAAGATATTTTGCCAGACCAGCTTTGAACTGACCGACCGGGATTATATCATTTGTTACAGATATGTTTTTCATTTATTTATCCTTTTATAGTCTTTATTCCGACTATAATTTAAGCCCATATTATGACTATATCAAGACTATATTTTAAGCAATACTAAATTATCTTTAGCCAGGAAAAGGCTCTTTATAGCTGAGGAATTAAATAACCGGGAAAGGAAATATTTACTTTCGTCATTGAGTGGTCCTTGACGACCTACTAATAAATAAAAATGGACTCTTTGCTTACATAAGTTCTGTGCACGTGGACTAATATTTTGTTTTTCTCTGGCAACATGAATATATCAGTATCGCATTTTTTTTCTCCATCATTACCAATAGTACAATATCTCCAAGCATCATTGCTAGCGTTAAATTCAATTTCACCAATATTAGAAAAATATTTAGATAGGCTACTATATTTCCAATTCATTTCTTCATTAGTATTACTATCAATCCAGATATCCATTCCTTCTACAGAATCATTTTGAAAGAGAAATTTTATACCTTTCATTTTGATGCCATTGATGCTACCACCTAAGAATATGAATGAACTTATATCATTAATCTGCTCTTTCTTTATAAATGTAAGTCCATATTTATTGTCTAATACTTTTTTTACAGTTTTGTAGTTCATACCCCATTTTAATTCATTCTTAACAATCAATGAATCAATATCATTATTGTTGTTTAAATTGCACGCTGAAAGCAGAAAACAAATGAGGAAAATAATACTGTAAAATATATTTCTCTTTTTCATGCTACCTAACGTCGTTGTGTTTAAGGCGCAACTCAGAATAGCAATAACGGTTTTGTCAACACAACTTTTTATGTATAAATTTGTTTTGTTTACCAATCAACTTTACACAACAAACTAATTCTGAAAAGCTATCCCTGATGCAACTCAATTAGACCGGATCGAAGAAGCGGTAGCTGTTGAGGCGCGGGTTAGCTTGATTTCTTAATAGTTGGATATTTCCAATTCCAGAATATCTTTAAAAATTTATATTCTGAATCCGCAGCTAATTTAAAAATATTTATATATGCTTTTTCTATCAGTTCCTTGTTTTTTTCAAATGCATCTATATCGAGAATAGAAAGAGTAAAATTGAATTTATTGTTAATGATTTTGAATGAATGATTAGATTCTATTAAGAACTCTAAATTATAATTCCCTTGTTTCCAAAACATAGAATGTTTTATATACGCTTCCAAATCTTTCATTTCGGCTGATTTAACCAACAGGTCAACATCAATATTATTATCATCACGCATATAAGATAATTTTTTTACTAGCTTTGCCTCTAATTCTTCTTTATTAAAAATATATTCTTCATCTTGAAAACGAACAAACCGATCTTCAATAATTTTTTCGTTTAACTTGATCGCTAAGACAGAATGTTCTTTTTCCCAAGAAAAAGATTCACCTTCATACCTTTTTAATTCTGCAAACTTTTGAGCAATACCTTGCCAAGAGAATATTTTTGATTCACCACTTTCATGAGTAAATTTTATCTTTAGGCCAGTGATAATAATATCCTTATTGGAAACTGAAAAAGCCATTTGGATATTAAATATTGGCCCTAATGATGTGTAGCCAACTTCCCCGCTTTTTTGAATTATTATTTCAATTTCAGAAACAGAAAAAAAGTCTTTGATAATCTTGATCAAATGAGGTAACCAAGCTAACGCACCCAAGAGGGCTAATATTTCAAATAATTTCATATCAGACT
>Ga0182021_10010815_pt1 | contig 10826 bp, 10 predicted proteins | sample 612E3MmetaG_FD_120493 | JGI IMG/M metagenome (GOLD analysis project Ga0182021, IMG submission 120493) | Permafrost microbial communities from Stordalen Mire, Sweden - 612E3M metaG (Illumina Assembly) | ecosystem: Environmental > Terrestrial > Soil > Wetlands > Permafrost | place: Sweden...
ATCCTCTACCGCCGAATTGAGTTGCCCGGTGGCGGGAGTGCCGGAAAGCGCTTTCAAGTCGACGTGCACGCGATGGGTGGCCGCCATCAGCCGGTCCTGCAAAGGCACGAACTGCACACGCTCGGTTGCCAGGGAGACTTCGTCAAGCATTCCCATGATGAGATTGATCGAGGCTTTGAGGTCCACCAGCGCCATGAGAGCCGGCAGTTCCTTCTCGCTGAGCGTCCTTAGCGCGTCCTTGTCCCCTTGCGTACCGGAACTGGCGGAGTTTTGGCGTAACGCCATCGTCAGATTGAAATTCGCGTCGTCCGCGATAGGGGCCAGCTTTTCTTCGATTTGCCGGTGCGCCTTCATCGCCTCGGCGGTAAGTGCCCGCCGTCTGGCGTCCTGGCTGATGCGCTCGGCGGTCGCGTTTCCGAGCAGAACGGCGCTGAAGGAAAGGTCGTCTATCAGCGACCGCAACGATTTCAGCTCCGACGTACGCTCGCGGGGAACCGGGATGGCCGCAAGGTTCGCAATCATAGCCGACCTGAACTCGGTGGCGGCGCCCATGGCCTTTTCCAGCTCCGAGCCCGTGTTGGCGCGGGCGATATTCGCCGACATCGCCGCCAAGGCCGATGCCCGCTGCGAAATCGCAAGCAGTTCCATGATCGGCGGAAGGTTTTCGTTTTCGATCCGGTAGAGGCTCTGGACGAGCGATCTGCAGGAGAAGAACGCCACGCTGGTTGCAAGAAAAGTGAAGCAGGTAATAACCGCGAAGCCGAAAATGAGTTTGCACTGGATGCTGCGGTGCCGGCACACCGCTGCCCACAAGTCGAACAGGTGCGGCTTGACCTGAAGGACTGGAACCAGCGGTGTGTTAGCCAATTGCATGGTTCAACGCCTGCCGCCCACTATTGCGGAACCCGGGCTGAGTGGGCCGCCTGACCCGTGCCCGCGATTTGCGTGAAGGTTCCATCCGGCTGCAAGACAGTCAGGAATACCGCGTCGGAGCCCTGATTGCTGCCTGGGGCAAAATTCAGCTTGAAGCCGTCCAAATCGAAGGAGTTTCCAAGGATCTTGGCGAGGAAATCGCGGCGTGCGGGCTCCTCCGGGAGCTTTTCGAGCGCGGCCGCCACGAGCCGGCCCGCAAGATATCCCTCCTCCCCCACGAACCCGGCTTCAGCGGATGGCTTGGCTGCCTTGAGCGCGGCCCGGAAGCGGGCGCCAAGGGGGAGCGAGCCATCGTTGGGAGAAGGCACGGCTTGCGAGATGGCGATTCCGCCTCCGAGCGGCCCAAGCTCGCGCGCCAGGGCATCGGCGCCCACAAACGAGGTGGCCAGGAACATGGCATTCAGCTCCAGTTTGCGGGCCAGCCTGACGAACTCGGCGCAAGGCTTGTACGGCCCGATCAGGACCACGGCCTCCGGCCGCGCCCGTTGCATCGTCAGCAAGGCCGATTTGACGGCAAGCGTATTTCTTTCGAATACAGCCTCCGCGGCAAGCTCCACTCCGGTTTTTGCGAGCGCCGCCCGAAGTGCTGCCAGCCCCGCTCTGCCAAAAGCGTCATCCTGGTACAGGATCGCGATGCGCGAGACGCCCTTGTCTTTTGTTAGCCAATCCATCATCAGAGCAGCCTCCTGACCATAGGAAGCCCTGATGTTGATGACGTTTGGGTTGAACGGCTCGCGCAGGAAACCCGCCCCGCTGAACGGCGCCAGGAATGGCACCCTGGCTTCCGACGCGATGGGCTCGATCACAGCCGAGGTTGGCGTGCCCGTCGAGCCAATCAGCGCGAAGATCCTGCCGCTTCTCATCAGCCGCTTGGCGGCTTCGATGGAATTCACCGGCTCGTAGCCATCGTCCTCCGAAATCAGCCTGAGCTTCCGGCCTTTCACGCCACCGGCCCTGTTCGCCTCCTCGAAGGCCGCAAGGATGCCTTCGCGGACCTCCCGCCCAAGCGATCCAGCGGGCCCTTCAAAGGCTGCGATCTGGCCGAAAGTGATCGCGTCTCCGGTAACGCCGGGCTCAGCACGCGCTGGCAGGCAGAGCAGCACAGCCGCACACAGGATGGACAGGTACAGGTACGAGTGTTTCATCCAGGGGTCCAACGCGCATGATACCCAGATATGATTGCAAGTGGCAATTGAAATTGACTTAACGCGCAACCTTGCATGGAGGTTGCAAGGGGCGCCGTTGTCCGGGGGGAACGTGTCCGGGGAGGATTGGCTCAACGCAGGCTGGCATTCCGGCTCCCGCTTGCCGTCGCCGATTGACGCCGCCCCCAAAACACCCCTATCTATACGCCCAACATGCCACGCCCGGTTTCAAGGAAAGACCCGCTCCAATGACACAAAGAACCTACCAGCCCAGCAATCTACGCCGCAAACGCAAGCATGGCTTCCGCGAGCGCATGGCGACCAAACCGGGCCGCGCGGTGCTCTCCCGGCGCCGCGCCAAGGGTCGCAAGAAGCTTTCCGCATAGCTGAAGGTGCCAGGCCCCGGCCCATGCGGACACTCAAGACGCGCGCCGAGTTCCAGCGCGTGCGGAAGGGAAGGAAGTGGGAAACGCCCGCCTTCATTCTGCAGGGGCTGCCAAGGACTGACGGAGGCGATGAGAGCCCGCGCTTCGGCTTCACGGTTTCAAGCAAGTCCGTCGCCAAGCAAGGCGAGGCCGGCAAGAAGCGCGGCATGGCCGTGGACCGCAACCGCGCGCGCAGACGGCTCAAGGAGGCGGTGCGGCTCACGTTCCTGGCCCACGCCCAGCCCAGTTTCGACTATGCCATCATCGGCCGTGCCGCGGCGCTGACCCGCGATTTCGCTGTGCTGCTCGCCGACATGGAAGCCGCGTTCCGTAAAGTGCACTTGCCGCCGCGCAAGGCGTCCTAGCCGGGCTAGTGGCCTGTATCGGCAAAAATGAGTGGTTATGACGCCGGAATTTTTTGACGTGGTGAAGCTGGAAGGCGCAGGCTGTACTGCACGTACAGTCAAGCCGTCCGGCTTTGCCACGGCGAAAAAGACCAAGTCAGAACTATTCATTTTAGCCGATACAGGCCACTAGGCTACCCCGCGGCAATCCAGCGGCCATGCAAGCCGGCTGGCAAAAGACTGCGGCCCGCCGCCTTCACGATGTGGCGTAGCGCACAGGGTGTGGATTGCATCGCGGTTGCTACAGGACTTCCTGGACCACGACCTCAGGCTCTATGCCCTTATCCTGAACTTCGGCGGTATAGAGCCAATTGGCCCAGCCAAAGCGAATCGTGTTAGCCGTGGAGGCTGGCACGATGTCCATCAGGTGCGCGTTGTCCGGCATGGCCCCGTCCGTGACCGCCTCGCGGCGGACGATGCGGATCGCGATGCGGTGATGATCCTTGGTGACGAACTCGGTCTTGAAGCCAAGTTTAAGGCTCCCCCTGAGGGCGCCGCCAAAGGCAATCACGGCCTCGCTTGCGCGAAAGAGCTTGGCGTCCGCCGTTCCGCTCTCGCCCAATTCGGCGCTCACGCCTTTAAGCCGGGCCACGGCATGGTTGCGCAGCGGTAAGGTGGGCACACCTGCATTGCTCGCATTGAAGCTTGCAAACTCGGTGGTCACGCCAGCCGCGCCGTGGATATGGGCGGGGCGGGTGATCTGTAAAAAGAGAACAAGACCGCATAGGGGAAGGGCGGCGAGCACGCCGTAGATTATCCCCCTGCCCAGGCATCGCACACGGCCTAAGCGATTTTTGCCGTTTTGGCTCGTCATATTGCTCATTACTTTACGATATTCTGAATGTGTTTCCCCGTCCATGCACAAGAGCGTCATCCGCGATCAAGGCGAATTCATGATCGAACTTGGACGCGTTGGGAAAGTTGGGGATAGATATGCCTAGCTATGAAAACAACGTAACAGAATCGCCCGGCGTACGCCATACAAGTCGCCGAGCGCCCTGTTCCAACCAGCCTGCCATTTGAAAGCAGGTGATTCAGGAACTCATGCAGCACCTACGCTGCTTGAGGCTTATGAAACGCCATATGGTGCCAAAAGTCATCAGAAAAGTTGCGCGCGTGTGCAAGATCCCTGTGTGAAACCTGTGGGCGGCACTTGTTCGTGGGCCATTAATGTGATTCGCGAAAGCGTTAGCTATTCACGCGGACCCTCGAATAGCGGCAATTGGCCATCCCGCATGGCTTGCGGCGCGGCGACTCCGAGGTGCCGGAACGCCTTCAAGGTGAGCACGCGGCCCCGCGGCGTCCGGCCGATAAAGCCCTGTTGGAGCAGATAGGGTTCAATAACTTCTTCAATCGCATCCTTGCCTTCGCTCAGCGCCGCGGCGATGGTCTCGATGCCGACCGGCCCGCCGCCATAGTTCAAGGCGATGCAGCGCAGATAGCGGTGGTCCATGGCGTCGAGACCCACGGCGTCAACCTCAAGCTGGCCGAGTGCTGCGTCCGCCTCCTCGCGCGTGACCTCGCCCGAGCCGCCGACCGATGCGAAATCGCGGACGCGCCGCAGCAGCCGGCCGGCAACGCGGGGCGTGCCCCGGCTGCGCCGCGCCACCTCGCGGGCGCCGTCGGGCGTCATGCGCATCTTCAAGACGCGGGCGCCGCGCCGGACAATCTCTTCCAACTCGTCTTCGGTGTAATAATTGAGCCGGACCGGAATGCCGAAGCGGTCGCGGAGCGGTGTTGTCAATAGGCCGGTTCTCGTGGTCGCGCCAACCAGCGTAAACCTGGCAAGGTCTATGCGCACCGAGCGCGCGGCCGGACCTTCGCCAATGATGAGATCGAGCTGGAAGTCCTCCATCGCGGGGTAGAGGATCTCCTCCACCGCCGGATTAAGCCTATGAATCTCATCGATAAATAAAACGTCGCGCTCTTCGAGATTGGTGAGCAGCGCCGCCAGGTCGCCCGCCTTGGCGATAACCGGGCCGGAGGTCATCTTGAAGTTCACGCCAAGCTCGCGGGCCACTATTTGCCCAAGCGTGGTCTTGCCAAGGCCAGGCGGGCCGGCGAACAGCACATGATCGAGCGCGTCGCCACGGCCGCGCGCTGCATCGATAAACACCTTGAGGTTGGCGCGCGCCTGGGCCTGGCCGATGAACTCGGCCAGCCGCAAGGGGCGCAGCGAAAGCTCGCCCGCGTCTTCGTCCTGCTTTTCGCGATCCAAAAGCCGCCCGTTCATGGCCGAGGCATAGCGGATTCTGCGCGGAATGGAAATTCAATGTTGGAAAGGCGTGGACGTGCCGCGGGTAAAGGATAGGCTGAGTGAGGGCTTGGCAACCAGCCGCAGCCTGGACATTATGGCGAGCCAAGCGCGGCCTCATTGAGAAATCCCATGTCATACCGCAATCCCTCCTTCGTCCTGACCCTGTCCTGCGCCGACAGCCCTGGCATCGTGGCGGCGATCGCCATGCGGCTGGCTGGGGACGGCTGCAACATCACCGATAGCGCGCAGTTCGGCGACCTGAGGAGCGGGCGTTTCTTCATGCGCGTCTCGTTTTCGGCGCCGGAGGGGTTCAGCCCCGGCGATGCCTGGAAGACGCTGGCGCCGGCCATCGAGCTGTATGGCATGAAGGCGGAGCTTCACGAGCATTCGCAAAAGACGCGCGTGCTGATCCTCGTCTCGAAATTCGGGCATTGCCTCAACGACTTGCTCTACCGCCACTCCATCGGCGCGCTGCCCATCGAGATCCCGGCCATCGTTTCGAACCACCGCACCTTTTACCAACTCGCGGCGAGCTACGACATTCCGTTCCACCACCTTCCGGTGGCGGCCGAGACCAAGAAAAAGCAGGAACGCCGGCTGCTCGAAATCGTCGAGGAGGAGAAGATCGAGCTGGTTGTGCTGGCGCGCTACATGCAGGTGCTTTCGGAGACGCTTTGCCAGAAGCTTGCTGGCCGGGCGATCAACATCCACCACTCGTTCCTGCCGAGCTTCAAGGGCGCCAAGCCTTACCACCAAGCGCATGAACGCGGCGTCAAGCTGATCGGGGCGACCGCGCATTACGTGACCCCGGCGCTCGACGAGGGGCCGATCATCGAACAGGAGGTGGCGCGGGTGGATCACTCGATGCAACCCGAGGAACTGGCTGCCATCGGCCGCGATATCGAGTGCGTCGTGCTCGCCCGCGCCGTGAAGTGGCATGCCGAGCACCGCATCCTGCTCAACGGCAGCCGCACGGTTGTGTTCCGGTAAAACGGCGGTTGGCGTAACGGTATCGGGCAGAGCGAAGAACAGGGCGAATCTCCCCTGACCCCAGCCCTCTCCCCATGGGAGAGGGAGTCCGGCCGTGCCCGTTGTTCGGGCGTCCCCTCTCCCATCCATATCCGCTTGCGGATATGGACACTTTTGAGTGGCAAGCTCGCCAAGGCGAGCTTGCGCGGGAGAGGGACAGGGTGAGGGGAGATTCGCTTGAGCGTGTGCCGCCTACCCCTCCTCCTCCACGGGGCCGCACCAACCGGGGAGGTAGTCGGCGTCCATTTTCTTGGCGAGCGCGTAGGCCTCTTCGAGGCTTGCCCCAAAGTTCTTCTCCACGTCCTTGCGGCCGATGCGGCGGCGCAGGAAATCGGCCCAGAGGAACTCGCTGAAGGGAGTGGTATCCTTAGCGTAGCCGCCCTTGCGGCGCAGCGCGCCCGCGAGGCTGCGGAACGGGTCGTCGGCCAGATCCTCGATGGATTTCGGGATGTCGCCGTAGCCGCAGCGCTTGCCTTCGTCGTCGAAGGGATGGACGAAGCCTCTATTGTCCATGAACACCCAGAAGGCATCCTTCTCAAGGCGCGACAGATTCAAGACAACGGTCACGCTCACTTGCTTTCGTGCGGCCAGTAGCATAGCACGGCACAAGTGATGATGATCTATTACATAATATTTGTCCTTTGGCCCTTTCACCACAGGTATTACATGTTTTTTAACGAACTTTCCCTTGTCCTTCTCTGCAAGAGTTTTCAACTTTGCGGCCCTTGTTTCAACCTCCCTCAAGCCAACAGTCATTTGCGTCGGCCTCAGCACGGCGATATCGACGGGGTGAGAAAGCGGGGCGCGCACCGTTTGCATCATCATCGTGCTTTTCCTCCAAAGACCAAGGCGGCGGTTTGAATCGATTTGCCTAGTAAGTGCGGCCTCGGCCGCCGTCCCGCAAGTCCAGGCCGCCCCGCGCGGCGTTTCCCGCATATGGATTGACGCGGAGGGCCGAAACGTGGATGACAGGCGCCGGCGTAACAGGGACGGAGGCAAGCATGGCGACGGCGCGAAGCTGGTACAATCCGATAGCGCTCATCCAATCGGTGATGATCCGGCCCAGGATTTACGGGGCGGCCATCGCGGGGGCGCTGGCGCTGGTACTCCTGCCGCATGGCTGGCCCCGCCCGGTCCGCTGGGCGCTTGCCTGGGATACTGGCGGCGTCGTGTATCTCCTCTTCGCCTTCTCCCTCATGCTGAACTGCGGCGCGGACCGGATCAAGACGCGGGCGGCACGCCGCGACGACAGCCGCGTGGTGATCCTGTTTATGGTCCTGCTCGCCATAGCTGCAAGCTTCGCCGCCATCGCGGGGCTGATCGGCGAGGCAAAGGCGCCAACGACGCCGCAGGCGGAAAAGGTGCTCCTGACCGTGCTCGCGGCGGTGACGATCATGATGTCGTGGTTCGTGACGCAGGCCGTTTTCGCGCTGCATTATGCTCACGACTATTACCGCCCCGACGATGGCGGCGCGGCTGGCGGCTTGCGCTTTCCCGAATGCGAGGACCCCGACTACTGGGACTTCCTCTACTTCTCCACCTCCATCGGCGCCACCTCGCAGACCTCCGACACCGAAATCCGCTCGCGCGCCCTGCGCCGGCTGGTAACGCTGCATGCGACGGTGGCATTCTTCTTCAACACCGCCGTCCTCGCCCTCACCGTGAATATTGCCGCAAGCCTTGCCGGCTAGCCGCGACCGGAGCTATTTATGAAACTTGAAGCCCCCTGGCAGAAAATCGCCCTGACCTATTGCGCGCTTTTGGCACTCGTGGTGCTGGCCTACTTCTTTGCCGACCGCGAACTTGCCACTGCGCTCAAGCCTATTACAGGCGGGATCAAGCTGTTCCCGGCGCTCACGCATATCGTCAACCCGCTGGCGCCGCTCGCTGCCATCGGCGCGGCCTATCTTGCGGCGCGGGCTCTGGCGCGGGGCTCGCTCACGCCCCTGGAGATCGCAGTCCTGCGGGTTTGCTGCGCAATTCTTATCGCGATTGCCGTGAAGGAGGTGCTGAAAGGAGCGTTTGGGCGGACATGGCCGGAAACGTGGGTTTGCAACAACCCTTCCTATTTCGGTAACGGCACTTTCGGCTTCTTCCCGTTCCATGGCGGACAAGCCTACGCCTCCTTCCCCTCGGGCCATACCACGGCCATAACGGCGCTGGCGGGCTCGCTCTGGGTTCTTTGCCCGAAGCTGCGCTGGCTGGGCGTCGTGCTGACACTTTGCGTCGTCATCGGCCTCCTCGGCGCGGACTATCACTGGCTCTCCGACATCGTCGCCGGCGCCATTCTTGGCGGCACGACCGGGGTGGCGGCGGCCAAGATCGAACTCCAAAGTCCGGAAAAAGGGTGAGCGGAGTGCCGGTTGCCTCCGCGCAATTATAGGAAAATGCGCCTTATCGGCCCGTTAACCTGGCCCCCTCTAACCAATTGAATTTGTGCGATTAACACGGGGCCACTCGTACGCCCCGCAGGAAATTCGACCCCGTTTGCCGCGAGCGCTCACGGGATTTCCCGCGGATCAGGCGTACTGGGGCCCGTTTACAATCACATGATCCAGATGATCGCCACAACAATGTTGATGGCTATGTCTGAGGTATGCGTCGGTTTAGCCGCAATTGGCGGGCACTCTGGCGTTGCGATTCGACGGGAGGCTTTGCCATGGAGCACCGCAAATTTCAGCAGCGGCTCAATGAACTGGTGGCGGAACTAACGCGTGCGCAGGCCAAGAAGCTGATTGCGGCGCTCCAAGAGCGCGGCGACGGCGATGAAGTGCAACGTCTCCTGAACCAGCGCCTTGCGCATGGCCGGCGCGTCCGCGATGTCTGCCTTGACGAAGCGGTATCTCGAATTTTCCTCTGCTCCAGGGATCGAGGCGAGGTTAGGCGCATAGGTCAGCTTATCGGCGTTCAGGAGCAGACGGATCAGGGCCGATCCGATGCAGCCATGGCCGCCAGTGACAAGGATGCGCTTTGCGGCCATGTCAAGCCACCTGCGTCAGCGTCGCGATGTTGGCTGGGAAAAGCTCCGGTGCAGCTTGCGGCAGCCTCTGAAGATATTGCCCATAGCTGCTTTTCTCGCAACGGTGCATCGCCGCGAAAAACCCTTCTGGCGTAATATAACCCATGCGAAGGGCGATCTCCTCGGGACAGCTGATTTTCATGCCCTGCCGGTTTTCCAGCACCTGCACGAATTGGCTCGCTTCGATGAGCGATTCATGCGTACCAGTGTCGAGCCAGGCGAAGCCCCGGCCCATGATCTCGACACGAAGCGCGCCATCGCGCATATAGGCGGCGTTGACATCGGTAATTTCCAATTCGCCGCGGGCAGACGGCCGGATGGTTTTGGCGATTTCGACCACGCGATTGTCATAAAAGTAGAGGCCAGTCACCGCGCAGTTGGATTTGGGACGCTTGGGCTTCTCCTCGATGGAAACAGCGCGGCCTTCACCGTCGATCTCGATAACGCCATAGCGTTCTGGGTCTTTGACTTGGTAGCCGAATACGGTCGCGCCCTTCCCGTGCGAAGCAGCGCGCAATAGAACCTCGGGAAGCCCGTGCCCATAGAAGATATTGTCTCCCAGAATAAGGCAGACCGCATCGTCCGCTATGAAGCGTTTTCCGATGAGGAACGCTTGAGCGAGACCACCCGGATGGGGCTGTTCGGCGTAAGTTAAGTTGAGCCCGAAGTGGGAGCCATCTTCCAGCAACTGTTGAAATAAGGGCAGGTCTCTCGGCGTCGAAATCAGCAGAATGTCCCTTATTCCCGCAAGCATGAGCGTGCTTAGCGGATAATAGATCATCGGCTTGTCGAAGACCGGGAGCAGCTGCTTCGAGACCACCATCGTGGTAGGGTAAAGCCGCGTCCCCGAGCCACCCGCGAGTATTATACCCTTCATTGCCGAACTCATTCACTTTCTGCGTGAAGCGAGTCGGCTACATCAAATACTTGGGTATTGCAAGCCTGATCGTGGGCGGCTATCTCAGCGCTATTGGCAGCCGATCTGCTGTTGCTTGGGAGACACAATGCGCGTCTTGGAAACCCGTCTAAGTGGCGTGAAGCTTATCTACCGCGCGCTGTTTTCCGGCCACCTCAGTCGACGATGCGCTGAAACATCGCCTTCAGGTGCGCGCCGCCAAGCACAGCAAAAGCGTGGAGGCCGAGGCACGGGACATTTTGCGCGAGGCGCTTGGGCGACGCGAGGCCGGGCCGCACGCAACGAACCTCTACGCGGCGATCCGCGGCATTGTTGAGCCGCTCGGCGGCTTCGAGCTTGAAATATCGCCAAGGGAGCCGGTGCGCGAACCGCCAAGCTTCGAGTAGCGCAGCGAATTCGCGAGTGATGAGGAGTTGGCAGCGCTTTGGAGGAAGTGGGGTTCGTAGCCGGGCCGTCTCAATCTTCACCGCGCTTCAGCCATTGGCCGGGTTCGCTGTGCAAGTGCGCAACGGCAACGATAACCGCTCTGTCATCCTTTACCCGGTAAATCAACCCGTACGGAAAGCGGTGCAGCCGGCATCTGCGCGTGTTGGCGCTTAATTTCTGCCAAGCGTGCGGGAAGCCCGCAATGCGCGCCAGAGCGCTGTCCACCTCATCGAGAAAACGGCCGGTCAAGCCGGGGGCCTGCCCATCGTAAT
>Ga0182021_10010816_pt1 | contig 10825 bp, 7 predicted proteins | sample 612E3MmetaG_FD_120493 | JGI IMG/M metagenome (GOLD analysis project Ga0182021, IMG submission 120493) | Permafrost microbial communities from Stordalen Mire, Sweden - 612E3M metaG (Illumina Assembly) | ecosystem: Environmental > Terrestrial > Soil > Wetlands > Permafrost | place: Sweden...
CATGCACGGCGACCCGGGCTACTACCGGTTCTTCGCCTACCTGAGCCTGTTCGCCTTCAGCATGCTGATACTGGTGATGGCGAACAACTACCTGCTGCTGTACTTCGGCTGGGAAGCGGTGGGGCTCTGCTCGTACTATCTCATCGGCTTCTTCTACCACAAGCCGGCAGCGGCCGCGGCCGGTAAGAAGGCCTTCATCGTCAACCGGGTGGGCGACTTCGGCTTCGGCCTGGGCGTCATGCTCATCTTCGTCACCTTCGGCACGCTGAACTACACGAGCGTGTTCGGGCAGATCGGCAACGGGCATCCAAGCCACGCCGTCCTGGTGGCCATAGCGCTGCTGCTGTTCATGGGGGCCATGGGCAAGTCCGCGCAGTTCCCGCTGCACGTGTGGCTGCCCGACGCCATGGAGGGCCCAACCCCGGTCTCCGCATTGATCCACGCGGCCACCATGGTCACGGCCGGCGTGTACCTGGTGGCGCGCAGTTCGGTCATCTTCGCCAACGCCCATGAGGCTATGTGGGTGGTGGGCGGCATCGGCGCCTTCACGGCGCTGTTCGCGTCGATAATCGGTATCGCCCAGCAGGACATCAAGAAGGTGCTGGCCTACTCCACGGTCTCGCAGTTGGGCTATATGTTCATGGCCTTGGGCGTCGGGGCCTGGTCGGGGGCCATCTTCCACCTGATGGCGCACGCCTTCTTCAAGGCCCTCTTGTTCCTCGGCGCCGGCTCCGTGATCCACTCCATGAGCGGCGAGCAGAACATGGGCTGCATGGGAGGCCTGGCCCGGCGCATCCCCACGACGTGGATAACCTTCATGGCCGGCGGTCTGGCTCTCTCGGGCATCTTCCCGTTCGCCGGCTTCTGGTCCAAGGACGAGATCCTGGGCAGCGCCTTCCGGCAGGGCATCTACGTGATGTGGGCGGTCGGTATCATCGCCGCGTTCATCACCGCCTTCTACACCTTCCGCATGATCTTCGTGACCTTCTGGGGCAAAGAGACCCGGTCGGACGCCACCACCTGCTCGCTCATCCACGAGAGCCCGAAATCCATGACCGGGCCGCTTATCATCCTGGCTGTGGCCTCCACGCTCGGCGGCTTCCTGGGCCTGCCCGGCAGCTTCAATGTGCTGGCCAACTTCCTGGAGCCGGTGTTCCGCACCGCCAACACGGTGCTGGGCATCAAGGAGGGCGTCTTCGCGAAGACCGACATCGTCCTCATGGTCGTTTCGTTGCTGGTGGCCCTCTGCGGCATGGCGCTGGCCTGGTACATCTACGTGCGGCGCGCCGCCGACCTGCCCGAGAAGCTCGGGGCCAAGTTCGGTCCGGTGTACCGCATCGTCTACAACAAGTTCTACGTGGACGAGTTCTATGCGGCCGTGTTCGTCCGCGGGGCCGTGGACGGCTCCCGCTGGATATGGCACCACTTCGATGAACGGGTCATCGACGGGGCGGTCAATGGCGTCGGTTGGCTGTGGCAACGAGGCGGCACCACCGTGAGGCCTATCCAGACCGGCAAGGTGCAGAACTACGTGCTGGGGATCTTCGTGGGGCTGTTCGTCATCTTGACCGTGGTGCTGGTGGTGATGTTCGCGTGATGCTGACCATCCTCACCTTCCTGCCGGTGGCCGGCGCCCTGCTGATGCTGATCTTCATGCGCGGCCGTCCCAACGCCTACAAGACCGCGGCGCTGGCGACCACCATCATCGTGTTCGCCCTCTCCGTCTACCTCGCGGCCACGTTCAAGACCGGCACCGCCGACTTCCAGTTCCAGGAGAACCATTCCTGGATAAGCAGCCTGGGCATCAACTACCACCTCGGCATCGACGGCATCTCGCTGCTGCTGGTGCTACTCACCACGCTGCTGTCGATGGTGGCCATCCTGGGCACCTGGAACTCCATCAAGGACCGCGGGCTCGCGTTCTTCATCAGCCTGCTCGTCCTCGAGACCGGCATGCTCGGCGTCTTCATCTCCATGGACCTCTTCCTGTTCTACGTGTTCTGGGAGATCCAGCTCATCCCGATGTACTTCATCATCGGGATATGGGGCGGCCCGCGCCGGGTGTACGCGGCCATCAAGTTCTTCCTCTACACCTTCGCCGGCTCGGTGCTGATGTTGGTGGCCATCCTGGCCATCGTCTGGTCGTACAGGAACAGCGGTGGTCCTCTGACCTTCGACATCCTCACGCTGCAGCACGCCGGGTTCGGCGGCACCATCGCGGCCTTGTCGTTCGCGGCGTTCTTCATCGCGTTTGCCATCAAGGTGCCGATGTTCCCGGTGCACACCTGGCTGCCCGACGCCCATACGGAGGCGCCCACGGCCGGTTCGGTCATCCTGGCCGGCGTGCTCCTCAAGATGGGTGTCTACGGGATGATCCGCTTCTGCATAGGGTTCTTCCCAGCCGTGGCGGTGAAGGCCATGCTGCCGGTGATCATCCTCTCGGTGATAGCCGTCATCTACGGCGCCGCCATGTCGCTCGTGCAGAACGACATGAAGCGCCTGGTGGCCTACTCCTCGGTGAGCCACATGGGCTTCGTGACCCTGGGGCTGTTCACGTTCACGGCGCAGGGCGTCCAAGGCTCCATCCTGCAGATGATCAGCCACGGCATCCTCACCGGCGCCCTGTTCATGATAGTGGGCTTCTTCTACGACCGGACGCACACCCGGTTGATCAAGGACTACGGGGGCTTGGCCCGGCCGATGCCGGTGGCCGCCGCCTTCCTCAGCTTGTTCGTCATCGGGAGTCTGGGGCTGCCGGGGCTCAGCGGGTTCGTGGGCGAGTTCCTGATCCTGGTCGGCACGTTCCAGTACATGAAGGTGTTCGCGGTGCTGGCGTCGGTCGGCATCATCCTGGGTGCCGCATACCTCCTGTGGATGTACCAGCGGACGATGTTCCAGCACGCCAACGAGAAGTGGCTGTCGCTCAAAGACCTGAGCGCGCGAGAGATCATCACCCTGGTGCCGCTGGTGGGCATGGCCATCTGGATCGGCATCTACCCGCACACGTTCCTCAACATGATCGACGTCCCCGCGCAGAACATCCTCCATCAGGTGCAGCCGTATCTGGCGCAGCACGGTGGCAGCGTCCTGCGGTTCGCCTCGGCGCTGTTCGGAGGTAACTGATGAAGGCCTCTGACATCATCGCCGTCCTCCCCGAACTCATCCTGCTGGTGGCCGCGGGTGCCATCCTGCTGGTGGAGGCCTTCCTCAAGCCGCGGGTGGTCAGGGACGAGAACGGCGCGGTCTGCGGCGAGGCCCCGGCGGACCGCACGGCCGTCATGGCCATCGCGCTCGTCGGTTTCGCCGCGTCGATCGCGGTGGCGTTGCTCCTCTACGGCCACGACCGCACGGCCTTCGCCGGGATGATGGCCCTGGACAGCTGGGCCATCTTCTTCAAGGTGCTGTTCGGCATCACCGGCTTCATCACGGTGCTCATGTCGAGCAGCTACCTGGAGGCGCACCGCCGGCACATGGGCGAGTACTACGCTTTGCTGGTGTTCGCGGTCATCGGCTTGGATCTCATGGCCGGGGCCCGGGACTTCATCCTCTTCTACGTATCGTTCGAATTGATGTCCATCGCCAGCTACCTGCTGGCGGCCTACTTCCGCTACCGCAAACACTCCAACGAGGCGGCGCTCAAGTACTTCCTCACCGGCTCGTTCGCGTCGGCCATCATGCTGTACGGGATCTCGCTCATCTACGGGGAGACCGGCTTCACCAACTACACGGCCATCGCCCGATCACTGGGCGGCCACGAAGGCGCGCCGGCTGTGGTGTTCGCGATACTGCTCATCGGCGTGGGGCTGGCGTTCAAGGTGTCGGCCGCCCCGTTCCACATGTGGACGCCGGATGTCTACCAGGGGGCGCCCACCCCGGTCACCGCTTTCTTTGCCACCGGGCCGAAGATCGGCGCCTTCTCGGTGTTCATGACGGCGTTCTTCATGGCCTTCCCGGGCGCCGCCCACGAGTGGGGGATATTCTTCCTGGTCCTCTCCATCCTCACGATGCTGGTGGGCAACCTGTTCGCCCTCGTCCAGAGCAACATCAAACGGATGCTCGCCTACTCCTCCATCGCGCATGCGGGCTACCTGCTGGCGGGCCTGGCGGCGGTCGGCTTGGGCTCCTTCGTCGGGAGGAGCACGTACCCCGACCCGGCCAAGGGTGTCCTCATCTATCTGGTGGCCTACGCCTTCATGAACCTGGGCGCGTTCGCCGTCCTTGCCTACCTGAAGACGCAGTGCCCCGATAAGTTCGATTTCTCTCTCAAGCACTTCGCCGGTCTCGGCCGACGCTCACCCTGGGCGGGAGCGCTGCTGTCCCTCTTCTTGCTCTCTCTCGCCGGGATACCGGGAACGGCAGGCTTCATCGGGAAGTTCTACGTGTTCAGCGGGATAGTCCAGTTGGGCTACTGGTGGCTGGCGGTCATAGGCGTCCTCATGAGCGCGGTCTCGGCCTACTACTACCTGCGGGTGATCATCTACATGTGGTTCCGGGAGCCGGAGGAAGAACTTGTCCTGCGCGCGCCGATCTCGGGGAGCATGGCCGCCGCTCTTACCCTTGCGGCCGCCGCCACGATCCTGATCGGCATCGTCCCGCAGCGGCTGTGGGATGCTGTAGCCCAGGCGGTCGCTTCGCTCTTCAGTTAGGCTGCGGCCGGCCAGTGCAGGCGCCACGGGGCCGCCAATGCTCGTAGCCGGACCAGGGAGGTGACGTGCTTCTTCTCGCCGACTGGGTGATCCCTGTGAGTTCGGCACCTCTTGCGGACGCCGGGGTGCGCGTGAGCGCGGGGCGCATCAGTGAGGTGGGGCCCGCCGCGCAGCTGCGGGCCCGGTACGAGGGCGAAGAAGTGAGGACCTTCCCGGGATGCGCGCTGCTCCCGGGCTTCGTGAACAGCCACAGCCACCTGGAACTGTCCGCGCTCTGCGGCTTCACCCGTCCCGCCGCCTTCGGCCGCTGGATGTTCAACCTGGTGACCACCCGCCGCAAACTCGACCGGGCCGACTTCGAGGCGTCGGCGCTCTGGGGCGCCCGCGAAGCGGCGCGCTGCGGCATCACCTCCGTGGCCGACACGGCTTACGACGGGCTGCTGGTGGCCCGCGCGGCCGCCGCCACGGGGCTGCGCGCCCGCGTCTACCAGGAGATCTTCGGCCTCGACGAGTCCGCAGTGCCGCGCGTCATGGAGCGGTACGAAGCGGTCATGGCCCGGCTGCAGGAGGAGATAGATGCCGCTTCGCGCGGCCAGGCGGGCCTGCCGCTGCTGGAGGCGGGCGTCTCCCCGCATGCGCCGTACACCGTATCTATGCCGCTCTACCGGGAGGCGGCGCGCTTCGCGCGCCACGCCGGTGTCCGCATAGCCACCCACGTCGCCGAGTCGGCTGCCGAAGTGGAGTTCCTCGCCCGCGGTACCGGCCCCATCATCAAGACCCACCGTCTGACCGGGCTCTGGCCGGGCTCCTCGTGGAAGCCCGTCGGCTTGCGGCCTATCGAATATGTGGCCGAAAGTGGAGCGTTGTCTCCGGAGACGCTGCTCATCCACGCCGTGGAAGTGAATCAGGCGGAGATCGCCGTGTTGGCCGCCGCCGGAGCGGCTGTGGCTCATTGTCCGCGCTCCAACGCCCGCTTGCGCTGCGGTATCGCACCCGTGGCGGAGTATCTGGCCGCCGGTGTGCCGGTCGGGCTGGGCACCGACAGTCTGGCCTCCAACGGGTCGCTCGACATGTTCGCAGAGATGAGGGCGGCGCTCGCGGCCGCCGAAGGGCGCGCGGCAGCCGCAGCGGAGGCCGCGCCGCCGAATCCCGCGCCGGCGCTCACCCCCGAGCGGGTGCTCGCGATAGCTACGCTCGAGGGGGCCCGCGCCCTCGGCTGGGGGTCGCTCACCGGCAGTCTGGAGCCGGGCAAGAGCGCCGACATGATCGCGGTCGGGCTCGGACCGGCCGGTGACGCCCCGCGCAGTCCGGATGGTGTTGCCGCGCGCCTGGTCGCCACCGCCACTGCAGCGCGCGTCCGGATGACCATGGTCGGCGGGAATACGGTCTTCACCGCTGGCGATGAGGGTGGGGAAACGCTGGACTTCGAGGCTGCTCGCGAAAAGCTGCGTACTAGGGGACCTAGTGACGGCTCTCCGATTAGGGCATAATCTGTGGGGAATCAGTCCCGGGCTGCGTGTCGGTCCTCCTGGACCGGGGTCCGCGCCGACAAGATGAGGTGAGCTTAGTTGCTTCTCGATCGCAAACGTATCCGCAAATGGGCCCGGTGGGTCGCCCTCATTCTCGCGATCATCTTCTGCGTGGGTGCCGTGGGCATCGGCGTGGGGTCCGGCGTCGGGGGGATGAACGTCCTCGATGCCTTCTCCTGCACGAACGCTAATACGACCCAGACCACTCTTACTCAGGACTCCCGCATCACGGCGCTCCTGGCCGAGGTGGCCAAGGACCCGAAGAACATCACCAACCTCCAGGCTCTCGCCACCGCGTACGCGGACAACAACGACTTCACGAATCAGGCTAAATACCTGGAACAGGTCATCACGGTGGATCCGACACAGGAGGCGGTCTACTTCCGTCTGGCCTCGGTGTATATGAGCTCGCTCAGCGACTACACGTCGGCCGTGACGGTACTCAACAAGGCGCAGGCCAAGTTCCCGAACGACGCGAACGTCTACCTGCAACTTGGGCTTGCCCAGCGTGGCACGGGGAACACGGCGGCTGCAACGATGGCATGGCAGAAGTACCTGTCGATGGATCCCAACGGCGACCAAGCGGCGGCCATCAAGCAGGCCCTGGCCACGATGGCGTCCTCGGCCACCACGACATCGAGCACTGCGGCCACTACCAGCACGACGGCTGCTTCCACGTCCAGCACGGCCGGCGCCACCACGACGACCGCCAAGCCCTAAGCATCGACTAGCCCCTTGCGGGGGTAGGTATATACTCCGGCGAGAGCCGCCTCTCAGGGCGGCTCTCGAGTCCATCCCAGGCAAGAAGGTGAAGCATGGACTTGTCCATCGTGTCTGAGGCGCGAGATCAGGCTCGTGTAGTGCGTATCGGCGGGGACCTGGACGTGTACACGGCACCCCAGCTCAAAGCTACTCTCGAGGAGTGTGGGCTGGGCAAGCAGACCCTCGTGCTCGATCTCTCCAAAGTGCACTTCATCGATTCCACCGCCTTGGCCTCGCTGGTGTCCGCGCAGCAGCGGAGCCGTGCGGCGGACCAGGAGTTCTTCTTGGTGATGGAGGACCCTTATCTGCTCAAGGTCTTCCGGATCACCGGGTTCGAATCCCTCTTTTCGATCTTTCCGGGTGTCGATGACGCCCTCGAGGCCATATAGGACCAACGTCGCGCGCCGATAATCTTGCTGAGCGTGCTATCTTTCGCCTTCGCGAATTGCCGCAGCAATGAGGTGCCGCTTGCGACTGATCATCACTGAGAAGAACGACGCTGCCAAGAAGATCGCCGGGATCCTGTCGGGGAACGGCGTGCGGGCAGAGTCATACCTTAAGGTCCCTTACTACCTCTTCACCGACATGGACGGGGAACCTGCGGCTGCTGTCGGGCTGAAGGGCCACGTCGTGCAGGTGGACTTCCCGCCGGAGTTCTCCGAGTGGCGCAAGGTGGAACCTCGCGAGCTCATCGACGCTCCCCTGGTGAAGACCGAGACCGCCAAATCGGTCGTGCGTGCCGTGAAGAAGCTGGCCGCCGACGCCACCAGCCTCATCATCGCCACCGACTTCGACCGGGAAGGCGAGCTCATCGGGCTGGAAGCCCTCAACCTGGCGGCTGAGGAGAACGGCCGGCTGGTCCGGTCGGTGCGCCGCGCCCGCTTCTCGGCCCTCACGCCGGGGGAGATCAAGCGGGCCTTCACCCATCTGGACCATCTTTCCGAGCCGCTGGCCTGGGCCGGCGAGGCCCGGCAGGACATCGACCTCATCTGGGGGGCCACGCTCACCCGCTTCGTATCGCTGGCCACCGGACGCCTTGGTTCGCAGTTCCTGAGCGTCGGCCGGGTGCAGACGCCTACCCTGGTGCTTGTCGCCGAACGCGAGAGAGAGCGCCGCGCCTTCGTGTCCGAGCCGTTCTGGGTCGTGAAGGTGGAGCTGGAGGCCCAAGGCCAGCGTTTCAGCGCGCTCCACAAGGAAGAGCGCTTCACGGACGAAGCCCGGGCGACGGCCGCGTTCGAGAAGTTGGCCACGCCGGGCAAGGTGACGGCCGTCAAGCAGACGTCGCGCAAGGTGCAGAAGCCCGCGCCGTTCAACACCACGAGCTTCACCAGCGCCGCCACCTCTCTGGGCTACGGCGCGGCCGCGGCCATGCGCATCGCGGAAGACCTCTACATGGCGGGGCATATCAGCTACCCGCGTACCGACAACACGGTCTATCCCCCGTCGCTCGACCTCCACGAAGCCCTCGAGGTCGTCGCGCACGGCGAGTTCGCCCGCGAAGTGGCGCAATTGCTCGCCCGCCCGACGCTGCACGCCAGCCGCGGGGACAAGCGCACTACCGACCATCCGCCCATCTACCCCACGGGCAGCCCGCGCCGCGGCGAACTGAGCGACCGGGATTGGAAGCTCTATGAGTTGGTGGTGCGGCGCTTCATGGCCACCCTCTCCGACGACGCAACCATGGAATCCAACCGCATAGACGTGGCCATCAGCGGAGAGCCTTTCGTGGCCCGCGGCAACCGGGTGGTCTCGGCCGGCTGGCTGGACTACTATCCGTACAGCCGCCAGAAAGACCTGGAACTGCCGCCGCTCGCCGAGGGCGACCTGGTGGATCTCGTGGACAAGCAGATCGAAGGTCGCGAGACCCAGCCTCCGTCCCGCTACGGCCAGGGCACGCTCATCGAGCTCATGGAGAAGCACAACCTGGGCACCAAGGCCACGCGGCACGCCATCATCCAGAACCTCTACGATCGCGGCTACGTCCACGGCAACCCCGTGGAGCCCACCGAGATGGGCATGAAGATGGCCGAGGCCCTTCAGGAGTATGCCCCGCGCATCGCGTCGCCGGACATGACGGCCGAGCTGGAGAAGGACATGGACCTCATCTCCGAGCGCGACCTCACCAAGGAGCAGGTGGTCACCATCTCCCGCGACCTGCTGCGCCAGGCCTACGGCTCTCTTGAGCAGAATCGCCAGCAGATGGCCACCAAGATCTACGAGGGCATCACCGACGACCGCATCCTGGGCGACTGCCCGAAGTGCGGCAAGAGCCGCATCCGCATCATCCGCTCGAAGACCACCAAGAAGCGGTTCGTGGGCTGTGAGGGCTATCCCGACTGCGATCAGACCTACCCCTTGCCGCAGCGCGGTGACGTGATCGGCACCGGCGACATCTGTCCGCAGTGCGGCAGCCCCAAGGTGAAGATCCTGGGCGGGCGGCGTCCGTGGATCCTGTGTCTGGACCCGAACTGCCCCACCAAGGCCGAGTACCGGGAGAAGCGGGCGGCCCGCGCGATCAAGGCCGCGGCTGAGGGCGACGGCGGCGAGGCTGCGACGGCCGCGAAGGGCCGGCGGACCAGGGCTGCGTCCACCGCCGACGGCGCATCGGCCACCAAGGCTGGGACCAAGACTGCGGCAAAGAAACCCGCGGCGAAGAAACCGGCGGCTTCGAAGACCGCCGCCAAGAAGCCTATCGCGCGCAAGACCACCGCCGCGGCGACGGCCACCGCGACGCGGACGCCCCGGACCAAAGCCGCCGCCCCGACCGACGGCGAAGATTCGCAGTGACCGGCGACGAGGACGAGCCCGGCGCCGGCGCATCCCCGCCGTCTGACGAAGACGCCCACCCCCTTCCGCCTGAGGACGCGTCCCTGGACGACTCCGCTCTGAGCGGCCTGGGGAGCTGTCTCCAGGGGCTGTTCATCACTTTCGAAGGGCTCGACGGCTGCGGCAAATCCACCCAGATGGAGATGCTGGCCCAGGCGCTCACCGACAAGGGCTACGTCGTCACCGTGACGCGCGAGCCGGGTGGCACTCCGCTCGGGGAGGGCATCCGCGACGTGCTGCTCGATCCGAAGCACCACGGCATGTCCGCGCGGGCCGAGGCCTTGCTCTACGCGGCGGCCCGCGCCCACCTGGTGCAGGAGGTGATCCGCCCAGCCCTGGAAGACGGCCAGATCGTCCTCTGCGACCGGTACATCGACTCGTCCCTGGCCTACCAGGGTTACGGCCGCGACCTGGGCACCGACTACATCATGCTGGCGAACGACTGGGGCACTGAAGGCCTCTATCCGGATCTCACCCTGTTCCTCGACCTGGACGACTCGGTGCGCGCCACCCGCCTGGGGGCCGTCCCCGACCGGCTGGAAGCCGAGGACGAAGCGTTCCACCAGCGGGTGCTGAAAGGCTTCCGGGAACTGCTCCTCATCCACCGCCACCGCATCCGCCGGGTGGACGCGAACGGGAACGCCGCCGAGGTGCAGGAGCGCGTCCGCGCTATCATCGAGCAGGAACTCGAGCTGTTCAGCCACTAGCCCCCCGGGCGAGCGGCTGCCGCGATCACCAGCAAGACCAGGCGGTACCGTGCGGGGACTGTTCTCCGATATCATCGGCCAGGAGATGGCCGTCTCGCTGCTCAGTCGCGCGCTGGAGCAGGGCGCTTCGCATGCCTACCTGTTTTCCGGGCCGGCCGGCGTCGGGAAGACCGCCGCTGCCCTGGCGTTCGCAGCGGGGCTTGCCTGCCCCGACGGGGGCTGTGGCACCTGCGCCACCTGCCGGCGTGTACAGGAGGGGCTCCATCCCGACATCGAGATCGTCGCGCCCGAGGGGAACTTCATCCGCAAGGACGAGATCACCGAGATCAACCTCCACGCCGCGTACCGGCCCTAC
>Ga0182021_10010819_pt1 | contig 10823 bp, 7 predicted proteins | sample 612E3MmetaG_FD_120493 | JGI IMG/M metagenome (GOLD analysis project Ga0182021, IMG submission 120493) | Permafrost microbial communities from Stordalen Mire, Sweden - 612E3M metaG (Illumina Assembly) | ecosystem: Environmental > Terrestrial > Soil > Wetlands > Permafrost | place: Sweden...
GCCCGTTCATGAAGACACCGGCATTTTTGATTTGCCAGAACAGTGGTTCGGCAAGTCGATGGACGAAATTGTGGGTTTCCGCAGCCTCCTCATCCGAGGCAAACACCGAGTCAATGTGCACGAATTTAACGAGGGTGGCAAGATTGTGGAGCAGACCCGCGAGCTCGCATTAGCCGACAATTGCGTAGACACGGAATTGAACTTGACCAAGAAGCCGCGGGGCAGCATATTCATGGACGACGACGTGCAGCCGTTTGGTCCTTCCGCGCCGATTCGGGACTTGAAGCTTGGAAACGCCAGGTACGAGCACCAAATCGAGAAAGCCTACTACGACACCGACCTCAAAGCCACCGAAGCTGTCAAAGACCTCTACAAACGAGGCGTGGTTGTGAGCAAAATCCAGAAGGCGTTCAGTGTCGGCGCGTTTGGCGTGGAGAAGAAACGGCGGCTGGTTCCCACAAGATGGAGCATCACCGCAGTAGACGACATCATCAGCAAGAGCTTGATGGCGCAGGTGAAAACGTTCCCTGAGATCAACGAGTACCGCGTTTACGAATCAATTTACCTTGATAACGTGTTTGAGATTTTGATGATTCCCGCCGCGTGGAGCTACGAATCCATGGAAGCCTGGTACCCAGGCACCACATGGAACCCTAACGGCACAGACGTAGCCATATACTCAGACGCGGAAGGAAACAGTGGCAGAACAACTTACGCCGCGATAGGAGGCTGCTACTACAGCGCACGACTAGCCACATGCGAACTCCTCGTAAAAGAACGGCGACAAGCAACAGTCATCGTGCTCCGAGAAGCCAGACCCGGCTACATTATGCCCATCGGCGTTTGGCAAGTCCGCGAAAACGTCCGCAACGCCATGCGCCAAAAACCCTACCAATTCAAAACCCTAAACGACTCACTAAAATTCGTCAGCGGCAGACTCGAAATCCCCATGCACCAATGGATAGTTCAGGGCAAACTGCTGCGGCAGGCGCTTTTCCAGAAGCGAATGACCGACTTCTTCCAGCCGAGCTCTTCTTCTCACTTTAAGAAGTAGTCGGCTGGATGAAATTTTCAATTACGCCGACTACTACCCACTGCAGACCTTTGGGTAGAACAACAACACGTGAATTTTTCCAACTGTTGTTGTTCTACCAACCCAGCAGTCTAGGCTTCCAATTCTCAGTGTGATAGAAGAAGAAGCACAAATTCGCAATTCTTCTTCTTTTGCAGAGAACCAATTGCGCCAAGAAAATACCATTTCTCCCTTGGAAAGAAGAAGAAATAGGTGGAAAAAACAGCGCTTCTTCTTCTTTCAACCCAAGCTAACTGTTCTTTGAATCCGATGAAGTCAAAATAGTTAAATCATGACCTGCAACTCTTCAAGTGAGACAAACGGCATGCGTATCGGCTTCATCGTGAACCCCATAGCGGGAATGGGTGGCAAAGTTGGGTTGAAAGGCACAGACGGCGTTGTCGAAGAAGCAATAGCCAAAGGAGCAGCGCCAGTTGCGCCTGAGAGGGCAGTTGAGTTTCTAAGGGAATTAAAGCAGCAAGTGAGCGGAACACAGGTCGAGTTTTCTTGTTGCCCAGCAAAAATGGGTGCTGACGAAGCAGAAACAGCCGGGTTAAGCTACCAAGTTTTAGATATGACTGTAGCGGCAAAAACAAAGGCATTGGACACCGAAGCCGCAGTCAAACTCCTCACGAAAGAAAAAGTTGACCTCATCGTTTTCGTAGGCGGAGACGGAACAGCCCGAAACATTCTCGACGCCAACCCAAACGGCATCCCCGTTCTTGGGGTTCCTGCCGGCGTAAAGATGTACAGTGGCATATTCGCTATCAACCCCGAAGACGGCGCCAAAGCTGTCGCAGCTTTCCTTCAAAACCGGGCTGAAATCGCCGACTTCGAAATCATGGATGCGGACGAAAACGCTATCCGCAAAGATATTTTCGACGTGAAACTCTATGGCTGCCTCAAGGGAGTTTCTGTTCCCGCGTTGATTCAGGGCAGCAAAGAGGTTTCGCCTTCAACTGTAACCGAAAAGGGAAGCCAAACGGATATAGCGAAATACGTTGTCGAAGAGTTGCCAAAAGACGCCACGCTCATTCTTGGACCGGGAACAACAGTGGAAAGAATCGCCGAGGAGCTAGGAGTGAAAAAAACGATCTTGGGCGTAGACTTGTACCGCGATGGCAAAGTCACGTTGGACGTCGACGAGAAGACGCTGCTGGAGAACGTCAAAGATTGGAACAAAACATGGATTATCCTCTCGCCGATTGGGCATCAAGGCATTTTGCTTGGCAGAGGCAATCAACAAATCAGCCCCAAAATCGTCAAAAACGTCGGAAAAAAGCACATCCTCGTGGTGGCGACTCTCAACAAGCTGCAGGGAATGGATACAAACGCACTGCGTGTGGACTTAGGAGACGAAGAAGCAAACGGAATGCTCAGTGGCGAAACTTTAGTCGTCACGGGCTACAGGGAAGGAGTCACGGTGACCGTACAATAGCCTCCAGTTGCGGATTGCGTTACGGTTATATTGTGCCGAATAGAATCAAGAGGACAGATAGTTATGTCGGATGTTGGAGTAACAGTCAAGAAAAGCGAAGACTTCAGCGAGTGGTACACAGAGGTCATTCTCAAATCAGGCTTAGCAGACTACGCCCCAATCAAGGGCTGCATGATAATCAGGGAAGACGCCATTTCGATGTGGGAGAAAATCCAAGAAGTTCTCAACAAGAAAATCAAGGCGACGGGTCATCGAAACGTTTACTTCCCCATGTTCATCCCAGAAGGCTTCCTCAAAAAAGAGGCAGAACACTTCGCAGGATTCACACCCGAAGTCGCATGGGTTACTCAAGGCGGAGATACCCCGCTGGAAGAAAAGCTGGCTGTGCGCCCAACATCCGAAACAATCATGTACGCCACATTCTCGAAATGGATCCGCAGCTGGCGAGACCTGCCACTGAAAATTAACCAGTGGTGCAACATCGTAAGGTGGGAAACAAAAGCCACCAAACTGTTCCTGCGCACCCGAGAGTTCCTCTGGCAAGAAGGGCACACCGCACACGCAACTAAGGAAGAGGCAGAAAAAGAAGTCATGTACGCACTCGGAGAATACCGCGACATCATCGAAAACTACCTCGCCATCCCAGTCATCGTCGGGGTAAAAAGCGACAGCGAAAAATTCGCCGGAGCCGACTACACCACCGCCCTAGAAGCGATGATGCCCGACGGCAAAGCACTGCAGATGGGAACCAGCCACAACCTGGGCCAGCACTTCGCCAAAGTCTTCGACATCAAATTCATCGGCGAGGACGAAAAAGACCACATGGTCTGGCAGACCAGCTGGGGACTCACCACCCGAACCATCGGCGCCCTGGTCATGATTCACGGCGACGACAAAGGCCTAGTTTTGCCACCAAAAATCGCGCCAGTCCAAGTTGTGATAATTCCGATTCCCTACAAAGGCGCAGACCCAGCAGCCATAGCTGCCAAAGCCAAAGAAGTAGCAGACAAACTCACCCAAAAAGGCTTAAGTGTCATAATGGACGACCGAGGCGAGTACACGCCAGGATGGAAATTCCACCAATGGGAACTCAAAGGCGTCCCACTACGCATAGAAATCGGACCCCGAGACCTCCAACAGCAACAAGTCGTCATGGTCAGACGCGACACCAAAGAGAAAAGCTTCGTAAAAGAAACCGAACTAATTGAAACGGCTGAAAAGCTGCTAGACGACATCCAAAGCAACCTCTTCACAAAAGCCAAACAAAACCTCGAAGAAAAGACAACATCAGTCAAAACCTACGACGAATTCAAGCAAGTTGTTTGCGACAAAGGCGGATTTGTCAAGGCAGCATGGTGCGGAAGCCCAGACTGCGAAGCAAAAATCAAAGAAGAAACGGGCGCAACCATCCGAGTAATTCCCTTCGAAAGAGAGGAACCGCAGACCGACTGCATAATCTGCGGAAAGAAAGCCAAAGACGTCGCCTACTTCGCCAGAAGCTACTAAGCCAAGTTTCAAACTGAAAAATGGGTTTATCCTACCCGTCTTCTATTTTTGTCCTTAAAACGTGTCTTAGATAACGAGTTTTTCTTTAGCAACCCGCCGTGTCTTAATCCCCAAATCGCTAACACGAAATTGCTTTCCTCCGAAAAGCACCGCGTATTCCTGCTCAGCGTAAACTGCCGCCGCAATCCGCCCAATTGCGTCGGCCTTCATGATGCCGCTTCCACTGCCGCCGCCCACAACTACCACACCGTGGTCCTCAAAAACTACTGGCTGCTCGTCTAACGTGTTGACCTCGTATAAACCTGCGAACCCTCCGGAGGACTGGGCACTTTCAAACTGCGGAAGATACTTTGCCACGATAGGTTGCAACCCCTTCGGGTAGAAGTCGGTTTCTGGTTTCGGATGTTCCTCCAGCAAGTAAGCACGCGGGAACTCATCGGCGAAACCTGCGCTGAAGCTTTCACCTTCAAGGTTAGGGCGCAAGTAAACTGACGGCTTGGGCAAAATGGTGAATGGCAGGGAGCCTACCTCAGAGAAATCCTTGATATGAAGCAGCGTCTTTAGTGCTTCGGTTTCTGCTTTAACGTTGAAAACCTGGCGTTTCCTCGGCTTCACAAAGCACTCAATCCCGACCGGGTCGAGGAGTTGGGGAAGCCAAGCGCCTGCAGCTACCACCGTCTTTCCAGATTTTATTGTTCCGCGAGTTGTTTCGACCGCTGTAACAGAGGAGTCTTGCCAAAAGTACGGCTCACCTGATAATCCTATTGGGAAACGCGGCTCGACAATTAGTTTTGTCACTTGGGTACGGTACTGGATTTCGCCGCCCAACTTCAAAAATTCAGACTCATAGAACCGCACAAGTGACATGACACTGATTACCCCTGCTTTGGGCACAAAAACAGCCCGATAAACATCACCCAATCCCAGCCGCTGGGCTTCCTGGTCGCCACCAAAACTCACATGCAGACCTAATATTCGGGACAAATCTTCTAGCAAGTATTCTTTGTAAGCCAACCCTTTCGCTTTCAACTCTCCTAAAACCGAAAACACTTGCTTGTATGACTCTTCGGTGAAGCACCAGAGGTAGCCACAAAAACGGAGCTTCAGATCTATCCCTTGCGCTTCCTGCAGATGCTTATAAAATTCAACCGATGAATCCGCCAAATCAAAGTTAGAGCTAGAAGAGAAGAAACACCGAAAAGCTGCAGCACTGTTAACTGTACTACCTAAACCGGCAGCCACATTCTTATCCAAGACTAAAACCTTCAGCGTCGGATCTGCGAGTTTGATGTGGTAAGCTGTGGATAAGCCAAGGATACCTGCACCGACTACGAGAACATCATAATCTGCCATTGCAAACTCCTAAAGAACCCTTCACCAAGACTGTGGCGAAAAATGGATTTAAACCTACTTCCAAATCGCCGAAAAATCGCAGCGAAACGCAGCTCTGGGCAAACTTGCGTAGAAATTGTAGTTCTCGAGGTAACTGGAAAATGAGGTTTTCCTCGTAAACTTTATTTTCCAAGACCCGTTATGTGTGCCTTCTGAAGGACCAAACCTTGGCAGACATCAAAGTCACAAAACGAGCTTCAAACATCGAATACGCCATACGAGACGTCATTCCCTACGCTGAGCAGGTGCTGAAGGAAGGCAGAAAAATCTACTACCTAAACATCGGAGACCCCCCGGCTTTCGACTTCACCGTCCCCCAGCACGTCAAGGACGCCCTATGCAAAGCTGTTCAGGAAGACTGCAATTACTATTCACCATCCGAAGGGTTGCCTGAGCTTAGGCAAGCGGTCGCCGACAAAGAGAAACGAGTTAACAACGTGAACATTTCCCCTCAAGACGTCCTTATCACGGAGGGCATTTCGGAAGGCATTCAGATGGCGCTGGCAGCCGTCGTTGAGAAAGGTGACGAAATCCTCTTCCCAGGACCAACCTACCCGCCTTATATTTCCTACACTAAATTCTTCGAAGGCACACCCGTCTCCTACGAAACGGTTGAGAAGGAAGGATGGCAACCAAACGTCGACGACCTCCGCAAAAAAATCACAAAGAAAACACGAGCACTAGTAATAATCAACCCCAACAACCCCACCGGAGCCGTCTACGGCAGAAAAATGGTTAAAGAGATGCTTGACATAGCCGCGGAACACAAGCTGTTGGTACTTTCAGACGAAATTTACGATCAAATAACCTACGGCCAAGAATTCTGCAGCACCGCCAGATTGGCAAAAGACGTGCCAGTCGTCGGATTCAACGGCTTCTCCAAAGCCTACCAAATGACTGGCCTCCGACTGGGCTACATGTACTTCAAAGCAAAAGGAAAAGAACTCGAAAACCTCCGATTGGGAATCGAGAAAGAATGCCGCATCCGCCTCTGCGCCAACACCCCCGTGCAAAAAGCCGGAGCCGCAGCACTCAACGGACCACAAGACCACATCAAAGACGTCGTACAAAAGCTTAAGGAACGCCGAGACTACGCCTGGAAACGCCTAAACGAAATCGAAGGCATAAGCTGCACCGAACCAGAAGGCGCCTTCTACATCTTCCCAAAAATCCACGAAGTCGGCACCAGATGGAAAACCGACATGCAGTTCATCATAGAACTCCTGCGGGAAACCGGCGTGCTGGTCGTAAATGGTTCAGGCTTCGACCCAGTTTACGGCGCGGGGCACGTGAGGGCAGTTTTCCTTCCGCCAGTTCCGATGCTGGAAGAAGCACTGAACGAACTTGAGCGGTTTATGAAAAAGAAGAAATAAAAATCGGCAGATTTCTGCCTTTTTTCTTGCTTAGTATTTTACAGCGATTCCCTGATTTGGGTCTCGGGTCAGCTTCCGGAACTCAACCATTAATTTCTTGGTGATTGGTCCCGCTGCGCCTTGACCGATTGGTCGCCAATTCACTTGCCGGATTGGCACGATTTCCGCCGCTGTTCCTGTGAAGAAAAGTTCGTCAGCGGTGAACAACATAAACGTGGTAAGGTTTGCTTCAGTTACTTCGTATCCTAGTTTCTTGGCGAGGTCTTTTACTGCTGCGGAGGTTATGCCTTCCAAAGCGCCTGTCGATGTCGGAGGCGTCAAGATTTTTCCATTTTTGACCAGGAATATGTTTTCGCCTACACCTTCAGCCACTAAGCCGTTTGGTGTGAGACAGATGGCTTCGTCAGCGCCGCTCATGTTAGCTTCTATCTTGGCCATTATGCTGTTGAGGTAATTGAGGGACTTCGCTTCATGCGATGAGCCGTCAACCGGGTTGCGCCTCACCCATGAAACCAAGGTAGTAATGCCCTTGACTTTGGCTTCACCCTCGTGCAGTTTGATGTTGTCAGCTATTATTATGACTGTTGGCGTACAGCATTTACGCGGGTCTAAACCCAAATCGCCAACGCCGCGTGTAACAACTAAACGAACATAGGAATCTTTGAGTTTGTTTTTCCGGATGGTCTCAACTACCGTGTTAACCATTTCCTCTTGCGTTATGGGAATCTTGAGAAGCAACGCGTGAGCTGAACTGTAAAGTCTCTGAACGTGTTCTTTCAATTTGAAAACTACGCCGTCGTAGACCCGGATACCTTCGAAGACGCCATCTCCGTATAACAGACCATGATCGTAGACACTGACTTTTGCCTGCGATTTCGGATAGTACTTTCCGTCTATGTAGATTTGAAGCTCTTGTTCCATAGTTGTCCCTTCTGAACTGGACTTCTCTGTATAGCTCGCAAATTTCTTATATTTTGTGTCAGCGAACTATAGGATTCATTTACCTAACCGTGGAACTGCGGACGCTTACTCATGAGGCGAGGCAACGGCAAAGGCTTGAAAGGCTTCCCCGCCGTCTTGGTTGCGATCTTAGCCACCAACATTTCGGCAGTTAGATTTTGCTGTGCACCTTTTACTTCGCGGTCACGAACTGACAGGTTCCCAGACTCCACCTCTTTTTCGCCGACCACGACGATGTAGGGGATCCATTCCTGTTCGGCTTCGCGGATTTTCTTTTGTAAAGTAGATGCACTATCGTCAATATCTACGCGGATGCAGTGGGCTTCGATTTTCTTCGCAATTTCCTCTACTTTATCCATGTACTTGTCGGATATCGGGATCAGACGAACTTGCGTGGGTGAGAGCCACAGTGGGAGCATTGGCGCTTTTCCAGCCATTTGCTCGCGGTAAGCTTTCTCCAGCAGAGCGTAGATGTCGCGTTCGATGGCGCCGCTTGGACTGCAGTGGAGAATCAGGGGATTCTGCTTCTCGCCTTTCTCATCTACAAATGTGATGTCGTAGCGTTTCGCGTTTTCTACGTCAATTTGGTCGGTTGCCAACGCAGCCGCTTTATCCTGGTTATCGACGAAGTTGAGGTCCCATTTTAGGCTGAAATAGAAGAAGCGCTCATTCCAGACTTCGGCGAGCATTGGTTTGCCGTATTTCTCGGCAATTTCAGCGATGAAGGCTTTGTTTTCCTCGTAGAATGCCTTGGTAAACCGGATTGCAATTTCGAAGTCGTCTTTAACTAGGCCAATGTTTTCGAGGACATCGATGCAGAGGTCAAATCTGATTTTGAATTCCTGCTTGGCCTGATCTAGGTCAGTGCAGAATGCGTGGCAATCTGGCATCGTGAAAGCTCGCAGGCGTTTGAGCCCGACGACTTCACCGCTCTTTTCTCTGCGGAAGCTGTAGCGTGTTAACTCGTAGAGTTTGATTGGCAACTGTTTGTAGCTGAATTGGGCATCGTGAGCCATCAGGAACTGGCCAAAGCACGCGGCGAATCTTAGAAATAGTTCTTTGTCTTCGGATTTGAGGACGTATTGGCGGGCGGGGAAACGGTTCATGTAGCTTTTCAGGCTGGGGTGGTTGAAGTCGTACATGATTGGAGTTTCAACTTCCATGCCGCCGTAAGCCGCAACTCTGTTCGTGACGTATTGCTCAAGGAGTGATTTTATCATGCGTCCTTTTGGGTACCAGCGGATGTTGCCAGGGTCGCTGCCGGGCTCGTAATCCGCGATTTCGAGCCGTTTCATAAGCGTCACGTGAGGCGGCATCTGGGTGACAGCGCGTGCCTTCTTGATTTCGTACTGCGAGAACTTTTGCAGGTTAGAATGCCCTTTGAATTTGTATTCTTCAATCGGCACCAGTGAGCCATCGGTATTAAGGACGTGCCAGAACGACTGCATCTTGTCCTCAGCTTTCAGAGCTGCGGAGACTGGTTCTTCTTCTTTCTTGACTTCTGCGCCTTCCACCTTAACCTCAGCTGACGGTACTGCCACGGCATAGGTGCGGGCTTGCTCAGCCAACGGATGCCCCTTAATAGAAATGGTAAACTGCTTGTTCCAACCAAACGGAGCACGGAAGGTTTCGATACCTTTCTCTTTCGCGTAAGCTTCCATGGCTTTAATTATTTTGAGAGCTTCACCAGGGTTACTCAAGTTACTGCTCAAATGCGCAAAGGGGTAAATGAGAATTCGGTTAGTTTTCTGCCTACCCAAAAACGCGCGGACATCGTCAATAGCTTTCTGCGCCAACGCCACGTTGTCGCCTTCTTCAACTGCGGTGAAAAGAACCACGACTTCTTCGACGCGGGTCTCTTTCTTCTCCGCTTCTTCCGCTATCTGGATTTCTTTTTGAACTGGAGTATAAACAATAAAGTTAGAGTGTAACTGAAGTATCCGCATGTAGTTTCAGCCTCTTAGCCATAGCGCCATTTTTCCAGGGTCTTGTCTTTCTTGGATTTCTTCTTATACTCTTTGTAATGTTCATGGCATAGGTAAGCGCGTTTGTCACCGGCTATGTTTAAGCCTGCAGACTTAACTTTATCGAACGGAATTGAACGTTCAGCATCTTTGCCGCAGCCCACTACGCTGCATTTTTCGCCTTTATCAATACGACCCAACGTTGACGCCTCACAAATGATACTGACTACAATATGCTTCAATGCTTTATTTCTTTTTCATAAACAGCGGTTGCTCGGCGGTAGATTTCTTCTGTCTCGCCAAAAAACCGTGTGCCAACATCCTCAACTACTAGTGAAGCTGCCGCGGAACCCACGCAGGTGCACCAGAAGGGATCTTTTTTGCGAGTGAACTCCGTTAAGAAGGCGCCGACGAAAACGTCACCTGCACCGGTCGGATCCACAACCCGTTTTGGTTTGCATGCGGGAACCTGGCAGACTTCTCCATCGACTGAAAGCATCGAGCCCTGGGCACCCATGGTCGCAATAACGATTTCGGGACCCAAATCATGCACTACCCTGAGCGCTTTTCGAACGTCTGTTGTCCCTGTTAAGACTCCGATTTCGTCCAAAGACGACTTGTAGACGTTGATCAATGGAAGTATCCGCTTATCCATTTGAACGCAGCAGGAAACCTTTCCCTTCGCGTCGAAGCGACGCGTCATCCCTTGAGGGTCAATCGATAAACAATTAGCGAATTCTCGGAGCCGTTCAACAACCTCAAAAGAGATTTCTGCAGCTACAGGCGCTATGTGAACAACCTTAGCTTGGAGAATTGGCAAGTCATCAACAGTCATTGGAGAACCCAGAGCCTTCATCTTGAGGCTTCGGGAAGACAAATCCTCGCTGTAAGTGAGTTCGAAACTAGTTGTGCACTCGCCGGGAACCTTAACAATGGCTGAAAGATCAACGCCCTCGTCGCGAAGCCTTCTCAGGTAACTCTCGGGAAAATCTGAACCAACTTTCGAAATTACTACCGACGATCCGCCTAACCTCTGCGTAATCAGTGAAACATAAGCGACTGCGCCCCCCAAAATCCTGACCCGCTTAACATGACTCGGCAACTTCAGGGAATCAAGA
>Ga0182021_10010821_pt1 | contig 10820 bp, 12 predicted proteins | sample 612E3MmetaG_FD_120493 | JGI IMG/M metagenome (GOLD analysis project Ga0182021, IMG submission 120493) | Permafrost microbial communities from Stordalen Mire, Sweden - 612E3M metaG (Illumina Assembly) | ecosystem: Environmental > Terrestrial > Soil > Wetlands > Permafrost | place: Sweden...
AAATCGCTTTTTGCACTACTTTCATATACTCAGCTTGTTCAATCGCAGTTGTGACAATAGAAAGGTCAAGAGTTTTTGAAAAAGGGTATTTTTTCCTGAATTTCGAAAGTGTTAATCCAATCTCTTTTGTTTCATAAGTCGGCAAACCCTGCGAGTTTATGAAAACGCGAGTATGAAGCTTCGGATCATATTTTTCCGCTTTGAATATAATAGCGCCGTCTGATTTTTCAAAAACATTCGGCATATTGGCTCGAACTATTTTTTCTCCAATTTTTGCCATCTCACTTTCAAAGAAATAGCAGTCAAACTTCGTGCCAAGAAGTTTATAAATTTCCTCAAATGCTTCCAGTGTGACACCTCTGCCCCAATCATAAATTTTATTTATTTCTTCATCGCTTCTGTCATAAATTTCTTTGTTTATTTCATCTATTTCTTTTTTTATAACTTCATCAGTATCATATAAATTACTACCTTTTGAATAACATTCGCCAATCCATTTTGCGTCAGCAGATACACCCCTACCTGCCTCCCCCTTACCAAGGGGGAGGTGCTCCAAGCGGAGGGGGTCATTCATAATTCCGTAAATGGCTTTCGCCACATGCGGGCCGACATCGCCCTGATAATTGGCACGAACAGTTTTCGCGCCAGAAAACTCCACAATACGAGCGACAGATTCGCCGATAGCATTAGTCATAAGATGGCCGATATGAAATGGCTTGAATGGATTCGGGTCGGTATATTCAACCATTATTTTCTTGCCTGAAAGCAGATTATTCTTTCCCCAATTTTCCTTTTGCTTTAAAATTTCTTTTATACTATCTCTAAAAAAATCATGAGATAAATAGAAATTAATAAATCCAGCGCCAGCAACCTCTACTTTTTCTATTTCACCGAAGCCTTGCTTCGGTAACAATTCAACTAATTTTTCTGCCAATTCTCGCGGATTAATTTTTAATTGTTTAGCATAGACCATTGCCACATTTGTAGAGTAATCACCATGAGTAGTATCTGCTGGGTGTTCTAAAACAATATCTTTTGCATCAATATTAAGATTTTTTAAAACTTCTTGTATTTTTTTTTGTATTTTATCTTTCATTGTTAATTTGTAATCAGTAATTATTTTCTACCTGTGCTTCCGAACATTCCTTCCCCGCGCGATGATTCACCCAATTTATCGGTTTCTTCAAGATCAACTCTTGCAACTGGTATAATAACCAATTGGGAAACTTTATCACCTTCTTCAAAAGTATAAGATTTATCTGAAAGATTAATTAAAAGAGTATTATATTCGCCTCTATAACCAGCATCATATACTCCCCCCATATGAATGAGACCGGCATTTGAAATACTACCCTTATCCATAATTATAGCACCATAGCCATCCGGGAATTCCAAAGCAAATCCATGCCAAAAACGATAATGCCCCATTGGTGGTATCGTCGCTGTTTCCATTGCATATAAATCAAGACCCACATCACCAGGGTGAGCATAATTAGGCATTTTCACACCATCTTTTAATTTTTTAATTTTGATTTTCATATAACTTTCTTAACTTTCTCACATACCATTTCATGGATTTGCTCTCTTCTTAATATACCATTTTTATCCGCACAATCTATTTTAATAAAATGAGGAACTTCTTTAGCTAGTTTCATTGCGCTCTTGCGAGAATTAACAAGGAAATCAATATCTGCTTCATGCACATCTTTTTTCTTTTTCAAATATTCTCTTTTCATTTTACCATCGCGATTCTTCAAAAGCTTGAGAGTTATGTCTATCGGCAAACTTAAATATAAAATTAAATTTGGTTTTGGAATTTTGAAAACTTCATACTCCATCTGATCAAGCCATTTCATAAAATCATTGCGCTTCTTGATGCTTTTTATCTTGCCGCCTTGATGAATCTGATTGGCTGAAACATAACGATTGGCAATTACAATATAACCACTCTTAAGCCAACCTTCTATTTCATCCTTAGATTCCCATCTGTCAGCTGCATACATGACTGAAGCAATCTTCGGATGAATATGAACCCAGTTATAATACTGTTCACTCAAACAATGCCCAATAAACTTTCCAAAGAAGTTTTTATAGTATTCTGGGAAATCAACAGTTTTAATTGTATATCCTTCCTTTTTAAGTCGCTTCGTCAAAAGTGCGACCTGCGTCGCCTTCCCGCTTCCATCCGTACCATCTATAACTATTAATTTTCCTTTTTGTGTTTTCATAAAATTATTTTATTTCTGGAACATAATGAATATTTTTTTTATAACAATTAATAGAAACATCACAACCAGTAAATAATGGCGATGGTAAATTATCTAAGTCATACCAGTCCCAAGATTCAAATTTATCTGGTTCACAAACTTTTGGTTCTCCACTTTTTAAATCTGCAGTAAAACCAAGATGTACAAAATGACTTGGTGGATAAGCAGTTAAATTTGTCACAAAAGAAAATTTAATATTCTCTATTTCAATTCCTGTTTCTTCAAAAGTTTCTCTCTTTAAACATTCTTCAAATGATTCCATGTATTCCAATTTTCCACCAGGAAATCCATATGTTCCCAGTGCATGTTTACCAATTCTTTTACCAAGAAGAATTTTACCTTCTTTTATAATAAGAACAGCGACTCCAACTTTTGGTTTTTGAATTTCGTCAGACATATTCTACTTTTTCCCCCGCAAAACTTTATCCATCTTCTTGGCAATTGCAATCATGTCTTTCTCTTTGTTTCCGCGAGTGGTTTGCGCACAAGTGCCTAGGCGAATACCTGACGGATCCATGGCAGTGCGAGTATCACCTGGAATTGTATTCATATTCACAATAATCCCTGCTTTTTCAAGCCTATTACTTGCATCTTTGCCAGATATTCCCTTTCCTTCCATCCATGTATCCATAAGTATAAGATGCGAATCCGTACCGCCAGAAATAATATGCCAGCCAAGCTTTTGCAATTCTACCGCCAAGGTTTGCGCATTTCTGATGACTTGCTTGGCATATTTCTTGAATGCCGGCGTATCGGCTTCTTTTAAAGCTACTGCAACGGCTGCAATTGTATTTTCATGAGGTCCGCCAAACAATCCTGGAATTATCATTTTGTCTATTTTTTTATCAAGTTCTCTGGCATCTTTTTTCACAAACAAAAGCGCATGGCGAGGGCCACGAAGGGACTTATGGGTTGTCGTCATGACAGAATCGGCGTAAGGGAACGGCGATGGATATGCTCCGCCTGCCACAAGCCCGGCGAAGTGCGACATATCCACATGAAGGAGAGCGCCAGAAGCATCGGCTATTTCTCTGAATTTTTTGAAATCAACAATTCTCGGATAAGCGGTAAATCCGCAGACGATAATATCCGGCTTTTCAATTATCGCCAAATTTTTGAGAGCATCATAATTTATCATTTCAGTTTTAGGATCAAGTTCAAATTGAAGCGGCTTCCAAAGCTTGCCGGTCATTGAAAGCGGATGCCCGTGAGTGAGATGCCCGCCTGACGTTAGCTTCATGCCCATAATTTTTCCGCCGATCGGAACAAGGGCAGAATAAAGAGCAAAGTTGGCCGGCGAACCGGAAAGAAGTTGGACATTCACATGCCACTCTTCTTTCTTTAATTTGAAAAGTTTAAGCGCGCGATCAATGCAAAGCTGTTCAACTTTGTCTATAATCTGATTCCCGCCATAATACCTTCTTCCTGGATAGCCCTCGGCGTATTTATTGGTAAGCTTGGATCCCAAAGCTTTCAGAACATCATTTGAGACAATGTTTTCCGAAGCGATAAGATTAACGACGCTTTTCTGCCTCTTTTCTTCCGCTTTAATCAACCTTTCAATTTGTTTGTCTTTCATGGAAGTTTCGATAGTTAAGAATAATACCCTGATTTTAGCACGTTGAAGAAGAAAAGAAAAAAGGTATAATAAGCGCATGAAAGAAAATCATGCAGATTTTATCTATTTAGACCTTATTGAGCGTATAAAGCGCGAAGGCGTGAGGAAGACAGACCGTACCGGCACAGGCACTATTTCTCTCTTGGGTCATCAAATGCGTTTTGATTTATCAAAGGGCTTTCCTCTTCTAACTACAAAAAAACTTCCCATTAAATCTATAATTCATGAATTGATTTGGTTCATGCGCGGAGACACCAATCTCAAATATTTAGCAGATAATAATGTGCATATTTGGGACGAATGGCCATATAAAGCATATTTAATTAAAAATAAAATTACAGTACCAAAAACTGGCAGTGATGAATGGAATACTGGCATAAAAGAATTCGTTGAAAAAATTAAAGCTGATGAGTCATTTGCAAAAGAATATGGAAATTTGGGACCGATTTATGGCTATCAATGGCGCAATTGGCCAGCTCCAAACGGCAAACATATAGACCAACTTAAAAATATAATTGAGCAAATTAAAAATACGCCAGATTCTCGCCGGCTCATCATTTCTGCTTGGAATGTCGCCGATATTGAAGAGATGGCAAAAGCTGGACTTCCGCCATGTCACTGCCTTTTCCAATTCTATGTCGCTAATGGTAAATTGTCATGCCAATTATACCAACGCAGTTGCGATACTTTTCTTGGAGTGCCATTCAATATTGCTTCGTACGCTCTATTTACCATGATTATCGCTCAAATCACAAATCTTATTCCTGGCGAGTTCGTCTGGACTGGCGGGGATGTGCATTTATATTTGAATCATCTTGAACAAGCTGATATTCAACTTTCCCGCAAAAATGATATTCGTCCACTGCCCACGATGAAAATAAATCCGAATATAAAAAATATTGAGGATTTTACAATAGATGATTTTGAGTTAGTTAATTACAATCCACATGATACAATTAAAGCTCCTATAGCGGTATAAAATTTATGATACTATCCATAATTTCAGCCATTGGAAAAAATAATGAGATTGGTAAAGGTAATACTTTGCTATGGGATTTGCCTGCTGATATGAAGCATTTCAGAGAAACAACTAAAGGTCATACTGTCATCATGGGGCAAAAAACATTTGAGTCCATAGGGCAGCCGCTTCCAAATCGCAGAAATATTGTTTTAACAAAAGATAAATCATTCAATAAAGAAGGAATAGAAACAGTTTATTCATTAGAAGAACTTTTTGATTTATTGGAAAAAACTGAAGGCAAGAATAGCGAGAGTTTTATAATTGGAGGTGGACAAATATACCGCCTATTCTTAAATAAAGCAGACAAACTTTATATTACGCATGTAAATGAATCTTTTCCTGACGCTGACACATTCTTCCCTATTATTGACATGACTATGTGGGAAGAGATTAAAAGTGAAAAATATAAATCTGACAATTTGAATAAATATGATCTAGAATTTGCTGTCTATAATAAAAAATCCGCTTAATGCGGATTTTTTATGGATCTTCGGGTGTTCTGACTCGGACAAATATATCTTTGCCGTCAGGCGATTTTGATTTGATATATTTTCTATTCTTATTTATCTCCACTTTTTCAATCAATTCTTTTTCAAGATCATAGCCGAGTATTTCAGACATGCCAAGAAGGAATATCGCCACATCGGCGAATTCTTCCGCTACGCCGTCTTGATTCTTGCTGAATTTCGAGAACGCCTCGGACAGTTCTTCATGCGCGCGACAAAACTCCAAGGCGACATCTGTCGTGTTGAAACCTTTCTCAATCTTATTTCGCATAACTTCTTTTTGCAGTTCTTTCAGATTGATCATAAATATCACATATCCTTATAAATTTCCATCTCGCCAAGTATCTTGTATTCTATGCCGGCTTGATCAAAAATTTCTTTCGTGCGACTGGCGCCATGATAATCTTTCAATGCCACAACTCGCACAATTCCGGAATTAATAATGCTCTGCCCGCATTTGTAGCACGGGATCATTTTGCAGTACATAGTTCCACCTTCAATAGCGACGCCGACTCTGGCCGCGTTGCTTATGGCATTCTGTTCGGCATGAGCGGTGCGTATGCAATGCCTGGATTCTATTCCATCTTCCTGCGTAACTGTGTGCATTTCATGGCCAACTTCGTCGCAATGAGGCAAACCCACGGGCGAACCTACATAACCGGTAGATAGAATTCTTTTATTTTTCACGATTATCGCTCCGGCTCTGCCTCGGTCGCAAGTGCCCCGGGAACCGATCAACTCGGCCATCTGCAAAAAATACTCATCCCATGACGGCCTTATATATGAAGAGGATTCTGGATTTTTATCTGGCATGGAATAATTATATGCCTTTTATTAAAATTAGCCAATTATAAATTATCCGGCGCTTGTTCAAGCTTGAGAGCAACTGTTTTCTCAACTCCCTTGGATAAAACCTTCAAAGTAATAACATCGCCGACTTTTTTGTTGCGGATAATAGCGGCAAAATCATTATTTTGGTCGATTTTTTGTCCGTCAATTTCAAGAATAATATCATTCTCAATAATGCCGGCTTTATCTGCTGGCGAACCCGGTATAACTGCCAAGTCAGTGGCCGCTTGGCCCCTTTGCACCAGAATTCCATAGTCAACAGCAAGATTATTCTTTGCTTTAAGATCTGCATCCACATTTATATACCTAATGCCTAAGTATGGGCGGATAATCTTGCCGGTTTTCTCAACAGAACTAATGACATTTTTAACGCTATTTATAGGCAGAGAAAATCCGACATTGGAAGAGCCTTGAACTACCGCCACATTAATGCCCACAACTTGGCCTGACAGATTAAGCAACGGTCCGCCGGAATTTCCGGGATTAATAGCGGCATCCGTTTGAATAACTTTGCCAAGCCGCTCTGACTGGCCAAATTCATCTCCGGCCGTAATAGAGCGTGAAAGCCCGGAAACAACTCCGACTGAAACAGTATTGGTAAATTCGCCTAGCGCATTGCCGATTGCAATTACCGTCTGCCCGACATTAAGCGAATCAGAATCGGCAAGATCTAGATAGGGCAGATTAGTTGCAGAAATTTTAACCAAAGCCACGTCAAGGACCGAATCGCGAGCAAGAACTTTGGCCGTATATTTTTTCCCATTATTTAAAAGCACTTCATAAATAGCGCCAGTATCAGCGACAACATGATTGTTGGTTACAATCAACCCGTCCGATGAGATTATAAAACCTGAACCGCTGCCGATTTCTTGCTTTTCAGTGCCATTAGGAGTGTATATCGGCGTCTGAAAAAATCCGGGGAATAATCCCCCGAATGGATCATTGGGATCAGCGCCATTCTGCTGGTAAGAAACATCATATTTAGGAACTTCTTTGCTGACAATTATAGAAACGACTGCCGGCTTGGCTTTCTTGACTGCTCCAACAACAGTATCTTGTTCAGTTGCGGTTTGAGGCAAGCCCGCAAATTCATTATTATTTTTCGCGTTTAAATTATTAGCAATGCCTAAAAGTTGCTGCTCTGTCGCATATCCTGCAAGAAGCCTATTGAATATTTTTATGCGATAGTGCCACAACAAACCGCCAATAATTGAAAGCGTGATAATTATAGTTATAAAGCTTATAAGTATGGCTTTAAAAATGGCACTTTTAAACAAACTGTTGAAGAAAACTTTTATTTTTTGTGCTATTATAATTAACTTTTTCATAATTTCAATCATGATAAAACTTATAATAATGTATTATTGTATAAGATGATAAATATAATTGTCAATAAACCTATCTTCTATTTCTGAGCAGGGCTGGCTGCCGGCCTCAATTGTATTGATTCGGCGCTAATGCTTCCGTCAGGATTAGCGGTTCCGGTAATGGTAATATCCCCGCCGACTGCTATATCGCCAGAGGTTCCGGAAACCATTTTCATAATAGGCGTACTAGCTGTAAAAAACACGACTTTTGAGCTGCCATCTCTGGCTTGAACGGTAATGCTCGTACTGTCTTTCGATATGACTGTTCCGCCGGTAAAATTATTGCCGTTTCGCATGCCTCTGCCGGCAAAATTTCCGCTATTAGCGAAGGTATTCTGATTTTTAGCGGATTGACTGCTTTTTGAAGCGGCTGATCCGGCATAAAAGCAAATTGCACCGACAACGACAGCCACGCCTATAATTATTAAAACTGTTTTTTTATTCATAATTTTATTTTAACTTATTAATTAATAATTTACTCATATCTCAATGCTTCAATCGGATTAAGACCTGCCGCCCTTTGAGCAGGATAATAACCAAAAATAATGCCGATTATAGCCGAGACGCCGAACGCCAATAATACTGACGATATTGAAACTTGAGATTGCAATATTCCCAAGTATGCCACCGAAAATGATATCAGCCATCCAAGTATAACGCCAATAACGCCTCCGGTAAAAGTAGGAATGACCGCTTCAATGAGGAATTGCATATTTATATCTTTTTTCTTCGCGCCAATCGCTTTACGAAGGCCGATTTCGCGAGTTCGCTCGGTAACGGTGGTCAGCATCATATTCATAATGCCTATGCCTCCCACAAGAAGAGATATTCCGGCAACTGCCGCCAATAATGAAGTAAAAGTGCCTGCCACAGATGAAGCGGTCGCTATTATATCCGCTTGGTTAAGAGTATTGAAATCCGCCTTAGTCGGGTCAGTTATATTATGGCGGCTCAGCAACAGGGCTGTTATATCGGACTGCACTTGAGCGGAAGCATCGGAACTTTCTGCTTCTACATCTATTTCGCTCAGATAACGATTGCCGGAAAGATATCTTTGCGCCGTGGTATACGGTATATAAACAGCATCATCGCTATTACTGAAACCGGAACCGCCTTTGGCCGTGGTTATGCCGATAATATTGTATTCAGAGCCGGCAATGCGAATTTTTTGCCCGACAACGCCGGTAGCGCCCGCGCCGAATAAATCATCTCTTGTGGTAGGACCGAGCACCGCAACTTTTGCTCCGCTTGCTATATTTTGATCTGATAAAAATGAGCCCTCATCGATATTTAAATTTCTTACTGCCATATATGAGGCCTCAGTTCCTATAATGCTAGTATTGGTGTTTGTGCCGGTAGCCACCACTTGCTTGCGCGAAGTAACTTCGCGTACCACATTTACGATATTTGAAACCTGCGATCCTATAGCGTCGGCATCTTCTATCGTCAAAGACAAAGCCCCGCCGCGGCCGGCGCTTGGTCCGCCGAAGCTTCTTTGGGCTCCAGGCATGACCATGACTAGATTTGCTCCTATGGATTCTATGCTTGATGAAATAGAGTCCTTGGCTCCCGTACCTATGGCCATCATGGCTATAACCGAAGCAATGCCTATGACAATGCCTAGCATCGTTAAAAATGTGCGGACTTTGTTCGCTGAGAGCGCTGAGTATGTTTCTTCTAATATGTCAATAATTTTCATTTTCTGTCTAAATGATCATGATGAGCAATTCTCCTCTTATGATCTTTGCTATCGCTTAATAATAATCCATCGCGAATGGTAATAATGCGCTTTGCGTGTTCTGCCACGTCTGATTCGTGAGTAATCAAAATAATAGTGCGTCCGAGCTCTTCATTCAATTTCTGAAATGTTCCGAGAACAATATCTCCTGTCTTCGTGTCAAGATTGCCGGTCGGCTCATCGGCAAGAATAATCGTGGGATTATTAACCAATGCCCGGGCGATAGCCACTCTTTGAATCTGCCCGCCCGACAATTGATTTGATAAATGAAGAAAATGATCTTCCTCAAGACCAGAAGCTTTCAATGCTTTTTGGGCGCGAGATATTCTTTCGCCGTCTTCTATGCCTTTATACACCAGAGGCAAGCTTACATTGCGTATGACTGTGGTGCGCGGAAGCAAATTAAATGACTGAAAAACAAATCCTATCTTATCGCGGCGTATGTCGGCAAGCTCGTCATCAGAAAGCTTTGAAACATCCTTTCCATCAAGAAAATATTTGCCCGATGTCGGACTATCGAGCGCGCCGAGAATATGCATTAAAGTTGATTTGCCTGAGCCTGAAGGACCCATGATGGCTACAAATTCCCCGTCTTCAACGCTAAAACTTATGCCTTTCAATGCTTGAAAAGCAATATCGCCGGTATTATACGTTTTTGTAATATTTTTAATTTCTATCATAATATCAAACGCTCCAGTACTATCTTCCAGCAGCGCCGCGGAAAGAACCTCCGCCTATCAAGCTGGGAGCAGAAGATGCAGCGGTTTTAGTTGCAGCAGAAGATGCAATAGTTCTTGAAACGACTTGGTCCCCTTCATTTAATCCTGAAACGATTTCAGTTACCGAATCGCCAGACAAGCCCGCGGTGACAATTTGCTGTATCGGCGGAGTCGACGATGGAGAACCCGCAGCGCCTGCGGGCGCGGGTGGCAATGGCGGATTAAACATTTCAACATAGGATGTTCCATTTTTAGTTTTTACGGCGCTATTCGGAACAGTCAAAACATCTTGCTTTATATTCGTAATAATCGACGCGTCCACGCTCATGCCGTCCTTTATTCTGTCGTCTTGCGTATCAAAAGATATCTTGACTTGGTAGGTCACCACTCCCTGCGACACAGCGCCGACTGCATCAATTTCTGAAACAGTGCCGGCTATGGAAAGGCCGCTGATGGCATCGAATGTGAGAGTTACTTTTTGCCCCAAATTTATTTTGGCGACATCAACTTCATTAAGGGATATTTCTGCCACTTTCTGCTTTGTAATCAATGTGCCAACAGTTGAACCGGAAGAAACTGTATCAAATTTTTTAACTGCTAATCCTGTAATGGTGCCGTCAAACGGAGCTATTATTGAATAATTAGCCAACTCTTGCTGGGCATCTATTAGGGCATTCTTGCGCTGATCAACAGTCAATTGGGCTGTTTTTAAATCAATATCCGTAGCCCCGGCTT
>Ga0182021_10010822_pt1 | contig 10819 bp, 5 predicted proteins | sample 612E3MmetaG_FD_120493 | JGI IMG/M metagenome (GOLD analysis project Ga0182021, IMG submission 120493) | Permafrost microbial communities from Stordalen Mire, Sweden - 612E3M metaG (Illumina Assembly) | ecosystem: Environmental > Terrestrial > Soil > Wetlands > Permafrost | place: Sweden...
CCGGATCGACGAAATACGCGAACCAGCAGCTCTTCACCCCGCGCTGATCCAGGTATCTCTTCGTGCCGATCAGTTGCTGGCCCCAATCCGCGTTCGACTCGGCGAGGTACTTGTACGTGGCCGATGGACCTCCCCACAGCTCATTCGAGTAGGCCATGTAGGACGTGGGGAAAGCGCGCGCCGAGGAGACCACATGAAACAGCAGCAGCGCGCCGACGAGATAAGCCCAGCGTCGATCTGAACGGATGAGAGCCCATGCCGCGCCCGCGGCCAGCACCGAGGCGAACACGAATATCAGCAGTATGTGACGCGCCCCGATGTTCAGCTTGGATCCCATGGAGACCAGCAGGTAGATCAGTGGCGGAATGGTCACGAACAAGATCTCGCGCCAACAGCGCATCTTGCGCCAGGCAATGGCCGCGAAGGCGAGCAGCAGCAGCGCCAACAAGGCCAGCGTGGACTTAACGACGAACGCCACCGGGAAGTAGAACCACACCCCGTGCGCATAGACCTTGCCAAAGATGTAGCTGGGCATGAAGTTCGCGACAGCCTGGACGTCGGCCAAGCCGAAGAGATAGGACTCCGGCAGCAAATGCCACTTAGCAAGCGCCCGTATGCCGCGCGCTTCAGAAGGCCTCAGCCCTCCCAGCGTCTCGGTCAGTGGCGGGTTCATTTGCCAGCCGTCCGGACGCGCCCGGTAGCGAAACCCGTAGACGCTCCACAGAAGGACGGCCGCAATGGCGGCGGCGACGCTCATCGCGATCGCCAGGCGGAGTGCTTGTCTTGCCCTTGTTTCCGGCCTGCCGGTAGTGCCCTGGGCGAAGGCCGCGCGACGCCGCAGCAGCTCAGTGACAGACAGCACTAACAACATCGGCAATAGCAGAATGGCCGAGTGCTTGGTGGCAGCCGCAAGGCCAGCTGCGATACCCACGACTGCCATGCGCCAGATCGAAGGGGATTTGACGTACCGGTAGAACGCATAGACGGTCGCCAGCAGGAAACAGGCGAGCCCGGCGTCGGTGGTGACCATCGCCCCATGGGCGAGCAGATTGGGCTCAAAGGCCACGAGCGTGAGAGCGATGAAGGCCGCGCCTGTTCCGAACATCTCCCGCGTCGCCAGGAACACCAACAGGGCCAGCAGCAGTGTGAACAACGCCGCAGCCATGCGTGCGCGGAAGATGATCTTGCTTGCGTCGTTGCCGAAGATCAGGTCCCTGCCGTCGAAATACGATTCGGTCTTGAAGTAGCGATTCTGCAACTCGGGCTCGCGCAGCGCCATCGACAGAAGCGGCACCGTGGCGACCAGCTTGACCAGTGGCGGATGCTCCGGATTCAAGCCGAAGTCCCCGCGCTTCCACGACATGTATCCAGCGTAGATATGATCGCCCTCGTCCCAGCTCAGGGATTCCTGCCGCACCGAGAGCGCCAACTGCGTGGCGAGAATCGCCAGCAGAAAAACGAGTCCGATGACGTCATATCTGACACGCAGTCTCTTCATCTGAAGCCTCTCGCCCGCGAGCGCTAACAACAACTCCGGGCGTCCGATCTTGCCGATCTCGCCAGTCATTCGCAAGTAACAAGAGGTTGGGTTCCGCGAGAGGCGGCGTGTAACCTCAGCCGATCACCGTGCTCTTGCAGACAATTACGGTGAGGGCTCGCAGCTAACGGTTACAGCCCCGGCTGCGGCGGCGGCACAAAACGACGACGTTCGTCCGAGGCGGCTGAGGTCGACTACTTCTTCGTCAGCTCGTCGTAGACCCACCCGACGTTGGCCTTCTTCGTCAGGAAGTCGCCCACGTCCTTGATCGAGACGAACTGGTCGAGACGCACCGACGCCTGCGCCTGCTCGCGTGTCTGTCCCAGCTTGATCGCCTCAGCCACCCCCTGCCGGAGCGCGCGCAGATAGACGGCGAACTGCCGCCAGCCCTCCGTCTCGCTGAGCGGACCGTGGCCGGGCACGACCTTGAAGCCAGCGTACTGTGTCGCGAGCCGGTCGATAGTGTCCGCCCACATGGCGGTGTCGGCTCCGTCCGCGACGTCGATGTAGGGCGGCACGCCGTTGAAGAAGACGTCGCCGGCGGCGATGACCTTCTCCTTCTCGATGACCACCACCGTGTCGCCTGACGTGTGGGCGTGCGGCGGGTGCACGAGGCGCACGACGTCGGCGCCCAGCTTGATCTCCGTGTCTGTGCTGTACGGAACGACTCGCGCCGCCTTTGCCAGCACTTCTTCGGCGTTCTTCTCGCGCTTGCGATACGAGGCCAGGCAGTCCTGCTGGGCATAGAGCGGCGCGCCAGCGGCGAGCGTCGCAAGCCCGCCGGCGTGGTCGCCGTGGTAGTGAGTGAGGATGACCGCTGCCGGAGGGCGTGGGTCGATCGTGCGGATGAGCGCCTGGACCTGCGGCGCCGAGGCTGCATCCGCGGAATCGACGATCACCGGGCCGCTCTCGCTCTTGAACACCGTGATCGCTCCGTTGAAGCCCGCGACGATCACGGACACGCGAGGCGTGACCTGTTCGAGCCGCGGCGCCGGAGGCGCGTCGGCAGCCCACGCGCTGACGGCAAACGTCGCCAGAACGAGCGTCGATAGTTGGAGTTTCATGCGCCGACTATAGCCGGGGCCACGACGACCCCGCAACCGGAGGTCGTTCAGCTCTGGGTGGCCAACGCGCGGGCAATGGCCTCGGCGAGCTCGGACGTTGCGAACGGCTTCTGGAGCAGCGCGAGGAAGCCCTGGCCCAAAAGACGCTGCGCCTCGACGTCGATGCTGTAGCCGGAGCATAGGATCGCGCGTGTTTGCGGACTGACGGAACGGATGCACACAAGCGCGTCGGCTCCGGACATGATCGGCATGATCATGTCCATGATGACGAGGTCGAAGCTTGCAGGACTGGCCGTGAAAACGTCGACGGCCTCCTTGCCGTCGCGGCACTCCGTCACCGCATGACCGAGCTCCTTCAGCATGTCCGCCGCACACGACCGCGCCAGGTCCTCGTCATCGACCAAGAGAACCCGGAGCGGCGACACTCCAGCCGCACGGGCTGGATCGTCGACAGCGCTCTGCGCCGGGGTGGCCAACGGCAGGAGCACCTCGGCCGTCGTTCCGTGCCCGAGGGTGCTGCTGAGCCGCAGCGCGCCGGAGTGATTCCGCACGATCCCGTAGGCAGCCGAAAGCCCCAGACCGGTGCCACGACCAAGCGCCTTGGTCGTAAAGAAGGGCTCGCACGCGCGTCGTAGCGTGTCGGAATCCATGCCGACGCCCGTGTCGCTGATCCGCACGCAAGCGTAGCGCCCGGGCGGCAGCTCCGAGTCGCCGTCTTGTTGCAGGGCCCACTCAAGCGTGGCGATCTCCGTCGCAAACTCGAGTTGGCCGCCGTCGGGCATCGCGTCGCGAGCGTTGATGGCCAGGTTCAGAAGAGCGCTCTGGATCTGCGCAGGGTCTCCGACGACATGCAGGGGCGCCGGCGACTGCGAGCGCTGGATGACGATGCGCTTGTCGATACTGTGCACGAGGATGGCCAGGACTTCCTCGACGATGTCCCTGAGGTCCACGGTCGCGGTCTGGTACTTTCCCTTGCGCGCGAAGGCCAGCAGTTGCTGGGTGAGCTTTGCGGAACGCTGCGCGCCTGTGACGATCCTGTCGCAGTAGCGCCGGAGGCCGTCGTCCTCTGGCAGGCGCTCGCGCAACAGCTCCGCGTAGCCCAGGATCCCGGCCAACTGGTTGTTGAAGTCGTGAGCCACGCCACCCGCGAGCTGTCCGAGCGCCGTCAGCTTCTCCGACTGCTGCAATTGCTCCTCCAAGCGACGCCGGTCGGTGATGTCGCGGAACACGAGCTGCACGGCAGGTCGTCCGCGATGCCGGATCGGCAGACCGACCGTCTCGACGGTGATCGCCGTGCCATCCGTGCGCAGCAAGCGCTCCGTTGCCAGCGCGGTCGGCTCGCCCAGCTCGATCACGCGCCGAGCGCGCGCAACGGCTGTGGCGCGATCTTCGGGATGGACCAGCTCCGCTGGCGACCGCCCGACAAACTGCTCCACATTGTCCACAGCCAGCAGGTCCTGCGCCGCCCTATTCGCGAACACGATCTCGCCATCGCAACCGACGATCACGCCATCGGGCAGGCCTTCCAGCAGATGTCGATAGCGTTCTTCGCTCTCGCGCAGCGCGTCCTCGGCGCGCTTGCGCTCGCTGATGTCCCAGAACACGACCTGGCCCGCTGGCTGGTCCTCGAATGTCACCGGCCGCACGAGCACCTCGACGTCGAAGGCCTCACCGTCCAGACGGACGAAGCGTTCGCTGGCCAGTGGCGCATCGACCTTGCGTTCATAGGCGTCGGCCACGCGCTGTCTCACCATCGCGCGGTATTCCGGTTGAACGAAATCAAGGATCGGCTGCCCAATCAGCACGTCGCGAGAAGGGGCGTGCAGCGTGCGCACCAGTTCGGGATTCGCGAACGCGATCTTCCCGTTGACGTGCACCGCCACGGCCACCGGCAGGGAATCGACGAGCTGCCGGTAGCGCTCTTCGCTCTCTCGCAGTGCCAGCTCGCCCAGTCCGGTCAAGAGCACGTGTGAGGCAGTGGTCGCAACGTCCTGCAGAAGCTCTTCCTCGCTGGGCAACACCGGTGAGCGCCGGAAGAACGCCAGGACGCCGATAGGCGTTCCATCGGCAGAGACCAGTCGATAACCCGCGAACGCGACCAGCCCGAGCGAGGCCGCCCAGTCGCGATCGTGCACCTCCGGATTGTTCGCGACGTCGTTGGTGATGAACTGTCGGATCTCCCCGGACGCGACGCGTCCGATCTTGTAGCAACCGAGGGGCACGCGACGATGTTCCCCATCCAGGTTCGTGTACCGCCCCGAGCTCGCCAAGAGGTGCAGGCAGTGGCTGCGATCGCGGCAAACGTCCGGTCCCTCTGTGACGGCGGCGTGGCAGCATCCGCGCTCGCACAGATCGGCCTTCTTGATCATCCAGATGCGCGCGAAGTCCGCCCCGAAGACGCGAACGACGCCGTCTGTGATCAGCTTCAGCCGCTCGCTCAGGCCTCTGGTACCGAGAAGCTGCAGCTTGAGGTCGCTCAGCGCGGCGATGGTCTCTAGAAGGTGGCGTTCGGCCAACGCCGACGGCACGGCCTCACTCTTGCGTCTCGGAACAGAAGCGCGCTCGGCCGGCTTTGCCACTGTGCTCGCTCACCGCCATCGCCAAGTACTGCGTCGGAGTTTAGCACGCCAGCGCAGCCGGGAACCGGCGTCGTTCGTGCGCCGTGGAGGGCCTTGACTGCCGCCGCCGTTGCGCTACTTTGAACCGCGCCTGCATCGAGACGCGGGCGGGAGTCGGGGGATGAGCGCATGAGAGACGGCTCTGTCCGGCGCGCGCTGAAGGCCGTCGCGCGCGGGTGCTTCGCCGTCGACCACGCCGTCGCGCGGCTACTGCGGCGCGCGCGTGGTGAGCGCGTCTATCGCCTGGCGGGGCGTTGCCGGCGAAGCGGCTGCTGCTGCGAGGCGCCCTCCGTACGCGCCGCGCCCTGGGTCTGGTACCTGCCGACCCTGCGCCGGGTGTTTCTGTGGTGGCAGCGCGTGGTCAACGGTTTCGCGCTGGTGGCGACGGACGTGGCCACCCGCGTCTTCGTCTTCCGCTGCGGCCACTTCGACGCTGTCTCGCGCGAGTGTGATAGCTACGCCTCACGTCCGGGCATGTGCCGTGATTATCCGCGCGTCCTGCTTGCACAGGCCAACCCGGATCTGTTCCCGGACTGCGGCTATCGTCTCGTCGCACCCAACGCCGAGGCGCTGCGTCGCGCCCTCGACGGCCGCGGCCTCACGCCGGAACAGATGGAACGCTTGCGGCGTGAGCTGCATCTGGAGCCGTGACAGCGGTTCGTCAGCGCTGGCCGGGCTTCTTGAGCTGAGCGAGCACGGCAAACGGGTTGTTGAAGACGGGCTTTGCGGGGCGCGCAGGCGGCGCAGGGCGAGACGGCTTCGACGGTGCCGCGGGCGGTCTCGATGGTCGGCGCGGCTCTGGCCGTGGCGCCGGCGCCTTCGCTCGCTCAGGGGCGGGCTTCGCCGGAGCGGGCTTCCTGGCCGGGCGCGCCGGGCGGGGCAGCCGCGGCTTGGGCTCGGGTTTGAGCGAGAGCGAGATCTGCTTCTTGTCGAGGTCCACGGCCAGGACGCGCGCCTGCACGCGGTCGCCCGGCTTGATCACGCCGCGCGGGTCCTTGACGAAGCGGCCGGCCATCTGCGAGACGTGCACCAGCCCGTCCTGGTGCACACCGACGTCGACAAAGGCGCCGAAGTTGGTCACGTTGGTCACGATCCCGGGACAGACCATTCCCGGCTTGAGGTCTTTCACCTCGTGGACGTCCTCGCGGTACTCGAAGGGCACAAACGCATCGCGCGGGTCACGACCGGGGCTCGCGAGCTCGCGCACCACGTCGTCGAAGGTGTAGTGCCCGAGCTCCTCGCGAATGTCTGCTTCCGCCTTGACTGACTCGGCCCCTGGCCCGAGCAGGTCGCCAACGGCCTTGCCCAGCCGCGTCGCCAGGCCCTCGATCAACGCGTAACGCTCGGGATGCACCGCGGTGTTGTCCAGCGGGTGGTCGCCTCCGGGGATGCGCAGGAAGCCCGCCGCCTGCTCGAAGGTCTTCTTGGTGAAGCGTCCGATTTCGAGTAGTTGCTGCCGCGTGCGGAAGAGGCCGCCTGTCGCGCGCCGCTCCACGATGGCCTTAGCCAGGGCCGGACCGAGGCCGGAGACGTGCGCGAGCAAGTGCGTCGAGGCTGTGTTGAGATCCACGCCCACCTGGTTCACGCAGCGCTCGACCACCTGATCGAGGCTGCGCTTGAGCCAGCTCTGCGAAACGTCGTGCTGGTACTGACCGACGCCGATGCTCTTGGGGTCGATCTTGACCAGCTCGGCCAGCGGATCCTGTAGCCGCCGCGCAATCGAGATCGCCCCGCGCATGCTGACGTCGACTTCGGGGAACTCCTCGCGCGCAACGGCGCTGGCGCTGTAGACACTGGCCCCGGCTTCGCTCACCATGACCACCGGCACTGCCTGGCCCAACTCCTTCACGGCGGCACTCAAGAACGCCTGCGTCTCGCGCCCTGCCGTGCCGTTGCCGACCGCGATGGCGCGGATCTCCGTCTTGGCGAGCATCTCGGCCAGGAGCTTCTTGGCCGCTTCCTTCTCCTCGTCTGTGCGCAGCTTGATCGTCGTGCTGGCGATGAACTGGCCGGCAGCGTTGACCACCGCCAGCTTGCAGCCGGTGCGCACGCCCGGGTCGACACCGACCACCGCCTTCGGCCCATACGGCGAGGCTAGCAAGAGCTGGCGCACATTGTCGGCAAAGACGGTGATCGCGGCGACGTCGGCGACGTCCTTGAGGGCCTTGTGGACCTCGTTCTCGATGGACGGCACGACGTGTCCCTTGAGCGCGGCGCGTGCCGCCTTGCGCAGCAGATCGGCCCCGGGCGAATCGGGCACGGTTAGAGCAGCGGCCTCAAAGGGCGCGAGCGAGCGAGCCTCGAAGTCGCTGTCGTCGGTCGTCCCGCCCATCGTCAGCGCCAGCTCGCCCTCCATCCACCCGCGCCGCACGGCCAGGTAGCGGTGAGAGTGCTCGGGCTTCATGAGCGCCGGCACCTTCTCGCTGTACTCGAAGTAGGTCTCGTACTTGCTGTGCGGCTTGGCCTTTTCGCCCTTGCGCGCACGCAGCACGCCCTTCTGGAAGTACGCATCGCGCACGAGCTGCCGCAGATCGGCCAGCTCGGCCAAGCGTTCGGTCAGGATGTCGAGCGCGCCGGTGAGCACGGCCTCGAGGTCTTTGAAGCCAGCCTCTTCGTTGCGGAACGTGAACGCCCACAGCTCAAGCGTTTGACCTTCGAGCGGCTTGTCCGTCCCGTGCCCACAGTTCCAAACCCAATCCGCCAGGGGCTCGATGCCGGCCTCGCGCGCCAGCGTCGCGCGGCTCTTGCGTTTGGACTTGAACGGCAAATACAGATCCTCGAGGCGCGCGCGGTCAAAGGTCGCGAGGATCGTCTCCTTGAGCTCGGGTGTCAGCTTCTTCTGTCGCTCGATCTCTTCGACGATAAACGCTTGGCGACGGAGCAAGTCGTCCCAGCGCTCCTTGGCGTCGAGCACATGCTGGATCGCGACCTCGTCGAGGTTGCCCGTCTGCTCTTTGCGGTAGCGCGCGATAAACGGAACAGTGGCGTCCTCGGCCGCCAGTTTGAGCACAGCAGCCGCGCCACTCAGCGCGAGGCCGGGGCACTGCGTCGGAAACCACGTCTCGAATGTCGTTGGCGTCACACGGGCCAGGCTCCGTCCGTCAAGGACCGGTTATGCTGCCACAGAGCCCGGTGGATTTCCATACAGTACATACCGCCGCCTGCGGACAGCGCCAGGCAGCCTTCAGTCTCGCGCGGCCGCGGCCAGGCCGCGGGCGATCGCGTCGCTGCCCTCGGGCGTCCAATGGCCGTCCCGCGCCAAGTACATGTTCTCGCCGGCCTGCGCGCGAGTCAGGACCCGCCGGCCGGTATCGCAGTAGGCTGCCCCCACCTCCTGGGCGGCCTTCTCAACCGCGGCCGAGAACGCCAACGGGTAGCCAAGATCGAACACGATCACCCGTGCACCGAGCCGTCTGGCCTCCTGCTCGATCTCGGCCAGGGCGCGACAATTGGCCCGCCAGCCCAGGCGCTCATTGGGCACAGCGTTCGGCGCCTCTGGGCTGAACGGCGCCGCCAGGGCCTCGGCAGTGGGCAGGAAGCGATCGCCCTGGCTGGGCGGCAGATGGGCCTCGAGCGCCCGGTCGTGGGGCACCGAGATCAGCCCCTGGAGCGCGCGACCTGATCGCAGCGGCAGGGCCACGTGGAGGTACCAGCGTTCGAACACGTTCAGTGGCGACGGCGTGCGGTAGATCGGACGCGCGAGAGGCCGATAGCCGGCCTCGCTCAGGAAGCGCTCGAGCTCCTCCGGCGGGTACCAGTGCAGCGCATCGACGATGTCCGTGGCGTGCAGACAGACCAGGATCAGCCGCGGCCGCAGCGCCAGCCCAGTGCGCCGCAGCAGCTCGAGGCTCTGGATCGCGCAAGCGCCCTGCTGCCCGAGATTCGCTGTTGCCAAGCCCGTGATGGCCGCGAAGCGCGCCGGGACTGTCTGATCCTGCTCGATGCCGTGGCCATAGACCATGGCGTCGCCCAGAGCCACAGCGTCCGCCCGGGCGAGTCGCGCTCCGCGGTAGCCGTCGGCATTCGTCTCGTGCTGCCACACGTGGCCGTTCCAGTACATCGCGCGCCGGAAGCTCGGGCGCATGGCGTGGCCCAGCAGAGGATCGCGCACAAAGATGCCGCCCGGCTCGCCGTGGTAGCCGTGAGAGACGTAGTTGGCCAGGCGACCCTTGGGAAGGCCAGGGTACAGGTGCAGCACGCCTTCGCAGGCCAGCACAGCGGCCGCGCACAGCGCCATCAGGAGGCAGAGCCGATAGAAGAACGTGCGCCGCCCGCGGCGAAACTCCGACAACGCGAGCCACAGTACGAGCACCCCCAAGATCGCGATGACCAGGCCCTTGCCTCGGAAGACGCTCGATGCGATCCAGAGCAGGACAAGATAGAGCGTCGTCAGCAGCGTCAGGGAGAGTGCGACCATCGCGCGATCCTATCACTCCTCTGCTAGGCCGCCGCGCGACAAGGCAATGCGCAGCGACTCCTGGTCTACCCCGTAGTCGGCGGCGTGTCGCATCTGCGCGAGGTGGTGGAGGACGGCGGGCGCGTCGCCAGCGCGCTCCGCTCGCGCCGCACAGACGAGATCTCGGGCATCGTCAAAGCCGCGCGGCCCAGCCGCAGAGTCGGAGCAACCCTCCGTGCCCCGTACGGCCTCACGCCACTCATTGGACCAGGGCCCGTCCGCGGGCAGACGCGCCGTCCACACGAAGGCGACCATGGCCCAGGCCCCGACAGCGACGACCGCGACACGCTGCACTCCGGCCGACTGCCGCAGCTTCTTCCAAAGGTACACAGTCAGACCTGTCAGCGCGAGGACGGCGACGAGGCCGACGATGCGCTCGGCGTCGTGCGGGGCGTCCGAGAAGGTGAAGCCGGGACGAAGGAGGCGGGGCCACGTGGGCCAGGCGTCCAGCCAGCGGGCGCCTGCGTACGTCTCGATCGAGAGGGGACTCCATCGGCTGACCTTGCCGAAGAACAGGACCGAGAGGTCGTCGAAGCCGGAGAGCTGGGCCGTAACGACGAAGACGCTCCAGAGAGACAAGAGGCCGATCAGGATCCAGCGCACGCTGCGACGCCTGAGCGATGTCAGCGTCTGCGCCAGGCCCAGTGCGACGAGCGGCGTCAACGAGCTCAGCCGGCGTGGACCGAAGGACATGCCTGCCCACCAATCCACGGGGCAGGCCGAGAGGTAGATCGAGATCGGCACCAACGCGATCAGCCCGGCCACGAACAAGCGTCGCTCCGAAGTGACGGCGCGCGGCTTGAGCCAGAGCAGCGCCAGTAGCCCCAGCGCGAAGCCCGGCATCCAGGGGATGAGACCGTGATAGGTACTCAGTAGGAGCGGCAGGATCGCGGGCCGCGCGAAGCGCATGTAGCCGCTGCCTTGCGGGACCAGCAGCCAGCGATCGAACTGGAGGTGCCACGCTAGGAGCTGGATCGCCAACACGGCGCTGAAGGCACTGGCCGCGAGGGCGATGCCCTTCGCACGCTCGCGCCACCCACCGTCGCGCGCGAGCGCCGCGATCACGGCCGGGGCCAGCGCGAAGACGAACAGGACCTCCTGCCAGCGCGTGATCGTCAACAGGCCCGCCGCCAGGCCGGTGCCG
>Ga0182021_10010823_pt1 | contig 10818 bp, 11 predicted proteins | sample 612E3MmetaG_FD_120493 | JGI IMG/M metagenome (GOLD analysis project Ga0182021, IMG submission 120493) | Permafrost microbial communities from Stordalen Mire, Sweden - 612E3M metaG (Illumina Assembly) | ecosystem: Environmental > Terrestrial > Soil > Wetlands > Permafrost | place: Sweden...
CGCGGCGAGCCGCGTACGCCTCGGCGAGCGTCAGCCAGTACAGCCCAGACCGGCGGTTCTCGGCGACGGCTGCGCGAGCATCGGCCAGCGCACCACCGAGGTCTCCTGCGCGACGGCGGCAGACCGAACGGTTGTTGCGGTACGTGGGATGCGAGGGCGCCCACTCGATCGCCGCGTCGTAGTCGACCAGAGCAGCCTCGTCGTCCCCGGTCGCCGCCTTCACCCAAGCCCTCAGCCCGTACAGCTTCGCCACGAGGGCGGGGCGGTCGATGTACGGGAGGAGCTCGAGCCCTGCGGTGAGATCGATGATGGCGCCGGCGGGGTCCGCATCGATCCGCAGCCTGGCCCGTGAGCAGAGGGTCTCGGCGATCTCGCGCAGCACGTCGCTGCGGGGCCTCACGTTGTAGGCCTCGACGAGCTCCGCCAGCCGAGCCGAGGCACCGTCGTGCTCGGGGCAGTTGCCGAAGTCGAGGACCAGGCCGTCCGCGAGCGACAGGATCACGGAAGCGAGTGTTCCAGACCTAGGTGGTGGTCGCAGACCGAATGCCGGGGATGCGTCGCTTGAACTCGCTCATGAACAGGTCGTGGAGCGCCTTGGAGTCGGTGACCCCGCCCAGGCCGGGCAGCGTGCCTCCGGCCGACTTCTGGCAGACCGTCAGCCAGGCCTGGCCCATCGCGAACGTGAACACCCCCGCGACCGAGGCGCTGATCGCTCCGCCGGCGATCGTGCCCGCGCCGGGGATGAGCTTGATCAGCGACGTGAAGCTGGCCCGGCCGGCGGTGGTCGCGACGGCCGTCGAGGCGACGGCTGCGATTCCGGCCCTGTCGACGCCCATCCCGTACAGCTGGGCGATGCGCGCCATCATGGCGAGCTGGAGCGGTACGAGCAGGGCTGCGTCCGAGAACGGGATCGGGGTGGCGGCCGCGGCCACCGACGCGGTCACCGTCGCGCCGATGAAACCCTGCGCAGCACGCGCCTTGGCATCGAGGTCAACTCGTTGAGCAGCGACCAGCGCGGACTGTACGGCTTCGGGAACTGCCTGAAAGGTGGCATGAACCAACTCGCTCAAGCCGTATGGCGGCTGACCAGAGAACTGGTCCCTCATCGCGTAGGTCATGAACGGGCGACCGCCGAGGATCGGCAGCTTCAGCGACTCGATGTGGCGGGCGAGCGACACCGCGTCAGGGTGGAACTGGTTGTCGCGCATGGGCACCTGCGTGAGGACGAGCAGGACGGGGATGTCGAGCTCGGCCAACGCGCGGATGAACTTGGCCTCGGACTCCTCGAACCGGCGGTCCATGCCGCGGACGCAGTACCAGGCGCAGTGGATCTGCTCGGAGAGCGGCTTCTTGCGCAGCCCCTTGACGACGTCCCTGAGCTCCTTGACGAGCACGCCGTCGTCGCGGCCGATCTCGAGTCCCTGGGTGTCGAAGATGCCGAGCGTGCCGCGGCGGTCCACGTACAGGTGGCTGCCCTGCGTCACCGGCTCCCCGATACCGGTCTTGGCGACCTCGGTGCCGAAGACGGCGTTGATCAGGGTCGACTTGCCCGTCCCGGTCTTGCCGAAGACTGCGAGGTTGAACCTGCCGATCGCCGCAGCCTGTCGGTCGAACTCGGCGCGGAAGGATTCTGTGAACCAGTCGGGCACGTCTCCAGGGTACGGACCGGGCAATGCGGCGGGGTCGAGACACGGCCACCGGCAGGCGCGAATCTCGTGACTCCGGCTCTGCCCTAGCCTTGAGCCATGGCGGATCGTTCCCTCGTTGTCGAGGCCAAAGGTTGGCCACAGCCTCCTCAGCTCGCGTGGCGCAGCTACATCCAGCGCCGATCCATCCTCCAGCTTCTCCTCGGCTTCGTCGTCCTCGGCTTCGCGTCGGCGCTTCTGTGGGGGTTCTCGTTGCGAAGCGACGTCCCGTGGACCCTCTTCTCGGTCGCCTTCCTGGTCGTCGCCGTCGTTGTGATCCTCGCGAACGTACGGACGCTCGGACGGATCCACCTGATCCCGGTGGACCGCCGGGTCCCGATCACCATGCCGTTCGCGTTCGCCATCGAGGGCGACGAGCTCGTCTTCCCGGAGTTCGTCACCAAACCCGAGGAGCGCTGGCCCCTGCGTGAGACGCACGCCTCTGCCGGGAGGGTGCTCGACGTGGTGACGTTGACCTGCCCCGGACGTCGTACGCGCCGCTTCTTCGCCGTCGCGATCCGCATCCCCACGCTCGAGGCGGCGCGACTCGTCAACGACCACCGGCTGGCGCTCGACAACAGACCCGACGCGTAGCAACGAGCGGTTCGCGGCAAGTCTTTGCTTTCTGACTTGTAAGTCAGTAGAACGGGCGTAACGTTCCACGAGTTCCCCAACGCAAGGAGGCGTTCTTTTCGATGCCCACGATCAGCATCCAGCTCTACACACTCCGCGAGGCCCTTGAAGCCGACCGCGACGGCACGCTCGCAGCGGTCGCCGCGATGGGCGTCGACAAGGTGGAGCCTTTCGGAATCGAGAACTTCGACTGGCTCCCCGAGGCGCTCGCCGCCGCCGGGCTCGAGGCCGACAGCGCTCACGCCGGAATCGTCCAGAACCCCGAGAAGGTCCTCGCCGCCGCCAAGAAGCTCGGGGTGACGACGGTCTTCCAGCCGAGCCCGGACCCGCGCAACGCGTTCGAGTCCGCCGAGGACCTCAAGACCTTCACCGATGCGCTCAACGCCCAGGTCGATGCCTTCGAAGCCGAAGGCATCGTCATCGGCTATCACAACCACGACTGGGAGTTCCTGGGCGCCACCATCGACGGCCAGACCCCGTACGACTACTTCGTCTCCCTGCTCGACCCCCGCGTGGTGCTCGAGCTGGACACCTACTGGGCCTCTGCGGGCGGCGTCGACCCGCTGTCGCTGTTCGAGAAGTACGGCGACCGGATCACGCACCTGCACGTCAAGGACGGCCCCGTCGAGGGTGGCCACGGCGTGGTCAACGTCGTGCTGGGCACCGGCGCGATGGACATCCCTCCGATCCTCGAAGCCAGCCCGGACCGCACGTGGGTCCTGGAGTTCGACGCCGCCACTGACCCGGTGGCCGAGTCGGCCGCCAGCATCGACTACCTCAAGGAGAAGAAGTGAGTGCAGGAGTCGGCGTCGTGGGCGCCGGAAACATCTCGCCCCAGTACCTGAGCCACATCGCCACGTACCCCGAGCTGGAGATCGTCGCGATCTCCGACCTCATCGAAGAGCGGTCGGCCGAGAGGGCCGAGAAGTACGGGATCGCCACCCACGGCACCCCCGGGCCTGACGGCTCGGACATCATCTACGACAACGCCGATGTCGAGTACGTGATCAACATCACGAACCCGCAGAGCCATATCGAGGTCTCGCTGCAGGCGATCCGCGCCGGCAAGCACGTGTGGAGCGAGAAGCCGCTCGGCCTCAACCTCGAGGGTGCGAAGCAGATCCTCGACGAGGCGAAGGCGCACGGCGTGGTCGTGGGCTGCGCGCCCGACACAGTGTTCGGCCCCGGCTTCCAGACGGTCCTGCGCAAGATCCGCGGCGGCGAGATCGGCACCCCGATGGGCGCCGTCGCGATCATGCAGCAGCCAGGCCCGGACCTGTGGCACCCCGGACCGGAGTTCCTGTTCCAGGTCGGCGCAGGCCCGACGCTCGACATCGGCCCGTACTACTTCACGGCGCTGGTCCTCGCCCTCGGCCCGGTCGTCAGCGTGACGGCCGGCGGCGGCAAGGCGCGCGAGGTCCGCGAGGTCATGTCCGGCCCTAAGGCGGGCACGAAGTTCGACGTCGAGGTCCCAACGACGATCCGCGCGCTGCTTCGCCACGAGTCCGGCGCCACGTCGCTGGTCCTGCTGACGTTCGACTCCGGCCTCAACCGGCACGGCTTCCTGGAGTTCCAGGGCACCGACGGCGTCATCGTCTCTCCGGATCCGAACTTCCACCACGGCACCGTCGTCACCCACAAGGCCGGCAAGGTCGTCGAGGAGCTCGTGGTCCCCGAGGCCGGCATGGGTCGCGGCATCGGCCTCGTGGACATGGTCCGGTCGATCAAGGCTGGTACGCGTCCGCGCGCCCAGGCCGACCTCGCCTACCACGTCCTCGAGATCATGTTGTCGGTTGAGAAGGCGGTCGAGTCGAATGAGACCATCACCATGACGTCGACAGCCCCCGAGATCGACCCGATTCCGGCAGACTGGTCACCGCTCACGGCTGACTGACAAACACACACATCGACCGGTGGCGCCGAGGCCTGGTCTCGGCGCCACTGGTCTGCCCAGGGGGAAGAATGAAGCTCGGAATGTTCACGGCAGCGCTGCCGATGTGGTCGCTCGACCGGATCGCGGAGTACGCGTCGGGGCAGGGCTACCGGTGCATCGAGGTGGCGTGCTGGCCGATGGTCGAGGGTCGCCCGTTCCAGTCGGCCCACCTGCCGATCGCCACGTGGTCCGGCATGCACGTCGATGCGACCAAGGCCCTGCTGGAGCGCACCGGGATCGAGATCTCGTCGCTCGCCTTTTACGAGAACAACCTCATCGGCGACCTCGATCGCCGCCAGGAGATCCGTACGCACCTCAAGGGCGTCATCGACGCGGCGGAGTCGCTCGACATCGGTCTCGTCGGCACCTTCATCGGCCGGGACGTACGGAAGTCGGTCGTGGAGAACATGGCCGAGGCGGAGCGCATCTTCCCGGAGCTGGTCGACTACGCCGGCGAGCGCGGGGTCAAGCTCATGATCGAGAACTGCGTCATGGAGGGCTGGCACCCCGACGGCTACCCGGGCAACATCGCGTACTCCCCGGAGCTCTGGGAGTGGATGACGACGAAGCTCGGCCTGTACCTCAACTGGGACCCGTCCCACCTCCAGTGGATCGGCATCGACCCGATCGAGACGATCCGTCCGTTCGCGCAGTACATCGTCCACGCGCAGGCGAAGGACGTGGAGCTGTTCGAGACGGCGCGCAACCAGTACGGGTTCTACGGCCTGGTCCAGAAGGGCGACCGGCCCTGGGACATGGGCTGGTGGCGCTATCGCGTCCCGGGCCGCGGCGCCGTCGACTGGGCGCACATCGTCGACCGGCTGGACGAGGTCGGCTTCACCGGCACCCTGTCCGTCGAGCACGAGGACCCGGTGTGGGGCGGCACCCCGGAGAAGGTCGTCGAGGGGCTGAACATCGCCCACCGGACCCTGAGCCCGCTCATCAGCAACACCCCGTTCCACGCCGCCGCAACCGTCTGACCTCTCACACAAAGGACACGAACCATGACGAAACTTCGGGTCGGCATCGTCGGCCTCGGCTTCATCGCGACCGGCAAGCACCTGCCCGGCCTCGCGGCGCACTCCGACCTGGCCGAGGTCGTCGGCTTCTGCGACTTCGAGATCGACAAGGCGGAGACGGCGAAGGACCTGTACGGATCGGCCGACGCGTACACGACGACTGACTACACCCAGCTGCTCGCCGACCCGAGCATCGACGTCATCCACGTCTGTACGTGGAACGTCAGTCACGCCGAGATCGCGTGCGCGGCGCTGGAGGCCGGCAAGCACGTGCTGTGCGAGAAGCCGATGGCGATCACCGGCTCCGACGCGCGCCGCTTGGTCGAGACTGCGGCTCGGACCGGCAAGAAGCTGTCCGTCGGCTTCCAGAACCGCTTCCGTCCCGAGAACCAGTTCCTGGCCAAGGCCATCGCCGAAGGCCGGCTCGGCGAGATCTACGCCGCCACGGCCCATGCCGTACGCCGTCGTGGCGTGCCCACGTGGGGCGTCTTCACCGACAAGGAGAAGCAGGGCGGCGGCCCGCTCATCGACCTCGGCGGCCACGCGATCGACCTGGCCCTGTGGTACATGGACAACTACGAGGTGGCCTCGGTCACCGGCGTCGTGAACCACAAGCTCGGTGGCAGGCCCGAGGGCAACATGATGGGTCTGTGGGACCCCGCCACGTACACGGTCGAGGACTCGGCGTTCGGCTTCGTGAGGTTCACCAACGGAGCGTCGCTGTACGTGGAGTCGTCCTGGGCGCTCAACGTCGCGGACTCTCGCGAGGCGTGCGTGACGCTGTGCGGCACCGAGGGTGGCGCGGACACCGTACAGATCGCAGGTTCTCAGAACCTCAAGGTGACGCTCAACAACGTGCAGGGCGGCGGCCTCGTGAAGACCTCACCGGAGGTCGGAGCGGTCGTCTTCAGCCCGGGCAAGCCCCCGCTGTCCGGCATGGACCAGGCGGCGGTCGACGAGGCCGGGTCGTGGCTCACGGCCATCCTCACCGACGGCGAGCCGCTCGTCACCGGGCACCAGGCGTGCGTCGTCACCGAGATCCTCGACGCGATCTACACCTCCGCCGCCACCGGCAAGCCGGTGTACTTCAACGAGGTCTGAGCCCCGAAACCACGAGGGCCCCGCAGGCATGAGGTCTGCGGGGCCGACATGCGTCGTGGCTCAGTGGTCCAGGTACGTGTCGATGCCCGACAGGTCGATGACGGTGTTGGTCTCGTGGGACGTACGTGCTGCCTCGAGGACCCGCATGCACCGTACGACCGACTCGTTCGTGATGGCCTTGGACGCCGTCCCGTCGATCACCGCGAGCACGTTGCGGTAGAAGTCGTTGACGTCTGTGGCGAGACGCGGCAGCGGCAGCACCTCGACGTTGTCCTGCACCTTGAGCATCTTCGAGTAGTCGATGATCCGGGGCGCCATCGTCTTGGTCATCCCCTGCCCCGCGACGACGGGCTCGGCGTCCGGCTCGACGTCCTCGACGCGCCGTACGATCTTGCCGTTCATCTGCCAGTCGTCGACCGTGGCGGTGCCGCGCCTGCCCTTGAGCTGGAACTTCGGCCCGGGCGCGTAGTTGTCCGTCGTGCAGGCCGCAACCGCCTCGACCCCGTTCGCGAACGTGACGTAGATGAAGAAGCCGTCCTCGACCGGCGCGCCCATCGTGTAGCTGAGCCGCCCGTACACGGTCTTCACCGGCGAGGGGACCATGAGAAGCAGACGGTCGACGAGGTGGACGCCCCAGTCGAGCACCATGCCGCCGCCACGGGACGGGTCCCGACGCCAGTCGCCGGGGATGCCGCGTGACCCGTCGATGCGGGACTCGATGTAGGTGACGTCGCCGAGCGACTTCGCGTCGTACAGCTCCTTCATGACGAGGTAGTCCTCGTCCCAGCGGCGGTTCTGGTGGACGATGAACACCTTGCCCGACGCGGCCTCGGCGGCCGAGACCTCCTGGATCTCGTCGACGCTGAGCATCGCGGGCTTCTCGGTGACGACGTTCTTGCCGGCCGCGAGGGCAGCCAGGGCGATCGGCTTGTGGACCTCGTTCGGGGTGCAGATGAAGACGATGTCGACGCTCGGGTCGGCGAGAGCGTCCTCGAGATGCGGGTAGACATGCAGCCCTGCTTCAGTCGCCTCGTCGCGAGCGATCGGGTCGATGTCGACGACGCCTGCGATCTCCTCGCCGAGAGCGGTCAGCTTCTTGATGTGGGTGAAGCCCATCGTGCCGTAGCCGATGATGACGAACCTATGGTGCATGAATCCCCTCGTCGGGTAGCGTGCCCGCAGCGGCGCGGGTCGGCGCCAAGCCTACGGGCCTCTTCAGGACAGGGCCACGCGGGACAAAGTCGCTCAAGGCACGTATCACATGGGTCCTCTCGGACTCTATGCATGACGAGAGCTCGCTCTCCCCCGTCAACGATGCAACGGAGAGACCATGACCAACCTGGTGACAGTTGCCACTCGTCGCTTGGCCCGGCTCGTCGGGCGCGCGCAACCATCCGTACCCTCGCGGGACGCCTCCTTCGTCGGCATCGCCACACTGACGACCAGCCGGCCCGACGTTCGCGGTCCTTTTGCGCGCCCTGTCAGCGCTGACCTGTGCGTCGACGCCAACGGCGGCGTCACCGTGACCTCGGTGTACGTGGAACCTGTGAAGTTCGGTTCGGTCACGTGCGCCATCACGCTGCTGCCTGGGACGTGGCGCGGGACGTACGCGCAGGGCGAGCTCCAGCTCGTCCTGGGACTGCACCTCGGCGTGAACGTGCTCCGGGGGGCCGAGGACTCCGACATCACCCTGACCCTGACCACCACCGCGGCACAGGGTGCGGCGAACGGGCCAGTTGCTGTCGCTGGAATCACTGTCGCCGGCACGGCGATGTTCCAGGGTGGCTACCTCGGTGGCCGCACGGCGACCGTGGTCGTCGATGGCGAGATCGTCCCGGTGGCTGAGGAGCTCGCAAGCCGGAGGGCTGCCGATGCCCGTCCGAGCAGGACGTTCTCCGCTGCCCGTCCGAGCCGAGCGGTTGCCTGAGAGACGGGGGTCCCCGGCCGCGCGGCCGCCGGTTGGCACGTGCGACGGAAGCTCCCGTGTGAATCGTCGGCAGTTACGCTGCGGGCATGGAGTTCACCTGGACTGACTCTCTGGCGGCTTTCGAGGCCGCCGCACTGTGGTTCGTGACGACGGCCGCCGAGGTGGGCGACCGCTGGGAGAAGCCGGGGCTGGGCGAGTGGGACGTACGCTCCCTGGTCGGGCACACCAGCCGCTCGTTCGTCACGGTCGAGGCGTACCTCGCGAAGCCGCCCGAACAGGTCGACATCGAATCGGCACCGCTGTACTACGCGGCGACGCGCTCGATCGCCCGTGGCTCGGGGGTCGCGCAGAGGGGCAGGGACGCGGCGCAGGCGCTGGGTGACGATCCCGCAGGTGCCGTGGCCGAGCTCGGCTCGCGGGTGACAGCCCTCGTACGGCGCTCCACCGGTGACGAGCTCATGACCACGATCGCCGGGGGGATGCGACTCCGCGACTACCTGCCGACACGTACGTTCGAGCTGGTCGTCCACACCTGCGACCTCGCCGTGGCGCTGGGCCTGCCTCCGGCATCTCCCGGGATCGCGGCGCGTCAGGCGATGCAGCTCGTCACCGAGCTCCTGGTCGACGACGCTCGCATCGGCGAGGCCCTCCTGGCGTTGACCGGCCGAGGCCCCCTCCCGCCCGAGTTCTCGGTGATGTGACCACGCGTCGAGTGCAGCGACGCCCCTAGTCACGACGAGCTGGCGCGTCGCGGGCCAAACTGTCCCCGAGCACGCCGCTGCGGGAGTGTAATGCCGTACATGGGCAACTCCTCCCCCGCTGTCTCCATCGCGGGGCTCCGGGTGAAGCGCGGCAAGGTGCAGGTGTTCGACGGTCTCGACCTCGATCTCACGCCCGGCCGCATCACAGGTCTCTTGGGTCCGTCGGGCTGCGGCAAGTCGACGCTGATCCGCTGCATCGTGGGCATCCAGAAGGTACAGAGCGGCACCGTGACCGTCCTGGGACTGCCCGCCGGCACGCCGGCTCTGCGTCGCCGCGTCACGTACTCGTCCCAGCAGGCCTCCGTGTACACCGACCTCAGCGTCGGCGAGAACGTCGCCTACTTCACCCGACTGTACGGGCTGACGTCGAGCGAGACGGACCGCGTCATCTCCGCGGTCGGGCTCGCCGACCAGCGGCGCCAGCGCGCCGACGACCTGTCCGGCGGCCAGCTCACCCGTACGTCGCTCGCCATCGCCCTGCTCGGCAAGCCCGAGCTCGTGGTGCTCGACGAGCCGACCGTCGGCCTGGATCCCCTGCTCCGCTCGGAGCTGTGGGGCATCTTCCGCGGGCTCGCCGACTCCGGGATATCGCTCATCGTCTCGAGCCACGTCATGGACGAGGCGAACCGGTGCGACGATCTCCTCCTGATGCGCGCAGGACGCATCGTCGCCCACACGACGCCCGCGAACCTGCTCGTCGAGTCGGGCAAGTCCGACCCGGACGAGGCCTTCCTCGAGCTGATCCGGCGCGACGTCGCCCGCCCGCGTCACAGCCTCGACACCCCCAACGAAGCGCCCGACACGGCACCCCGGCACGCAGAGGAGGACGGGCGATGAGACTCCTTGCGACGGCCGGACGGGTGCTCAGCCAGCTCCGCCGCGACCCCCGTACGGTCGCCCTGATGGCGTTCCTGCCCATGCTGCTCGTGGGTCTGTTCGCGTGGGTCCTGCCCGCCAACCAGTTCGACCAGCTCGGGCCGATGCTCATCGCGCTGTTCCCGTTCATCGTCATGTTCATCGTCACCAGCATCGCCACGCTGCGCGAGCGCACGTCCGGAACGCTCGAGCGACTGCTCACCACGCCCCTGCGGAAGGCTGAGCTGCTGTTCGGGTACGAGATCGCGTTCGGGCTGGTCGCCGTGCTGCAGGCGATCCTCGTGGTGACGTTCGCCGTGTACGTGTGCGGCTTGGACATCGACGGCAGCCTCTGGGTGGTCGGCGCGATGGCTGTGGTGAATGCCTTGATGGGTACGGCTCTGGGCCTGCTCGCCAGCGCGTTCGCGCGCACCGAGTTCCAGGCGGTGCAGTTCATGCCGCTCTTCGTGTTCCCGCAGATGGCCCTCGGCGGCGTGTTCATGCCGCGCTCGCAGATGCCCGACGTGCTGTCGGCGATCTCCGACTGGCTGCCGCTGTCGTACTCGATCGAAGCCGTCCAGCGCGCCTCGACCAACGTCACCGGCTGGGACCTCAACCGCCCGCTCCTGATCCTCGTGGGCGTCACCCTCCTGGCGCTCCTCCTCGGCGCACTCACCCTCCCCCGCCGCACCCCCTAGCCCATCGGGGAGGGAACCTGGCCGCTTTGGGGAGACCCTGTCCCGTTCAGGAGAGCACCTGTGCCGCTCGGGAGAGCACCTGTGCCGCTCGGGAGAGCACCTTTGCCGCTCGCGGAGAGTGATTCGGCGCGTCGGGGGTATGGGCATGCGCAGAGGACCGACGAACGCGGTCCGACATCGCGTCACGGAGGTAGAGATGGCTGCAA
>Ga0182021_10010824_pt1 | contig 10818 bp, 8 predicted proteins | sample 612E3MmetaG_FD_120493 | JGI IMG/M metagenome (GOLD analysis project Ga0182021, IMG submission 120493) | Permafrost microbial communities from Stordalen Mire, Sweden - 612E3M metaG (Illumina Assembly) | ecosystem: Environmental > Terrestrial > Soil > Wetlands > Permafrost | place: Sweden...
ACGCCGCGCGACTGGCATTCGCCGTAGCCGATGATGGCCAGCTCGCGGCCGGTGAATTCGCCCACGAGGGCGGTGATCTTGCCGGTGCCGATTTCGACGGCGCCGATGAAACGGGTTCTAGAGGTCACGGGGAGAGGATTTGGTTTGGAAATGGGGAAAGGCGGCCACGGCGGGTTTGGCGGAGGCGGGGGCCAAGGGGGCGGTGGTGTTGGCCGGCGGCAGCGGCACGGGTACGGGACCCGCCACCACCGGGAATTGGCCCAGGCTCAAGTCGACCTTCGCGAGCGGCATGTCCGGCGTGGGCCGAAATTCCTCGCGCACGCGGTCGAGCTTGGCGAGCTGGCGGAAGAAATCGTCGCGCGTGCTGAAGATGACCTGCGTCATTTCCGTCGTGCGCACCTCGAGCTCGTCGTCGGCCGCCAGCCGGGCCAGCGACACCACCCGGAACGTGTCGTAGAGGTGTTCCGCCTCGTCCTTGGCCTTGGCGAGCAGCTCCGCCACGACGACCATGCCCTCAATGGGCGCGAAGCCCTCGCCGCGGCGCGTGAGTCTGGCGTCGCCCAGGTCGAGCCAGGGCAGCGTGGCCCGCGACTCCTCGTCGTAGCCGATGCCGCCGAAGAGCACGCCGTCGCGCGCCACGAGGTAGTCGCGCAGTTCGCCGGGATTCAGTTGCGCCTTCAACCGGGCAATCGGCGTCCGCTCGACGATGACCACCGTGAGCTTGTCGGGAAATGACTTGGTGAGCACGGCAGAGCGGACCTGGCTGTTGGCCAAAATCTTCGCCTGGAGTCTGGCCAGATCGAGCTCCATCAAGGTGGCGCCCTTCGGCAACGCGAGCGTGCGGGCGAGCCAGGCCAGGTCGAGCGCGCCCTGGTCGCTGACCAGTTCGAGGTCTTTCACCGGCACTGACTGGGCGGCTTGGGCGATTCCCTTCGGATTCTGTTCGATCGTCGTGACGAGTTCGATCGCGCCCCAGACCAGGGCGCCCGCCAGCCCCACCCCGCCGATCATCTTCCCGAGCGCCAGGGTGTGACGACGCCGGCCCGACCTCGACATCGAGCGCGATTTCAACTCCTGGGGGATGTCCCGCCAGGAACGCGCGATCGGAAGATGTTCGGTGGAGTCGGTCATGCGTGCGCCAAAGTTGCCGCCGCCTTGAAACGCTCCAACGCCGGCGCGACCAGTTCCCGGACCAACATGGTGAAATCCAATCCCGCGCAGCGTGCGCTCATGGGCAGCAAGCTGGTCTCTTTCATGCCGGGCAGCGTGTTGATTTCGAGGAAAAACAATTCGTTCTTTTCGGACAGCATGAAATCGAGACGGGCATAGTCGCGGCAACCGCAGGCCTGGAAGGCCGCCTCGGCCGCCTGCTTGGCCAGGATTTCGATGTCGATCGAGATGGGCGCCGGCGCCAGATAGTCGGTGAGTCCCTTGGTGTATTTCGACGCGTAGTCGAACAATCCCGATTTGGGCATGATCTCCACCACCCCCATCGCGCGGCCCCGCAGGAGGCCGACCGTCAGCTCGCGCCCCACGATGCGTCGCTCCACCAGCCATTCGCCCGCATCGAGCCGCGGCAGGATCGCGCCGAGCTGGGCGGGGGAACTGATCACGTGCAGCCCGACGCTGCTGCCCGAGCAATTGGGTTTGAGGACGAGCTGGTCGCCCAGCTGGGCGATGATCGACGCCGCCGACGGGCGCCGGTTCGAGAGGAACGCCACGCCCGGGCACACGCGCACCCCCGCCGCGGCCACCGCGTCCTTGGTCCGCTGTTTGTTGAAACACAGGGCGCTCCCGGCGGCGTCGCATCCGGCGTATTCCACGCCGGCGAGATCCAGCAGCCGCTGCATGCCGCCGTCCTCGCCGAATGTGCCATGCAGCGTGGAAAACACCACGTGCTGCGTGGGATCGAGCCCTCCGGGCAGCGCGGTCTCGTCGATCGCAAATAGTTGCGTGGAGAAACTCCGCGCCAGCGCTTGGGCGCACGCCTGGCCCGAGCCGAGCGACACCTCGCGCTCCGCCGAAGTTCCGCCACAAAACACCGCGATGATCGGGTCTTTTCTCATAGTACGTCGTTCCAATTTTTGCCGAAGAGCAAAACCTCGGGCTCCAGGTCCAGGCCCTTTACCTGCCGCACCTGCGCCCGGATGCGCCGCACCAGCTCGAGCACATCGCCCGCCGTGGCGGTGCCGAGATTCACGATGAAATTGGCATGCAGCGGCGACACCTCCGCCCCGCCCACCCGCACGCCCTTGAGGCCGCACTCGTCGATCAGCCGGCCGGCGGAGCCGCCCGGCGGGTTCTTGAATATGCAGCCCGCGCTCGGCTCGCGCGGTTGCGTCTCGTGCCGCTGGCTGCGGTAGGTCTCGATCAGGCGGCTGATTTCCGCCGCCGCCGTCGGCGCGGCCGGCCGCAGCAACGCCCCGAGCGCGATGGTCTCGCGCAACGCCGCGCACCGCCGGTACGCGACGCCCATCTCCGCCGGGCGCAACGTCTGCACCTCGCCGGCGCGGGTCATGACCTGCACTTCCTCCACAACGTCAAACATCCAGCCGCCCATCGCGCCCGCGTTCATGCACAACGCGCCGCCCACGCTGCCGGGGATGCCCTCGAGAAATTCGAAACCGGCCAGGCCCGCCTGGAGCGCGAGGCCGCAGAGGTTTTTCAACCGCAAGCCCGCGCCCGCCCACACGCGCCCCCCGGGCCGTGCCTCGAAGGCCGACCAGGCCCGATGCGTCAGCGCGATCACGAGCCCGTCGACGCCTTCGTCGGGGACGATGAGATTGGAACCGCGTCCGAGCAGGTGGAGCGGCAGGCCTTCCGTTTGCGCGGCGAGCACGAGGGTGCGCAGGTCGTCGACCTCGGCCGGCTCGGCGTAGAGCCGCGCTGCGCCACCCACGCGCATCGTGGTTTTCGGTGCCAGCGGCTCCTCCCGGAGCAGCTTCGTCGCCGGCGACAGGCGCGGCCGCCAGGCCGCCGCGAGCGCGTCCCAGCGTGCGCCGGGCGCGGTCGGGCCGGCGCGGCGTGCCAGCCACTCCCGCGCCTTTTGGTCGATATCCCCCGCGCCGACAAACACGACGAAGTCGCCCCGTCCAACCTCGCAATCGAGGGCGGCGAAAAATTCCTCCGCCTCTCCCGGCCAACGATGCACCGCCAATGCCGGGGCGCATCGCTTGAGCTCGGCGGCGAGATCGGCCGAGGTGCCGCCGGCGACCCGCGCCTCGCCCGCCGGATAGACGTCGAGCAGGTGCACCGCGTCGGCCGACGCGAGCGCGGCCGCGAACTCGCCCTTGAACTGCGCGGTGCGGCTGTAGCGATGCGGTTGAAAAACGACCAGCAGCCGGCCGCGGGCGTCGCGGCGCAGGCTCTCGAGCAGCGCGCGGATTTCCGCCGGGTGGTGCGCGTAATCCTCGATCACGGTGAGCGCGGGCGAGGCCAACAATACGCCCTGCCGCCGCCGCACTCCGGGATACTCGGCAAGGGCCGACGAAGTTACCGTGGCGCCCATGAGCTGCGCGGCGGCCAGCGCGGCGGTGGCGTTGGTGGCGTTGAAGGCGCCCCGGGCCTGCACGGCCGCCTGCGCCAGCACGAAGCGCCCGCCGAGGGCGAGTTGCAGGTGGCCGGTGCCGGACTGCGCGACCGTGGCGGAAAATTGTCCCGTGCGACCGAAGGTCACCGCCGAGGCGGGCGCCAGGCGCACCGAAAGCGCGCAGGCCTCGTTGACGAGCACCACGCCCCGTGTGCGGCGAAAGAGCTCGGCAAACGTCGCCTCGAGATCGGCCGGCCGGCGGTAGTAATCGGGATGATCCCAATCGAGGTTCGTGACGACGGTGATCTCCGGGGAAAACCGGTCGATGGTGCCATCGCTCTCGTCGATTTCGGCGACCACCCAGTCGTTGGCGCCGACGCGGGCCGGCGCCAGCCGGTCGTCGTTGCACAGGCCGCCGAGCACGTAGCCGGCGGGAAAATTCGCCTGACGCAACGCCGTGATGAGCATCGCCGTGGTCGTCGTCTTGCCGTGCGACCCGCAGACCGCCACGAGTCTTTCGCCCCGGACCACCTCGGCGAGCAATTCGCCGCGTCGCACGCCCGGCATTTTCCGCGCGCCGGCCGCCACGCGGGCGGCATGCGAGGGCGCGATCGCCGAGGAGTACACGAGCAGTTCGCAATCGTCCGGCAGCGGCGTCAGGCGCACGCCGGCGCGTTCGAGCTGCCGGCGCATCGCCCCGGTCAACGCGTGGTCCTCGCCCGACACCGTGAAGCCGAGTTCCGCCAGATAGATGGCCAGCGGCCCGAGCCCCATCCCGCCGACCCCGACGCAATGGAGGCGATGGACCTCGCGATCGAAGAGGCGGGGTGGCGGCACGGGGTTCATACGGCGGCCGGGGCGGGTTGCGGCGGCTTGCTGGCCGGCGTCTGGGCGCCCGGAGGCGCGACCACGGTCTCGAGATCGTCGAGCATCGGCTCGAGCGGGTTGGCGCTTTCCATGCGCTGCAGATTGGCGCGGAATTTGTCCAGCTGCCGGTCGTTGCCAATCAGGTCGCGCACCTCGGCCCGCAGCGTGGCGAGGAAACTCTGGTCGATCACCACGCCACCGCCCTGTTGCGCGAAATAAGCGGCGTTGGCGCGTTGGTGGTCGTCGGCCGCATGGGGAAACGGCACGAGGATCGACGGCGTGCCGCAACGTCCGAGTTCGGCGAGGGTGCCGGCGCCGGCGCGCGACACCACGAGATCGGCCGCCGACAGGACCGCGGCCATGCGGTCGCAAAACGGTACGAAAATGGCCCGCACGGGCGCGCCGTTCCGGGCCTTCAATTCCAGCGTCTCGGAAATGTCCTTGTCGAGGCCGGTGACGCAAAAGAGCTGGATGCCCTCGGCCGCCAGGGTGGACAGCTCGCGGCGGGCCCAGTCGTTGAGCGCCGCGGCGCCCTGGCTGCCGCCGAGGATCGCGAGCACCCGGCCCTGCGGATAAAGCCCGAGTTCCGTCCGCGCCGCTCCGGCGGGCAGGCGCGCGATCTCGCGGCGCACCGGCAGCCCCATCGGCCGCACGACTCCCGCGCGCACGCCGGGCAGGTTGATGCCGGGGGGCAGATAAACGCGTTTCGCGAGGCGCCCCAGCAGCCGGATGGCGCGCCCCGGCACACGGTTGGCCTCGTGCAGCACCACCGGCACGCCCAGCAACGCGCCGGCCACGACAATGCTGGCCGACGTGAATCCGCCGAAGCCGACGATCCCGTCCGGCCGCACCGTGCGCACCTGACGCAGGCTGAAAAAGAAACCATGGGTCTGCGAAACGACGAACCGGACCAGCGCGACCGGATTCCAGCCAAAGCCGGCACCCGGCAGGCGCACGAAACGCAGGCGCGGGTATTTTGCAATCAGGCGCGAATCCACTTTCTTGTGACTGATCAGCAGCGTCGCCTCGTGGCCGCGCGCGACGAGCCCCTCGGCCACCGCGATGCCGGGCGAGAGATGGCCGCCGGTGCCGCCGCAACTGATGAGGAATCGGCTCATGGCAGGCGCTCCGCGCCAAATGCCCGGCGCTGCACGCTAAACTCCAAAGCCCAAAACTCCAAACGCCAAGGGAGTGCCGCTCGGTGCGCGCTTGATGGCCGATCGAAAATCGAGATTCCCTTGGGATTTGGAATTGGGCGTTTGGCGTTTCGCTTTTTCATGCCCGCACCTCCGTGAAGAGCCGCTCGCGGGCGGACAGCGTGGCCCGGCCCCACGTCCGGTGGGTGTTGACGAAGATGCCGACGAGCAGGCCCATGAGCAGCAGGTTGGAGATGCCCGCGCTGATGAACGGCAGCGACATGCCCTTGGTGGGAAACACGCCCGTGACCACGCCGAGGTTGACGATCGCCTGCAGGCAGATGAGCAGCAGCGCGCCCGCGACGAGCAGGTATTGGAACAGGTTCGGCGCGCGCCGCAGGTGCCGGAGGCCGGCCCAGAAAATCACGGCAAACACGACCACCACGGCCAGCGTGAAGATGAGGCCGAGCTCCTCGCCCACCACGGCGAAGATGAAATCGGTGTGCGCCTCGGGCAGGAAGTTGAGCTGCTGGCGTCCCTGCCCCAATCCGACGCCCGCGGTCCCGCCGGACGCATAGGCGGCGAGCGCCTGATAAAGCTGGTAGGTGCCGGACTGCTTGTTGCCCTCGACGTCGAGAAAGGCGAGGAAGCGCCGCAAGCGGTTCGGATTGTGGACCACCGCGACGGCGAAGAGCAGCGCGACCCCCGCCACGGTGGGCAGGATGTACCGCCAGCGCGCACCCGCCAGAAACAGCAGCGTGAGACCCACCGCGACCGAGAGCGCCGCGGTGCCGAAATCGGGTTCGAGCAGGATCACGCCGGCAAAGGCGCCGATGAGGCCGAGCGGATAAACGAAGCCGCGCTTGAATTCGTCGATCCGCGTCTGATTGAGCGCCAGATAATGGGCGAGGCAAAAGACGAGGGCGAACTTGGCCAGCTCCGAAACCTGCAGGCGGATCGGGCCAAAGCCGAGCCAGCGCTGGCTGCCCTTCACCGCAATGCCGACGTGCGGCACGAGCACGAACACCAGCAGCACCAGCGCGCCCACGCCGATGAACCAGACGTAATGCCGCAGATGATCGAGATCGAGCCGGCTCACCAGCCAGCAACCGGCGACCGCCAGCCCCACGCCCATGAGCTGTTTGTCGAGATAGTAGTACGGCCCCTGTTTGTACGACACGCTCGCGCTGAACAGAATCGTGAGGCCGAGGATCGTAAGCGCCACGGCGCATACCACGATGAGGGTCGCGGGGGCGATGGCGAAACGGGGCCGGGGCGGGGCGATCAGCGAGGCGGTGGTTGCAGGCATGGCGCGGACGCGGGCAAAGCGGATCGGCTCAGCTCTTCGGCGGAGTCACGGGCGCAGATTCATCGATCTTGATCACGGGCACATTGCCGGAGGCCGGCCCGGTGTCGGAACCCGGCCCGATCGTCGGACTGCCGATCACCGGCACGGCCGACGCCGCGGCGGCCGGGGTCGGGGCGGGTGCGGCGCCGGCGGACTTGCCCGACTTGGACGATTTCGCGCCGGGCACCACGTAGCCCGGAATCACGAGCACCTGCCCCTCGCGAATCATCGCGGGGTTGGAAATGTTGTTGGCCGCGGCGATCTCCAGCTGCGTCACGCCGTTTTTCCGGGCGATGACCGCCAGGGTGTCGCCGTGCTTCACCACATACTTCACCGCATCGGCATTGGCGTTGGCGGCGGGCTTCGGGGTTTCCGCGGCTTTCTCCGGAGTGGCCCGGGTGGCGACCGCTTTCTTGCCCGCCGGGGCGGGCGCGACATCCGCGGCGGTGGCGGCGCCCGACTTGCTCGGGATGATGAGCCGCTGGCCCTCGTGCAGGACGGCGCCGGCCTTCAGGTTGTTGGCGGCGGTGAGATCGCTGACCTTGAGGCTGTATTTTTTGGCGAGGTTCCACAGGCTGTCGCCCTTGGCGACAGTGATGGTGGTCGCCGGCACGACGTCGGCCACCGGTTCCGCCTGCAACGCGACGGCCGCCGCGGTGCTGGGCCGCGTGGGGCTGTAGCGGATCATGGGCGACGCGGCCGCCAGGGCCGGCGCATTGGGATCGAACGGGACCGCGGACCCGGCGGGGTTCGGGCCCAGCGGGGCCACCCGGATCGGCGAGGATTCGGGGACGGTGATCGCCGGCGCGCCGCCGCCGGCAACACCTGCCGTGTCGGCGGGGGTCGGAGTCGATTGCGGTTTCGTACTACAACCAGGGTTCGCAAAAATCAGGATGAAGGCGAACGCATGAACGGCCAGGACAATGCCAAAGATTCGGAGGATTTTCATAGGCGCGAGTTGGGCTGAGGGCTGGGTTTTAAGACAAATTCTATCGGACGACAATGGTTGTTCCCAAGCGATTGACGAGTTGCTCGAACTGATCGCCGCGGTGTTCGTAACCACGGAACATGTCGAAGCTGGCGAAGCCGGGGCTGAGCAGCACATGGTCGCCGGGGGCGGCGTGCCTGGCGGCGGCCCGGGTCGCTGCCTCGAGCGTGGCGCACAAGGTGTGAGGGACGCCGTGCGCGGCGCAGGCGGCGGCCAGCGCCGGGCTGGTTTCGCCGATCAGAAACGCGTGTTTTGCCCGGGGCGCGATACGGCGCACGAAGGCGGCGAGATCCCCGCCCTTGGCCTTGCCGCCGGCGATGAGGAACACCGGCGCGGCAAACCGTGCCAGCGCCGCCTCGACCGCGTGAAAATTGGTGGCCTTCGAGTCGTTCCAATAGGTCACGCCCTCGATCACGGCCACGCAACCGAGCCGATGGCGGCCGAGCCGGAAGCTGCGGGCCGCCGCCAGCAGATCGTCTTCGCGCAGGCCGGCGTGGCGCCACCACGCGAAGGCCAGCTCGAAATTCTCGCGCTGCGGATACCCGGCAAAAACCGTGCCGGCCAGGCGCGGATCGGGCGGCTGGCCCTCGGAGTCGATGACGCTGGACGGCGCCAGCCCGTAGCCGAATTGCTGCGCGTAGCGCCGCACCGAGGCGCCGACGAATACCACTTCGCCGACCGCGCGGGTCAGGAGCACGCGCTTCGCGGCAAAATACGCCGCCAGGTCCGGATGCCGCTCCAGGTGATCCTCGGCGAAATTGGTCCACAGCACGGCGTCGGCGCGGAAAAATTGCAGCACCTCGGCCTGAAACGAACTCACTTCGCACACGGCCATGGTTTCGTTGCGACCGCCGTCGGTCTCGGCCACCAGGCGGCTGAAGGGATACCCAATGTTGCCCGTCGCATGGGCGTCGCGGCCGATGCCCCGCAGCGCGTGCGTGAGCAGCTCGGTCAGCGTGGTCTTGCCGTTGGTTCCGGTGATGGCGAGCGCCTGGCCGCGCCAGAAGAGCGAGGCGAAATCGAGCTCACCGAGACAGGCGAGGCCGGCGTCGCGCGCCGCCACGAGCCAGGGATGCCCCGGGTGGAACCCCGGGGAAAACACCACCAGCTGGTGGGTGCGCACGGCCGCGGCCCCGAAATTGTTGACCGCACCCTCCCCGCCCTGCTCGTCGTAGATTACGCCCGGTACACCCAGCCGGGCCAGCAAACCCAAAACCGCGCGACCGCTGACCCCGCCACCGAGGATGGCAACGGGCCGCGTGAGCAGCGGGCCAAGGAAAATGGGCGGCGTGAGTGGCATCAGCGGAGTTTCAAGGTTCCCAGGCCGGCGAGCGCGCACAGCAGCGAGAGCACCCAGAACCGCAGCACGACCTTGGTCTCGGGCCAGCCGCATTTCTGGAAATGGTGGTGGATCGGCGCCATGAGGAACACGCGGCGGCCTTCGCCGAAGCGCCGCTTGGTGATTTTGAACCAGCCGACCTGGATGATGACCGTCACCGCCTCCCACACAAACACGCCGCCCACGATGGCCAGCGTGAGCGGCTGCTGCACCATGAACGCGATCATCCCGATGAGCCCGCCGAGGGCGAGCGATCCCGTGTCGCCCATGAATACCTCGGCCGGGTAGGAATTGTACCAAAGAAACGCCAGGCCCGCACCGACGAGCGCGCCGCAGATCACCGCGAGTTCGCCAACGCCCGGCACCGAGCCGATCAGCAGGTAGTTGGCCAGCACGACGTGGCCCGCGACGTAGGCCATGATGCCGTACACCAGCGCCACCGTGATGGTGCAGCCGATCGCGAGCCCGTCGAGGCCGTCGGTGAGGTTGATCGCGTTGCTGAAGCCGACCACCCAGAAAAACATCAGGACGAAAAGCGCGAGCAGGCCGAATCCGCCGGCAAACCGCCACAAGGGGTATTTCACGAACGGCACCCATAGTTCGCGAATCTTCTGCGCGCTCAACGGGTGCCACAGGAGCACCGCGAGGGCGACGACCGTGATCAGCGTCTGCCAGATCATCTTTTCGCCCGAAGAAATGCCGTCGCGGCTTTTTCGCACGACCTTGAGGTAGTCGTCCCGGAAGCCGACGGCCGTGAGGGCGGTATAGACAAACATCGCCACGACCACCCAGATGTTGGGCGCCGCCCACAAAAACGTGCTCAGGAACACGGAGCCGAAGATCAACAATCCGCCCATCGTGGGCGTGTTCTTCTTGTCGAAGCGCTGGGCGAGATCGCCCGTGCGGTCATCGTCGTAGTGCTGGCCGAACTTGAGCAGTCGCAACTGGTGGATCAACCATGGGCCGAGGATGAAACCGATCACCGTCGCCGTCCCCGCCGCCATGAGGGTGCGCAGTGTGATGTACCGCAGCACGCGCAGCGGGCCGAAGTATTCGTCGAAATTGGCCAGATAGCTCAGCATGTTCGACCGGCTCCTAGTGCGCCCCGGCGCCGGCCAGCTCCGGCGCAAGCGCGTTTTCCAGCTGGTAGCGGCGGCTGCCCTTGATGAACACCGCGCCGCGCCATCCGGCGATGCGTGCCGCCACCGGCTCGAGCGTGGCGGCGATTTCGATCTGTTCGGAACGATGGCCGGCTTCGAGCACTCCCGCCCGCACGCTGGCCGCCTCGTCGCCGATGACGATCGCGTGATCTTCCGGGCGCAGGGGCAACGCGTGCCCCAATTCCCGGTGGTAATGCGCCGCGGCGGTCCCGAGCTCTTCCATGCCCCCGAGCACGAAAAGCCGCGGTTCCGCCGCCGGCGCCACCGCACAAAAAGCTTCGAGCGCATCGGCCATCGAGGCCGGATTGGCGTTGTAGCAATCGAGATAGAGCAGCTTGTCGTCCTCGCGGCGCACCTCGCCGCGCCACGGCGCCGGCCTCCAGCCGGCCAGCCGTCGCTGGATCTCCTCGCGCGACACGCCCAGCCAGAGGGCGGCGCAAATCGCGAGCAC
>Ga0182021_10010825_pt1 | contig 10818 bp, 5 predicted proteins | sample 612E3MmetaG_FD_120493 | JGI IMG/M metagenome (GOLD analysis project Ga0182021, IMG submission 120493) | Permafrost microbial communities from Stordalen Mire, Sweden - 612E3M metaG (Illumina Assembly) | ecosystem: Environmental > Terrestrial > Soil > Wetlands > Permafrost | place: Sweden...
TAAGGCATATTTGCAGTTGGGCTGGGAGAAATCAATATCATCCCGCGGCGAAATGAGCTTTACGTTTGAAAATGACCAGTCCCTCAAAAGCAATAATGAGCACTCCATCCAAATTCCCATGACTCTGCGCGACCAGAAAATTGGTGAGGTGACTCTCGAAACAGAGAAGGCTTCCTTTTCGCCTGAAGACATGGAATTTATTGAAGCCATTACTACCCAAACCGCCCTGGCCCTCGAAAACGCCCGCCTGATCGATGAAACCCAGCAGAAAGCGCTTCAGGAAGAGACTGTGAACCGATTATCGGCAGAATTCTCCCGCGGCCTCAATATTGATGAAATTATCACGAGCGCCATGAAAGAGATCAGCCACCTGCCTTCGGTTTCAGAAGTGTCTATCTTCCTGGGCAGTCCAGAAATGGCTGCCCCAGCCAGCAATAATGGCCATAATCTCGGAGGTGCTGTATGACCTACCAACCGATTTCGCCTTCCGGAAAAGATCAGCCATCAAGCCAAAATTCTTTTCTGGAATTAAAACGATCGATTATCAACCCGGTTTTATGGCTGTTCAGTATTATCGCCCTTACAGTCGCCCTGGCTACTTTGCCAGCCAATCTCAACAGCGGCAGCTGGTTTGCAGTTCTTTTGTTGGCAGTCGTGACAGGTTGGTTTTTTACCCTGGCTCTAAAAAAGACGTTCTCCTACGTCCTTAAAGCTGTCAGCATTATAGCCGGGCTTTATTTTTACAGCATATATGCCCTGATATCCACTAACATATTAATAGATGGAAAGATCATATTGGGATGCTTTATCGCAGCATCTTTTATTTTCATCTCTTCCCGGCTGGGCATTATTTCTTCAACGATCAGTGTAGCTACTGTCTTGATATCTGGTGGTTTAATCTTGACTTCTCAAACGGACAGTTCTCAGGCCATTCTTGAGCGCAGTTTTTCAGTGTTTATCTCTTCCTCTCTTGATTTTACGCTGGCGACAATCTTGCTCGCTCTTATGCTGACCCTTTTCCTTCGAAAAGTCGAATCAAATTTATCAAACAGCGATTCCAGTATAAAAGCATTATTAAACCAGGTAACCCAATTAGATTTATCTAACCAACATTCTTCTGAAGAATACAAGAAAAACAAACGGTCGTTTGAAATCACCAACCAGTTTATGGAGCAGTTTTCAATCGAATCAAACCCGGAAACGGTCCTCAACCGAGCAGTCACTTATATCCGTAGCGAATTTGACTATTACTATGTGGCAGTATTTGTGCCGGATGAAAAAAATGAATTTGTTGTTCTGAAAGCTGGCACAGGGACAGAGGGCACCAACCTGCTGTCAATTGGTTATCAAATTAAGTTGAGCGATGTAGGGCTGATCAGCCATTCCTTTACCCATTCTGAAATTCGTCTTTCTCCCAATGTCCGTGAAGATTTTGAATACCTGGAAAATCCATACCTGTTAAATACCAATTCCGAATTAATCATCCCCTTAATTGCAAATCAACAAATCCTCGGAGTCCTGGATATTGGAAGCGATAGGATAAATGCATTTTCCCCAGAGGACATCAAAATCTTGCGCTCTTGTGCTGATCAGCTGGCGTCTATTTACGAAAAAGCCATGCTCAAATTGCAGCTGGCGAAGGTAACGGAAGAAGCTGAAAACACTTTCAAGCAGTTCACCCAAAAAACATGGAAAGCGCATTTACGCGGAAATAAAAAGAAATATTCATACCGGCTGACGAAAACAAACCTGGAAAAAGAAGCCCTGCAGCCAATCGAAGTTCTTCAAGCCATCAATCAAGGAGAACCAGTCGTAACACACAGCCAGGCAGTTCCGGGCACAGGAGAAAGATCAACTTCTCTGGCAATTCCAATTAAACTGCGTGGTCAATCAATTGGTGCATTGGATATTAAATTGGATCTTGGAAATATTCCAGGAGATTTAATGCCGTTGATTGAAACAATATCCGACCGCCTGGCAGTTGCCCTGGAAAATGCCCGGTTGCTGGAAGAAATTCAAAACAAAGCAGACCGCGAACACCAGGTTGGCGAAATCAGCAGCAGAATCCGGTCTTCACCCAATGTCGAGCAAATTCTACGTACAGCGGTTGTCGAAATTGGCCAATCCCTGGGTGCCAGCGAAGTTTCCATCCAGTTGCGGTCAGAGCAATAGCCTGGAGTTATTATGACTGATCAATTTCCATTGCGCACAATACCCGAACCATCTCCAGCCACCTTGCCTGATGTAGATTTTGATCGTGGAAAGGAGGTAATCTCAAGGGTAATCCTTGCCACATTTGTTGGGCTGGGCCTGTTGGCTATTGGTTTTGCCTTTCTGGCTTTCAGCCAGCAGAAATGGCAAATCTGGACTTTGATGACCATTATCTGGATTGCATTTGTGGTAACCGGCTTAACTCGCTCTCGCCTGGTGTCCAGCATCCCTTTGAAGCTGGTTTTGACCCAGGCATTTGTCTCATTGGTCATGATTTTGATCGCCGGTATGATTGAAAACACAAGCTTGTTTGCCAGCCCATTTATCCTTGCGTTTTCAATTCTACTGGCTTCATCCGTTTCGGGCTCATTCGACACCAGTCGAATCATCAATGTTGGTATTTTCCTGGCCGTAAGTGCCTCCCTGGTAGATGTATTTGCCCTGCTGAACCAGGCTCAATCCCAGGAAATCCAAATATTTCTGGCAGTTATTTTAGCAATTACCCTGGTCAGTTTTTCATACCTTACATTCCGCAAAATCATTTCCCTGTCCATGCGGATCAAGCTGGTGGTCGCAGGTGTGGTGGTTGCACTGATCCCCCTGGTAATCATTTCGGTTTTTCAAGCCAGCTTCATGACTAACTCGGTCACGTCCACCACCAACCAATCTTTGCAGTTCGCCGCTTCTCAAGTTGCTGGAAAGATTGATGACTTCTTTACAAACAACCGTTCTGCTATCGCGCGCGATTCAACATTAACGTCTTTGATCGCTTATTTAAGCCTGCCGCCTGAAAAGCGCCTGGGCAGCCTCGAGGAAACCAATCTGCGCATCACGATTGAATCGCTCCAGAAGCGTACGCAGGATAATCTTGATTCTTACGGGCTTCTGGATTCTCGCGGTTACAACGTATTTGACACCAATCCTGATGCGGTCGGCCGGTTTGAAACCTACAACAAATATTATTCAATCCCCATGACCACCGGAACAAGTTATGTGTCTGACGTACAGTTCAACCCATCCACAAACGAAAAAGAAATTTATTTCAGTGGCCCTGTTTTCGACACAAACCACCAGGTAGTTGGCGTCTTGCGGTCCAAATTCAACGCACAGGAGCTTCAACGCCTGGCAACTTTGAACAGCGGCTTGCTTGGCGCATTCACTTTTCCAATGGTGGTCGACGAAAACCTGGTCCGTGTCGCCGACGCCATGGAACCGCTTAATATTTATAAAAGCATTATTCCTTTGCAGCCTTCCGCGATTTCCGATTTGCAGGATCAACAACGCCTTCCCCTTGTTCCCGTCAACCAGATTTCAACGAATTTCACCGATTTGGGCCAGGCCCTGGCTAATGTAAAAAACCAGCCTTACTTTATGGCGACTCTGCCCTTATCCAATCCGGTTCAGGTTATGGGAGCAATTGTCACCTTGAAATCGAAACCCTGGTCGGTGGTTTATTTCCAGGAGGAAGCCATTTTGGCTGACCTTCAAAAACAACAAATCCGGATCACCATTTTGATTGCCACTGTAGTAGCCGGGCTCATCAGCATTTTGGCAACCCAGATGGCTCGCCTGCTGACTCAGCCAATTACCCAGCTGACCCAAAATGCCGGAAAAATAACCTCCGGCGATTTAAATGTGACCGTGCCAATTACCGACCGGGATGAAATCGGCACCCTGGCGGGCGCCTTCAACGTGATGACCACCCGGCTTCGAACACTAATTAATGAACTGGAAGATCGCGTGCTTGCCAGGACCCGGGAACTGGAAGTACAAAACAAAACTTTAATCTACCGCACTCAGCAAATTCAAACTGTGGCTGATGTTGCCCGAAGCATTGCTTCAGCACAAGATCTCGAGAAGCTCTTAACCCAGGTTGCTGCCCTGATCAGTGAGCGGTTTGGTTTCTACCATGTTGGAATCTTCCTGGTTGATGAAGCGAAAGAATATGCCGAGCTGCGTGCCGCCAACAGTGAAGGCGGCCAGCGTATGCTTGCCCGCCAGCACAAACTGAGGATTGGCCAGGTTGGTATTGTGGGTTATGCAACCTCCACCGGCCAACCTCGCATTGCCCTGGATGTTGGCGAAGATGCTGTTCATTTCAGGAATCCTGACCTGCCGCTCACCCGTTCTGAAATGGCACTTCCATTGATTGCCAGCGGCAGCATCATTGGCGCTCTTGATGTCCAGAGTGTCCAAACGAATGCATTTTCAGATGAGGATATCGAATTGTTCACCACCCTGGCCGACCAGGTTGCAATTGCGATTGTGAACAGCCGCCTTTACCAGGAAACACTGGACGCACTGGAAGAAGCGCAGCACATTCACCGCCAATATCTACGCCAGGAATGGTCGAAACTGGCTTCTGATAGCACAGTTATTGGTTACAACTACAAAATAAATAAAATGACCCCTCTTTTTGCCGGAACAATTGATAATGACGATGAAACACTTGAACCAGGAAAAATAACCAATGTCCGGCTTTATGAAAACGAAAAAGAAATATCGGTATTAAAAGTTCCGATATCCCTGCGCGGGGTAGTTATTGGCACCATAAATTTGAGAGACGAATCTGGTGAGGACTGGGATGAGGACTCAATAGCAACAGCCGAAGCCGTCGCAGACCAGATCAGCCAGGCCCTAGAAAATGCCCGCCTCTTTGAACAAACCCAGCGCAGGGCCGACCGGGAAAGAAAAGTGCTTGAAATTACCAGCCGAATCCGGTCAACGACCGACCCGGAGGCAATGCTACAAATTGCAGCAGCTGAACTTCAGAATGCGCTGAATGCTTCTACCCGGTTTATCACCCCGCTTGTTGACGAATTGAACGATGAAGTGCGAAGAAATAATAATGGCTATCATTTAGACGTCAAAAAGCCACATACTGGATCTCTTGAATAATTGAGGTAGCAGGTATGGAATATCGAATAGCATTTGCGAATGAAAAAGGCGGCGTTGCAAAAACAACGACCACCTTATCAATCGGGGCAGTTTTTGCTGAGGCCGGTTATAAAGCCCTGCTCATCGATTTAGATCCCCAGGCTAATCTCAGTCTTGCTACCGGGCTTGAGCCAGGCAGAATCCAAAAATCAAGCGCCAGTTTATTATTGGAATCAAATCCTTCAAATTCGTTGATCCGGTCGACAAATGTTCTGAACCTGGATATTATCCCTTCAAACAGTGAAACGGGCCTGGCTGAGCGATTCTTACCTGGCAAGCCTGGCTACGAGACAATTCTTTCAAAGAATCTAAGAAACATTAGTTCAAATTACGACTTTGTTTTGTTCGACTGCCCGCCTTTTCTGGGCGCAGTGACATTGAATGCCCTTGTGGCCTCTCATTTGCTGATGATTCCGACCCAGGCAGAGTTCTTTTCCATCTATGCTCTTCGCAATTTGATGAGCCTGGTCCGCCGCATCCGCAGCCAGTATAACCCCCAGTTAACTTACCGCCTGCTCTTAACCATGGTTGACCGCCGCAATCGCACCCACCGAACGATGAGCGAACAGCTTCGCACCTCTTTCAACAGCGGAGTAATGCAAACTGTAATCGAGACGGATACAAAACTGCGCGAAAGTCCCATCGCCGGTCAAGCGATTATCCAATATGCGCCTAAAAGCCGCAGTTCTCTTCAATATCGTGCCCTGGCCCAGGAGATTCTTGAATATGTCAAAGAAACAGCTCAACAACCGGCTTGAAAGCCTGTTTGCCGGCTTTGAAGACACAGAACCATCCCAGCCAGTAGATTCAATCCAATTAAACGAGTGCTGGAATTGGACGGCTGATGCCAACGGAAGCTATATTTCCTGCGGTGATGAAGTTGCGTCCTGCCTCGGGTATTCAGCAGGCAGTTTTATTAATAAAGTCGTTTTCACTTATGCGCTTACCTCTGAATCAACAAAAACGATTAAAGCTGCATTTGCCGAGAAAGTATTTCCAACAGAAGTTGAAGTGAAATTTATTTCCAAATCAAACGAATTGGTTACAATTCGTGCAACCATTTTTAAAACATTCGATGAAAATGGGGATTTCTCAGGTTGGCATGGCTTCAACCAGGAAATAGGCCGGCAGCCTGGTGCGAAAGCGAATTCCTTTATAAAAACTGGGACTGAACCAGCTCGCCCGAATTACCCTCATCCTGGAGAAAGCTCCGCCCTGGGCACGGATCGAAATATCAAAGCCCAAAGCGGAGTCCCAGAAATCCAATTACCCTCTTCAATTGCACAAACTCCGCCTTTCATTACCTCGTTTTCAGAACCGCTGACAGCCCCAATCAATGTAGCTGGCAAGGTTGAAACCCTGATTGAGGTATCCAGCGCTTCGCCCCAACGGAAATGGTCGCACGATGAACGCATACTGGTTGAGGAGGTTGCCAGGCAGCTGAGCCTGGCCATGGAAAATGCCCGGCTGTACCAGGATGTACGCCAAGCGCTGGCTGCCCTCGAAACCCGTGAACGATACCAGGCCAACATTGCTCGCTCGGTCGCCTTACTTTCTGAATCCGGCACGGCAGCCGTGCCCGAATTCTTGCACGCTTTGGGACAGGCAACCCTTTGTGACCGGATTACCCTGACCGAGTTCAATTCGAAAACCGGTTCAGGTTGGAAACCTCGCCAGGATTGGACAAACCCAACTACTTCAAATCCACTTCATAAGAATCCATGGAAGGTCGATGCGACATTAATCCCTAACTGGAAAAAGCAGCTGCAAGATATTGGATGGGCAACAAACACATTCAATGATGCTCCAATCCCCGAATCGGATTTTATGAAAGAGAATCACTTGGGCGCATCACTTCTCCTGCCAGTAACTTTCGGTCCTTCGACAGAGCCTTCCTTTATCGTCTTTGACCGCACAGACTCCTCCCAACCCTGGAAAGCTGAAGAGATCAGCCTGTTACAGGTAGCCGGCGATGCCTTTTCAAACTCGAATGCCAGGCAGGACCTGCTCGCCAGGCTTCAGGTTACCCTTAAAGAGACTGAAAGTCTTTACAATACCAGCCACCGGCTGGCCCTCGCGACAGAAATCAGCGACATGGTTTCAGTCATTATGTCCGGACTGCAACCTCAGCTGTTTAATCGGGCCGCGCTTATCCTCTTTGAAAATGACCATCAGGGCAAAATCAATAAGATGAAGGTGAGCGCCAACTGGTACGGCCGCAGTGGAACCCCACCGCCCTCCATCGGTACGGAATATCCGGCCAATGTGTATTACCGCCTTTTCCAGAATTCATCCCCCCAATATTTTGAAGACATTTTTGATGCTGAAATTGATCCATCTCTGAGGGATTTTCTTTCACAGCAAAATGCCCGGTCAACTGCCATTCTTCCTCTTTGGGCCAATAAGCGCCAGACCGGTGTCTTCTTAATGCTGGCTGACGATCGCCAGCATATCTTGAGCAGCGAAATGCGCAGTTATCCGCCGTTGGTCGACCAGATGGCAACTGCCATTGAAAACTTGAGCCTGTTCACTCAGACCCAGGAAGCCCTGTCAGAAACGGATGCCCTTTACCAGGTCAGCAATCGCATTGCACAGGCCACAGATATCTCAGAACTGGTCAGGTTGGTAACCCAAAAAATGCTCCCCAAAAATGCAGAAGCGGGTAGTATTTTACTGGCCAATTACAGCACCGAGGATAAACTGACTGACCTGGAAATGGCTGGCTTTATGACGACCGATGGTCATTACCAGCCAGCTGGGGTGAAAATTCCAATCGCTGCCCTGCCATTTGTTACCCGCCTGACCCAGGACCTGGAAGTTATTCCGGATATCTATAAATCTAACCTGGATCCGGTCTCGCAAAAAACGCTCCAGCAGTTGAATATTAACGCCGCCTGCCTGGTGCCGCTGCGAAGCGCAGGCCGCCTGGTTGGGTTATTAATTGCATCTTCCAGAAATGCAACTGAATTTGATCCTGACGAAGCCCATTTTCTACAGGTGGCAGGAAGCGGTATCGCGGTGGCCCTGGAAAGACAACGTCTGCTCAATGAAGCCGAGCGGCGTGCCCTGGAACTTAAAACGGCGGCTGAAATTGCCCGTGATACCACCAGTACCCTTTCACTTGACATTCTGTTGGAACGGATCGTCATGCTGCTTTCCAGCCAGTTCAATTACTATCACGTCGCCATCTACCTGCTGGATAACCAATCCAGGTTTGCCATTATTCGCGAAGCCAATGGAGATGCCGGTCAGTTGATGAAAGGCCAGGGATACCGCCAGGCAGTCGGATCGCGCTCCGCCGTTGGCACCGTCACCACCACTGGAAAGCCTTCTATCGTCAACGATGTGACCCAAAACCCATATTTTATTGCTCACCCGCTTCTGCCAGATACCCGGTCTGAAATGGCGCTGCCATTGAAACTGGGTGATCGCATTATCGGCGCCCTGGATATTCAATCAGCTCAGGTCAATTCCTATTTGCCGGATGATGTCGCCGTTTTGCAAATTCTGGCTGATCAAATTGCTGTCGCCATTGAAAATGCCCGGTCGTATGAATTGTCTCAGAGAGCGCTGGCGGATATGCAGGAAGTTGATCGCCTTAAGAGCCAATTCCTCGCCAATATGAGCCATGAACTGCGCACCCCGCTGAACTCGATTATTGGGTTCTCGCGGGTAATCTTAAAAGGAATCGACGGCCCGATCACTGACACCCAACAGCAGGATCTATCTGCAATTTACAGCTCCGGGCAGCATTTGTTGGCCCTCATAACCGACATTCTTGACCTTTCAAAAATCGAAGCCGGAAAAATGGAAATGCAGTTCGCCGATGTCAACCTCGGAGACCTGATCAATTCAGCCATGTCCACGGCAGTTGGATTGGTGAAGGATAAATCCATCAGATTAATGCAAATTGTTCCACCAAATCTGCCTGCAGTGCGAGCCGATACCACCCGCATTCGCCAGGTGATTATCAATTTCATTTCCAATGCCTCCAAATTCACCGAATCGGGATCAATCACGGTCGAAGCTGCTGTTGTAGATAACCAGCAGAAGCAAAAAGAAGTAATGGTCACCGTTACCGATACCGGAATGGGAATTGCTTCTGAAGACCAGGGCCGGTTATTCCAACCCTTCACCCAGGTTGATGACTCGCCAACCCGCAAAACAGGCGGAACCGGCCTGGGACTTTCAATTTCACGCTCATTGATCGAACTGCATGGGGGCAAAATTGGTCTGCTGCGCAGTGAGGTTGGAAAGGGCAGCACGTTTTTCTTCACTTTGCCCCTGGTGGTATAAGATGCAGTTGGCCTGGATTCGATTATCCCGGGATCAGGAGAAAATATCATCCTCTCAATCGATGATGACGTCCAGGTAATCAGCCTGTATGAACGATACTTAAAACCGCATGGATTCAAAGTCATTCCGCTGACTAGTCCCAAAGAAGCTGTAAATTTCGCCCGCCAAGTAAATCCAATGGCAATTACCCTGGATGTTATGATGCCTGAAAAAGACGGCTGGCAGGTTTTGAGCGAATTAAAAAATGATCCGTTAACCCGGAATATTCCCATTATTGTGTGCAGTATCCTGGAAGATGAGGAAAAAGGGTTCAGCCTGGGCGCCGCTGATTACCTGGTTAAGCCGTTCCTCCAGGAAGAGCTGCTTACGACACTTAATCGCTTAAATCCGGATGGAACTATTACCTCAATTCTGGTGATCGATGATGACCCGGAAGATTTGCGTTTGCTCGAAAAAACTTTGAACGAAACAGGCAAATTCCAGGTAACCCTGGCTGAAGGCGGTAAGGCAGGCATGGAGGTGATCAACCAGCACCTGCCAGATGCAGTGATCCTGGATTTGTTTATGCCGGATCTGGATGGGTTCACCCTGCTGGCCAATTTGCGCAGCAATAAAGCCACCAGCATGATTCCGGTGATTGTGCTGACCGGGGCAGATCTGACTTCGGAACAGCATTCGAAATTGGCGGAATATGGACATAACTTGCTTGAAAAGGGCTCTTTGAAGGAAAAAGACCTGCTAAATTCTCTTCAAACTGCCTTAAGATCCATTCGAAAATAAAAAAGGTCTTTTTTTATTATGGCTTCTCATTTTATTGCGAAATGTCTGGACTGTGGTCATCAAGCGACATTCTCAGCCCGCGTCCCCCAATGCCCCCAATGTGGAAGTATGTGGCGAGAAGCGATTTACGACTACGCCCAACTGTCCCGAAGCCTGCCTTTACTGCTGCCCGACCGCCCTTTTGACATCTGGCGCTACCGCGAACTGCTGCCTGTCCGGGCGTCTATTCCAGATATTTCATTGGGAGAAGGCGGCACACCGCTTATCCGGGCTACAAACCTGGGAATGATGTTGGGGTGCCCAAACATCTATATTAAAGACGAACGCCAGGGACCAACCTCTTCCTTCAAGGATCGCCAGGCTGCGGTAACCATTGCAACATTGAAAGAAGCCGGAATCACCGAAATGGTGGTTGCATCCACCGGGAATGTGGCCATTGCGTATTCAGCTTTTGCAGCTCGGGCTGGAATTAAGCTGTGGGCCTTTCTTACCAGCACCGTCCCGGCTGCGAAAATGCGAGAAGTTGCCCTGTACGGCACCCAGGTGGTCAAAATTACCGGTTCATATGACCAGGCCAAACAGGTAGCGGCAGAA
>Ga0182021_10010826_pt1 | contig 10817 bp, 11 predicted proteins | sample 612E3MmetaG_FD_120493 | JGI IMG/M metagenome (GOLD analysis project Ga0182021, IMG submission 120493) | Permafrost microbial communities from Stordalen Mire, Sweden - 612E3M metaG (Illumina Assembly) | ecosystem: Environmental > Terrestrial > Soil > Wetlands > Permafrost | place: Sweden...
GAACGCGTTGTAGGGCTTCTAATGAGGCCTCCATCTGTGGAAAACCCGCGTTTCTCTGCGGTTTTGATTTCCTCACACCTTCTGACGGTCGCGGCTCCGATCAAGCCGAATCGGAGCCGCGACCGTTGGGGAGCGGACCTGCTGGCTGCGGGCTTACGGACGGATTACGGAGCGCCCCTCTCGCGCGGCGCCCTGCCGCAAATTGCTAGAATGTTCGTTTACATGTCCAGATCAATCGAGGAACTGCAAGTCATCGCCAAGCGAATCCGGCGCGAAGTTGTCGAAATGATCGGAGCCGCCAAATCGGGGCATCCGGGTGGATCGCTCTCCGCCGTCGAAATTGTGGTGGAGCTTTTCTTCAATCACATGAAGATAGACCCCCAGAATCCAAAGTGGCGGGATCGCGACCGTTTCATCATGTCCAAGGGCCACGCCGCACCGGTGCTGTACGCGGCCATGGCAGAGGCGGGCTATGCCGATACGCCCATCGACAAATTGAACACGCTACGCAAGCTGGGATCGGTCTATCAGGGACACCCCGACGTGCGCTTCATCCCCAGCCTGGAAGCATCCACGGGATCGCTGGGCGAAGGCCTTTCGCTGGCGCTCGGGATGGGAATCGCGGCGCGGCTGGACGGACGGCCGTCACGCACCTTCGTGATGCTGGGCGACGGCGAAATCCAGGAAGGGCAGATCTGGGAAGCCGCCATGGCCGGCGCGTTTCATAAGCTGGACAACGTGGTCGCCATCGTGGATTACAACGGCATCCAGCTCGACGGTTTCGTCAAGGACATCATGGAAATCGCGCCGGTGGCCGAGAAGTGGCGTGCCTTCGGCTGGCACACGCTCGAAATCGGCGGAAACGATCCCCTGGCGGTGCGCCAGGCCTTCGAGGAGGCCGCGCGAACCAAGGGAAAGCCCACCTGCATCGTGGCCCATACCATCAAAGGCAAGGGCGTCTCCTTCATGGAGAACAACCCCAAGTTCCACGGCGTGGCGCCAACGCCCGCCGAAGTGGCGCTTGCCTTACAGGAGCTGCAATAACATGCCCGCCAAAACCAAATTCGAAGTGAAACCCGGACCCGCCACGCGCGAAGCGTTCGGACGGACGCTGGCCGAGCTGGGCCGCGAGAACCAGGACATTGTGGTGTGCGATGCGGACTTGTCGAAGTCCACCATGACCACCTATTTCGCCAAGGAGTTCCCCGAGCGGTTCGTCTCGTGCGGCATTGCCGAAGCCAACATGGCAGGCATCGCCGCCGGCTTGGCGTACGCCGGCAAGATTCCGGTGATGGCCAGCTTCTCGGCGTTCGTCATGAACAAGGGATTCGAGCAGCTTCGCTGCCTGGTGGCTTACCCCAAGTTGAACGTGAAGGTGGTGGGCACGCACAGCGGCATCTCGCTGGGAGAAGACGGCCCGTCGCAGATGAGCGTCGAGGATATCGCGCTGGCCTGCGCGCTGGTGGGATTCACGGTGATTGAGCCCGCCGATGAAGTCTCGTGCAAGGCGCTGTTCCGCGCTGCGGTGGCGCACCAGGGCCCGGTGTTTGTCCGCACGGGCCGGCCCAAGGCCCCCGTCATTTATGACGCCGGCCAGAAGTTCGAGATCGGCAAGGCGATCGAAGTGGTGGCTGGAACGGACGCGACCGTCATTACGAACGGCCTGCTGTTGGCGCAGGCGATTCTGGCGGCGGAGGCACTGGAGAGCGAAGGCATTTCCACGCGAGTGTTGGACATGCACACGGTGAAGCCGCTGGACCGCGAGGCGATCCGGCGCGCGGCCGCGGAAACCGGCGCCATCGTGGCCGCCGAGGAGCACCTGGTGGATAGCGGCCTGTGCGCGCGGGTAGCCCAGGTGGTCGCCGAAACCGCGCCGTGTCCCATGGAGTTCGTGGGCATCCAGGACACCTACGCCGAATCGGGGCAGACGGAAGAAGTGTTGGACAAGTACGGACTGGTGGCCCGCGATGTGGCCGCCGCCGTGCGCAAAGTTGTGGCGCGGAAGCGTTAGTAACGGAGAGGTGCGTTGAGGGGGGGGGCGCCTGCGGGCGCGATTTTGGATGGCTGCCGGTATGACCGAGTCGCTTGCGGAAGCCTTTCTCGAACAGAGCCCGGAGTGCCAGTGGATCGCCGGCGCGGACGGCGCGTTCCACCGCGCCTACGGCGATACGGAATCGGTTTTCGGCAAACCGGCCGCAGAACTTTCCGGCCGGGCACTCGAGGAAGTCCTCGATCCGGCGGCCGCCGGGTTGTGGCGGAGCCGCGTGGACCGCACCCTGGCCGGCGAGACGCTACGCCTCCGCGAACGGCGGGGCGCCGCCGCCTGGTACATCACCATGTTCCCGTTCCAGGGGGCCGGCGCCAGGTACGCTGGCGGTCTGGCGCGCGAACTGACGCCGTTGGCCACCGCCGAACGGGAGTTGCGCTTCGCCGTGCTGAGCGCCATCAAGGCGCAGGAATTCGAGCGCAACATGGTCTCGAAGTTCCTGCACGACATGGTGGGGCAGAACCTGACGGCCTTCGGTCTGCAACTGGATCTGCTGCGGATGGACCTGGAGAGCGCCGCTCCCCAGGCATGTTCCAACATTGGCGAACTTCAGACGCTCCTGGGGACGGTCATGGAGCAGGTCCGCGACTACTCCTACGAGCTGAACCCGTCGGCGGTGGAGCGGGCCGGACTGCGCAGCGCGTTGGACCGCCTGGTGGGGCGCCTGCGCACGCGCTTCACCGGGGTGCTGCGAGTCAACGTGGACCCCTCGCTCAAGTTCGATCCGAGGATCGCGACGGCTATGTTCCAGATTCTGCAAGAGGCCGTGGAGAACGCCGTGCAACACGCCCGTTGCTCGACCATCGAAATCGCGGTGAAGTCCACCAGGAGCGGGCCTTCCCTGGAAGTACGGGACGACGGCAAGGGGTTCGATCCGGGAGACCTCTCCGCGGGATGCCGGGGGTTGGGCCTCTTGAGCATGGAGCACCATGCCGCGCAGGCTGGATTGAGCCTGTCCATTGACGGCAATCCCGGGAGCGGATGCACCGTGCGAGCCGTGGCGGATGGCGGCCTATGAGCTTCACCATCATTCTGGTGGACGATCACAAACTGGTGCGCGATGGGGTGAAGGGAATCCTGGAGCGCGGCGGCGAGTTTCGCGTGGTGGGCGAATGCGAAAACGGCTCCGAAGCGGTGCATCTGTGCCAAAAGGCCAACCCGGACATGGTGCTGATGGACATCGGATTGCCGGGAATGAACGGCATCGAAGCCACCACCGAGTTATTGCGGCACTGCCCCAGCGTCAAGGTGGTGGTGCTTTCGATGTACGACGACGAGAACTCCGTGGTCACGGCCATTCGCAGCGGAGCCCGTGCGTTCGTGCTGAAGAAGGCATCCTCGACCGAGTTGATCGAGGCGTTGCGGACGGTGGCGCGGGGCGGATCGTATCTGAGTTCGCAGGTGAGCGACCGCCTGCTGACCCGCATCCAGCGCGGCGACCTGGAGAGCCGCGACAAGACCAGCCTGGAATCGCTATCCCCGCGCGAGTTGCAGGTGCTGCGGCTGGTGGCCGAGGGCAAGACGAGCAAGGACATCGCCACGCTGCTCGACCTGGGTCTGCAGACCGTGCGGAGCTACCGCAAGACGATGATGAAGAAGCTGGGCGTCAACAACGTGGCTGGGCTGACGCAGCTCGCCCTGGCCGCCGGGATCACCCACTGGAACCAGCCCGAGGGCGAAGCAAAACCTTAAAAACTTGAGAGGCTCGGGCTTCCGCGGCCACTATACCTGCAAAGCATGAGCCTATGGTTCCGGCCCCGGATACGACATCCGCTGTATCCGGGGCTGGCCGCAACGCCCGCCGCGAGGGCCACCGGCCGCTGCCCCGCCCTGTATGGAACATTCGAAGATCTGGTGGGCGCCGCCTCCGCGGGCGCCCAGCCGCGGCGCGCGGTATTCGTGGAGCGCCACCCCGGAAATCCATTCTTGAGCGTGCGCGAGCGGGATGAGTTATGGAACCGCTTCGGCGTCCCGGTTCTGGCGGTTCTGGTGGATGACCACGGGAAGCTGCTGGGATACGAGTGCGAGGCACAGGCGGGCGTGCATGTGAGCGGGCGGATGCAACCTGGTACGCGGTACCGCCTCGAGCGCGGCCCCTGCGATTGCGGCCGGCCGGGAAACCGGCTGGTGGCTCAACCGGCGCGCCGCCGGGGGACGCGGTAAGCGATCCCGCGCGGCATCTTTCCGTCGCAGCGCCGTTCGCCTTCGAGAAGCCGCCGTTCACCCGCGGCTGCCACGTTCATCTGCGTGCAGACACGTTGATTCGGCGGAACGTCTCAAAGCACCTGCCGTCGTCCTGTTGCGTCTCCTCGATCATTCTCCCGATGACATACTCCCGGAAACGCGGCTTCTCCGTGTCGGGGACATGCGCGAGAAACGGTACCAGGCTGGGCTGATCGATCCACTTGATCATCTCCGCGGCGTCCTGAAAGTACCTGTCCGCGTTTTCTCCCCAGACGCGTCTACTGTCCAGACCGCTGCCATCCACCAAGGCCGAGTACTCCTCCAGGGAGGGCATATACCAAGGCCAGTCAAATCCGGCAAAGTAGCTCGCGAATTCTCTCAGTGACATGGCTTCCCGAATGACGGAGAAGAAGTGCGCGCAGTTACCGTCTGCCGCGAAGTTGAACCGGAGCCTCCCACCTTCTCGCAAGGCGCGGCCGGCATTCCGGAGCAGACGCCTGTGATCCTTGATCCAGTGGAGGGTGGCGTTCGAGAACACCACATCGAACTCCGCGGCGTAGCTCAGATCGTCGATGTCCATCAGCAGGAACCGCAGATTCTCCCGGCTCTTCGACCCGGCCGCCTCGATCATACCGCGCGAGGCATCGATGCCGACCACCTCTCCATGGGGAACCAGATCGGCAAGTTGCGCGGTAAGCGCACCATCTCCGCACCCAAGGTCGAGCACCCGCTCGGTTCCTTGCAGATCGAGTTTCGCAATCAGCTTCGTCCCCCATTCCTTCTGGTGGGCAGATGCCTTCTCGTACTTTTTGCCATCGAATTCGTGTGTCATGTTCTGAGTGTCTGACTACCGGAACGGGGTCATCGGCAGCGCGCCGGGCGGGGCGCAATCGCCTACGCCGCAGTCAGGGCCTTCCGCACCGCCGGTTCCGGCTTGCGTCTCCCCTGTTCCCACTCTTGAATGGCCCGCACCTGCAACCCGTAGCACTCCGCAAATTGCGCGCGCGTCAGGCGCTGCCCTACGCGGATGGCACGGATGTCCACGTCGGGCACCACGCGGACAACCTTCATTGGGAGGCCGATTTCGCCCTTCATGTGCCGTACTATCTCTTTGGCCGATTCAGCCAGCACGCGGCCAAGCTTAGTCCACTTGCCGCTTGATCGGCCGGAGGATTTTCGCAAGGGCCTTCTTTTCGGCGTCACTGAGATTCTCCTTTTCAAGCTTCGCATAGACGGCGACGAACCTGCTTCTGCGTCCGGCAGAGCCCCGGTAGTGAAAGAGCGCTTCAATGCCAGGGGCCGATGACGCCTCTGCCAAACGCGATTACGAGGAGCGGCATCGTAACGTGCATTTCCGGGCTGGCCCTGCTGATTCCCGCCTCACTTGGACTGCTGTTGGGGCGCTCGCGGTGAGGGTAGGTCCAGTCGTAGATGGCCCACGCGATGCCGCCGGGAATGCCCAACGGAATGAGCACTTCGGGAACGTCCAGGTGACGCGTAGGTCCCCGCTCCCGACTGGATTGTGCGCCCCCGCGCGGGGAGGATGGGGCGGACGGGGAAAGGGGCGCCGAAAAAGGGGTCTGACCCCTTTCCCGCGCTGGTTTATCCTGGGAATGTGCCAGGCATCACGGATCGCCGCCCGAACCCCGAGGACCTGCTGCGCCGCGTCCAGGCGGACGAACGGCGGGAGCGCCGCGGACGGCTGAAGGTGTTCCTGGGGTATGCGTCGCGGGTGGGGAAGTCGTATCGTATGTTCGACGAAGGCCGGCGGCGGAAACAGCGCGGGCAGGACGTGGTGGTGGGCGCAGTGCAGGGCGCGGTCACGCCCGACGTTCAGGAAATCCTGTCGTGCCTGGAGGTGGTTCCCACGCTGCCCGAGAAGCACGGCGGCGCCGAGTACCGGGTCATCGACATGGCGGCGCTGTTCCGCCGGCATCCGGGCGTTTGCGTGATCGACGGGCTGGCGTATTTCAATCCTCCCGGAAGCCGCAACCCCGAGCGCTGGCAGGATGTCGAAGAACTGCTGGACCGTGGCATTAGCGTGCTCACCGCGGTAAACGTGCAGCACATCCGCGAGAAACAGGACGAAGTGGAACGGATTGCGGGGAAGCGGCCCTTCGATAGCGTCCCGCAGGCTTTTCTGCTGGAAGCGGAGGAAATCGAGGTAGTGGATGCGCCGCCGGAGGCGTTGATCGACCGCACCGACGGGGTAGCGCCGGATTCGCGCCGCCTGGGGGAACTGCGCGAACTGGCGCTGCTGCTGGCGGCCGACGTGGTGGACCGGCAGTTGCAAGAGTACCTGGATTCGCACGGGATTGCTGCGCGGTGGGGCGCGCAGGAGCGCATCCTGGTGTGCCTGACCCCGCGCAGCAACGCCCGCGACATGCTTAAGAGCGGGCTGCGGAACAAGCGTCGCTTCCACGGCGCGCTGCTGGTGGCGTACGTGGAACAATCCGCCCTGCCGGCGGAAGACCGGCGCAACCTGGATGCGAACCTGGGCCTGGCGCGCGAAATGGAAGCCGAGATTCACCGCCTGCAGGGAGACGACTTCGTGGACACGATCCTCGATTTCGCGCGCGAACAGCGCATCACGCAACTGTTCCTGGGCCACTCCAACCGGGGGCGCGGCTTGCGGCTGAGGCGCAACGCAACCGAGCGGCTGATCGACGCGGCCGAGGATTTCGACATCCGGCTGTTCCCGCACCCGGAGGGCAAGTGAGCGGCGTGCGGCGCGGACGGCTCAAGATCTACCTGGGCTACGCCGCCGGCGTGGGCAAGACGTACCGGGCGCTCGAGGACGCGCAGTTGCTGCGCCAGCAGGGCGTGGATATCGTCATCGGATATTTCGAGCCGCACGGGCGGCAGGACACCATCGCCAAGACCGCGGGCCTGGAGTCCGTTGCGCGCCAGACGCTGACATACGGGGGGGCGCAGTTCCAGGAGATGGATACCGAGGCCATCCTGCGGCGCAAGCCGGCGGTGGCGCTGGTCGACGAGTTCGCGCACACCAACGTGCCGGGGTGCGAGCGGGTGAAGCGGTGGGAGGACGTGCGTGCGCTGCTCGAAGCGGGAATCGACGTCATTACCACCATGAACGTCCAGCACCTGGAGAGCCTGAACGACCAGGTGTGGCACATCACCGGCGTACGCGTGCGCGAGACGGTGCCCGACTGGGTGGTGGACGAGGCCGACGAAGTGGTCTTCGTGGACCTGACTCCCGGCGCGCTACGCAACCGGCTGGAGCGCGGGGTGGTGTACGGGACCGAAAAGGCCAGGCGGGCGATGGAGAATTTCTTCGTCGAAACCAACCTGACGGCGTTGCGCGAAATGGCCATGCGGCACACCGCGCACGAAGTGGAGGAGAAGCTGGCGGCCGCGCCCGCGGCGCATCCCACGGGGGCCGCCACGGCGCCGGCCGCGGGAGAAAATTCGCCGTCCGGCACGGAGCCGGCCGGCCGTAAGGAGCGCATTTTGATTTGTCTCACGGGAAGCCCGTCGTCGGCCATGCTGATCCGCCGGGGAAAGCGGGTGGCCGATTACCTGCAAGCGGATTGCCTGGCGATTCACGTGGTCCGCAACGCGGAGGGCCGCGAGGACGTGGAGCGGCACATGAGCTTCGCGCGCAACCTGCGCATCGATGTGCGCATCGTGGAAGGCGAAGACATCCCACGCGCCATCGTGGAGTTCGCCCACGGGGAGCGGGTCACGCAGATTTTCATGGGCCGCTCCACGCCGCTGCCCTGGTGGAAGCCGTTCCGGGAGACCGTGGTGCAGCAGGTGGTGCGCCACGCGCTGGACGTGCAGATTACCATCGTGGCGGAGAGGCGGCGGCCGGCATGAAACTGGTTATCGGACTGGCGGTGGCGCTGTGCGCGCCGGTTTTCGCCGCGGCCCCGGCCCCGGCGCCTTCGCTGGACGAGGCGTTTCAGAACCTCTACAACTTCAACTTTCCGGCGACGCACGAGGTTTTGGACCGCTACATCGCGCTGCATCCCGAGGAGGCCATGCCGTACGCGGTGCGGGCCGCGGGCTGCCTGTTTTTCGAACTCGACCGGCTGGGGATTCTGGAAAGCGAGTTCCTGATCGACGACCAACGGATCGCCAGGAAGGGGCCTCCCCTGGTGGCGGACCGGGCCGTCCGCGCGCAATTCATGAAGGCGCTGGACGACGCGCAGGCGCGCGCCAACGCGACGCTGGCGCAGGATCCCAACGACCGCGGGGCGCTGCTGGCGCTGGTGATGGCGCAGGGTGTGACGATGGACTACATGGCGTTCGTCGAGAAGCACCAGTTCCGCAGCCTCTCGCCGGCCGAGCGCTCCAACGCCTACGCGCAGCGGCTGCTGCGGCTCGACCCGAAGTTCTACGACGCCTACCTGACGGCGGGAATCTCGGAGTACATGGTGGGCAGCCTGCCGTTCTTCATCCGCTGGTTCGTACATTTCGACAACGTGGAGGGCGACAAGGCGAAGGGCGTGCGAAGCCTGGAGCTGGTGTCGCGGCAAGGCCACTATCTCCAGGCATTCGCACAGATTCTGCTGGGGATCATCCACCTGCGGGAGAAGCGCCCGGCCGAGGCCCGGAAGCTGCTGGTGGACTTGGCGGCGCGGTACCCGGGGAATCCGCTGTTCAAGAAGGAACTGCGGATGCTGAACGCCAAGCTGGGGATGTAGGAGGCCGGTGGGGGTCAAGCCCTCCAGGCATTGACGGATTCGATCACGAGTCCGGCTTCCTCATCGGTAAGATAGGGGTGGATCGGCAGACTCACTTCGGAACGGCATATCGCCCGCGCCATGCGCGGCTCGCCGCAGCATTCGTGCGGTATCTCCCGCATAACCGGTTGGTCCATCAAGGCCGAAGGATAGTGTTCCCCGGTCAGTATCCCCCGTTCGCGCAGGTAAGTCATGAAAGCCTTCTTATCGCCGGAGAGGACCCGCACGGGAAACAGGTGCCAGCACGATGAAGATCCGGGCGGCGATGCGAGCGGCTCGATGGCCGGGTTGCCGATGCCGCGCAGGTACCGCGCCGCGATCTCGCGGCGCCTGGCCGTCCACGCCGGCAGCTTCGGAAGATAAGCCCGGCGCAGAATGGCGGCCTGCAATTCGTCGAGCCGGCTGTTGCATCCCACGGCCACATGCACGTACTTGTCCGATTGGCCGTAGTCGCGCAGCACGCGAACCGCCTGCGCATGGGCCTCTTCGGAGGTGAGCACCGCCCCGCCGTCGCCCATGGCGCCTAGATTCTTGGTGGGATAGAAGCTCGTGGCAGCGCAGTCCCCCGCCGTCCCGGAGGCAATCCCGTCATGACTCGCCCCGATCGACTGGGCGCAGTCCTCGACCAGCTTGACCCCATAGCGCCGCTTGACATCGGCCAGCCGCCGCATATCGAGGCATTGGCCGAAAAGATGGACCGGCAGGAAGAAACCAATGTCTGGCCGCGTCCGAAGCAGATCCTCCGACGCATCCAGGTCGATCAAGCCGCAGGGTGTCGAGTCCACGAAGACCGGCGTTGCGCCCGTCTTGACGATTGCAAGTACCGTGGCGAAGGCCGAAACCGGCGAGGTCAGCACCTTCTCCCCGGGCCCGCAGCCCAGCACCCGCAAGGAAAGCTCCAAAGCGTCCAGGCCGCTGGCCACTCCCACCGCATGGGTCCGGCCCCAGTACGCGGCCAGCGCCGATTCGAACCCGGCCACCTCCCGCCCCAGAATATGCCAGCCGCTTTCGCCTACCGCATTGACCGCCTCGAGAACGCTCTCGCGCGTATCCTGCCACTGGCGTTTGAAATCGTTGAGCAGCACCATTTCCGGCATCGGCCGCGAACTGCCCTAACTGCAGCCGCTGGTGCCGCCGCAATTGCCGCACTTATAGCAGCTTCCGTTGCGCGTCATGATGGACCCGCACTCCGCGCACAACGGAGCGTCCGCCACCACCGGCGAAAAGGGCAACTGCTGCTGCGGATCGGCTTCCGTCGCCCGCAGAGTGGGGGTCTCTCCGGCTTCCGTCACGGCGTACTCCGGGCCCAGGAACTTGGCGCCCAGCCAGCGGAAGATGTAATCCATGATGGACTTGGCGTACGGGATCTGCCGGTTGCCGGTCCAGCCGCTGGGCTCGAACCGCACGTGGGCGAACTTGTCCACCAGGAACTTGAGCGGCACGCCGTACTGCAGGTTGAAGCTCACCGCCGTGGCGAACGCGTCCATCAGGCCGCTGATGGTCGAGCCCTCCTTGGCCATGGTGATGAAGATCTCACCCGGGGCCCCCTCGTCGTACATGCCAACCGTGATGTACCCCTCGTGGCCGCCGATCGAGAACTTGTGGGTGATGGACCGCCGCTCATCCGGCAGCTTGCGCCGCACCGGCCGGTACACCACCTTCTCCGCCAGGGGCGCCGCGGCGGCCGCCGTCACCGCCGCCTTCTTCTCGCCCTTCCCCGACCCCGCCCCCGAGCTCAACGGCTGCACCCGCTTCGAATTGTCGCGGTAGATGGCCACGGCCTTCAGCCCCAGCCTCCAGCTCTCGGTGTACGCCGTCATCACGTCTTCCACCGTGGACTCCTCGGGCATGTTGATGGTCTTCGAAATCGCGCCCGA
>Ga0182021_10010827_pt1 | contig 10817 bp, 7 predicted proteins | sample 612E3MmetaG_FD_120493 | JGI IMG/M metagenome (GOLD analysis project Ga0182021, IMG submission 120493) | Permafrost microbial communities from Stordalen Mire, Sweden - 612E3M metaG (Illumina Assembly) | ecosystem: Environmental > Terrestrial > Soil > Wetlands > Permafrost | place: Sweden...
ACTTTCCCCCAAGTGTTACCTATGTGTTACCTTAGAGGGGACACCAGCATAAAAGGGCCTACAGTCTAAACTGTAACCCCTTGTAATTGTTGGCGCGCCCGGAGAGATTCGAACTCCCGACACCCTGGTTCGAAGCCAGGTACTCTATCCAGCTGAGCTACGGGCGCATGTATGACAACGCGGTATATAGTATATCAAAAAGTCTGAATCTCTACCTAACCTTTCCTCAGAATCCGCCGATCCCCCACCCTGATGGTCAGCCTTTCGCTGTCGAAGTGCTCCAGGAGCGGTATCATGAACTTCCGTGAGAGTCCGGTCAGGTCCCGGAAACTGTTGGGGGTTATGCCACCCGCCTCTTTCAGGCGGGCAGTCAGCTTTTCCCTGATGTCGGCATAGGGCTCCGGCGCATAGAAGAGGTCGCTCCTGATCTTCACCGCCCGGCCGTGACGGGAGAGGTTGTTGAGATGCTCCAGGGTCACCTTTTCCGGGCAGCGGAACCTCTCGCTGAATTCCCTGATGGTGGGAGGTTCCATGCCTCCCGCCCGGAGAGCCGCATCGATCCCGGCTTGCAGCGCCGACTGCCCGGCTGCTGCCGTGCCGTCTCCTCCCGCAAACCGGACCAGGTCCCTATCTACCTCGACTCTCCCTTCCTTTTCAAGGGCTGCGAGCAGGGCGCCGAAAAAGCGGTAGTCGCTCCTCCTCGGGATGCGCGATTTCAACTCTTCCTTGCCCATGCCGTCCTTCAGGGGGTTTTGCTGAAGGACGGCGTGCAGTTCGTCATGGAGCATTGTCGTGAGGGTGGTGAATGCTTGTCGGGAGAGGAACGTGCGCGGCTCTTTCAAAACCTGGACAAGTTCCCCCGCGGAGAGGAGATGCGCCAAGGCGGTTTCGACCCGCTTGAGTGACAGGCCGGTCCGGTTGATAATTTCACCAAGCGGCAGGCCGGAAAGGAGGCCTGCGTCTACGAGCATCCTGATCTTCTCCCCGTCATCTCCCGACTCCAACGCCTGCAGCAGTTGCAGCGCCTCGGCTGAGCGCCGCCGCATCCGGGGAGGGGAGGGGTCGAGGACTGTGCCGCCCCCCAGAGTCGCCGGGGGTGACGAGGCGCGGAGGACAAAGGGGTCGCCGGGGAGAAGAAGGACCGGCTTTGCCAGCCGGAGACGGGCAAGGCTGCTCTCTCCCGGCCGGAGGCGGTCCCGGTCCAGCAGGCTCACTTGGGCCGGCACTTCGTAGGTGGCCGAATGGAGGCGGAGCATCGTGCGGCGCTTGAGTTCCCGCGGGGCCGATGGGAGATGGTCGAGGCGGACGTCAACGGTGCGGGTGGTACGGTAGACCCCCCGGGGGGCCACGATATCCCCCCGGAATATCTCGCTGTGATCGACCCCCTGGAGATTCACCGCCACCCGCTGGCCGGCGAGCCCCTTGTCTGACTTTCTGTTATGGGTTTGAATGCCGCGTACCCGGCAGGCAAGCCCGGAAGATAGGACCTCTACCTCGTCCCCGACAGTGATTTCGCCCGAAAGCAGGGTGCCCGTTACCACCGTGCCAAAGCCGGGCATGGTGAATACCCGGTCAACCGGCAGGCGGAAGGGGCCCTCCCCCTTCTTTTGCTCCAGATCTCCGGCCAGGCGGGCCAGTTCCTCCTTCAGGAGTTCGAGCCCCGCGCCGGTCCGGGAGGAGACCGGAACGAGGGGCGCTCCCTCAAGGAAACTTCCTGCCAGGTAGTCCCGCACCTCCTCGACCACCAGGTCGAGCCAGTCTGTGTCCACCAGGTCGATCTTGGTGAGGGCAATGAGTCCTTTCTTGACGCCGAGAAGCTGACAGATATCCAGATGTTCGCGGGTCTGGGGCTTCACCCCTTCGTCGGCGGCGATGACGAGCATCACCAGGTCCATGCCGCCGACTCCGGCGACCATGGTGCGGATGAATTTATCGTGACCCGGCACGTCGACAATCCCCAGCTGATATGAAGCCGCCTTCTGACGGATAGCTGTGTTGGCTTCGTCGGGGACTCCTCGACATACTCCCGAGTACGCCTGTGTCGCCCCCTCCTTGCCGCCTTGCTCTACGCCAGAATGCGACTCCATATATGTACTGGCCGGCAGATCCAGATGGGCGAAGCCGAGTTCGATGGTGATGCCCCGGGCCTTCTCTTCCGGGAGGCGGTCGGTGTCGATGCCGGTGAGCGCCTTGACCAGCGAGGTCTTGCCGTGATCGATATGGCCGGCGGTGCCGAGGATGAGGTGTTTCATAAATTATCTCCGATAATTTATAGAGCGGAAGCCTGGATGTGCGGAAGTAAAAGCTTTAACGTTCTGGTTTTCCGTCCGGTCTTCCGCCTTCCGCGCTTCCGTGCTTGTTCAGTCCCTGAACTGCAGCTGGTAGAGCCGGTAGTACAACCCCCGCATGTTCAGCAACTCCTGGTGCGTCCCCTCCTCCGCCTTTTCCCCCCGGTGAACGACCACGATCCGGTCGGCGTCCTGGATGGTGGAGAGGCGGTGGGCCACAACTATTGAGGTCCGGCCCGCCATGAGCCCCTTGAGTCCGTCCTGGATCAGGCGCTCGGCTTCGGTGTCGACGCTGGCGGTCGCTTCATCGAGGACCAGTATCTCCGGATCGAAGGCCACGGCCCGGGCAAAGGAGATGAGCTGCCGCTCTCCGGCGGAGAAGTTGACACCTCGCTCCCGCACCTCTTCTTCATAGCCTGCCGGGAGCCGGGCGATAAACCGGTCGGCTCCCACAACCCGGGCGGCGGTTTCCACCCGATCCCCTGCCCTCGCATCACCCAGGGAGATGTTGTAGCCGATGGTGCCGGTAAAAAGATAGGGGTCCTGCAGGACCACCCCGATTCTCTTCCGGAGTTCCCCGAGGGGTATCTGGCGGATATCCGTCCCGTCGATGGTGATGGCGCCACGACTTACTTCGTACAACCGGGACAGCAGCCTGGTCACCGTGGTCTTGCCTCCCCCCGTCTCACCCACCAGGGCGATCTTTTCCCCCCGGGCCAGGCGGAGGTTGAACCCCTTGAGCACATACTCCTCATCCTGGTAGGCGAACCAGACATCCATGAATTCGATGGCGGTAAACGATGATGGCTGGACGACTTCGATTTGGGGGGGGCTGGACGATACGTCTTCCGCCTTCTCCGTGTCCAGCAGATTGAATATCCTCTCCAGGGCCGCCATGGCCCCCTGCATGACCGAATACTTGGCGGAGAGGTCGCGGATCGGGGAGAAGAATTTTTCAATGTACTGGATGAAGGCGACGAGTGCACCGAACGTGAGGGCCCCCGTGACGATCTCGCCGCCGCCGTACCAGATGATGAGGGCGACCGCCACCGACGAGATGGCCTCCACGGCGGCATAGAGGGAAGCATCCCAGGTGATGACCGGGAGATTGGCCTCCCGGTAGGCGGCGTTCAGCGTCGTGAATTCCTGCCGTTCCCGCTCCTCCTGGTTGAAGAGCTGCACCACCGCCATGCCGCCTATGCTCTCCGCAAGGAAGGAGTTGAGGTTCGCCAGCCGTGATCTCACCGCGCGGAACGCCTCCCGCATCCTCCGCCTGAAGGCGAAGGCGATCCAGACAAGCGCCGGCAGGACCGTGAAGGTCACGAGAGAAAGCTTGAGGTTCATCCAGAGCATGATGCCGATGATCCCCGCCAGGACGAGCAGATCGCCGAACACCGTGATGATTCCTGACGAGAACATCTCCCCCAGGACTTCCACATCGCTGGTGAGGCGGGTCACCATGCTCCCCGTCGGCGTCCGGTCGAAAAATAATGCGGGTAGCCGCTGGACGTGGCTGAAGAGCTCCATCCGGAGGTCCTGCATCACCCGTTGCCCGATGTGCTGGAGCAGCCAGACCTGCAGATAGGTGAGGAGCGATTCACCGACGATAAGGAGGAGGAACCAGCAGGCAAGCAAAGGGAGCCCCTCCATCCGCCCTGCCATGATATTCCTGTCGATGGCGAGTTTCAGGAGCCAGGGCTGGGCCAGCTTGGCTGCTGCCATGGGGGGAAGGAGGCAGAGGACGCCGACGATCTCCCTCCGGTAGGGGGCGAGATGGCGGAAAAACCGGGACATGAGCCGCCGGTCGTAGGCTTTGCCAATTATTTCGTCTTCGTAGATGCCGCCAAAATGCATCAGTACCTCTCGATTTCGGCCCGCAACTGCTGTTCCCGCCAGATAGCGGCATACCTGCCGTCACGGGCCATAAGCTCCCCATGAGCACCCTGTTCCACGATCTCCCCCCGGTCGAGCACTACGATCAGGTCGCACCCCTGGAGGGCCGAAAGGCGGTGTGAAACGATCAGGACGGTCCGGTCGCCATAGTAGCCGGCGAGGCTGGCAAGGATGGTCTCTTCGGTCCGGGTGTCCACGGCGGAGAGGGGGTCGTCGAGAATGAGGATTGCCGGGTCCTTGAGGAGTGCCCGGGCGATGGCGGCCCGCTGTTTCTGCCCGCCGGACAGGGTCATTCCCCGTTCCCCCACGAGGGTTTTTAACCCTGATGGGAAACGTTCCATGTCGGGAGCGAGGCCGGCCATGCGGGCAGCATCACCGATCTCCCGCTCCGTTGCCCCCGGTATTCCATAGCCGATGTTGTCGGCGATGGTGCGGGAGAAAAGAAAGCTTTCCTGGGGGATGAAGCCGATGGCCTCCCGCAATCTACGCAGGGGTATGGTATTTAAGTCGGTGCCGTCGATGAAGACCGTGCCGTCCGGGACCGGGTAGAGGCGTGGGATCAGTTTTGCCAGGGTCGACTTGCCGCTCCCTATCGGCCCGGCGATCCCCACCTTCATCCCCCTGCGGATGGTGAGGGAGATGCCGTGCAGTATCTCGTCGCCGTTCCCGTCCGGTTCGTATGAAAAGTGGAGGTCCCGGAATTCGATCTCTCCCCCGATATTTTTCAGGGGGGCGGGAACGGCCGGGTCGGTGATGACGGCTTTCGCCTGGAGGAGGTGGTTGAGCCGGGACATGGAGGCAGCGCCCCGCTGCATGAGGTTGAGAATCCACCCCATCATGATGGTCGGCCAGATAAGCATGGCCAGGTAACCGTTGAAGGCGACGAAATCGCCGAGGGTCATTTCGCCGGAAATGACCCTGCTTCCCCCCAGGAACAGGACGGTCAGGGTCCCGAGCGCTCCCGTGGCGGCCATGACGGGGATCATAAGACCCCGCAGCCGGGCCATGGCCATGTTGCTTGCCAGGTAGCTTTCGCTGATCTCCCGGAACGCGCAGATTTCGCCATCCTCCCGGCAATAGGCCCTGACCACTGTTGCGGCTGAGACATTTTCCTCGATCTTGCCGGAGAGGCGGGACAGCTCTTCCTGTGCCCTTTTCGAACGGCGGAACATGGAAGCGCTGATCCGCTTCACCACGAAGATCATGACCGGGAAAGGGATGGCGGCACAGAACGTGAGCAGCGGGCTGATGCGGGCCATAAGTGCCAGGGCGGCGGCATAGACAATGACCGTGTTGATGATGTTGAGGACGCCGAAACCGATGAGCATCCTGACATTGGTCAGGTCATTGGAAAAGCGGGAGAGGATGTCCCCGGTCCTCTCCCGGGAAAAGAAGGGAAGGTCGAGGGAGGTAAGACGCCTGTAGAGTTCCTCTCGGATCAGGTATTCGATCCGCCGGGATGCGTGGAGAAGATTGGTGCGGGAGAATATCCGGATCATCCCCTGGGCGAGGGCGGCGCCGATGATGAGCATGGCATAGAATGCAGGGGAATGACCGGTTGCCCCCGGGTGCTGAAAACTTTCCACCGCCAGCTTGAGAAGCCAGGGGATGAGGAGGGCAAAGGCATTGGTGCCGAAGAGTGAAAGCCCCCCCAGAAGATAGCTTTTGCGGCACTCCCGCATATATGGATAGAGACTGGACAGTTCGCTGATGGCCCACCTCGGATATGCTCTTGAACGTTCTTTCCAGCAGAGGAGTACGATCTCTCGTTCTGTTTTAATTGATTTTCGGTGACCTGTCAAAGAGTTCTGTCGGTCAGTCCGTAACTGCCGTATACCGCGGCCGTCCCCGATTTCCCCTATGGTTAATTTGTCTTACCAATAATGCGTGCCCGCTGTGCACAAGGGTTTGCGCTGGCCAATAGATTAACTTTGCCTCACATAATCTTGAGCAGTAGCCGGATTGATATTGACAATTGCGCATAAGAAATGATAAATTTAACCTTGTATTACCATTTTTTTCTCGTCAGACTGCTCGAATCCGGAAAAGTTCGTTGACAAGATAAATAAATGTATGGTATTCGGATTTTAGTAATATTAAAAATTACCTCTAAAAAAGAGGGGACATAAGGGTATTCCATCCCAATAATTTAGCACAATTAAAAAAACAGCTCATTCCCCCGTTATCAGTTCCTGCCGGTAATCCACCAATCATCCCATTTCGGACAACCGACCTCGAGGAGGAGTCGTGAAACATGCAAAAATGCATCTTTCCACCGAAACCATGAACACCGGTTTCGTCAGGAAAGTGGAGGCGTTGTCAGGCAGCTCCGTACGCCGCTGTTTCCAGTGCGGCAAATGCTCGGCCGGGTGCCCCATGCGTTCTTTCATGGAGCATCCCCCTAACCGGATCGTCAGGTTCCTGCAGCTCGGCCAGTACGAGCGGGTGCTGGCGGGCCGCTCCATCTGGTACTGCGCTTCCTGTGAGACCTGTTCCACCCGCTGCCCCAACAAGGTCGACCTGGCCGCCATCATGGATGCCCTGCGCAAATGTTCCTGGGATGCCCAGGGGCCGTCGAAGGAGAGCCTGGTGCAACTGGCCAACCGCCTTTTCCTTGAAAATATCCGCACCTACGGTCGCCAGTACGAGATGCGCCTGGCCGCCGCCTTCAACCTGCAGAGCGGCAAGTTATTGAAGGACTTCATGCTTGGCCCCAAGCTCCTCACCAAGGGGAAGCTGAAGGTATTCCACCAGAAGAACCGGAACATGGCCGATATCGAGAAGATCTTCAGCAGGATCGAAGAGATGCGCAAGAAAGGCGAAGCGCCATAGAGGCAAGGATGAATGATGAATGATGAATGATGAAACAAAAGACCTTACATTCATAATTCATACTTCATAATTTGGAGAAATCAGTGCCGACAAAAAATATACTTAATTACTCCTACTATCCCGGCTGTTCCCTGCACGCCTCTGCCAAAGAATACGACGAGTCGACCCAGGGTCTGTTCAAGGCGCTGAAAATCGGGCTGAAGGAGGTGCCGGACTGGCTCTGCTGCGGCGCCACCCCTGCCCACAACGTAGATGAGCTTCTTTCCCTCTCACTCTGCGCCAAGAACCTGGAGCTGGCTGAGCCGGTGGAGGGCGACCTGGCCGTTGCCTGCGCCGCCTGCTTCTCACGACTCAAGACCGCCCAGCACAAACTGGCGGAGAATGAAGAGAAACGTCGTCAGGTGGAGTATGCCCTGGATGCCCCGCTGGCCCTGGGAAAGCCGGTCAAGCACCTATTGGAGATTCTGGCTGAGGACTACGGGCTGGATCGCCTGTCTGCCGCGGTACGGAAGCCGCTTACGGGCCTGAAGGTCGCCTGTTACTACGGCTGCCTTCTAACCCGGCCGCCGGAAGTGCCGGAGCTGGACTGCATCGAGGCCCCCACCATCATGGAGCGGGTCATCGGCGCGGCCGGGGCTGAAAGCGTCAGTTGGAGCCACCGGCTGGAGTGCTGCGGCGCCAACTTCACCCTTTCTCGTCCCGGTGTCGTAATTCACCTCTCCGGTGACATCCTCGCATCAGCCAAGCGGGCCGGCGCGGACTGCATCATGGTTGCCTGCCCCTTATGCCACGGCAACCTGGATATCCGCCAGGCCGAGATCGAAGCGGCGAGAGGCAAGAAATACGGCATGCCGGTCTTCTACATGACCCAGCTGCTGGCCCTGGCCGCCGGAGTGGCGACGAACAAACTCGGTTTCGACAGCATGATGGTCAGCCCGATGCCTTTGCTCAAATCCAAGGATTTGATCTAGCGCGGAAGCATTAGAGCGCGGAAGGTGGCAGCGCGGAAGTAAAGGCTATTAAACCCTGGTTTTCCTTCCGCTCTTCCGCCTCCCGCGCCCATACGGAGTATAAATGTCACGAATAGGTGTTTTTGTCTGTCATTGCGGGGAGAACATCTCCCGCACCGTAGACGTGGAACGGGTGTCCAGGGCGGCGGAGAATCTTACCGGCGTGGCCTATGCCTGCGACTACAAGTATATGTGCTCCGATCCGGGGCAGAACCTGCTGAAGAAGGCCGTTGCCGAGCACAATCTTGACGGCATCGTCGTGGCCGCCTGTTCTCCCCGGATGCATGAGAAGACCTTCCGCAAGGCGGCTGATAATGCGGGCCTCAACCCGTTCCTCTGCGAGATGGCCAATATCCGCGAGCACTGCTCCTGGGTCCACGAGGACCGGGAGGAGGCGACCGCCAAGGCGACAGATATCGTTACCATGCTGGTAGAGCGGGTCAAGAAAAACAGGAAGCTCATCCCCATTACCGTGCCGGTTACCAAACGGGCTCTGGTCATCGGCGGCGGCATCGCCGGCATTCAGGCGGCCCTGGACATCGCCGACTGCGGCCACCATGTGGTGCTGGTGGAGCGGGAGCCCTCAATCGGCGGCCACATGGCCCAACTCTCCGAGACCTTCCCGACACTGGACTGCTCCCAGTGCATCATGACCCCCAAGATGGTGGACGTGGCCAACCATCCCAACATTACCCTGCACACCTACAGCGAGGTGGAGAAGGTGGATGGCTACATCGGCAATTTCCAGGTAACGGTCAGGAAGAAAGCCCGCTCCGTCGACATGGACAAGTGTACCGGCTGTGGCGTCTGCATGGCAAAGTGCCCGCAAAAAAAGATCCCCAACTATTTCGACAAGAACCTTGGGGTGCGCCCCGCCATTTACGTCCCCTTCCCCCAGGCGGTCCCCAACACCCCGGTGATCGACCGGGAGAAATGCACCTGGTTCAGGTCGGGTAAATGCGGCGTCTGCCAGAAGGTCTGCGGCCCCGGCGCCGTGGATTACACCCAGGAAGACCGGCTGGTGGTTGAAAATATCGGCGCCATCGTCGTAGCCACCGGTTTTGAGCTCTACAGCATCAGCGAAAAACCCAAGGGCTCCCCCATCAAGGGGTATGGCGAATTCGGCCACGGCAAGATCCCCGATGTTATCGACGGCATGACCTTCGAGCGGCTGGCCTCAGCGAGCGGCCCCACCGGCGGCAAAATCCTCCGTCCCTCCGACGGCAGGGAGCCGAAACAGGTAGTTTTCGTCCAGTGCGTCGGTTCCCGCGCCCGGGAGAAGGGTATCTCCTACTGCTCCAAGATCTGCTGCATGTACACCGCCAAGCACACCATGCTCTACCATCACAAGGTGCATGACGGCCAGGCCTATGTCTTCTTCATGGACGCCCGTACCCCCGGCAAGGGGTACGACGAGTTCTGGCGCCGCTCTATCGAGGATGAAAACGCGGTCTACATCCGGGGCATGGTCTCCCGCCTCTACCAGAAGGGGGACAAGATCGTCGTCATGGGGAGCGATATCTCCGTCGGCGTTCAGGTCGAGATCGAGGCGGATCTCGTTGTCCTCGCCACGGCGGTCCAGGCAAGATCCGGAGCCGACGCCCTGGCCCAGAAGCTCGGCATCTCCTACGACAACTACAACTTCTACTCCGAGGCCCACGCGAAACTAAGGCCGGTGGAGTGCGCCACTGCCGGCATATACCTGGCTGGCGCCTGCCAGGGGCCGAAGGACATCCCCGATTCCGTAAGCCAGGCTTCCGCAGCGGCGGCCAAGGTGATGACCCTCTTTGCCAAGAACGAGCTGGAGCGGGAGCCGATCGTCGCGCGGGTCAATGAGACCAACTGCGTCGCCTGCTTCTACTGCAAAAAGGTCTGTCCCTATGGCGCCGTGGAGGAGAAGGAGATCAGGGACCGCCAGGGAAACCTGATCCGGGTCGTCGCCTGGGTCAACCCGGGCGTCTGTGGCGGCTGCGGCACCTGCCAGGCCACCTGTCCATCAAAGAGCGTGGAACTGGACGGCTACACGGACGAACAGGTCATCGCCATGATCGACGCGTTGTAAACAAACCAATTTTACCACAGAGAACGCAGAGGAAAAACCATAAAACCCAAAGTCTTTTTTTTGGTAAAAACCTAATACAAAGTTTTTTAGATTTTCTCTGAGATACTCTGCGTCCTCTGCGGTTCAAGCTTTTAAAGGATCAGAAATGCATGCTGCAAAAGTGAAACATGACTTCGAACCGAAAATAGTTGCCTTCGTCTGCACCTGGTGCACCTATGCAGGAGCCGACCTCGCGGGGACCAGCCGGCTGCAGTATCCTGCCAACGTCCGGGTGCTCAAATTCCCCTGCACCGGCAGGATAGACCCGGTCTTCATTCTCCGGGCCTTCCAGAAAGGTGCTGACGGAGTGCTCGTATCCGGCTGCCACCCGGGGGACTGTCATTACATGGCGGGTAATTTCCATGCCCGGCGCCGCTTCGCCGCCTTCCGGAAACTGCTGGAATTCGTCGGCGTCGATCTCGACCGGCTCCAGTTCTCCTGGGTGTCGGCGGCCGAAGGCGGCAAATGGGTTGAGGTGGTCACGGACTTGACCGCGCGGCTCCGGCAGATGGGACCGATGCGGGAGTTCAAGGAGCTGGAGCTGGAGGAGTGCTGGTCGGGCAAGCTGGATACTCCTGAACTGCAGGAAGCATTCAATAACATTTAACAACTAACATCAAGGTTTTCACATGATCGACACCGCGGCAACAACAGATACCACTCCCATCATCGACCCTGCAGCATATGCCAGCG
>Ga0182021_10010828_pt1 | contig 10816 bp, 7 predicted proteins | sample 612E3MmetaG_FD_120493 | JGI IMG/M metagenome (GOLD analysis project Ga0182021, IMG submission 120493) | Permafrost microbial communities from Stordalen Mire, Sweden - 612E3M metaG (Illumina Assembly) | ecosystem: Environmental > Terrestrial > Soil > Wetlands > Permafrost | place: Sweden...
GATATTCTTATCCTAAACCATTGTTCGTTCTGTCTGAAAACAATACCCTGAGCTTAACCAATATACCAGTTCCTAATAAAGACGACTGGACGAGAAGATTGGAAGAAGATAAAGGCAGTTGGTTTGCGGCTCTAAAAACATTTTTAAGTGAACATTTTCATACATATGTATTTTTTTCCCGTGTAATAGATAGTAATCCCACTCTTTCAAAACTATTTCAAAGTATTGGTCTTATGGAAAAACAGCCATTCTATAAGCAATATAGTTGGGACCTTACTGAATCGCTCCTTGGCGAGATTAATACTGTATCTAAAAATAATGGAGCCAGAACGATAATATTCATTATTCGTTATCAGTATACGGATATCAGGTTGAATGACGCTATGGATAAAATAGCCACTAATTTGTTTGATTTTGGAAAACGAAATGACATTGCGGTCGTAGATTATCTTCCGACATTCATAAAATACGCTGGTACAGGCGAGCAACTCTATTTTAAACACGATGGGCATTTGACCGCCACCGGGAATAAATTGGCCGCTGAATTAATATATGACAATCTGGTGGAGGATGGTTTGATCTCCAGATAAGGAAATGGCAAGTCAGCCAAACCAAACTGATATAATAGCGTGCGTTTTAGGTATGTTGAATGCCTTGCACCGGGTTATTTTGGCCCCTTAACCTATTGCGAATAGTAAATATCGCTCGCCCCGTTAGAATATACCTTGGAAGAGCTATTTAGTAGAGGACGAATCCTGTTTATATCCCAATGAAATATATTCCCCCAAAAGGGGGCCGGCTGACCATTCAACGAAGTCGTCGTACCATAGTCGAGGACTGTGTTGACGTAATTTAAGTATATATAATTGCCTTCCCAATCTTTCAGGGTTGTCAGCGGTGTCAGATTGATGGTCTGGCTCGGTGGTATTGCCCCATAGCTTACCAGCGATGGCACTCCTAACTGCCAATAACTCCCGAATATATCTTTCTCCTCATCTCGTACCTTCTTTAACCATTCAGCGCTGTAAACATCCTGCTCGGTCGGGCTCGATACCCAAAATGCGATTGTGTCATCAAGATTTATAGTTTTATCACCATTCCTGAGATGCCCGTAAACAAGAGGATACGACCTGCCAGAAGTGCTGCCAGCTATTTCATAGGGGAGGGTAGTGCTAAATAAGAAAAAAAGCAGGAGTACTACAGCTACGAATAGTCTCTGACCAGCCAGTGCGGCGTTAGTGTGTTTAAGGAATTGAAAAACCCTTTGAAATCCAATAAAAACAGTTTCGGCACCGATTATACAGAATGGAGCGAGCAGCATAAGGGCAATATGCATCATCCGATCTCCTCCCAGGGCATTCGAAAAATAGGGGATGATGATGCAAGCGCCCAGTAGAAAATAGTTAGCCAATGACAGTATGGCATATTCTTTGAAAAATGCTTTTTGGCGCATGAGTGAGATCAGGTTGAAAGCCCCGATTGCCAGGAATAGCAGTATCAGATACATCAGAATCCGGCTAATAAGGTGCACTGCATCCGGAGATACTGATGTTAAAACAATATGAATATCACGGCTGAATATATTAAAAAAGTCCCTGCTGATACTCGTATAAATATGATAGCCGGTACTAACAAAAGTATTGAAAGGAGACGCGCTTGCAATATACATGAACCATGTCAGGCAGATAACAGTGAACAAAGTCACGTAAAAAATATTTACAGGAGAATTCTTCACCCTGAGAAGGAGCAACATGAGTGCGGTTATGAGGAGCATTCCGGCATACAAATAGGAAAGGGAATAGAGAGAGACCGCCAGGCACGCCCCCCATATTATAAACAGGCCTTTTTTAGCTGGTGTTATCCCTTTGTCCACCGCCTGCATCACCAGTAGTGAACAGAAAAGGTCTGCCACCATATGCTTGCCGGAAGCTGGCATATTAAGGAAATATACAAAAAATGACATGTAAAAGAACGCGGCCCAGAAGGCGCGCCTGCTACCGAAAATTCTTGTGTAAACCAGGTATAAAACTAACGGCACAAGTGCATACCAGACCTGGTAGATGGCTTTAAACATTACAGTCCCGGTAATATCCATTACCTGACAAAAAACAGCGGGTAAAATAGTAACGGACAGCATGGCATTGTAGTCAGCCTGTACATGGAAATCCCATAGACCTGCGCTATTTGCCAGATCAAAGAAGTGATATTCAAGGAAGGAGTCATACTGTATCAGGTACTCGGAGACTAACGAGAAATGCCAGAGAAGTGCCAGTGCCACACAATATATAACCAGCGGGTAATAGTTACTTGGGATGAACCCGGTGAACATGGCGAGCACAGGCACCATGCATAATATGCATATTAAGAGGACCAGCACGGCATTGTTCAAGTAGACTTGCACAAGCCTGGCCCCAAGGACGGCCACCAAAGGCAGCAATATCAGGAATAGAACCTGTGGAGCGACTAATTCTCCAAGTTTGAAAGGAAGGACCATGGAGAAATTGCCTTCCCGCTTAATAAGAACCAGAGTGAGGATGGCTGTGACGACAATAAAGGTAATAATCAAAGGCAGGGCTGATATGGGCTTCAATATGCCTATCAGAGGATAAATAATATTGATAATAAGTCCCAGAAACATCGTGAATGCAAGGCTCAATCCAACTGAGTAAATCAGTGTTTCGATTGCCCTTTCTTTGTTGAGCTTTAAAATGAGTACAAGTAAGAACCCTGGAATAAAGGTGAGATATATGAAACCGACAATTTGCCTGAGGCCAGGGACACTGAAACCCAGGGTACCAAGTAGGACTAGGAGAAACACAACTGCCTGGAAAATTAAAAGTACCCAGAGGAAATTGTTGACTTTCTGTTCGCCTTTCAAAAAGTGCCCTTTAATTTATTGCCATGCTAAATAAGTAAAATCCTAAATCACTGCACATTCAGCGTTATATATCCGCCCTTTAATGGTCCCCGCATTATTCATATGCACGGTAATTACAGCCACCTGATTCTATAACGTAATATGTGTAGATAGTAATTAAGTCAATTCCAGATGTCAAGCCATGTTCACTGTTTACTCCTTTGGCGTGACGGGCTATTGATATTGATGGATTTAGTTACTTGACAATGAATGATGTCTTCACTAAGATGACAAACGCGTAAAATATAGTTAAACCGCCACTAATTAAGAGGTGCGATTGGCTGCTAATTTTCAATTTCGACTCTTCGGTCGCGATATTCTTATATATACTATTGCTAACGGGTTGGTTTTGGCTCTTAGTGTTCTTCAAGGTTTTATCCTGCCGAAATTTCTTTCTGTAGAAGGATATGGATATTGGCAACTATTTTCCTTGTACGGAACTTACAGCGGATTATTACATCTTGGGTTTGCAGATGGAATACTATTGCGTTGGGCGGGCAAAGATGTTACCTGCTTTGGTCCGGAGATAAAAAAAGCCTTTAATTTCCTGACTTTGCAGCAAATTACGTTTATTGTCCCGTTGGGTGTACTTGCTTATTTCCTTATTCCTGCTCCATTTCAATGGATAATAGTAATGGTATTCGTACTGGCTTTTATATCAAATCTAGCGATATTTTTTACGTTTGCAGCGCAGGCTTCAAAGAAATTTTGGCTGTTAGCCGTAGTAAATGTTGGCAGGACGATGGTATTTGTGTTGTTCTTGATCCTTCTTCTCAACTGGCATTATCTAGAGTACCCCCCTGTAATACTAGCTTATCTGGTAAGTTTCGTTATCACGTTGATGGTATTGGTCTTATTTTTTAGCAAATATCTCGGGTTCGGAAGTACAAAAAATAAATCCATGCCGGATACCACCTCCGCAACCGGCAATGCTGATTGGAAATTGTCAGTACTGTCCTATGGGAAGAAAAATATTGGTATCGGTCTATATATTTTGTTGGGGAATTTGATTTTTCTTCTTTTACTGAGTATAGACAAACTAATGGTCAGCATATTTTTTGATATTGGCCAATTTGCTATTTATGCCTTTGCATCAAGCGTTGTTATAATTGTGTATACTTTATTGAGGAGTATATCAGAAGTAATTTTCCCTTATCTCGCAGGTGCCTTTGTGGACCTGCAACACAGGGCATACGAGCTGGCGGAGCTAGCAATTATTTTAGCTTGGGCGGCAATGCTGATAGTCTATTTCCCATTTGTAAGAATTGTTGAGATTTATTTGATGCAATACGTTACTAGTCTACCTCTAATACAAATCTTGTTATGCTCGTTCAGTGTTGGCAGTTTGATTCAGATTCTTCATGTTAACTATTATCGTGTTTACTTGAGGCAACGCCAGTACTTCCTATCTGCGATTGGAGTATTAATGTTGGCCGTTCTGTTCATTTTCCTGGCTATAAGGATCTGGGACACCTTGGAAGGCGTTATTATCGCCATGTTTATTAGCCTCTCAATATGGTATGTTATTAATGAGTTGAATTTGAGTTCTGTTTTAAACGGGCAAAGGCGAACTGTATTTATAAAAATGACCGCCATTATTAGTTATGCGGCAGCATTCTGGATAACTCCCCTTTTTGCCGATTGGTTTGTGGCCCGTATGCTTGTATATCTGGGTTTCTATTTAGTAATTACATGGTTGATGTTTCGACACCAGTTGCGGGATCTGATCGAAGTGGGCTTGAGAATAAAGAGGCAGTTATCGATGAATGAGTAATCTTTATAACGTTCGGAGGCAGCAATGAGTAATCCTAAAGTCTCGATCATTATACTTAATTGGAACGGGTTTGAGGTCACCATGGAATGCCTCGATTCTCTAAAAAAAATAAAATATCCTAATTATGAAATCATTGTTGTAGATAATGCTTCCAGCGGCGATGACGTGAAAATCTTGAAAGAGAAATATGGTGACTTTATTCAAATAATTGCCAATGATCAAAATTATGGTTATCCTGAGGGAAACAACATTGGCATGAGATATGCCATGGAAAAGGGGACTGATTATTTACTATTGCTCAATAATGATACCGTCGTAGACAGCGAATTCGCAACGGAGTTGGTTAAAGTAGCTGAAAGTGACCCCTCTATAGGTATGACCGGTTCTAAAATATATTACTATGATCGCCCAAATATGATGCAGGCGACAGGGGGGAGAATTCACTGGTGGTTAGGGGTTATTGAGGTCTGCGCCCAAGATGAAAATGATGTAGGTCAATACGACAATGTAACCGAGCGGGATTATTTATTTGGGACTTCGTTACTAATTAAAAAAAGTTTAATTGAAAAGATATCATTTTTGGATCCTTATTATTTCTTTGGTGTTGAAGAGTATGATTATTGCACTCGCGCAAAACAAGCCGGTTTTCGGATCATATATGTACCTAAATCAAAAATATGGCATAAAGTGGGTGCCGATTCTGCAAAATTTCCTAAATATCCAGATTTACAGGCAAAAATCAAGAGAATAAGTGGCATAGGTAAATATAAATTCTATTACCGTCTTTATAAAGACCATGGCCCGACCTATTTGTTTGTTCTACCTTTTGTCTTGCAAATGAGTTTAGTAGGCGAACTATTGCTGCGTCTTTGGCGGGGCGATTGGAAAAAAATAAGATCTGGATTGGTTAGACGTCTAGGTAATCTATTTAGGGCTTCCAATAAACCTCGCTCGCCCCGTTAGTGTATATTTTCGCAGAGTCATCTAGCTAAGGCGCAATCTGCGAAATAACCCAGTGAGTGACATTACATTACCTAGAACCAAGTCAGGTTTACCTTACCCCATGGCTTTAGAACCACTTCTAACGTATCCAAAGCTTAAGGGAAAAGATCTTCCCACCTCAGTATTGGCGATCTCAAACGGCAATGTGGTGCTAAACAGGAAAAATACGACAAGCATAGCGGTCATTGGAATTCTGGCGTCTATCCGCCAATGGAACTAGACAAATTACGGCAAAATGGAAAATCAGGACTACTTTCAGGAATTTCCCGATCTCTCAATCATTCATTTTCAAGGGGTTATCAATCATCAGAAAAAGCATAGGCTCTGATTATGCCTTTGCTTGCCTGTAAATTGCTTCCATTTCTGCGGCGCATTTTTGCCAGGAATAGTTTTCAATCTCCGCACGGGCATTATGCGCCATTTCGTTCCTAATCCTATCATCTTCCACGAGGCGCTGGATGGCATGGGCCAACTCATCCACGTTTTTAGGAGAAACTTTAATCCCAGTGGTTCTCCACTCTTTTATATTATCCCTTACTCCTGGTAAATCGGAGACGATGGCTGGCTTTCCCGAAGCCATTGCCTCCAGTACTACAAGGCCACAACTTTCTGGACCCGAAATTGATGGGAGCACAAAAATATCACACGCAGCGTAATAGGGCGGCATCTGCTCATGGGGAACTGGGCCTGTGAATATCACATCCTGTTCTAGATTCAGCTCCTGTGTTAAATTCTTTAACTCAGGTACTAGCTCCCCTCCACCTACGATGACCAACTTGGCATGATTACTTACATCACAAACTTGGCGCATTGCCTTAATAAGGTAATCTACACCCTTATATCGGTTGTACTTGACCAATGATCCAACAAATAAAAGCACCTTATCTTCGTCGCTGAAGCCAAACTTTGCTCTTAGTCCTGCGTCACTATTTGATGGTGAAAAAATATTAATATCAACGCCCGGTCTGACAATCTCGACTTTCTTCCTAGCTTTAGGGCTCAACCACAGAGACTCGCTGTAGCTTTGTGTCAAAAATATCAATCGGTCGACATACTCGAAGCTTATGCTACGGCTAAACCTGCTGTATAATTTGGCTATTATTGAATATAGCGCGTCCGTGACGGTTCCATCACCATGATGGGTGGCTATCAACGGAATACGATTGCTCTTAGAGGCGGCAAGAGCTACTTCAAGCCCGAGGGCAAAGGGTATATGGATATGGTAAATATCGTAATCTTTAGCTTGGAATAATTGCCTGGCAAAATCGAGTGAAATAAGCCCCTTATTGTATCTGAAATTCAATGGGCATCGATAAATTCTTATGTTTCCATCAATCAGCTCTTCCTTTAACGAGTTCTCGGTATTGACTGTCAGTATGTCTACCTGATGCCCTCGCTGCGACAAATTTCGGCTTAGATTAACGATATAAGTCACACCGCCATGAACCACAGGATAGAAAAAAGGTGTGATTTGCAATATTTTCATGGCACCTAACTAATTTTTACAAGCTTTTCGGGAATATCCTTATTTTGTAGCCCCTAGCTTTCTAAATAGCAAGTTATATTTTTCGTTGATTACATCCCAATTATATTCCTCCGCTATTCTTTTAGTGAATCGTTCAGCGATATTTTTCAAGTCAAGCCGCTCATTCTCCAGCGTCTCGATAATACTTGCCAAACTATCCTCATCCTGAAAGTACAATCCGCCGTCTTCTAAGATTTCCCTATGGAAAGGGACGTCGTATGCAATGATAGGTCTCCCGAATGCCATTTGTTCCACTAACGAGGGATTGGTACCACCCAGTCGGTATGCATGAATGTAAGCGTAGCAGTTCTTCCTGAGAATGCGCCACGGTTTTTTGTCCCATATTGAGCTTAAGAATATTATTTTTGGGTAACCACGTGCTAATTGGCGCAGTCGCATCGCATATCTGTCTTTTTCATCGAAATTGCCGGCTATGACCATTGATCGGGCAGATCTGGATCTAATAAATCCTTCTATCTGCATGTGTATATTATTCTCAGCAACTACTCTGCACATGGTTAAATAATATTCTCCAGCGGTTAAACCATATTGCTGTAAGACTTGCTTTTCTTCCATTGCCGTAATATCTGAATTGGGAAACCGTTCTGACCCGTAGGCTATGAATACCACATTCCGGGCATGATAGCGTTTATCGAGGTAATCCTCAATTGCTCGTGAATCCGCAATAACAACGTGTGATAACTTGATAGACATCCACTCCATTAATTTCATGTACCATGATAATATGACTGCCAATGGCTTCCAGCCTGGAGCAAGATACTGTTTCCTTATGAGCGGGCGTTTCCATTCTATTCCATCTGCATTTATGACTACTGTTTTACCGAGCAGTCTGGGCAATATCGCCGCCACGGCGCCATAATCAAGCAGGTAATATACCAGATCAATTTTGGGGCACCTTATCAGAAGATGGATGGTAGCCAAAATCTCGTTAAGAGCAGGCACTGTGAATGTCTTGCCTTCGATGGCAGGCGTATGAATCCTGGTAATCTCATCATATTTATCCATTCCAAATTTGCGGGAGTTACATGTAACATAAACCTCATAACCTCGCTGTGCTAGTCCCGGTGCTAGCTCCGATACGAAGGTTTCGGCTCCGCCATATTTGGCTGGTATGCCTCTGGAACCAACGATAGCAATCTTCATAAATCCTTTTCCTCATGATTATTCCGCATTTGTTTGCTAACCATGGCAACAATACTTTTGTTAGGTTAAGCTTACCTACTAACTTAAATTAATATACTCTATCGTAGCCCTTAGGGCCTTTGTACTTCTCAGTCGGCAGTATGGTTGGGGTAGAATTCGCCTAGCCTTTCTCATTCCAGCGATCAGCTGGAAATGGCCTTCATTATAGCATTCGAAACGGGCGGCCTCCGCTTATTGAAGGCATAGCTTAAAGCGGGGTGTTAAAATAGCATACCAATTTTTCTCAAATATTTTCGCAGTCCTTCTTCCCAGCATGGCATTATATCCAGATTCAAGTCTTTCATATTGCTATTTTCCAGAACAGAGTATTTTGGTCTTGCTACCTTACTTGCAAATTCATTCGGGTCTGCAACTAGAAGCTTGACTTTAGCCCCTGTTAGCTCAAATATTTTCGCTGCAAATTTGTACCAAGAGCAACTTCCTTGCGCAGTTACGTGGTAAAGCCCATATTGATCCGCCTTGCTCAATGCGACAATTTGTTGGGCGATATCTTCTGTAAATGTGGGGGTTAATACCTCGTCATCGATGACCCTCACTTCGTTTCTTTCCTTTGCCAGTCTCAACATAAGCTGCACGAAATTAGTTCCGGATTTGGCTCGACACGGGTTGGTCCCGTATAGTCCTGATACCCTAACTACGAAGTGCTTTTTTGCAATTACCCGTACGAAATTTTCTCCACAAAGTTTACTATTTCCATAGACGTTGAGTGGGAATGGACAATCAGTCTCAATATATGGTGTCTTTTTATTACCGTCAAAGACATAATCGGTACTAATATGGAACAATGTGTAATCAAGTTCATTGGCCAACAAAGCCAGGTTTCGGGCACCCACGCCATTTACTTCAAATGCCTTAAGGGGCATTGTTTCACATGCCTCAACATTGTGCATGGCAGCGGTGTTCACAAGAATCTCAGGTTTTGCTTGTTCTAACTTTATCCGTGCTAAATTGATATCCGAAATATCCAGAACATCATGATTGAGCGGGATAACTTCATGCCCGTTGTTCAAGAACGCTTTGCAAATGTCGCATCCTAATTGACCGTTGGCCCCTATTACCGCAATTTTCATGGCATTGAACGTTCAGCAACCCTATTCAGCTTCTTAAAGACTTTTATATTGTAATAGTCAGGGGTTTCCATGTCTTTGAAATTGGTCATATTCTCAGCTAGATTTCTGATCGTGTCCTTGACATTGTATCTGGCACTGAAACTCAGTACATTACGTGCCTTCTCACAATTCACCTTATAGTTTCTGAAGTCCTCTATATACTTAATATTCAATCTCGCGGCGATGCCTAAATATTCTTTAACCCCCTCTCTTACATAATCGGCGACTTCACCTACCGTATAATTCCCATATGCTATGTTGAATATGCCTGATACACTAGGATCCACTTCAATAGCACGTATGTATGCTGAAGCCGCATCCCTTATGTCCAGGATCGGCCTCCAGATTGACGGATTGTTAACAGTAATTAGTTTCTCGGTTATAGCTGTCTTAAACATGGTGTTTATGATGAGGTCCAAACGCATCCTCGGACTGTACCCGGACACGGTACCTTTCCGCAATGAAATTGTTGAAAACTTATCGTCTTGAAGACTGAGGCAGGCAAACTCACCCTGGAGTTTCGAAATACCATAAGGGTAGCTTGAAGTAGCGAGCGCTGACTCGTCGCAAAGTACGTCCACCGAATACCCGTAGACCGAACATGAACATCCATATATAAATCGTTTAACACCTGCTCGCTTTGAAGTGTAGCTTAGATAGGCCGGTAATGCTGCGTTGTCTATGAAATTGCCAGCAGGAGAGTATTCCGCCATAGGATCATTAGAAAGCCCTGCAATAAATAAGACCTGATCATATCCCGACAGATCCTTTTCCTCCAGGGTCATAATTTCCCTTTGTATCACTTTGACCCCATCAGGCAAATGGTTCCCGAACCAGAGCAAATCAACTACATCGACCTCATATCCACGCTCAATAAGTTGCGGAACCAATACAGACCCAATATAGCCAGCTCCGCCGGCAACAAGAATCTTCATAATAACCTCACTTGATCGTTATTAAACCTTTGCCAGGGCTCTCATACGCCTTCCTATCTCACCTTGATATCATAACACCTGAAAAAAGGGATTTTACATAACTATTAGGCTTGCTTTTTGGGATAACTGAAATAATTGGATTCCTGCCTTTCCAGCCAATTAGCTAATGTCTGAGCAGATTGATCTTTCGGGGACAATATCGGGTCTTTTATTGGCCACTCGATTCCAATTTCAGGGTCGTTCCAGAGAATACCCGATTCAGCTTTGTTACTATATACACCTGTGCAAAGATACTGTATCTCTGCAGAATCACTTAATACGCAGAATCCA
>Ga0182021_10010830_pt1 | contig 10815 bp, 13 predicted proteins | sample 612E3MmetaG_FD_120493 | JGI IMG/M metagenome (GOLD analysis project Ga0182021, IMG submission 120493) | Permafrost microbial communities from Stordalen Mire, Sweden - 612E3M metaG (Illumina Assembly) | ecosystem: Environmental > Terrestrial > Soil > Wetlands > Permafrost | place: Sweden...
TAAAGCTGAAGTTCCAGATCACCGAGATCAACGGATTCGATGCGCACACCGTGCTCATCGGACAGGACCTCACCAGTGACTACATCAGGCGCCTCACCAGGAGGAAGCGCACCAAGACCGACCACGTCATTGACATCAAGACCAAGGACGGGTACCTCGTCAGGGTGAAGCCCATGAGCATCACCGAGAAGAGGATCCAGGCGTCCCAGGAGACGGCCGTCAGGACGCTCATGACCAAGGACCTCCAGACCCTTGGAGCGGAAATGACCATCTCCGACATCATCAGGAGCGTCATCTCCGGCGAAATGGCCAAGAGACTCTCCAACGTGAGTAAGGTCGTCGTCCCGATCAAGAGGATCGAGATCCGCAAGACCGAAGTCCTCGAGATGGGAAGCGCACCGCAGGACCAGCCTGTGTTCGCAGCTCCGGAGCCCGAGCCGGAAGCAGTTGAAGAAGCTGTCGAAGCTGCTCCCGAGGCAGAGCCTGAGGCGCCCGCCGAGGAAGAGATCGCGCCGGCCGAGAAGGCCGACGAGTAAACTTTTTCTTCAAACTAATTAAGATGCCGGGGTGGCTCAGCCTGGTGGAGCGTCGGACTCATAGGGTAAAGTGGTATTAACAGACCCTTCTCCAGGGCAATCCGAAGGTCGCGGGTTCGATTCCCGTCCCCGGCACTCCCTTTCATTATTTTCCTATTTTTGCAAGAACATATCGACCGACCGTCGGTTTCGAACCGACCACCTGTTGTGCCCTCACGAAACAATTTATTAGTGGCGGTCACGTAGCGAACTTTCGGTGAAAAGATTGAGGGTCATCATCTATACCGGCAAGGGAGGCGTCGGAAAAACATCGACCGCCGCTGCCACGGCCTTGCGATCCGCCCACAAGGGATATAGAACTGTGGTCGTAAGTACTGACTCGGCACATTCTTTGGCCGATTCACTGGACTTCCCCCTGTCTGGCGAGATCAAGAACGTGGAGAAGAACCTGGACGCGATCGAAGTGGACGTCCTCTACGAGATGGAGCATAACTGGAAGGAGATCGGTAAGTACATCTCCGACTTCCTCGAGGCGCAGGGCATGGACCCAGTAAGCGCCAAGGAGATGACGGTTTGGCCTGGTATGGAACTGATGTCCGCTTTGTTCTATCTAGAGGAATTCTCCAAGGACGACCGATATGATGTCGTCGTCATGGACACCGCCCCAACCGCGGAAACGCTGCGGCTGCTGAGCTTCCCAGAGACCTCCGACTGGTACTTCGATAAGCTGTACAAGGTCTTTCGCAACACTGTACGGATAGCGCGCATGACCGTTGGGAAATTCATGAACACCCCCCTTCCCTCCAATGAGTTCTTGAACGACCTTGATACGATCCGGACACGGATGACGACGGTCAAGAAGATACTCACCGACCCGAACATAACGTCGATCAGGCTGGTGGTCAACCCAGAGAAGATGGTGATAAACGAGACGAAACGTGCCTTCACCTATCTTTGTCTCTACAATCTTACCGTTGAATGTCTGGTCATCAATCGTCTAATACCGAAAGAGGAAAAAGGCTCGTACCCGCCGGAGAAATGGGCAGAACAGGAGAAGTACATGGAACTGATCGAGGAATCGTTCAGTCCGCTCACCATGCTGAGGTCGAACATGTTCAAGACCGAGGTCTTCGGTCGGGACAAGCTGAACCTCCTTGCCTACAACATCTTTGGCGATACTGACCCTACCCAGGTATATTCCACCGAAAAGGCTATGGCCATTTACCGGGAGGACGGGGTGGACATCCTGTCCCTCAAGCTGCCATTCTCGAGCAAGGAAGAGGTAGAACTTTATAAGGCCGGGGACGTCCTAATTGTCAAGGTAGGTTGGTACAAACGTTCGGTCTCGCTGCCCTACTCGCTGGTCCGGAAGGATGCGACGAAGGCCGAGTTCAAGGATGGAAGGTTATTGATCAAGTTCGAGGAGGTCAAGAAAGATGCCAAGGAAGAAAGCAGCGCCAAGTGAGGAAGAGCCAAAGAAGGAAGAGATCCCATTCGATGGGAGCGAGAATTGGGAAGGATCACCTGAGGGAAGGATCCCGCAGGAGACCGTTGGCCACCTGATGAGAGCGGCGACCGAGTTCTTGGGGGCGATGGACACGATGATGCCAAAGAAGAAGATGCCCGAGGAGGTCCGGAAGCACTATAAGGCGGCCAAGAAAGAGATGCTGCTGATGGCCCGGGCGATGCTGGACGCCAAGATCGCCGAATGTGATGGCGAGAAGGCAGCGCCCGAGGAAGAACCGCACATCAGAAAGATAAACCTGGAGTGAACCGGCGTACCCGGTCCAACCAATTTCCATATTTTAGAAAGTCAATATGGACCGGCTCACAGGTCTAGGTCCCGGCATTCGGGGCAACGTAATTCTCCCGAGTTGAGCCTCAGGTCGATGGAGAATTGGCCACAGTTCTCGCAATAGCCTGAGAACACCTGGGGTTCCTTCTCCCGGCCGATACCGCCCCGGTTCACCCGGGACCATTCCCGGGTCAGTTCGATCAGCGATGGGGATATCCTGAGCACATCGTTCTCGGTGAGCACCCCGACCAGGGCGTCGCCTCTCACGACCGGGAGGCGCCTCACATGCATTGAAGACATCCTCTTTGTAGCATCGGACAGGGATTCCTTGGCCGTCGCGGTGATGAGCGGGGAGGTCATGATCTCCTTGACCAGGGTTTTGGATGGAACCTTGTTCTCGGAGACGATCTTGTTCAGGAAGTCCCTCTCGGTGACGATGCCGATGGGAATCCCGTCCTCGACGATGATGAGGCTGCCGACCTTCTCGTCCCTCATAAGGACCGCAGCTTCCTTGACCGTCATGTTCGGGCTTCCAGTGCGAGGCGACTTGGTCATCACTTCTTCGACCAGTATGTCCATCGTTCCGTCGCTCATGATGATACTATTCAAGTGGTGAGATTAAGTAACTTTCCGGTGCCCCGTGTCTGGCAAGTGCCTGGGCTCCGTCGCCCGGCGTGCAAAGGGATATATGCAACGAGCCAAATTGTCATCACGGTGCCAGGGATGAACGACAACGAAGGGCAGATCGCGGTGCATATGGCCCGACAGACGATCGAGGCAGAGACCAAGGACCAGGACATGGGCCGTATCAACGCGCCTGGTAGTTTTAACGATAAAAGGGGTGTCTTCGTCACGCTGTCCACCTACCCCGAGCATAACCTGAGGGGATGCATCGGTTATCCTGAGCCAGTGTTCTCCCTGGCCAAAGCCATCCTCCTGGCGGCCGAGGGTGCCTGTCACGATCCCCGGTTCCCGTCCCTGAAGGCGAAGGAACTGGACGACATCGTGGTGGAGGTGAGCGTGCTTACCCCGCCGGAGGAGATCAAGATCGCGGACCGGAAGAAGCTGCCTGACGTGGTAAAGGTGGGTGTGGACGGTCTCATCATGGAGAACGGGCCTTATCGCGGATTATTGCTGCCACAGGTACCGGTGGAATGGGAGTGGAACTCCGTCACGTTCCTGGAGCAGACCTGCATTAAGGCGGGGCTGCTCCCCGACATGTGGCTGGACAAGACCACCAAGATATTCAAGTTCCAGGGAGAGGTGTTCGCGGAGAGCAATCCCCACGGTCCGGTGCGTCGGAAGGAATTGAGCTGATCCGATGGACCTGATAATCGAAGGCAGGGCCTTTTACAAAGGCAAGCTGCAACCGGTCTGCATAGGTATCGAAGAGGGAAGGATAGTCGCGGTCAAGAAGGTCATGGCCGGAGAGAACCGTATCGATTTCAAGGACCGGCTGGTGCTGCCTGGGGCCATAGATGTCCATGTGCATCTACGTGATCCAGGCATGACCCAGAAGGAGGACTTCGGCACCGGGACTCTGGCTGCAGCCTTCGGCGGGGTGACGACCGTCTTCGACATGCCGAACACTAGCCCTCCCACGGTCATGGCAGAGGATATCGTGAACAAGAGGGAACTGGCATCGGGCAAGGCCTGGGTGGATTTTGGGCTCTTTGCAGGTGTCGACGCCCGCCATGACCCAACCAAGATGGACCCGTATGCGATCGGTTACAAGATCTTCATGGGTTCGTCCACCGGTAGCCTCTTGATGACCAAGGACGCGGACATCGTCAACGCTCTGGCCAAGATCGCCCCGACTGGGAAGATGGTCAGCGTCCACGCCGAGGATGACAGTTATATCGTCCGTTCTCCGGAGAAGGACCTACATGACCACAACCGGAACCGCCCTCCCTATGCAGAGGTCTCTGCCATCACCCGTCTGGCCAAGCTGCACGGATCCGCCCGGATCAATGTCTGCCACATAAGCTCTCGTGAGGCGATGGCGGCTCTGGAAGGCACAGGTTTCACGAAGGAGGCGACCGTGCACCACATGCTTTTGGACGAGGCGATGCCTCTCGGCGGCCGGGGCAAGGTGAACCCGCCGCTCCGTACGAAGGATGACCGATTGGCCATACTGGACGCGTTCGTAAAAGGAAAGATCGACATGCTTGCCTCTGATCACGCGCCTCATGGACAGGACGAGAAGTACGGTGATTTCGATGCCGCACCTTCGGGCGTACCGGGCGTGGAGACATCCGTACCGATCATGATGGCCATGGTCAAGCGCGGGTTGGTGCCGCTGGAACGGCTGGTCTCCGCCGCCTGTCAGCGCCCGGCAGAGGTTTTCAGCCTGCCGAAGGGCATCATCGAGGTTGGCAGGGACGCCGACCTGATGGTGGTCGATCCGAAGAACGTCACCGAGATCAAGTCCAAACATCTGCATAGCAAGTGCGGTTGGACCCCATACGAGGGGTTCGAGGCGATATTCCCTACCGCTGTGTTTTTAAGGGGGATGGAATTGGTGGAGAGCAGTTCTCTCGTCGGGGAGCGTAAAGGAAGGGATGTGGTTGTCGCCGGAAGATCAAGTAGACCTTAGCGAGCTAGAGGGACGCAATTTCACGTGCACCGACGGATGCGGGCTCTGCTGCCTGTGCCAGCCCGAGCTCCTGCCGAACGAGGAGAAGTTGTTCCGGTCAAAGTTTCCAGAGATGGTGGTGTTGAAGAACGAACCGCACCGGCACTATGCCATGGCCATGAAGAAGGGCATGGGGTCGTGCGCCTTCCTGAACGATCGTAGGTGCAAGGTGTACAACGAACGTCCCCACTTCTGCCGGGAGTTCCCGTTCCACATCCATGTCGGAATGCGGGCGCAGGTGCAGCTGGACCTCTCATGCCGCGGAGCGTGGGTCAATGACGGTGAGGACGCAAAGGCGGTCGGGGCCAAAATGGCAGAGGACGCTAAAACGGCCATAATGCACACACTGTACGATTCAAAGAGGGTCTATCGTGAGTTCTTCGACAATTGCCACGAGAACGGCATCGATCCCGACCCTGAACCGATCCAGGCCCTCGTCAGGGAAAGGATCGAAAAGATGACCTACCTTCCATACCTGGCGGCGGTCCTGGAGGGTTCGGCGGAGGATGAGGAGCAGATCGACCTCAAGAAACTGCGCGTACCGAACGAGCTGGACAAGAGCGCGATGAAGGAGCTCGAGTCTGCCGCTCTTGAGGGTGCGAACGAATCGCTCGGCGCGCCTAACGCCTTCGACGCCCCGGTCTATTGCGATGAGGCGAACCGGTGGAACGTCTTCCTTTCCGAGCACGGCCGGTTCGAGCAGTATGTCATCAAGGACAGTGGCGATCTGGACCACATCCGGACCGTGGACCCGAACGCGGTGCGCCTGCTGGTGCCGGACGAATCGGGAAGGAAGGTGCTTGCCGATTACATCCGCGTGCTGAATAACCGTGACAGCATCGTCGGCTCCGCCTATTACCTGGTGGACGAGTACGAGTACGAGGATTATTTCCCGAATGTGTACACCGGGGTCCTTTCCACCTCCATCCTTGACCTGCTCTGGAGGGCATCGCTGATCGCGCACGTCAAAGGCACGAAACTTGACGCCGTTGGTGTCAGGGAAGGTATAATCTACTACGATATGGATAGATTGGATGGCCCCTCGATCGGAGCGTTCATATGAGCCTGGCTGGCATCCAGCACGCCGTGGCCATACGACAAACTACAAATAGTGATGGGGTTATCGGGCAAATCGGTGTTTGAGCATGCAAAAACCATTGAACGTCCTGAACCAGGCGATCAATAGCCAGGTCATCGTCGAACTGAAGGGGAACCGCGAGTACCGCGGGGTCCTAGATGGCTACGACCCACACATGAACCTGGTGCTCAAGAACGCCGAAGAGCTGATCAACCATGAGGTTGTAAGAAAGCTCCCCGTCACCATAGTGCGTGGCGACAATGTAATTTACATTTCACCGTAAGGAAGTGGATTAGATGAGCAAGGGTACAGCATCACACGGAAAAATGGGAGACCGCAAGACCCACATCCCCTGCAGGAGATGTGGTAACCGAGCCTTTAACATCAGGAAGTCTTTCTGCGCGTCCTGCGGATACGGCAAGACGGCTAGACTGAGGACCTATACTTGGGCCAAGCTCCACTAAGTCTAGAGGTGATGTCCATCGAGGACGAGCCAGAGGATCACTGCGGTGTGGTCGGGATGGCGCTGTCCTGCGATGCTCTGCCTTCGATGAAGAAGGCATTGCGTATTATTCAGCATAGAGGCCAGGAGGCCGCCGGAGTTGCAGTTTTTGACGGCGGTCGCATCCAATACCTGAGAGGAATGGGCCTGGTCCATGAGGTCCTGAGCGGCCGTGCCTACAATGCCCTCAGCGGCAATATCGGCATCGGCCACGTCCGTTACTCGACCACCGGTTCGTCCGTCGCCGAGAACAGCCAACCAATAACCGTTACGACGTTGGCGGGCGATGTTGCACTTGCGCATAACGGCGACATCGTGAACGCCAACAAACTGCGCGCCAAGCTTCAATCCGAAGGCTGGGCTTTCCTGACCACTTCTGACACCGAGATCATCATCCGCATGATGGCCACCGAGCTCTCCCAGAGTCCGGACCCCATACGTGCCATCAAGAACGTGATGAAGGTCATCGATGGTTCCTATTCGCTTACCATCATGCTCGGACCCCGGGTCTTCGGGGTACGTGATCCCCTGGGATTCCGGCCGCTGTGCATCGGCAAGCTGCCCAATGGTTATTGCATCGCCTCCGAGTCCTCCGTCTTCGACGTGCTCCAGGGCGAGCTGGTCAGGGACGTGGCCCCAGGTGAGATCGTGGAGATAACGCCCACCGGGTTCATGTCCACCAAGACCGTTAGTCCGCCGCACAAGGCGCACTGCATGTTCGAATGGGTGTACTTCGCCAGGCCCGACGCCGTCATCGACGGCAAGGAGGTCTATCAGGTCAGGAAGCGGCTCGGACGAACCCTCGCCGAGGAACAACCGGTCGAGGCCGACGTCGTCATTGCCGTCCCGGACTCCGGTCGTGCCCATGCGCTCGGTTTTGCCGAGGTCTCCAAGATACCCTACGAGGAGGGTTTCATGAAGAACCGGTACATCGAGAGGACGTTCATCCTCCCGGAGCAATCGCAGCGCGATGAGGGTGTGCTGCTCAAGCTCAACCCGATACGTTCCGCCGTCAAGGACAAGCGTGTCGTCATTGTAGACGACAGCATCGTCCGTGGCACCACTATGCGGCGCATCGTCATGATGACAAGGCGTGCCGGGGCCAAGGAGGTCCACGTGCGCATCGGCTGCCCGCCGATCAAAGCACCCTGCTTCTACGGCATCGACATGAAGACCCGAGAGCAGTTCGCCGCCACGGACCGCAGCTTCGAGGACATCGCCAAGCTGATCACGGCGGATAGCGTCGGTTACACCAGCGTCAAAGGGTTGGTGCGGGCCTTGGAGATCGATGAGAACGATCTGTGCATGGCCTGCCTGAATGGGGAATATCCGACTCACATTCAAGGCGAGAAGATGCGTTTCCAGCAACGCCTGGATTGAACCTAGCGTTTTGCCTTGTTGGCGATGTTCCGGCCATGCGGGCAAATGAAGACGCACATGCCGCACACGGGTTTTGGCCCCAGCTTTTCCATGTCCTTGAAGTACTGGTCGCATTTTCTAGCATCGAATCGGGCCTCACGCGGTTCTTTCTGATCGAACAGGCGCCCGGTGAAGGCACCAGTAGGGCAGGCCTTGACGCACTCCTCGCAGTTGCCGCAGCGGGTGTCCATGGGGGCCCCGAACTTAGGGAATGGGTAATCGGTCAGCACCGTGGTCCAACGGACCCGGGGACCATATTGAGGGGTCACCAGCAAGCAGCTCTTGCCGATCCAGCCCAGTCCGGCCAGGTGCGCAGCCATCTTGTGCGAGAACATGGCGCAGATGCGTTCGTCGTCGATCCTCTCTGATGCTGGCACCGGAATGCTCCGGTAGCCTTCTTTCTGGAGTCGGGATGCAAGCAATGAGGAGACAACGTCCAGACGACCGTTGATCACGTCGTAGGTGTGGCTACGGTATAAGACGCGCACCGCCCGCTCGGACCGGTTTGGGATCTGGTCTACGATGGTGTCGAGAAGCCTGATGCCGACCGATACGGCGAACGGATAGCCGGAGACGAGCTTGCCACCTTGTTCGACGATCTCCCTCTCGTAGGGTCGGAGGTCCGCGATCCCATAAAGATCGGCACCCGACAACATCGCCAAACCATGCAAATCTTCCTCGAGAGGCATGTCAGATATTAGGTGTCGTACTTCATTTAGATTGCTCAACATGGATTGCTATAATTACTGTGTATGAATCGACTGGGTCCATGGGAAACCTTTAATTAGGGAAATCTCTTTGCCATTCCAGTTTGGGCTGGTAGATCAGCTGGAAGATCGCTACCTTGGCATGGTAGAGGCCGCGAGTTCAAATCTCGCCCAGTCCACTTCTCTATACTCTCTCGCTTAGGAACCTAGCTGAAATATTCAAGCATCAACGAAGATGTCGTCTTCCTCAACGGTGACCGGGTGTGTCATCTCGTCGGATGTCTTCCCAAATGGAATCCATGGGGCCTTCAGGACCTTCCCGGTCCTGATGTCGTACTCAGAGCCGTGTCTGGGGCACTTGACCACATAGCTTGTGAGAGTCCCATTCCAAAGTTCTCCACCTGCATGGTTGCATTTCCCATTCATGGCGTAGAAACTGCCTTCAACGTTCGCGACCACCAACCATTTCCCTGAAACCTCGACACCGATCATCTTGCCCGGTGACAGGTCTGACTTCCTTGCTACCTTCGTCTTTGCCAACTATTCACCCCTTATTAAATTGGAAGGTCAGGTATATTAATGCAATCTAAGAAGCCCCGAGGGGCAGACATGATTTCCGCTGCGGCATCTTGCAAGGGTCAGACCAGGGGATTCCCCCAGCTCCCCTTGAAGAAATTGTCCCCGATCGGTTTCCTTTCTGGTCTCCTGGTCTCTACCTCGATCTGTTTCTCAGAAAGGGTAGAGGCATCCGTTCCTGGATATCCGATGTTGACCAGGGTTATCAGCACGTAGTCGTCCGGAATGTTGAGGTTCTTCTTCACCATCAATGGATCATATCCGGCGATCGGATGGGCGATCAGTCCCAGTTCTGTGGCCTGCAGCATCATCTCTCCCACAGCCAGGCCGCAAGAGAAAAGGAAATAGTCCCTCCTGTCGTTCAAGTGGCAGTCGTCCTCGAACTTGCCGCACACCGCGAAGATCAGAGGCGCGTTCTTCACATAGGCGTTTCCCTTGGGCAGAGCGACCTTGATATTCTCCAATGATTCCTTGTCCTTGGCCACCACGACCCGCCAGGGTTGATTGTTGTTACATGATGGTGCCAGCTTCATCGACTCGATCAAGAGCATGACCTTGTCTTCCTCTATCGGCCGGGTGTCAAACTTGCGGGACGCCCTTCGTTTCTGAATTGCTTCCTTTACATCCATATGATCACGGTCGGTCATCAATTGAACGCATCCTCGTTAATGCTTCCGGTTCTCTCCGTCCCTGCGGCATCAAGCAATTATTAATATTCTAAACAACTAATCAATCACCATGGTATTGTCGGACATCGTCACCGCCAACAATGTGGCTCTAGCCCTTGTTCTTGGTGGTCTGCTTGCGGTATTCACAGCCCTCTACGGCAAGAAGGAGGATTCGATCTTGGACACATTGTTGATGATCGTCGGTTTCTTCTTCGGCGCGTTCCTGGTGTTCCTGGGCATCGAAGCGGCCGTGCTAACTCCAAGACCAGTGGCCTCGATCGCTATCGCCGTGACGTTGGCTTTGGGATTTGCGATGTTCCTCAAACCATTGCGAAAGATCCCGTTCTCGATGATCGTATCATTGATCGCGGGCGGTGTGGTGGCGTATTTCCTGATCAAGCTGAACCTTAGCGCGACCTGGGTCATCATCATCACATTGGTGATCATGGCGATCATCTGGATGATTCTCAAGTTCCTCGGGATCGGCGTCAGGATAGCGGAATGGATACTCTCTGCCAGGCCGATCATGTTCATCGTAGGAATCATCGGGCTGATAGAAGGCATCCTGATCTGGATGGGCAACACGCTCTGAAACTACCGTCCAATCCCGTAAACCTTTAAATGAGGGCAGTCATATCCAAGCCTCACGCGGGCCCGTGGCTTAGCATGGATATAGCACTGGCCTTCTACTCCTTGCCTTCCGGTAAGAGAAGCAAGTCAGTGGTCTCGGGTTCGAATCGACCGATCCTCAGGGTTCGGTCGCGAAAATCCCGACGGGCCCGCCATAGGGAAACATTGATAAGTGCTAATGGAATCAGGGCAAGAAATCTGGTGATTCAAATGAAGAGAAGTTCACGCGCCTGGAAGAAAAGAGGCAAGCAGCGCTGGAAATGGCGCAA
>Ga0182021_10010831_pt1 | contig 10815 bp, 8 predicted proteins | sample 612E3MmetaG_FD_120493 | JGI IMG/M metagenome (GOLD analysis project Ga0182021, IMG submission 120493) | Permafrost microbial communities from Stordalen Mire, Sweden - 612E3M metaG (Illumina Assembly) | ecosystem: Environmental > Terrestrial > Soil > Wetlands > Permafrost | place: Sweden...
GCCCGCGGCGACACCGAGAAGTTCAGGCGGCTCGTGGACCAGTCCCTGCGTTTGCTCCTGTACGTCGCGATTCCGCTTACCGGCGTGATGATCGTTCTCGCCGGCCCCGGGATGACGCTCCTCTACCAGCACGGCGGCTTCACGCCCGAGGAAGTCGCGACCATAGTCCCGGTCTTCCTCGTCTTCCTCATAGGCCTGGTGGCGCACGTCCTAATCTCGCTCCTCGCGCCGATCTTCTACGCCGGCAAGGACACGAGGACCCCTGTGACAGCGGCGCTGCTGGCGGTAGCCGTAGACGTTCTTGCGGCGGCGCTGCTCTTCCCGCAATTCCAGCTGAACGGCCTGGCCCTGGCCATCGGGCTCGGGGCCTGGGCCGAGGTCACGATGCTGTTCCTGTTGTTGCGGCGGCGGCAAGGCTTCGACCTGCGCCCGCTGGGGCTTACGGTTGCGTTCGCCGTGCCCGGGGCGTCGCTGGCGGCCGCCGCGTCGTTGGCCGTCGATCGGTTCGCTGCCGGCGTCACGCACGGCTCGTCGTCGTTGGTGGGCTTGGTCGTGGAACTCGGGCTTGCCGGAGCCGCCGGCGTGGGTGTCTACCTGGCCTGGAGCCGCGTGCTTCGATTGCCCGAACTTACGACGGTGACCGGCCTAGCGAAGACGGTCCTTCGCCGAGGCTGATAGCCGGCCGCGGTTCCGCCGGAGCTTTCGGCCGAAGATCGGCACGAGCGAAAATCCGGGGAAGATCAAGACTGTCGCCGGTGGCGGGGGCGTCGGAGTCGGGGTTGGCGTCGCGGCGGCCGGCGCGGGCGTCGGAGTCTTCACTGCGCTGGGCTTCGGCGTGTGTGTGGGCGTCGGCGCCGGCGTGGGTGCCGGCGTGGGCGTCGGTCCTGCGGTGGGCGGGGGCGTTGGGGTCGGAGCGAGCGTAGGAGCGGCCGTCGGCGTGTCGGTTGGAACGGGCGTCGGCAAGGGCGTCGGAGTCGGCGGCGGCGGCGTGCCGGTGTTCGATGTGCACGAGGTCTTGGGCGGGAACGGCGAGCCCCAACTGGCCCCGTACGGCGTCCAGAAGCCCGTCTGGTAGAAGTACATGGTGTATCCGTTGTTGGGCCCGCCGCGTTTCCTGACGCCGGTCATGGCTCGTTGAATCCAGATCTGGTCGTAGTTCTGGAAGTTGGCGTTGCCGGCGTCGACCTGACTCAAGTCCAGGAACCCGCGGGTATCCTCGACTCCCGGGCAGTCGTAGGTCCACAGCGTGTTGGTAACCGTGTCGATCGCCTTCGCGACCTTGGTGTTGTCGACCTGGGTCGGAACGGTCCCGTTGATGAAGACCTCGCGAACGGTCTTGGCGGAATAGGGGCCGGGCAGCATCCCGCTGAAGGCGTCGACGTTGGCCCAGGTCAGGCCGCCGGGCTGCTTGAAGTCGACCTTGGGCTTGCCCTTGAGGACGTCCTGCATGAACGCATGCCAGATCGGGGCCGCAAGCTCGAGCGACATGACACTGGCGCCGGCTGTGTGGTCGCTATTGCCCGCCCATACCCCCGACACGATGGCGGGCGCGTTCGGATCGTCGGGCGGGGCCACGTACCCCACGGCGAACAGATCCTCGGTCTGGTCGCTCGTGCCTGTCTTGAGAGCGGCGGGACGCCGTCCGTTGTCGGTGAGCCTGTACTGGCTCCACCAGTTGTTCTGGGTGGGGTCGGTGTTGCCCTTGAGCATGTCCGTCATGATGTAGGCCGCCTGGGGCGTGGTCGGCTGCGATCGCGACGACGGATTGCTGGTCTGCGACCAGACCACGTTGCCGTTCGCATTCGAGACGGAGAGGATGATCGAGCGCTGGACCAGCGTGCCGGCATCGGCGATGGCGCCGTATGCGGACACGAGATCGGCCGGGCGGACCTCCGCGGTGCCGATGCCGATCGAAACGCCGGGGTTCGAGTTCGCCGGGAAGGAAAGGCCGAAGTCCTGCGCTCTCTTCATGAGGTGGTCGACGCCGTTGATCGAGGCTGCTTTCACCGCCGGGATGTTCAGCGAGTATTGGATGGCCTCGCGCATACGGACGGGACCGCGCTCGTAGTTGTCGGCATCGTGTGGCGTGTACCCGCCGCCGAAATTCGTGGCTACGTCCATGAACATTGATGCGGCCGTCATCGTCTTGTCCTGGATTCCGACGATGTAGTTGATCGGCTTGAACGACGACCCCGGCTGTCGATAGCCGTTGCTGAGGACGTCGAACTGAGGATCGAAGAGGTTCTTTCCCGGCTGAGCCGGATCCGGCACGGGCTTGTCGTAGAAACCGGCGCTGCCTGCGTAGGCGATTACCTGCCCGGTTCGATAGTCGACCGCGATCAGGGCGCCGTTGTGCATGTTGCTGCTGCGCAGGCCGTTAGCGTTGCCGGTCGTCGGGTTCGGGCCGACAATTCGGTAGTAGTCATAGGCGTCCGAAGTCGCCGTTATGCCAAGCCCGGCCAGGTAGTCGATCGTCGCTTGCTTGGAACCCTGGTTTGGGGCCTCGATGTAGGCGCTCAACCACTTCTCGGCAGTCGCCTGCATCGACGCATCGAGCGTGGTGACAACCTTGAATCCGCCGGTGTCCACGGCCTGGCAGTCGGCCGGAGCTGCCCCAACGCCGCATAGCAGGACCGCCAGCTGCTCCCGTACCTGCTCGGCGAATTGGGGGGCGAGCAGCCGGTTCTCCGTTTGTGCCCGGACGATAACCGGCTCCGATTCTGCGGCCAGGATGTCCGAATCCTTGTATGTACCGCGGAGCAGGCCCTCGTCCCGGTACTGACGCATCTCCTCGAGGATGTAGTTGCGTCGCTGCACGATCGGGGAAGCGGCCGGGACGACAAGACTGCCGTTGGGCTGCTCCACGGCGTTCTGGACGAGGTCGTAGTAGGAAGGTGCCTGCAAGAGAGCGGCGAGGATCACGGACTGGGCGATCGTCAGCTGATTGAGATCCGTGATGCCGAAATAGCCCTGAGCGGCGGCGGCGATGCCGTAGCTCTGGTTGCCGTAGAAGTTGAAGTTCAGGTAGTCGGTGATGATCGTTTGCTTGCCCTCGACGCCCGGGAATTCCTGGGTCAGCTTCACCGACTGGATGATCTCCTTGATCTTGCGGTCGGTGAGGCTTGTCGTCAGAGGGAGGAGGCGCTGTCTGACCAGCTGTTGCGTGATGGTGGAACCGCCTCGCGGGTTTCCTCCGAGGGCGTCCTTGAATGCTGCGAGCACGCCTACCGGATCGATGCCGGTATTGGTCCAGAACGTCTTGTCCTCTGTGGTGGTATGCGCGTCGAGAACCAGGTTCGGGATCTCCTGAAATGTCAGAACGCGCCGGTTCTCGGATCCGTAGGCGGCCAGCTGAACAGTCCCCGTCCTGTCGTAGAGGATCGTCTGCTGGTTGAATGGGTTGCTCTGGAGCAGCTCTCTGGGGTCTCCGAGGTCGCGGCTGTACGTGGCATAGACATCCACGGCACCGACGAATGTGATCGCGCCCAAAAGCGCCATGCTCCCGAGAAGAATCATCGGGAGGATCACGGCGAAGCGTCCGACGGCGCTCGCGCGGGAAGCACCCCTGCCGCTACGGCGACGACGTTGTCGTCGAGCCAGGCTGGTCTGCATGACGCCTCGAAGATAGCATACGTTCGTAGGCGGTCATCGCACCCCCGGCCGCCGGGCCTTCGGACGAGCCGACGGCGGAGGCTGTGACGATAGTGAGGAGCGGGTCTGGCGATGACGGAAGCTGACGCGACGGACGGTCGAGGTTCAAGGGGTGCCACCGGTCTGGCCGGATTGCTCGATGAACTGAGCTGGCGAGGCATGCTGCATCAGCACAGCAGCGGCCTCGCCGAACGGCTCGCGACTGGAGCGACGATCAAGGGCTACAACGGCTTCGACCCCACCGGACCCTCGCTCCACATCGGGCACCTGGTACCGATCTTCGGACTGATCCAGCTGCAGCTCGCCGGCGGTGTGCCCGTGGTCGTCATCGGGGGCGGCACGGCCATGATCGGCGACCCGTCCGGTCGCTCCGCCGAGCGGCTCTTGCTGAGTCGCGCCACGGTCGAGGAGAACGTGGGCGGCATCCAGGCCCAGCTGGCGAAGTTCCTCGATTTCGACGGGTCCAACGGCGCCGAAGTGGTAGACAACTACGAGTGGCTAAGTTCGTACTCGCTGCTGCGGTTCCTGCGCGACATCGGCAAGCATCTGACCGTGCCTTACATGCTGGCCAAGGATTCGGTTCAGATCCGGCTGGATGCGGGGCTGAGCTTCACCGAATTCAGCTACATGCTGTTGCAGGCGGCCGACTTCCTGCATCTGTACCGGAATGGCGGAGTCGAGCTACAGATGGGCGGCGCCGACCAGTGGGGCAACATGACCGCCGGCCTGGAAGTGATCCGCAAGGAGTTCGGGGCGGGCGATGGGCAGGACCTCGCCTACGCCATGAGCTACCCGCTCCTGACCAACGAAAGCGGCGCCAAGTTCGGCAAAACGGCCGCCGGAACGAGCGTCTGGCTCGATCCGGCGAAGACCAGCCCGTACCACTTCTACCAGTACTGGCTCGACGCCGACGACCGTGACGTCGGGAAGTACCTGCGAACATTCACGCTCTTCGATCGGGCCAAGGTAGAGGGGCTCGAAGCGGAGATGGCCGCGCATCCGGAGACACGCGTCGCCCAGAAGGCCGTCGCCTACGATCTCACCGCGCGCGTCCACGGCAATGAGCAAGCGAGTCGGGCGGTGCGCGTCAGCGAGGCCGCCTTCTCGAAGGAGCCGATTCGAGACCCCGAGATCCTGGACGGCCTGTTCGAATCGATCGAACACTTCGAATTCACGGCCGAGGACCTGGCCGGCGGCTCGCTCAAACTCGCGCTGTCGAGCGGGCTGTTCGCTTCGAACGGCGAGGCGCGCCGGACGATCTCGCAGGGTGGCTTCTCTATCAACGACCAGCGTGTGGCCGCACCCGAGGACGCCGTTCCGCCGGCCATTGCGGACCGCTATCTGGTCGTCCGGATGGGCAAGAAGGGGCTGCGGATCGGACGCCTGAAGAGCTAGGAACGGGTGCTGCTCCGGAGAGCCGGAGCCGGGAGCCGGCGCCGGCGAACCCGTTCAGGGTCTGTGGCGCTCCCGAAGGCGGCCGATGACAGCGGCAGGCTCCAGGCCGCGCTCTCGCAGCAGCACCAGGGTGTGGTAGAGCAGATCGGCAACCTCGCCGGTCAGGGCATCGCGAGTCGCCGGCTTTCGGTCGTCCGGAGCGACGGCGTCGTCCTTGGCGGCCATGAGCACTTCCGTCGCTTCTTCGGCGACCTTGCGGGCGGGCCCGTCGACGCCGGCCGAGATGAGGCGTGCCGTATAGGAGGCGGCGGGATCTCCGCCCGAGCGGGAGTCGATCGTCGACCATAGCGTTTCGAGCCAGGCGAAGCCCTGCGCCGAGGCCCGTTCGGTCGCTGGCAGGGCCCCGGCAGGCGCACCTGCCGCCTTCGCGCCGGCAACTGCGGCCGTCATCGCGCCGGCCGGGTCGAAGCAGCTGCGCGTTCCGCGGTGACAGGTCGGTCCGACCGGCTCGACCTGCACCAGCAACGCATCGCCATCGCAGTCGATGTCGATGTCGACCAGCCGCAGCACGTTCCCGCTAGTCTCGCCCTTGCGCCACAAGCGGTCTCGCGACCTTGAGTGGAAGTGAACCTGGCCACTCGCGAGAGTCGCGGCGAGAGCTTCCGCGTCCACGTACGCGACCATCAGGACACGGCCGTCGGCCGCGTCCTGGACGACCGCCGGCACAAGACCTGTGGAGCCCCAGGCCACGTCTTGCGCGAGAACCTTGCCGGCTGTCATGCCGCGGCCTCCTCTACGGGACGGACCGGCAGCCCGGCCGCCGCCATCGCCTGCTTGACTTCGTCTATCGAATACATCTGGCGGTGGAAGATCGAAGCCGCGAGCACCGCGTCGGCCCCTCCATCTCGGACTGCCAGTACGAAGTCTTCCGGTCCCGCGGCGCCGCCGGACGCAATGACCGGCACGCGAACCCGAGATGAGATCGCCCTCAGCAGTTCCGTGTCGAAGCCGCTGCGCGTCCCGTCGCGATCCATCGAGGTGACGAGGAGCTCACCGGCGCCGAGTGCCACCGCTCGCTGCGCCCACTCGACGGCTTCGAGACCCGTCGGAGTTCGCCCGCCGTGCGTCACGACCTCCCAGGTCGTGGCACCCGCAACGGCCACGGGTTCGGCCGTGCTCGGAGGCCTCGGAGGCCGCCGGCGGGCATCGATCGCGCAAACGACCGCCTGGCTGCCGAAGCGTCGCGCACATTCGGTCAGGAGTCCCGGCGTGGCGACCGCCGCCGTGTTGAACGAAACCTTGTCCGCTCCGGCGCGGAGGACGTCGCGCATCTCGTCCACGCTGCGGACGCCGCCGCCCACAGTGAGCGGCACGAACGCCCTGCTCGCCGTCCGTCTGACGACATCGAGCACCGTGCCCCGTCCTTCCGGGGCGGCCGTGATGTCGAGGAATACGATCTCGTCGGCGCCTTCACGGGCATATCGCTCGGCAAGTTCCGCGGGGTCGCCCTCGTCGGTGAGATCGACGAACCGGGTTCCCTTGACAACGCGGCCGTCGGCGACATCCAGGCACGGGATGACTCGGCGGGCAAGCATCAGCTCACCACCGCGCCACGTGCGACGGCACCGGTTCCACCGGCGGCGACCTTTCCATCGGCGGCGACTACAAGTCGCAGGAAGTTGGCCAGCAGCCGCTGGCCCGCCTCGTCCGATTTCTCGGGGTGAAACTGGAGTCCGTACAGCGAGCCGGAGGCCACGGCGCTCACGAACGGCCGCCCGTGAGTGGTCCGTGCCACTACCACGGTCTCGTCCTCCGGTGCGGGCGCGAACGAATGGACGAAGTAGAAGTGCGATCCGTCCGCGATTCCCTCGAAGAGTGGATGCGGTCGGACAGCCTCCACGGTGTTCCAGCCGATATGCGGCAGAGTCGGGGCGCCTTCCAGCGCGAGAGTTCGTCCCGCCAGAAGCCCGAGAGTCTCGGCGTCACCCTCGGCGCTGCGATCGAAGAAGAGCTGGTAGCCAAGGCAGATTCCGAGGCACGGCCGATCGGCCCGAACCCATTCGCGCAGCGGCTCGAGCAAGCCGCGCTCGCGCAGGTGGACCATCGCCGGCGCTGCCGCTCCGACGCCCGGAACCACAATCGCGTCCACTCCCTGGAGCCCCGCCGCGTCCGTGGCCACGACCGCGTGAGCGCCGGCCGCAACGAGCGCCTGGCTGATGCTCACCATGTTGGCCGCGCCGTAGTCGAGCACGGCAACGACCGGCGGCCGTCGAGCGGACATCAGCCCAGCGATCCCTTCGTCGAGGCGACGCCGCTCCGGCGGGGATCGATTGCGCAGGCGGCTCGGAGCGACCGGCCGACTGCCTTGAAAGCGGCCTCGGCCATGTGGTGGTCGCTGCGACCCCGGGCTTTGAGGTGGAGCGTCACGCCTCCCGCCCGAGCGAACGATTCGAAGACGTGCTCGACCAATTCCAGCGGCATCTTGCCGGCGCGCTTGCCCTTGAACGGCAGGTCGATCACCGCGTACGGCCGCCCGCCGACGTCGACCACGGACGTGGCGACAGATTCGTCCATCGGCACGGCGGCGTCGCCGAAACGGACGATCCCCGCGCGATCGCCGAGAGCCTCGGCGAATGCCGCGCCGAGGACCAATGCGACGTCCTCGACTGTGTGGTGCTCGTCGATCGCGAGGTCACCGGCAGCTTCGACGGCGAGGTCGAACAAGGCGTGGTGGGACAGCGAGTTGAGCAGGTGGTCGTAGAAGCCCACACCGGTCGAGATGCTGCTCTCGCCCGTCCCGTCCAGCTTGATCGTGACCGTGATCTGCGTCTCGCGAGTCGAGCGGGTGACGGTGGCCATACGGTCCCCCGACGCGAGGACTGTGCCGATCTGGCCGGTCATGCCGGTATCTCCTTCGCGGCTTCGATGAGACGGGCGTTCTCCTCGGCCGACCGGACGGTCAGCCGCAGACAGTCGGCGAGCGGGTGGCCGGATGGGAACGTGCGGGGCACCAGGCCCTTGCCGAGCAGCGTCTCCGCTGCCAGACCTGCGGCCGCAGCCGAGCCGAACTTGACCAGGATGAAGTTCGCCGAGGAGGGGTACGGGTGCCAGCCGAGCTCGGAGAGGTCCAGGAACAGACGAGTCCGCTGCACCGTCACCCGCGCGACGTTGGCGGCGGCCAGCTCCGGTCGCGACAGCGACGCGGCAGCCATGGCCGCAGAGATCGTGCCGACGGACGCGGGGGCCCGATACGCGACGATCGGTGCCAGAGTTTCCGGCCGGGCGATCGCAAACCCGACTCTGAGACCCGCGAGCGCGTGGGCCTTGCTCAGCGTCCGAACCGTCACGAGCTTCGGGTAGCCGGTTCGGAGCGGCAGGACCGTGCGATCCGCGAACTCCGCGTACGCTTCGTCGACGGTGACGGTGGGCGGCTCGCGACCGTCGTCGGCCGCGTCGGATGTCAGGATTTCGAGCAGATCGGATATTCGCTCGGGCGGCTCGAATGAGCCCGTCGGGTTGTTCGGCTCGCACAGCCAGACGAGACTCGCCGTTCTGGCGGCTCGTGCGATGGCCCGGATGTCTAGCGCAAAACCCCACCTTTCGCCCGACCGTGGAACCGCGACGACGCGCGCCCCACGCTGTTCCGAAACGATGCGATACATCGCGTATGTCGGCGTCGGGACCACCGCCACCGAACCCTCGCGCAGCGTCGCGCGGGCGATCAGGTCCAGCGCCTCGTCCGCGCCGGCGGTCGGCAGCAACTCGTCGGTTGCCACGCCGTAGGCCTCGGCGGCTGCCGCGACCAGGGCCGCGTAGTCGCTGGGCGGGTATTCGCACAAGGGCGGATCGAACGACCCGGCAAGCACGCCGCTCAGATCCGGCGCGGCAGCCGAGGTGTTGACATCGAACCGGACGATCGACTCACGGGGCAGGCCGTACTTGGCCGCAAGAGCGTCTGTCGTGGGCTCCCAGGCGTACGTTGGCAGTGGCTTTTGCGGCTCGTTCATGCTCCTCCTTCGAATCTGACTTCGACGGCGCGCCTGTGGGCGATCAATCCCTCGGCCTCGGCGATCGATTCGACCGAGGCGCGGATGGTTGCAAGACCCTGGCGAGTGATGCGTTGGACCTGTGTGAATTTGCCATAGTCCTCGGTCGAGAGTGGGCCGCAGGAGCGGGCCAGGCCGCCGGTCGGCAGGACGTGGTTGGCTCCGGAGGCATAGTCGCCGGCGGACTCGGGCGCGTACGGCCCGACGAAGAGCGAGCCCGCATTTCGCAGCCGCGCCACGGCCTCCTCGACATCGTCCACGACAACGGAGAGGTGCTCCGGAGCGTAGCCGTTGACGAATGCGAGTGCCGCGTCGCGGTTTGGGGCGAGCACGACGAGCGCGCCTTTCCCGAGCGAACGCTCCAGGATCTCGCGCCGCGCGGCGGTCTGGAGCTGGCTCGCCAGCTCCGCCTCGACGGCCGTGGCGAAGGCCGCATCCCAGGTGACGAGCAGGGAAGGGGAGTCGGGGCCGTGCTCGGCCTGCGAGAGCAGGTCGGCGGCCACATGGACAGGATGGGCGGTGCCGTCGGCGACGACCATCACCTCCGATGGGCCGGCGGGCAGGTCGATGCCGCACTCGCCGAAAACCTCGAGCTTGGCGGCCGTAACCCATGCGTTGCCCGGGCCGACGATCCGATCCACCGGCGCAATGCCTGCCTCTGGTAGTCCGTACGCCATCGCGCCGACGGCCTGCGCACCGCCGGCGACGATGAAGGCGTCCACGCCGACGAGTGCGGCGGCGCCAAGGAGAGTCTGGTTGAGTCCGCCTTCCGCGTCGGCGGGCGAGGCGACGACGATCGTGCCGACGCCGGCGACCTTCGCCGGGACGACGCCCATCAGCAAGGAGCTGGGGTACGCCGCGGAACCGCCGGGGGCGTAGACGCCGACGCGCGCCAGCGGCGACCAACGCCGTTCGATCTCGACGCCCGGGACGATCACGGTGGTCCGCGTCTCCGGCTTCTGAGTCTGGGCGAAGCGGCGGATGTTGACGATCATCTGCTCGAGTCCGGCCCGGATCCGCGGCGGCAGGGCGTCCCGGGCGGTTTCCATCTCGGCCCGGCCGACGATCAGCGAGCCGTCCGCCCGGCCGCCGCCGAAGCGGCCGTTGGCGTCCTTCACCGCGGCGTCGCCGCCGGTCTTCACCGACGCCAGAATGGCGCGGGCACCTTCGCGGATTCGCCGGTCCGGTACGGCGCCACGTCGGAACAGGGCCTGGATCTCGGCCGCGACGGCAGGATCTGCGGCGCGGGACAGGTCGATGCGGCGCAAGGTAACGGCGGCCGCGCTCATGAGACGAGCTTTTCGATCGGCAGGATGAGGATGCCGGATGCGCCCGCGGCCTTGAGGCGGGGCAGCAGCGACCAGACGGCATCGGCATCCACGACCGAGTGAATGGCGACCATGCCCTTGTGGGCGAGCGGGATGATCGAAGGCGACTCCAGGCCGGGCAGGAGATCCTCCAGCTCGGCCAGCTTGCTCTCCGGGGCGTTCATCATCAGGTACTTGCGATCACGTGCCGCCAGGGTCGCGCTCAGCATCGTCAGAATCGTGTCGAGGGCGTCCTTGCGGTCGCGCAGGGCAGCCGAGTTGGCCAGCAGGACCGCCTCCGAGTCGAATACTTCTTCGATCGGTCGGAGGCCGTTGACGACCATCGTCGAACCGGTCGAGACGAGATCGACTATCGCCTCCGCCAGACCGAGGCGCGGCGCGACTTCGGCCGCGCC
>Ga0182021_10010832_pt1 | contig 10814 bp, 8 predicted proteins | sample 612E3MmetaG_FD_120493 | JGI IMG/M metagenome (GOLD analysis project Ga0182021, IMG submission 120493) | Permafrost microbial communities from Stordalen Mire, Sweden - 612E3M metaG (Illumina Assembly) | ecosystem: Environmental > Terrestrial > Soil > Wetlands > Permafrost | place: Sweden...
CGAGACGCAGGAGATGCTGGATTTCTGTGGTGCCCACAACATCACGAGCGACATCGAAATGATCCGCATGGACCAGATCAACGACGCCTATGAGCGCATGCTCAAGAGCGACGTGAAATACCGCTTCGTGATCGACATGGCCACACTGGCCTGAACCCGTTTCGGCAGGTCGAGCCGGGAGGGAGTGGAGGGCCGACCGCCCGGGTTCAGGCCCAGGTTTCGCGGTTGCGTAGCGTTCTGCCTAACGCCTGTTGCTTCGCGTGGCTGGCCTTTCGCGACGTCGGGCGACTAACCCAACATGGCGTTGGTGAACGGGCACGATCGCATCGTAAGAACCGCGGGCGTTCTTCTTTGCTGTGAAAGGGCACTTGATGCGCTCGAGAACTACGGCGTCCAACGACGGGACATTCGGGACGTCATGAGGGTCTTCCTCGCCACCCAATTTTCCGCCGGGGCGTTTGACTTGGGGGATTAAAGGAGTTAATAAGTATAATTAGGTAAAGTATTTCCTAATTCGAGTTTTACCGGGTGCCGGCGCAGTCACCGTCGCCAATCACATTCGGACTTTCACTTTTTTGCTACAACATCCGGGGCCGCGAGGGGCGGCTCCGTCAACTTGAAAGGAGAATCAAAATGCCAAAAACGAAACGAAAGAAAACCGCCTACGCGATCGTTCACCACTTTCCGGGGGGCTCGAAGGCGCAGTACGAGGCGTCAATTGCAGCGCTACATCCCAGCCGGGACAGCCTGCCCAAGGGCCAGATCTTCCACGCGGCTGGCGCGTCGGCGGGCGGCTGGACGGTCGTGGCGGTCCACGACTCCAAAGCGAGTTGGAAGCGGTTTCGCGACGACATTTTGATGCCCCGAATGCAGCGAGGGATCAAAGGCGGGTTCAAAACGCCGCCGCAGGAGACGGCAGTCGCGGTCCACAACTTGCAGGCGTAACAACCGGCCTGGGATCGCCGGGGCTCGTTCGCAGGTTACGGCATGCAGCGCCTGAACTCGTGACCGACAACTCGGAGATGCGTCCAATGAGACCTACCTCCCCGGGCCGCTGGCCGTGCCGGCGCGTGGCGGTCGCAACAAGACGATAGAGGTCAGCCAAGCCGTCGCCCAGGCTCCGGGATGGCAGCCGTAGACCGGCGACGGTGGATAATCCTGCCAGACGCGAATCGTACAGCCGGCCTGCGCCGCCACGTCAAGCAGAGGGCCCATTTCCTCAGAGGTGTTCGCCGTCTGGAGGAATGATGGACGGGCCGATTCAGGGGGACAATGTACCAGGGGTTACCATTAGGAGTATTACTATTATCTGAAAGAACAGCTTATCATATTCGCCAATTTCCCCTAAGCGCTCCAGAATAGTCGCTCCCAGCTGGCAGCGGGGTGCAACTCGCGCCGCGCTTTCTGCGGGATCAACCCAATTCAGCAAGATAATGCGCGCAGACGTCCAACCTAGGTGGGGGTCCGCCGCTCCAAATCACCGACACCTAGGCTCCGCAATATGAAAGCCCGATCCCTCATCCCCGCCATCTTCGTGATGGCAGTTGGAACCCTCCTGGCCGACACGAAACCCGCGTTGGTCGTACAGGTCGTGCAAACCGACGACTCTGACGCGTACGTTGACGCTATCACGAAGGTGAACGCCCTCGTCAAAGCCCGTACTGGCATCGAAAGACTGCGCCATGTGTGGATGGGCGACTTTGCCGGCGACGATTCCCATGGGATCTTCGTCGTGAGCGAATTTCCCTCCGCCGCGGCGATCTATACCACCCAGGACAAGTTGAAGGATTATCCCGAGATGGACGCACTGCTGACCCGGCTCAAGGGTCTGCGCCACTTGGGAGCGAGTTACCTCTACAAGGCCGTCCGTTACGATGGGAGCTACGAGGGCGGAGCCGTATTCAATACCACCATCAAATGCTCCGACGAGGCGGCTTACCTCAAGGCGCTCGACGGCCTGAAGGCGATCTTGGTGGCGAACGGGTTCAAGGACGCCAAGGTCAACCTCTGGCGCATGGTTTCGGGCCGCACGGAGTCGACCCACCTGGTCGTCATCGCCTTGCCGACCGATGCGCGGGTGGGCGAGCTGTGGGACAGCCTCACGGACAAGGAGCTTCTGGCGGATTGGTATGTCGCCGCCGCCAAGTTGCGCACCAGCCTCCATAACGGCTCCTACAGGGAGATCACCAAGTAGCCGACCGGTTCTTGGAATTCATGTGCCAACGTAAAGAGGGGATGGCCCTTCCCACACCCAACCACGAAAAACATGCCCAGATACATCATTGAACGCGAAATCCCTGGTGCCGGAAAGCTCACCGGGGATCAACTCCAAGGCATCTCCCAGAAATCCTGCGGGGTCTTGAGGCAACTCGGGCCACAGATCCAATGGGTCCAGAGCTACGTGACCGGCGACAAGGTCTACTGCGTCTACCTTGCGCCAAATGAAGAGATGGTCCGGGAACACGCGAAACAAGGCGGGTTCCCAGCCAATCGGATTGCGGAAGTGACGCAGGTGATCGATCCGACCACCGCAGAGGCATGACCCGACTACCCGCTGCCTCTGGCCGACTTGGTCCCGACCGGTTTGCGGGTTCAGTGGCCTGTGCAATTCGCCATCGGACCCACCGGTGTTCTTCCAGGCACGCCAGTCTCCAACTTCGCAGGACATCCAATTCCATTCTGAAACCTCCGCGGGTGCCACAACACCCGCTAAACCAAAACGAAAACGTCCCTCAATTCAGTCATGAAGCGAATCATCATGTTAGTCGCTGCTGTCGGATGGGTCTTTGCCGCCTCAGTGGCACGCGCGCAAGACCCGACCAAAGTCGATCCGAAACATTATACGGTGGAGTTCGAAAACGACACGGTTCGTGTACTCCGCATCCATTATGGACCCGGCGAGAAATCGGTCATGCACTCCCATCCCGCAGCAATCGCGGTGTTCCTGACCGACAGTAACAACAAGATGACATTTCCCAGCGGCGATTCCGAGACGAAGAGCGTCAAAGCCGGTGACGTTCAGATGACCCCCGCCGGGGCACACTTGCCGGAGAACGTCGGGGACAAGCCGATGGAACTCATTCTCGTGGAATTAAAGGTCAAGCCCGCTGCAAAGTAGCCGTCGCGGATCCCCTTTCAACGGCCGCCAACCCAGCCCCGGCCGGAACGGCGGGGCTTCCCGCCGTCCTTGCCGGCCAGCGCGCCATGACCGATGAACTGGTGAAAAAAGTCATTACGGCACGACGCCGAGGACTTTCACCTCGCCCAGAGTGACGCGTCCCTCGGGGAGAGGCTCGCGAACCAGCCCGCGGCTGTCCTGGCCGAAATACCGCGAGGCATTCTCGACCATCGCCGCCAGCTGATTGGCGAAATCGTGATGCCGTTGCCGGATGCTGAGGCGCGTTTCCCAAAGCAGCCGATGTTTCTTTTCCTTCCACATCATTTGGAAGTCATACGCCATCAGGACCACAAAATAGCGGTCCTCTTCGATTTCTTCGATCAAGTCTTGTTGGCGCTTGTGCTGCACCGTGAATTCGGGGCCGGCCGTCGCCGCCAACTCGGAGTCATAACCGAGAATCCGGGCATTTTGCCAATCGTCCTTGTCGCGCTGGCGGTTTTCCAAGGCCACGGCGGCCATGGCGGAAGCGAATTCGGACTCGGCTGATTGCTTTGCAACCAAGGCGATCAGCGGATCTCGCGTCACATCCGGCCCAAATCTGGTATTCGGAGCCTCCATGATACCCGCATAAGGTGGTGCCGCCATCACGGGCGACTGGAGATTCGACAAATGTTGGCTGGCGGAACTCAGGTTTTGGTGGGCGACAGAACTGGAGGCTCCGCCGGCGCCGGCGGTTGCTCCCCAGTAGACCATGATCAAGAGCTTGGTCTGTTTCGGATCCTTGGCCGGCAGGAAATTTTGGGCCGCCAGCGGGACGGCGACGGTGCGAGCCACGTCGACGAATTGCAGTTTGTCGATCGTGTCATCGCGCGTGGGTCCGCCCCAGAGTCCGCCTTCGCCGAAGGCATAGGTTTCCGGCTCAAACGATCCGTTGTCGAGTCGGGCGCGAACGTAGCCATCGCCGACCCTCGAAGACACGGCGGTGACCAGGGTGCCTTCGGCCGCGCGGGCGAGCGGCTGGCTGACTAGGGGAAGGCCGCAGCAGAGCAGACCGGCCGCCTGTGGCAGCCAGGCCAAGGCTCTGATGGCATGGTGCTGGGTTTTCACTTGGGGGATCATGTCGGTTGGGAGCGTTGAAGCAGTTTCGTCTCCTTCGTCCGCGTGGCTTTTACACTTGCTTTTTCGAACCCGGGCGGTGAAAGGCCCGGGATCGGCGGGGCACGGAGATGTCTGTTGGGGATAACACCGGGCTGGCGGAATGCCCTTCAAGGAGCCGCCGCGCAGGCCCATGAGGGGAGCGGCGCGACTCTGCTGGTCAGCAGCGCGCCCCTACATCTGGACGGCCCCGAGGGGCTCGCGGCGAACTCCTTGGCCTCGATGACGAATCCGATACCCTTCGGGCGGCTTATCCGGCGAGGCGGAAGTCGATCTGGCGCTTGAAGCGGTCGACGCGCTCCGTTACCACGCTGACCTTCTGGCCCAGGTCGAGGCGGCGCTTCGTGCGGCGGCCGATCAGCGCGGTGCCGGCGTTGTTCAGCAGGTAGAGATCGTCGCGCAGGGTGGAAAGGTGGATGAGGCCGAAGGTCATGGCGTCGGGCAGCTCGACGAAGAGTCCGTGGTTGCGCACGTCGGTGATGACCGCGGCAAAGACGCTCTTTTTCTTCTTCGCCACCTCGCGCTCGAAGAACTCGAGCAGCTTCACCTTCTGCGAGTCGCGCTCGGCCTCCATGCTGTTTTGCTCCGTGAGGCTGAGATGCTCGGCCAGGCTTTCCATGCGCGCGGCGTTGTAGCCGAACTGGAAGCCCCGCGGCGCGGGACGGCCGAGGTACTTGACGAGGAACTGGTCGAACACGCGGTGCACCACGAGGTCGGAGTAACGGCGGATGGGCGAGGTGAAATGGGTGTAGTCCTTTTTGGCCAGGCCGTAATGTCCGTCCGACGTGGCGCGGTAGACGGCCTTGCGCATGCTGCGCAAGAGCTGGATGCGCAGGGTGTAGCCCTGCGGGTGGGTCCGGAGAAGATTGAGCAGCCGCATGACCTCGCTGCGCTGCGTGAGATCGCCGACGGTGACGCCGAACGTGCCGAGCAGCTGGCGGTAATCCCGCAGCTTCTCCTCGTCGGGGTCGTCATGCACGCGGTAGAGTGAGGGCAGGTGGTACTGTTTCGTCACCCGCGCCACGGCCTCGTTGGCGGCGAGCATGAACTCCTCGATCAGCTGGTGACTCTCGTCCTGCTCGATGCGCTCGAGGCGGTCGGCATAGCCGTGTTCGTCGACGAAGATCTTCACCTCCGGCATGTCGAGGTCGAGGCTGCCATGGCGCATGCGCTCGCGCCGCATGCGGCTGGCGAGGTCCCAGAGCTGGCGGATCCATTGCTGCAGGTCGGCCAGCTCATCGCGGGAGAGCGCGGACAATGCGCGACCAGTGGCGCCCGTCTGGTGGGCGGGCGGTGCGGGCAGGCGGCGGATCTTGTCGAGATTGTCCTCTTTCAGGAACGCGTAGGCCTGGCGGTAGGTGAGGCGCTTGCAGCTGCGGATGACGGTGTTGGCAAAGGCGGTGTCGCGCAGGTGGCCCTTGTGGAAGGTGAGCAGCGCCGCCTTGGTCAGGCGGTCCTCGCCCTCCACGAGGCTGCACAGGCCGTTGGAGAGCTTGTGCGGCAGCATGGGCACGACGGTGCCGACGAGGTAGGTCGAGTTGCCGCGGCGCTGCGCCTCGCGGTCGAGGGCGGTGCCGGGTTTCACGTAGCTGCTGACGTCGGCAATGTGGACGCCCACGCGTAAGTCCCCGTTCGGCAGGCTTTCGATCGAGAGGGCGTCGTCGAAATCCTTCGCGTCGTCGGGATCGATGGTGAACGTGGGTTTATTGCGGTAATCGAGCCGGCCGGCCACCTCCGCCGGGCTCACGCGGGCGGGCAGGGCGGCGGCCTCGCGCAGCACCTCGTCCGGGAACTCCGGGTCGAGCCGATATTTGTGGAAGATCGCGGCCAGCTCGGCCCGGGGCTCGTGCGTGCGGCCGAGGCGGGCCACAATCTCGCCCTCGGGATTGATGTGGCGCTGCTTCCACTCGTGCAGCTTGACCACCACTTTGTCTCCGATCGCCGGCACCGGACGCACACCCGCTTTGGCCGGGTCCGGTACGTAGATGTCATGCAGGAAGCGCGGGTCGTCCGGTACGACGTAGAAGAACAGCTTGGTCCGCTGCAAATTGCCGGTGAGCGTTTCGTGCGCGCGCTCGAGGATGCGGATGACGCGTCCGGTGGGTTCGCCGCCGGGACGGTTGCCGTGCGGTCGACTCAGTTCGTCGCTCAGGCGCACGACGACCTTGTCGCCGTGGATGGCCACACCGGTGTCCTCGGCCGCGATCTGCACGTCTTCCGGGGCGGGCCCACCGGTGGATTTCTCCCGGATGACGTAGGCGGAGCCGCCTTGGCGGAACTGGATGCGACCGGTGACGAGATCGGCGTCGCGGGGCAGACAAAGCCGGCCCTGTTTGATGCCGACGATTTCGCCGGCGACGAGCAGCTGGCGCACGGCGGAGGCCAGCGCGGCCCGTTCCGGCCGCGGGAGGTTGAGCGCGCGAGCGATTTCGGGTTCGGCGAGCGGCACGTAGCCGGGGGCGCTCAACAGGGCCAATAAAGGTTGGCGGAGCTTCATGGTTGGACGATAACGACGTTCGCCGGCACGGCAAACGATTCCTCGGGCGGAGGTTGCGCGCCCGCCGGGCGCGCATTTTTCAGTGCATGGTCGATTCCCACACCCCGTCGCTTCGCGCCACCCCTCTCGGTAGAGGGGACTCGGAGCGGCGCAGGCGAAATCCCCTCTGGAGAGGGGTGCCCGACAGGGCGGGGTGTGTCGGTGCGGATCTGGAAGTATGAAAAACCCGGGCTGGCGGGGGAGCCGCGGTCGGGGCGGCGCGAAGGTGGCACGGGTCTCCCGACCCGTGGTTCGGAAAAACCCCGGCCATGGGCAAAATGCCCGTGCCACTTCGGGCGCCCGAAACTCGAAGAGACGCCCGATGCGAGCCCGCGACGCGGAGGGCCGCCCACGGATCCGCCACCCGGATTCGGCTGGCTTGGGCTCAGTCAGAACCGTAGATTTCGTTCATGAAAATTGTTCACGCGGCCAGCGAACTCTACCCCTACGTCAAAACCGGAGGACTGGCCGATGCGGTGGGTTCGCTGACCGCGGCGCTGGCCGAAAAGGGCCACGAAGTGTCGGTGTTTGTGCCGGCCTACCGAACGGCGCTGGAGCACAAGGAGGTGGCGGCGGCGGAGCAGCGGCTGGGTCTGCGCGTGGAAATGGGAGACCGGGTCTACGCGGGCGATGTGCGGGTGCTGCAGGTCAAAAAGGGTTTCACGGTCTATTTCATTGGCCGCGAGGAGTTCTTCGACCGGCGCCAACTCTACGGCAACGGCGAGCGCGATTTTGAGGACAACGACGCCCGTTTCGTCTTCTTCTGCAAGGCCATCGTGGAAGTCATGCGGATCGCGGAAATCCGGGCTGACGTCGTGCACGCGCATGACTGGCAGGCCGCGCTGCTGCCGCTGCTGCTGCGCAACGAGGAGCGCCGCGGCGGACTGGCGCTGGCCATGAAAACCGCGTTCACCATCCACAACATCGCGTTCCAAGGCATCTTCCCGATGCGATCGTTCGGGCTGACCAACCTGCCGGACGAACTGCTCGGCATCGACGGGATCGAGTATTACGGGCAGATCAACTTCATGAAGGGCGGCATCCTCTTTGCCGACCGCGTGACGACCGTCAGCCCCCGATACGCCAGCGAGATTCAGACGGCCGAGTTCGGTTGCGGGTTGGAGGGCGTGGTGGGGACGCGCGTCGAGGATCTCGTCGGCCTGATCAACGGCATCAATCCCAAGGTCTGGAATCCGGCGAAGGACCGTCTGCTGCCTGAGCGTTATGCCGTGCAGGACATGACGGGCAAACCGGTCTGCCGAACTGCCCTGCTGCGACGGCAGGGCTTGGACGAGCATGGCAAGGGGCCGGTCTTCGGCATGGTCTGCCGCCTCACCCAGCAAAAGGGACTCGATCTGCTGCTCGCGGCGAAGGACTTTTTCGTGCAACAGGACTGCCGCCTGATTGTGCTCGGCCAGGGAGACAAGAGCATTGAAAACGACCTCCGCGATCTGGCCCGGGCCAACCCCCGCCGGATGGCGTTCAGTGCGCGACACGACGAGGAGATGAGCCACCTGATTGAGGCGGGCGCGGACTTCTTCCTCATGCCTTCGCATTTCGAACCATGCGGCCTGAACCAGATGTACAGCCAGGCCTATGGCACGGTGCCGGTCGTGGCGCGGGTGGGCGGGCTGGTCGACACCGTGGTGGATCTCGACGAGGAACCGGAGGAGGGGACAGGCATCCTGTTTGAGCCAACCACCCCGGCGTTTCTGCAGGCGCTGCAACGAAGCCTGCAATTGTTCGCCCAGCGCGAGCGGATGGATGCCGTGATCCGGCGCGGTATGACGCGCGATTTCAGCTGGCAGAAGGCCGCCGGCGCGTACGAGGAGCTTTACCAGGGAATGCTCTGAACCGGATCCACTCTTTGAGAAACCACTAATGGACACCAATGCCCACTAATCGTCAGAGAGCGGCCAGTTGGCGAGGAAGGGAACGGGAGGGGCAACCAGTCGGTGAGGCGATCAACTCTGCAGCTCGACCTTCCTTCTCATTCGTGTCTATTCGTGTTCATCCGTGGTTCGATTGAATAGTCCCGGCCGGGCGCGGCGCCGCTGCCACAGGGCGTCGGCGGTGAAAACAGCGAGGGCCGCCCAGACCAGGACGAAACACGTCAGCCGAGATGACGTAACGGGTTCGTGGTACGCGGCGACGCCGAGCACGAAGCTCAGGCTGGGCGAGAGGTACTGAAGGAAGCCCACTGTGCTCAGGGGCAGCCGGCGGGCCGCGTGGGAGAACCACAGCAGTGGCACCGCGGTGACCACCCCGGCGCCAACCAGCAGCAGTGAGGCGGGCACGTGCTGGGGACCGAAAACGGCGTCATCGGTCCGGACCTTCCAGATCAACCAACCCAACGCCAGCGGAGCCATGGTGAGAGTCTCGAAAAAGAGCCCCGGCAGCGAATCGAGGTGGGACTGCTTGCGCAGTGCGCCGTACAACCCGAACGATCCGCACAGGGCGAGGCTCACCCAGGGCAGGCCAGCGTTCGCCAGGAACGCCAGCGACACGCCGGCGGCGGCAATGCCCACCGCCACCCACTGCGGGAGGCGCAGCCGTTCGCGAAAAAACGTCAGGCCGACCACCAGGTTGAACAGGGGCATCAAGAAATAGCCGAGGCTCGTGTCGATCACGCGGCCGGTGTTGACCGCCCAGATGAACAGCCACCAGTTGACCGTCATCGCCGCCCCCGAAAACGCCGCCCAACGCAAGGTGCGCATCGACCATTGGCGGCGGATGTCGCCCCAGGCGCCGCGCGCGGACAGCAGCAGGCCCACGAACAGGAGCGACCAGAGGAGGCGGTGCGTGACCATTTCATCCGCGGCGACCTGCGGAATCTGCTTCCAATATGCCGGCAGCAATCCCCACGCGGTGAAGCACGCCAGGGCGGCAAACATGCCGCTGGCCCGGCGGCGGCGTTCGGCGTCCGCCGAACGGATCGGCTCGGCGGGAACAGCAGCCGAGGATGACATTCGACAAATCTGGCAGGACCACGCGGCCGAATGCAACCCCGCCGGTCGGGGGGTTACGCATGCGGGTGCCCGGTGACACGCGGGCATAGGTTGCGAAACCCCGGGAATAGCGCAGGATGTTCGCGCTTCACCCATGGCTGCCCCTCCATCCCTGGTCTGGTTCCGGCGGGACCTGCGCCTGCAGGACAACGCAGCGTTGCACGCCGCGGTCCGGCGCGGCGGGCCGGTGATTCCGGTGTTCATCCACGACCCGGCGGGGGAGGGGCGATGGGCGTCGGGCGCGGCCTCGCGCTGGTGGCTGCATCATTCGCTCGCGGCCTTGGACGAATCGCTGCGGCGCCGCGGTTCACGGCTGGTGCTAGCGCGCGGTGACAGCGGGACCGTGTTGCGCGCGCTCGTTGAGGAGACCCGCGCGGCCGCGGTTTACTGGAACCGGCGCTACGAGCCGGCCGCGGCTGCGCGCGACCATGCGCTGGCCGCGGACCTGCGCCGGTCGGGAATTTCCGTGGATGAGTTGGCCGGCGCACTGCTCTTCGAACCGTCGGCGGTGAAGAACAAATCCGGTGGCCCGTTTCAGGTCTTCACGCCGTTCTGGCGGCTTTGCCGGACGCTGGATCCCGGCGCGCCGGTGTCGCTGCGGGACAAGACGCTGCGGGCCCCTGCGCGGTGGCCGCGCTCGCTGGCCTTGGAGGAGCTGGCGTTGCGGCCGGCGATCGCGTGGGAGGCCGGGCTGGCGGCGGCCTGGCGGCCGGGCGAAACGGCGGCGCGGCAACGGTTGAAGCAGTTCGTGTCACGCCGGCTCGACGCGTACGCCGAGCAGCGGGACGGGCCGGGGCGGGACGGCACGTCGCGGCTCGCACCGCACCTGCATTTCGGCGAGATCAGCGCACGGCAGGTTTGGGCGGCCGTGCAGGCGCGCGGCCGGGAGAGCGGCGTGTTTCCATCGAGCCGCGGTGCCCGGGTGTTTCTCGACGAACTCGGCTGGAGGGAATTCGCGCAGCACCTGCTCCACCATTTTCCCGGCACGCCGGAGGCG